>Ga0137380_10001823_pt1 | contig 17664 bp, 18 predicted proteins | sample SagtaG_17_FD_104809 | JGI IMG/M metagenome (GOLD analysis project Ga0137380, IMG submission 104809) | Vadose zone soil microbial communities from Sagehorn Ranch, Mendocino, California, USA - Sage2_L_100_16 metaG | ecosystem: Environmental > Terrestrial > Soil > Vadose zone | place: USA...
CGAGTGCATCGACAACACCGGCGCGAAGATCGTGGAGATCATCGAGGTCAAGAAGTACCGCGGCGTGCGGAATCGCCTGTCGTCGGCGGGGATCGCCGACCTCCTCGTCGTCGCCGTCAAGAAGGGGACCCCGGAGACGCGCAAGCAGGTGATGAACGCGGTCGTCGTCCGCCAACGTCGTCCGTTCCGTCGCCCGGAAGGCATGATGGTCCAGTTCGAGGATAACGCGTGCGTGATCGTGACACCCGAAGGCGAGGTGAAAGGGTCGGACATCAAGGGGCCCGTGGCCCGAGAGGCCGCGGAGCGCTGGCCCCGGGTCGCCGCGACCGCGAGCATGATTGTGTGAGGCGGGAACGATGACGAGCACGCAGCCACGGATTCAACGGAAACGGGCGGCCCACGCGCCCCTCCATGTGAAGCGGATTCTGACGTCGTCCCATCTCGCGGAGGAGGTCCACGCGAAGGCGAAGGGCCGGCTCCCCCGCGCGCTTCCCGTCCGAAAAGGGGACACCGTCCGGGTCATGCGAGGAGGGTTCCGCGGGCGAGAGGGCAAGGTCGTGTCGGTCGACCGCGTGCACGGGACGGTCGTCGTGGAAGGCATCACGATCGAAAAGGTGGACGAGAAGAAGGTCCCGAGGCCGCTCCACGCGTCGAACTTGCTGATCATCCGGATGGACGACACGGACGCCTGGCGGCGTCGGAAATTCGAGGAGCGCGCGGAATGAAGAAACATCTGAAGCGCCTGTCGGCTCCCCGTTCCTGGTCGACCCCGCGCAAGACGGACTTCTGGATCGTCCGGCCGTCCCCTGGTCCGCATGCGATCGAGGAGAGCGTGCCTCTCGGATCGATCCTCCGCGACATGCTCAAGCTCTGCGACACCGCCCGGGAGGCGCGCCACATCCTGAACAACCGCGGGGTCCTCGTCGACGGCCGGGTGGTGACCGATCCGAAGTTCCCCGTCGGACTCATGGACGTCCTCACCCTCCATGAGACGAAGGCGCACTATCGGATGCTCGTCGACACGCGCGGCCGCATGTCCCTCGTCGGGATCGAAGCCGGGGACGCGACGTGGAAGTTGTGTCGCGTGGAAGATAAGACGACCGTCCGTGGCGGCAGGACGCAGGTGAACCTCCACGACGGTCGGAACGTGGTCCTGGCGAAGGACGCCTATAAGACCGGGACGACGCTCAAGATCCACGTGCCCGGCCAGAAGGTCGTGGAGCACTACGAACTCGGCAAGGGCGCTCCGGTCCTCGTGACCGCGGGGAAGCACGTGGGACAGATCGCGCACGTGAGCGACGTCCAACGGACCCGCAACCCGCGGGCGAACATCGTCACGTTCACGGAAGGCTTCTCCACAGACATCGGGAAGGTGTTCGTCGTCGGAACGGAAGGGCCGGCAATCAAGACTCCGGAGGTCTCGGCGATCTGAGGTGGGACCATGGCGGGCATGCGCGAGATCCGGATCGAGAAGGTCGTGGTGAACGTCGGTGTGGGCGAGGCCGGCGAGAAGCTCGTGAAGGCCCAGAAGGTCCTCGAGCTCGTGACGAAACAGAAGTCGGTCCAGACGCTGAGCCATCGCGCGGTCCGGGACTGGGGCGTGCGTCGCAACATGCCGATCGGGACCCGGGTCACCCTCCGCGGATCGCCCGCCGAGACGTTCCTGAAGTCCGCGTTGGACATCCGGAGCAACCGGCTGCCGGCCTACAGTTTCGACCCGCGCGGGAACTTCTCGTTCGGGATCCAGGACTACACCGACTTCCCCGGAATGAAGTACGACCCCGAGATCGGGGTGTTCGGGATGGACGTGAGCGTGAGCCTGCAACGTCCCGGATGGCGGGTCTCCCGGCGTGCGTACCGGCCGGGTCCAGTCCCCCGTCGGCACCGCGTGTCTCGGGCCGAAGGCATCCAGTTCATGAAGGACCACTTCAAGGTCGAGGTGGTCGAGTGAAGCGGACGAAGGATTTCGGCCGGAAGAAAGGCTGTCTCCGGTGCGGCCGCAAGCGGGGCATTGTCCGTCGCTATGGACTCCATCTCTGCCGCCAATGTTTCCGCGAGATCGCGTATGAGCTCGGCTTCCGGAAGTACAGTTGAGGCGATCGGATGTTGCAAGACCCTCTCAACGATGCGATGGCGACGATCCGGAACGCCGAGGCGGCCGGCAAGACGGAATGCGTGATCCGGCCCGCGTCGAAGCTGATCGGCCGGGTCCTGAAGGTGATGCAGGACCACGAGTACATCCAGTCGTTCGAACTCATCGAGGACGGCCGCGGGAATCTCTACCGCGTGTCGCTCGTCGGCAGCATCAACAATTGCGGCGTCATCAAACCGCGGTTCGCCGTGAAGCGCACGGACCTAGAGAAGTACGAGGCACGCTACCTCCCGGCCCAGGATTTCGGCGTCCTGATCCTGACGACGACGGAGGGGGTCATCTCCCAGACGAAGGCGAAGGAAGTCGGCGTGGGCGGGAAGCTCCTCGCCTACGTGTATTGAGGTGGACGATGCCGGTCGCGGGATTGTTGGAGCAAACGGTCGAGATCCCTGGAGGGGTGGAGGTCGGGCTCGACGGCGACGCCATCGTCGTGTCGGCGAAGGGGACCACGCTGCGCCGGAAGCTGTCCCACCCGCGGATCCAGATTGTCGTCCAAGGCAAGCAGGCGAGGATCCGCTGCGAGTACCCTCGCCGGCGGGAGGGCGCCCTCGTCGGAACCTTCGCCGCCCACCTCCGCAATATGATCGTCGGGGTGACGGAAGGGTACGCGTATGAGATGAAAATCGTGTATAGCCATTTCCCCGTGAAGGCGACCGTGAAGGGTCCCGAATTCATCATCGAGAATTTCCTCGGGGAGAAGTTCCCGCGCAAGACTCGGATCGTGGGGGAGACGAAGGTCGAGGTGAAAGGGGACCAGGTCCTCCTCTCGGGTCCGGACGTCGAGGCCGTCGGGCAAACCGCGGCGAACATCGAATTGGCGACTCGGATCCGAGGCTTCGATCCGCGGATTTTCCAGGACGGAATCTACATCACGAAGAAGGCCGGCGAGGAGGCGTGAGCATGGCGGACGAGGAATCGAAGCCGGCGAAGAAGGTGAGGAAGACCGCGGTCCCTGAGAAGCCCGCCGCGCCAAAAGAGCCGCTCCCGAAGGCCTCCGAGATCCGCGCCGCGAAGAAGGCCGAGCTCGTCGCCTGGTCCGATCGATACGAACTGTCCACGGAAGGGAAGGTGGACGATCTTCGCAAACGCCTCCTCGGGTTTGTGGAGAAAGAAGAGGCCAAGGCCGCTCGCGAGGTGGAGAAGGCCGAAGCCCCGGAGGAGAAAAAGAAGCCGGCGGAGAAGGAAGAGCCCGAGGAGGAGAAGCCGCTCCGCAAGAAGCCGAAGAAACCGAAGGAAAAGGAGGAAGTCGAGGAGAGGGTCCACGAGGCGCGCGCGAAGCCCAAGCTGGACGACCGCCTCAAGCAACTCCTGGCGCTGCGGTCGGCGAAGAATGCCGCTCGGCCCAAGTTCCGTCGCCAGGAATGGTTCCGATACCGCATGTTCGGGGACGAATGGCGGAAGCCGCAGGGAGGCCAATCGAAGTTGCGGCGCCACTTCGGCTACCGATGGAATCTCCCGTCGATCGGATACCGCGGACCGCGGGCGGTCCGGGGCCTGCACCCGAGCGGATTCCAGGAGATCCTCGTGCACAACGAGAGGCAGCTCGAGGGCCTCGATGCCACGAAACAGGCGGTGCGGATTGCGCACGGGGTTGGCACCCGGAAGCGGGAGATCATCGAGAAGGCCTGTGACGACAAGGGCCTGCGCATCTTGAATCGGATGGTGACGGAATGAGGTTCGACTACCAACGGCGCCTCGCGGCGTCGATCCTCAAGATCGGGGTGAACCGGGTCTACATCAGCCCGGATCCGAAGGAGCAAGAGAACATCCTCGACGCGATCACCCGCGACGGGATACGTGGCCTGATTCGCCGCAACGTGATCCAGAAGCGCAACGTGCTGGGCGTGTCCCGGGGTCGTGCCCGCCATCGGGCGGCGCAACGCGCGAAGGGACGGCGCCGCGGCCATGGTTCTCGCGAGGGAGCGTTGAATGCGCGGACGCCGCAGAAGACCCGCTGGATTGGCCTGATCCGGGGGATGCGACGCCGCCTAAGGGAACTGAAGAAAGAGGGACGGATCGATGTCCGGACCTATCGGCGGTTCTACGCCCAGTCCAAGGGCGGCATGTTCAAATCAAGGGCCCATATGGAACAACAGTTGCGCGCCGCGGGCGCGTTGAAGGAGGCGCCGAAATGAAGCAGAAGCAGGGTCCTCACTACCGCGTGCCGTTCCGTCGGAGGCGGGAGGGCCGGACGGACTACCGTGTGCGCGCGAAGCTCCTCCGGGGCGGCAAGCCGCGGGTCGTCGTACGGAAGACGTTGAACCAGACGATCGTCCAATTCGTCGTCCCGGACACCCCGGGGGACAAGATTCTCGCGACCGCCCAATCGATCGATCTCAAGGAGCACGGCTGGTCCGCGGGGACCGGGAACCTGCCCGCCGCCTACCTGACCGGTTTCCTCGCGGGCCGACGCGCGTCCGCGAAAGGCCTGAAGGAGGCGATCCTCGACATCGGCGCGCAGCGCCCATCCCGCGGGGGCCGGCTCTTTGCGGCGTTGCAGGGCCTGCTCGATGCTGGCGTGACGGTCCCGCACAGCCCCGAAGTATTGCCCGCGAAGGATCGGGTCCGAGGCGCTCATATCGGACCGGAGATCGCACAGCAATTTGATGCCGTGAAGTCAAAACTGGAGGCCGCCTGATGCCGCAGCGGAGAGGCGGTCGTCGACGCGAGGCCCGCGCGGCACGACCCGAGCGGGACCTGACGAAGTGGGCCCCGAAGACGAAACTCGGTCGCCTGGTCCTAGGCGGCGACATCACCACGCTCGGAGAAGCAATCCAGACGGGTCTTCCGATCCGCGAACCCGAGATCGTCGACATCCTCCTCCCCGAGACCGAGGATGAAGTGCTCGACGTGAACATGGTCCAGCGGATGACGGACTCCGGGCGCCGCGTGAACTTCGTGATCACCTGCATCGTGGGGAACAAGGACGGGTTCGCGGGCCTGGGACGAGCCCGGGGCCGCGAGGTCGGTCCGTCGATCCGCCGGGCGATCGACAACGCGAAGCTGAACATGATCGAGATCAAGAGGGGCTGTGGTTCGTGGGAATGCGGCTGCGGGCGCGCTCACTCGCTCCCCTTCCGGGTCACGGGGAGTAGCGGATCCGTCGTCGTCACCCTGAAGCCGGCACCCCAGGGCGTCGGGCTCGCGGTGGGCGACGTAGCCAAGAGCGTGTTGAAGCTCGCGGGCATCACGGATGCATGGGGATTCACTCAGGGCCACACGAAGACGACGGTGAACTACGCCTTGGCCACGTTCGAAGCTCTGCGGAAGACCGCCGAACTCAAGGTCCGCCGCGAACAGACGGACCGTTTGAAGATTAAGGCCGGCGCCGAACAGGTCTTCGTCCGCAAGGTCGCCGCTGCGCCCGCGACGCCGGATGAGGCCGTCCCTCTCCCGGAGGAAGTTGAGGTCGAGGGCGAGGATCTCACGGAAGTCGCACAGTCCCCAGGGACCGAGGAGGCGAAGGAGGAATGAGTTTCGCGGTCCTCCGACTCCGTGGGAAGGGCGACCTCCGCCACGAGGTGAAGGACACGCTCCGCCTGCTCCATCTGACGCGCCAGAACCATTGCGCAATCGTCCCGCAGGATCCCACGTACCGCGGCATGTTGCAGGTCGTGAAGGACTACGTGACCTGGGGAGAAGTAGATGCGGAGGTCCTCGCCCGCGTCCTATTGAAACGGGGTCGTCAAGTCGGCGACCGGCCCATCGATGACGCCTTCGTGAAGGCCCACAGCAAGTACAAGTCGATCTGGGATTTCAGTCAGGCTCTCGCGAAGGGCGAGGCCCGGTTGGTCGAGGTCCGCGACCTACGGCCTGTGATTCGACTTCCGCCACCCCGGAGAGGATTCCGGCACATCAAACGCGGCTACCACGACGGCGGCGACCTCGGGTACCGCGGAAAGGAGATCAACGAACTGCTGCTGCGGATGGTCGTCGAGGAGGCGAAGGATGGTCTCTAGGACGCGCAAGCTGAGGGGCAGCCGCACGCACGGTCGCGGCAAGAAGCACGGTCGCGGCGCCGGCGGACGCGGCGGCACGGGGAACGCGGGTCTCCACAAACACAAGCGCAAGTGGATGATCAAGTACGACCCGGATCACTTCGGGCGACACGGATTCACGCGCCACGCGCAGATGCACCCAACGACCGCGATCGACCTGGAGGACCTCGGCCGTCGCCTGGCGGAATTTGAGGCCGCGGGCCATGCGACCAGGGACAACGCTGGAATCAACGTGGACCTGACCGCAGCGGGAATCGACAAACTATTAGGCTCTGGCCGGGTAGCGGTCTCGATGCGGATCGTGGTGGCGAAAGCCTCCAGTACCGCCCTCACGAAGGTCGCGGGCGCCGGCGGGGAAGTCGTCCTCCCCGCGGCGGCCGGGAAGTGAGCGATGCCCCTTGAGGAGCAGAAGAAAAGCCGCCTCTATGCCCTGAAGCCCCTGACAGACCGGCTCCCGGCCGTGAGCCGCCCAGAGGGGCACGTCCAGTTCCGCACCAAGATGTTCTGGGTCCTGGCGATCCTCATCCTGTACTTCGCCATGACGAACATCTTCATCTACGGCCTCGACCGGACGAACGTGATCGATTTCTTCTCCAGTCTCCGTGCGATCCTCGCCGGAGCGCAGGGCTCCCTGATGCATCTCGGCATCGGACCGATCGTCACGGCCTCGATCATCATGCAGTTGTTCGCGGGTGCGAAGATCATCAACCTGAACCTCCAGGACGACGAAGACAAGAGCGTCTACCAGGGAACGCAGAAGTTCCTCGTGATCGTCATGATCTTCGTGGAGGCGATCCCGCAGGTCTTCGGCTTCCTCACGCCCGCGGGTGGTTTCGTGAGCGCCCTCAACGGTTCGATGCTGTTCGGCCTCATTTCCAGCGGACATGGCGACTCCTTGGCGAAGCTGCTCATTGTCCTCCAGCTCTTCGGTGGGTCCTATCTCGTGTTCCTCATGGACGAGGTCGTCTCGAAATGGGGCATCGGGTCCGGGATCTCCCTGTTCATCGCAGGCGGCGTGGCCCAGCAGATTTTCACGGGGACCTTCAATTGGGAGCCTTCCTCGAGCACTCGCCTGGTCCCGGCGGGCACGATCCCGAAGACGATCTACTACCTGCAGAATCTGTCCGCGAGCCAGCTCGCGAACGGCGGGATCGAGCAGATCATGGTCCAACCGCCGAATCCGTTGATCGCGCTCATCGGGACGGTCGCGATTTTCTTTATCGTCGCCTATGTCGAATCGACGCGAATCGAACTTCCCCTGGCTCACGGGATGGCCCGAGGCGCGCGCGGCCGCTACCCGATCCGCCTGATGTATGCCTCGAACATCCCGGTGATCCTCGTCGCCGCCGTCTTGGCGAACGTGAGCATGTTCTCCCTCCTGTTCTGGCAGCATCCCGAGTGGCCCATCGTCGGCCACGCCTCGTGGATCGGTGCCTATCCGGAGGCCACTGACTCTCGGGTCCTGAACGGTCAGATTCAACGTACGACGCCGATCGGCGGCCTCGCGTACTACTTCTCGAACGTGAACGGAGTCCAGGACTGGCTCCTTCCTCTGTTCAACCCGAACTCCTACGGCGTCTACCTGCGAGGGCTCGAGTATTGGCAGGTCTTCGTGCATCTCCTCGTCTTCCTCGGCGTCTTCATCGGCGGTTCCGTCATGTTCGCGAAGTTCTGGATCATGACGACAAACATGGGGCCAGAGGACGTCGCGCGCCAAATTGAGTCGAGCGGGATGCAGATTCCCGGATTCCGGCGGGATCCTCGGATCCTGCGGCGTGTGTTGGACCGGTACATCCCAGTGGTGGCGGTGATTTCTGGAGCCTCCGTGGGCGCCCTCGCGGCGGGCGCCGACATGATCGGGACGGTCGGTAACGCCTCGGGCACGGGAGTCCTGCTCTCGGTCGGCATCATGATCCAAATGTACGAAGCGATCGGCCGGGAACAGATGATGGAAATGCACCCGCTGCTTCGGCAGTTCTTCGGCGCCACCGAATAGGATCGCCCGTCCTTGACGGCGCTTGCGCCATAGGACGGAGACGGGTCGATTTCCACTGCCCCTATGGGGTCGTCGGCGGCTGCGGAGGGTCGGGCCGATTGGAACTCGGCGGATCCGTCGAGGAGGCGTTCGCGAGCGGGACGTGCCCACCGCCCGGAATCGCAAACTTTCTCCGCTTCAGGACGCCCAGGGCCGCGACGACCATTCCAGTCCCGAGCAGCCCAATGCCGGCTGCGAAGGTGGTCGGATCGATCCCGGTGAGGTGGAGGCTGAAGCGGACCACCTGCCGGACACCCTCGTACGATGTCCCGTGATCGGCCACCAGGAAATATTTGCCGGAGTCCGGGAGGACGACGTCAATCGTCCCCGCACTGGAACTTCCCAGGGACCAGAGGCTTCCGATGTTCGTCCCCGATCGGTAGGACTGGTACTGAACCTCGGTGAGGACGTACAGGTCGAGCGCTCCTCCGGTCGTCTCTTGGTAGTCCCCCCGGAGGTTGCCCGGGCCGAGCACGTTGAACTCGTAGTACATGTACCAGATGGACCCGGCGGGGATTGATGTGGTGGAAGAGGCGGAGGATCCGAACGACGAAGCGACGAGCGAGATACCTGCGAGACCGAGGACGCCGCCGATGATGAACAGGATCCGAAATGCTTTAAGAAACGTCAGCCCGCCCTTGCCGAAGCGACGGCCCGCGCGGTGCGTACGCCACGCAAGGCGCCCGTTCTCCCCCACGGTCGCAACCCCTCAGAGGGGAATGGGTTCGCAGAACCTTAACGCTTTGTGCGACGGCCAGTCGCTCACAGAGTTGAGAACACGAATGCGTCGGCCCCTCCTCGGCCGATGTGATTGGTGGCTTAGCTCATTTGGAGGGTGTTCGGAGCGTCAGCATCTCCGACTGGCTGTCGTACCGAACCAGTTCGACGTACCGGCCCCAATAGACCAGGGCTTTGAACAGATCCTCCGCCTGGTGGCTGCCGACGCGCGCGGAAAGGGCTTCAATGATTTCCTCCCGGGAGAGCGGCCGTCCGGCCTTCCGAGCCATGTCCGTGATGAGGTGGAACACGGGCACGTCGTCGATGATGTCCCGGACGATCGCCTTCCGCTCCCGCACGTTCGCGTGGAGGAGCTTGCGACTGAGGTCCGTGATGCGGACGTCCCCGTCCTCGACGGTCGCGAGCCCGAGGAATTCGGCGGCACTGAGGATTGGCCCCAGCCGGTCCAGTTCCATGTCGACTTCCTGAGAAATCGTGGCGACGTCGGCGACGCCCCCGACCTCATCGATCGCCTCGACGAGGCCCAGGATCTGGCCCACGGACACCTTCGCGATCGGATGGAAGTCGGTCACGCCGCCGCCTCGTCCAACGCCTTCGCCGCTATTAGACACTTCACCTCATCCCTTCAAACGATGAGCGAGTAGATCTCGTCGACCCAGCCGTAGAACTCCGGCTCCTTCCGGTTGCGCGGCCGCGGAAGGTCGATCTCCAATTCGGCGACCATGCGACCGGGTCGGCTCGAGAGCACGATCACGCGGTCGGCCAGGTAGACGGCCTCCTCGATCGCGTGCGTGACCATCAAGACAGCCTTCGGCGGGAGGTCCGGGTTCGCCCACAGCTGCAGGATTTCGTCCCTAAGGTTCTGGGCCGTGAGCGGATCGAGGGAGGAGAACGGCTCGTCCATGCACAAGAGGAGGGGCTCGATCGCGAGCGCCCGGGCGATGCCGACGCGCTGCTTCATCCCTCCGCTGAGCTCGCGCGGGAACGCGTCCTCGAAGCCGGTCAGGCCAACCGCGTCGATGAACTTCCGCGCGAGCCGGTGCCGCTCCTCCGGCGGCGTCCCTTTCGCCTCGAGTCCGAGTTCGACGTTCTGTTGGACGGTGAGCCAGGGAAACAGGGCGAAGGACTGGAATACCATCGCGACCTGCGGGTTGTCCGCCCGGATCGGTTCGCCTTCAAACAGGACCGCCCCCGACGCGGGCTTGTCGAGTCCGACGATGATCCGAAGCAAGGTCGACTTGCCGCAGCCCGAAGGCCCGACGACACACACGAAGTCCCGTTCGGCGAGATCGAATCGGACGATCTCGAGGACCTTGAACTCCTTTCCGTTCTCGAAGTAGGACTTCGTGACGTCCTTCACTTCGAGGAGTGGATGCACAGTCAGGCCTCACACCTCGAGCCGGAATCGTTGGCTCGCGCGGCGGAACAGGGGACGCCACAGGAGCTTGTTCATCGCGAGGACGACGACGATCATCGTGAGGATCGTCAGGAGGAGCATCTCGCTGTCCGGCGCTGTGAACACCGCTTGGTTCAGTAGTGAACCGAGGCCTGGGACCACGAAAAGCTGCTTCGCGTACTGGATGTACTCGGACACAATCAACGCGTTCCACCCCGCACCCCAGGCGGTGATGCTGCCGGTCAAGAGGGACGGCGTGATCGCCGGCAACAGGAGGCGCCTCCAGTAGGTCCGGCCGCGCAGGCCGAATGATCGGGCGGCATCTTTCAGGTCGTCCGGAATGCTCCGCACACCCGCGATGAGGTTGAACAGCAGGTACCATTGCATGCTGAAAAGCGCACTGAGGATGGCGGGCAACTGGGCCGCGGCTCCGAAGGACACGGTCACGACGAGCGCGAAACCGACGATCACGGGAAGGAGTGCGGTCGCGGGCAGGGACGCGAAGAGCTCGAGTACGGGGGTCAGGTATCGGGACGCTCGCTCGCTCTCTCCGAGGAAAGCCGCGACCGGAACCGTCCATGCCAGCGCGATCCCGTAGGCGACGAGGAGCCGGGAGAAGGAAAGGAAGGCCGCTCCGGGCAGGAGGGCGGCGCTGGGCGGCAGCGGACGGAGGAACATCTGGGCGAGGCCGATGAGACCCGTCGAGACGACGAGGACGAAGACGACGACGAACAACGCGAGATCGATCCTCCGGACCTCCTTGGTGGCCTTCGGGTGGCCTGAATAAGATCTCTCGAATCGGAGGGACAGCCGATGATATCCGAGGGCGACGGGCTGGAGTCGAGCCAGGATCCAATGGCGAACTCCGGGAAGCCGGGGTAGCCATCGGAACCGTTCGTACGGGCTCGGAACTCGCGGGATCTCCCTGCCCGTGGCCGTCTCCATCCGGAACCGTTCCGAGTACGCGCCGAGGGGCCTCCAGAGGAAGATGTCCAGGGCCAGGACCACGGCGGCGAGCACCCCAATCCCGATCGCGATGGACGGGGTGTCCCCGTTCCTGCCGGCGATCGCGATGAACGCTCCGAGCCCTGGGCGTTGGAATTCGGTGCCGCCCGCGGTGAAGATCTCGCTCGCGACCAGGAAGAACCAGCCGTTCGTCCATGAGAGGATGGAGTTGTAGACCAGTTTCGGGATCGCGGCAGGAAAGGCGAGAAATCGAAAGCGAAGCCATCCGGTCAAGCCGAAGCTGGCGGCGGCCGCTTCGAGGTCTTGCGGGATCGTGGTCAGGGACTCGTACACCCCGAAGGCCATGTTCCACGACATGCTCGTGAAGATTAGGAAGACGACAGCGAGTTCGATCCCGATCGGGTGTCCGTGGAACGTCGCGACGAAGAACACGAGTGCCGCCGGAAAGAAGCCGAGGATGGGGATGGACTGGAGTACGTCGAGCACCGGCAGCAGGACGACCGCCGCCCTCTTGTTCGTCGCCGCCGTGTGGCCATAGCTTATGGCGAAGACGAGAGAGAACACGTAGGCGACCACCATGCGCGTTGTCGAGAACACGGCGAGCAGGGGGAGCTGGAGAGCGTTCAGGGCCGCCTGGGGAAAGGCGATCGCGGCGACGACACCGGTCAGGACCAGGACGCCGGCTACATAGCGGAGCCACCGCCGCAGGCCGCGCACCGTCGCCCGCAAAGGAGGTACCCTATTTACGGGTTGTCGCGAGGCCCTCAGACGCCCGCCAGGAACCGGGCGAGGATCGCCTTCTGGGCATGGAGCCGGTTTTCGGCCTGATCGAACACGATGGAACGAGGACCGTCCATCACCTCGTCCGTGATCTCCAGACCCCTGTGGGCCGGGAGGCAGTGCATCACGACGGCGTCCGGTTTCGCTTGGTCGACCAGTTTCGTGTTGACCTGGTACGGTCGGAAGATTTTCTCGCGCTCCTCCTTCTCCCGCTCCTGCCCCATCGAGACCCAGACGTCGGTGTAGATGACATCGGCACCCCGGACCGCGGAATGAGGATCATGCGCCACCTCGATGGTCGCACCGCGATCCTTCGCGGTTTGCCTTGCCTCGCGAAGCAGCTCAGGATCGGGCTCGTATCCAACCGGACACGCCGCGGTCATGTCCATCCCGACCGTGGCGGACCCGAGGAGCAGCGAATTGCACACGTTGTTCCCGTCTCCCACGTAGGCCAGCTTCAGTCCCTCCAGGGGCGTCTTCCGCTCCTGGATCGTGAACAAATCCGAGACCGTTTGGCACGGATGTTCTCGGTCGTCCAGACCGTTGATGACCGGCACACTCGCGTTCCTCGCGAGCTCGCGGACGTTCTCGTGCTTGAATGCGCGGTACATGATGCCGTCGACGTAGCGGCTCAAGACGCGCGCCGTATCTGCGATCGTCTCTCCGCGGCCCAATTGCAGGTCATTCGGGTTGAGGAAGAGGGCGTGCCCTCCGAGCTGCGTCATTCCGACCTCGAACGACACGCGAGTCCGTGTTGACGACTTCTCGAAGATCATCGCCAGGCTCCGACCTCGAAGCGGCTCGTACGGCTCTCCGGCCTTCGTCCGATTCTTGATGCTCCCGGCGAGTTCGAGCAGGCCGACGAGATCGTCCCGGACGTCGCGCATCGACACGAAATCGCGTTTTCCAGCCATGGCCGGCGCTCCATCCGGCGCGGCGTACAAAACGTTTGTGCAACCTGCGGACCTCAGGCGCAGCCATCAAATAACCGGAGGTCGAATGCGGTGCGTTGGAATCGCCACCGCCGACTCCGTCACAACGCCGTCGCGCCGCGGAGGACGCCGCCATGCAGAGGCGAAGGATGAGCGTGGCCGTCGGGGCGGTCGGTCTGATCGTGCTCTTCGGAGGCGCGATGGCAAGCCTCTTCCTCTCCTCGCTCGCGTACTTGTTCATCGGTCTCGAAATCGCGGGACTCGCCCTCATCGTCGTGTCGTTCGCGCGGCTCAAGCGACCCGCGCCGGATGTCCTGCGGAGCCCGGAAAAGTAAGGGACGATCGACCAATTGAGTCGGGCCGAGCCCGTCCACCAAAACCCTATATCCTCCCCGTCTCTTCCGCCGAACTGCGGCCGGGATGGGCTAGCCTGGTCTTATGCTAGGGGACTGTGGATCCCTTGACGCGAGTTCAAATCTCGCTCCCGGCCCTCTTGCAAAGGTCTCGTCGTCTCGGACCTGGACCGGGTCGCGCACGTTTTTATAGCGAGTGCTGAATGGGTAGGCCGCTGCTTCGGGGCGATGAAGAAGCCTCGCGGTGGTCCGATTCCCCGAGGAGCGGGGCTGCGATGATCAAGCAGGCGGAGAAGTCGTACGCTCCACTAGAGGTGGAGAGACAGGTCCAGGAGTTCTGGGATCGCGCGAAGGTCTACGCGAAGGCTGTCGCGGCGCGATCGAAAGGCGAAGACTTCTACTTCGGTGACGGACCACCGTTCACGACCGGCGCAATCCACCTGGGCCAAGTGCTGAACAAGACGACGAAAGACGCGGTCCTGCGCTTCCGCCGGATGCGCGGTTTCCGCGTGCGGGACCAACCCGGCTACGACATGCACGGCCTCCCGATCGAGGTCCAGGTCGAGAAGACGCTCGGCATCACGAACAAGAAGGAGATCGAGGACCTCGGGATCGAGAAGTTCATCACGACGTGCCGCACGTTCGCCCTCGACCTCCTGAACAAGATGACGGACCAGTTCCGGTCCCTCGGAGTCTGGATGGACTGGGACCGGCCCTACATGACGATCCGGAATGAGTTCATCGAAGGGGCCTGGTGGACCCTGGGCAAGGCGCACGAGCGCGGGTGGATCTACGAGGCGCTTCGTTCGACCCAGTGGTGCTCCCGCGATGAGACCGCCCTCGCGGACGCCGAGATCGAGTATTCCGACGAGACGGACCCGTCGATCTACGTGAAGTTCCCGCTCGTCGACCGACCCACGGAGTCCCTGTTGATCTGGACGACAACGCCGTGGACCTTGCCCGCGAACCTGGCCATCGCCGTCCATCCGCACTTCGTGTACGCAAAGGTCAAGGTCGTCCGCGGCGATTCGACGGAATTCGTCTGGACGATGGAGTCCTCCGTCCCCACGGTCATGGCCCTCGGCGGCGCGTCCACATATGAGGTCGTCGAGACGACGCCGGGCGAGAAACTGGTCGGCCTCGCGTATACCCATCCCCTCGCCACGAAGGTTCCGTACCAGGCGACGGTGACGGGGGAATGGGTCCACCGAGTCGTGGCTTCGGATATCGTCGAGGCGGAACACACGGGTCTCGTCCACTCTGCCCCAGGCCACGGTCCGGAGGACTTCGAACTCGGGCAGTCTCTCGGCTTGCCCGTCTTCAGTCCTGTCGACGAACGCGGACATTTCACCAAGGACGCGGGCGCGTACCACGACAAGGCGGTGAAAGAGGCGGACGCGGAAATCATCGAAGACCTCCGCGTCGCGAACGCCCTCTTCGCGGCGGAGACCCTCGTCCATGCGTACGGCCATTGCTGGCGGTGCAAGACGCCGATCCTGTACCGCGCTACGGTCCAGTGGTTCCTCCGCGTCGGCCCGATCAAACCGAGGATGATCGAGGAAGTGCAACGAATCGCCTGGTTCCCGGATTGGGCCGGCAAGGCCCGGCAAATGGACTGGACTCAGAACCTGCGGGACTGGTGCCTCTCCCGTCAGCGGTACTGGGGAATCCCGCTTCCGATCTGGCGGTGCACGAAGTGCACGCACTGGATCGTCGTCGCTTCGTCGGAAGCGTTGCGGAAGGGCCAGGGCTACAAGGACGGAATGGACCTGCACCGACCCGGGATCGACCAGGTCGTCCTCCCGTGTCCCAAGTGCGCGGCGGAGATGCGGCGCATCCCGGACATCCTGGACGTCTGGTGGGACAGCGGCGTCTCGAGCTGGGCGAGCCTCGGCTATCCCATGCGGGACGACGAGTTCCGTCGCTGGTGGCCCGCGGACTGGATCGTCGAAGGTCCCGACCAGACCCGGGGATGGTTCAATTCGCAGCTCGCGGCGGGCGTCGTCGCGTTCGACCGGGCGCCGTACGACAGCGTGCTCATGCACGGATGGGTGAACGGGCCCGACGGGCGGCAGATGCACAAGTCCCTCGGGAACGTCATCGAACCCGAGACGGTTGTCCGGAAGTTCGGCGTCGACGCGCTTCGCTTCTACATGCTCTCCGTGAACGCGCTCTGGGACGACAAGACGTTCCAGGAGGACGGCGTTCGGAACGCGAACCGCACGCTGAACATCCTCTGGAACGTGCTCCGCTTCGCGACGACCTACATGGTGCTGGACCGGTTCGACCCGGCCTCGCCGGATTTCGCGTCAATCTCGGGCCACTTGCGTCCCGAGGACCACTGGCTCCTTTCGCGGCTCGAGGGCTTGAAGTTTGCCGTGAACAAGGAGTTCGCGACGTACAATCTGCACCGAGCGTACCGAGCGGTCGAGGCGTTCATTCTGGGCGACCTCTCCCGGTGGTATGTGAAGCTGGTTCGCGGCCGGACCTGGACCGAGGCGGAGGACCGCGACAAGCTCGCGGCGTACCACGTGCTCTTCGAGGCGCTCCGGACGATCGCCCTGCTCCTCGCGCCCGCGACGCCGTTCGTCGCCGAGGCGATCTACCAACACCTCGACGGGAAGAAGCTGAGCGTCCACATGATCGACTGGCCATCCGCCCAGGAAGACCGAATCCAGCCGGCTCTCGAACAATCCATGGGAATCGTCCAGGAGTTGGTCGAGACCGTGTCGAAGGAACGCCAGAAGGGAGGGCGCAAGCTGCGCTGGCCGCTGAAGCTCGTGGCGGTGAAGAATCCGACGCCCGACGCCGCGGCCGCGTTGGAGACGTTGCGAGGCATCTTCCTCGAGCAGGCGAATGCGAAGACGCTTGCCGTCCTGAAAGAGACGGAGGAGTTCCCCGGGATGGCACTCGTGGTCAAGCCCGATCCGGCGGCGATCGGCAAAGCCTACCGTGTGCTGCAGCCCAAGATTGTAAAGCTCCTCGAAACGCGGTCCGCGGACGAGATCAAGAAGGCACTCGACAATGGACACCTCCAGGTCGGGGTCGAGGGCCAGATCGTGACGATCGAACCGTCCATGGTCCGCTTCGAGAAGGCGATGCCCGCCGAGGTGATCCGGGTCCCGACCGCCTACGGTGAGCTCTACCTCGACCTTCGCATGACGCCGGAGTTGCAGGCGGAAGCGTACGGCCGGGAAGTCATCCGCCGAATCCAACAGATGCGGAAGGATACCGACCTCGAGGTCGACGACTTCATCGAGACCGTCGTGAAGACGAACAAGGACTTCGCGACGATGTTGGGAAGCCAGAAGGAATTCATGGCGCGGGAGACTCGATCCCGCAAGTTCACATTCACCGACGGATCCATCGAATCCGAATACGTCGTGGAATGGAACGATGTGGATGGCCATTCCGTGACGATTGGCGTCACGCCGCTCCACATGTCGGAGGCCCTCCGGGACTTCACACGGATTCCCGGGATCACCGTGCCGAAAGCGGTGGCACTGTTCGACGCCGGGTACAAGAGCCTCGGGGCGCTCCGGGCCGCGACGAAACAGGAACTCGCCCAGATCGAAGACTTGCAGGGGGCGGACGCGGTCCGGATCTTGGACGCCTTGGCGGCGAAGAAGGAGATCTCCTTTTCCTGTCCCACCTGCGGGGCCTCCGTCTCGGCGAGTGCGCGCCGCTGCGACCGGTGTGGCGAGCCCGTCACGACGAAGACGACGCCGTGCCCGCGTTGCAAAGCCGCCATCCCTCCAGGGGCGGACAAGTGCCCCGTCTGTGGCTTCGTCCTCTCGACCGCTGCTGTCGGGTCACCCTCCCGCATCGCGTGCATCGTCTGCGGGGAGCTGATCCCCGCGGGTTCCACCGAGTGCCCATCGTGCGGGGCGCCGCAAGCTCGGGCGGCCTCAACTCCTGCTCGGACGGCATCGGAGGATGAGCCCCCACCGCTCTTGAAGGATTCTTCCTCCTACCTGGTCGAGGAGGCGGCGCCGGACGAAGCGTACCGCCTTTTCCAGATCGCCCAGAAGGCGGGGAAACCGGGGATGGCGATCACGCGGATCTTTCCGCAGAAGGTGCGGGAGCGTCTCGGCGGCTCCGACCTCCCGATTCTCTGGTTGAGTAACGTGGGCAAAGAGGACTCGGTCCGGCCCAAGGACCTCGAGAAGCTGTCGCTCGCAGTGGAACAGTTCCTCACGCGCGAGAAGGGCGTCATCCTCCTCGACGCGATCGAGTATCTGGTCACGAATAATAACTTCATCACCGTCCTCCGTCTGGTCCAATCGATTCGCGACCAAGTCGCAATCAACAACG
>Ga0137380_10001830_pt1 | contig 17648 bp, 12 predicted proteins | sample SagtaG_17_FD_104809 | JGI IMG/M metagenome (GOLD analysis project Ga0137380, IMG submission 104809) | Vadose zone soil microbial communities from Sagehorn Ranch, Mendocino, California, USA - Sage2_L_100_16 metaG | ecosystem: Environmental > Terrestrial > Soil > Vadose zone | place: USA...
ATGCTCATTCTCATCCCTCATAGGCGGGAAGAGAATTTGATTACGTCCCGGTTCACCACGAAGACACGCGGACACGGAGAATTGCCGAGGGATCAGGTGCTCTCCGTGTCTTCCGTGCGGACAACTGTCGCAGTACAATGTCGAGCGCCCCGAGCCGACGTTCCATCCCGTCGCCCTGATGCTCTACCGCGTGCGGATGAAAGGCTTTCTCGCCACGGAGCGCCGCGCTTCGGCAAGGCGATTACCGCGGCTGCGCGCCGGGTCGCGAACGAATAACGAGGCGCATCCGCTCGGCAGATGGGGAACAAGCAAAGGAGGGAATCGTTATGCAGAAGATTTCTTCGCTGTTGGTGTGTCTAGCTTTGTTGGCGCCTGCCGCTGAAGCGTTGGCACAGAAGAACCAACCGAAGGAATTGTTCGTCTTTTGCGAAAACAACAACTGCGGCTATATGGATAATACCGGCAAAGTGATCATCCAGCCACAATTCAAAAACGCCCAGGACTTTTCCGACGGGCTGGCGTTAGTATTGACCGAGCAGCAAGTTTGGGGATACATAGACAAAACAGGGCAGATGGTTATCAAGGGTGCTTCTCCCCTTATGAAGCAGTTTTCAGAAGGCCTCGCCGTCTTCGAGGTATACAACAGCCTCGGCGGCCACAAATGGGGCTACATAGACAAGAAAGGTAAAATCGCCATCGAACCGCAGTTTGAAGAAGCAAGCGATTTCTCCGATGGCTTGGCCCGCGTCAAACAATACGGCAAGTACACCTTCATCGACAAGACGGGAAGAATCATCGTTGACCCTGTGTTCGACAGCGCCAATGATTTTTCCGGCGGCCTTGCGCGTGTATACGTCGGCACGCGCTGGGGCTACATCGACAAGCAGGGCAAATACGTCTGGCGCTCGAAATGAATCCGTAGCAACCGCTTTTTCGATTTTGGGAGGCCACAACTCTAGCGCCTGCTTCTGCTGCTCCCTACTTTGAGCAGGGTCTCGTGCAACTCCGCCTCCCCGTTGGCTTCCCGGTAGGCCACCATGAAGGAGTGATTCCCGTGCTTGCCCAGTTGTTCGGAAGCCAGCTTCTGCGGGTTCATTTTCGGCGCCAGCTTCTTTGTGAAAGCCTTGAGATCGGCGTCCCTCCAGTGGACAAATCCGGACAGATCCGCCGCCTGCACCGGTGTCAGTATCAACAGAGACAGACCGATTAGAAGAAGTTGACGATGGAGCATGCTCAATACTCCTTTCACTTATAAAGCAGCCTCAGCTGCCATTCTTTGCGTTCTCTTCGCGTCTTCGCGGTTAGCTCTGGGCCGGACTTTAACCACGAAGGCGCGAAGGACGCGAAGAAACGCAAAGGACTTTAGATTAGTTCGACTTCAGACCTGACTGTCTGTGGTCTGAGGTCCGATTCCTGAGGTCTGAGGTCTGTCGTGACGGGAGAGCTCCAGCCTGGCGACACTTTCCCGATGCACCTCGTCCGGTCCATCCGCTATGCGCAAGGTGCGCGCGTGGGCCCAGGCGGCGGCAAGGCCGAAATCCTCCGTGACCCCCGCTCCGCCATGGGCCTGGATGGCGCGGTCGATAACGCGAAGCGCCATGTTGGGCGCCACGATCTTTATCATGGCGATCTCCGCGCGCGCCGCTTTGTTCCCGACTCTATCCATCATGTAGGCAGTCTTCAGCGTCAGCAGACGCGCCTGCTCGATTTCCATGCGTGAGTTGGCAATATCGGCTCGAATCGTCCCTTGTTCCGCAAGCGCTCTTCCGAAGGCAACGCGCCCCTTCACGCGCCTGCACATGGCCTCCAGGGAACGCTCTGCCAGTCCGATGAGGCGCATGCAATGATGGATGCGCCCGGGGCCGAGACGGCCCTGGGCGATTTCGAAGCCTCGCCCTTCGCCCAGAAGCAAATGGGAGACGGGGACTCTGACGTTTTCAAACATCACCTCGGCGTGCCCATGCGGGGCATCGTCGTAGCCGAAGACCGTCAGCATGCGTTTGATTCTGACCCCCGGAGTATCCATGGGCACGAGAATCACGGACTGCTGCCTGTGCCTCGCGGCGGCCCGGTCACTCTTCCCCATAAATATGGCAATCTTGCAGCGCGGGTCGCCGGCTCCCGAGGTCCACCATTTGTGACCGTTTATCACATACTCGTCGCCGCGACGCGCGATGCTAGCCTCGATGTTCGTCGCGTCGGAAGACGCTACGCCCGGTTCCGTCATGGCGAAACACGAACGGATCTTCCCTTCGAGCAGCGGCTCGAGCCAGCGCTCCTTCTGTTCCTTCGTCCCGTAGCGGACCAGAACCTCCATGTTTCCGGTGTCGGGCGCCGAGCAATTGAAGACTTCCGGCGCCATAGGGGATCGGCCCATGATCTCGCAGAGAGGGGCGTATTCCAGATTGGTCAGGCCCGCGCCATACTCGCTGTCGGGCAGAAACAGGTTCCACAGTCCGGCGGCGCGGGCCTTCTCCTTCAACTGATCCATAATCGGAGCGGGACACCAGCGCCCGCCTTGCTGGATCTGTTCGACACAGGTCCTTTCGTTCGGATAGATGTGCTCCTCCATGAACGCGCACAGTCTCTTCTGAAGTTCTTCCACCTTTTCGGAGTACGCAAAATCCATCTTCGTCCCCTCAGACCTGCGCGAGTATATCACCAAGCGTCAGGACACGGATGAGCACGGATTTGTACGGCTTGCCACACGGAATATCCGTGTGAATCCGCGGCATCCATGGGAATCCGTATCCCATTGGGAGTTACGGAGCGGATTGACAATGCATGGATTTGGAACTAGATTCGCAATCGCGGCGCAGGTCATTTGACCGCGAGCGGAGCCGGGAGAAATGAGCGAGTCAGTATCTCTAACCAAAGCCGGCGAGATAGCCGTCATTACCATCGACAATCCTCCCGTCAACGCTCTCAGTGCGGAGGTGGCCGAAGGAATTCGCGCGGCGCTGGAGGCGGCCCACAACGATTTGTCGGTGAAAGCCATTGTGCTTATCGGCGCGGGGCGCACCTTCATCGCGGGCGCCGACATCAAGGAATTCGGCAAGATCACATCCGGAGAGAAAGGCGGACCGGAGCTGAATCTCTTGCTGCAGAACATCGAGGACTGCGCGAAACCCGTCGTCTGCGCAATCCACGGAACAGGCTTTGGCGGCGGGCTCGAAGTGGCAATGGCCTGTCACTATCGGATCGCGGCGCCCGATGCCCAGGTCGGCCAGCCCGAGGTTAAACTGGGACTGATCCCGGGAGCCGGTGGAACCCAGCGACTGCCGCGGCTCGCCGGGATAGCCAAGGCCGTTGAAATGTGCGCCCTCGGGGATCCGGTGAGCGCATCTGAAGCATTGAAGTTTGGAATCGTGGACACGATCGTCGATGGAGACCTGCGTCAGGGGGCTCTCGCGTTTGCGCGCGAAGCCGTCACAAAGGGCCAACCGCCCAGAACACGCGAGCGCTCCGCCAAATTAGGCGACGAAAGATCCAACGCGCCCATATTCGCGGCCGGGCGAGAGCTGGCCGGCAAAAAAGCCCGCGGCATGATCGCCCCGCTCCGCGCTATCGCTGCCGTCGAAGCGGCTGCGAAACTCCCGTTTAAGGAGGGACTCGATAGAGAAACCGAGCTGTTTCGCGAATGCCTGTTTTCCGAACAATCCAAGGCGCTCATTCATGTCTTCCTCGGCGAACGCGAAGTCTCCAAGATCCCCGGGGTTTCGAAGGACACGCCCACGGTGGAAGTCCGAAAGGCCGCAGTCGTAGGCGCCGGCACGATGGGAAGCGGCATCGCCATGGTTTACGCGAATGCCGGAGTACCAGTGCTGCTGAAAGAAGCCTCGCAGGAAATGCTCGACCGTGGCCTCGGCACGATCCGAAGAAACTATGCCGCGTCCGCAGAGAGGCGGCGGTTCACCCAGGAATTTGTGGACCAGCGCCTGGAGCTGATCCGCCCCAGCCTGACCTACGACGACTTTGCCGAAGCAGACATCGTGGTCGAGGCCGTCTTTGAAAACATGGAACTGAAAAAGGGGGTTTTCTCGGAACTGGACAAGGTTTGCAAACCCGATGCCATTCTCGCTTCCAACACGTCCTCGTTGAACATAGACGAAATTGCTTCCGTCACCGGCCGCCCGCACCAGGTGATCGGCCATCATTTCTTTGCCCCTCCCAATGTCATGCGCCTGCTTGAAATAGTGCGGGGCGGGGCCACATCCAACGAGGTCGTCGCCTCGTCTCTGGCATTGGCGCGAAAGCTGGGCAAGACAGGCGTGGTCGTCGGAAACTGCCGCGGTTTCGTCGGCAATCGCATGTACGCTCCGTACCAGCGCGAAGCCCAGTTTCTGGTGGAAGAAGGGGCCACGGTCGAACAGGTGGACGATGCGCTGTATAGCTTCGGCATGGCCATGGGCCCGCTCGCCGCCGGCGACCTCTCGGGCCTCGACGTCGGATGGCGCATCCGCAAAGAGTACCAGCACCTGGAGCCGAAGGGTGTCCGCCGTCCCCTGGTCGCGGACCGGCTGTGTCAACTTCAGCGTTTTGGCCAGAAGACCGGCGCGGGTTGGTACAAGTACGACCCAAGCGACCGGAGGAGAATGCCGGATCCCGAGGTGGAAAAGATTGTCGAAGAATGCGCTCGCGCGGCCGGTATCGATCGGCGCTCAATCAGCGACCACGAGATCGTAGAGAGAACCATATATGCGCTTATCACTGAAGGCGCCAGGATTCTGGAGGAAGGCATCGCCCTCCGGGCCGTGGACATCGACATCATTTACATCTACGGTTATGGTTTCCCCGCCCACCGCGGCGGACCCATGTGGTACGCGGGCACGGTGGGGTTGAAGGAAGTGTACGATCGCATCCGCCAGTTTCGCGATCAGCACGGAGATTTCTGGGAACCCCCTCCTTTGCTTCGACAACTCGCGGAGCGGGGAAAGACGTTCGACGACTTCGACAAAGAAAGAGTTCTGCAATTGCGCGCCCAGAAGCATTAGCCACAGAGATCAGACCTCAGACTTCAGGGATCAGACCTCAGACCTGGAGCCTGAAGTCGAAGTCTGAGGTCTGAAGTCTGAGGTCTGAGGTCTGCATTGGGAGGATCGCGATGATGACTGAGGCCTTGTTGAAAAACAGAGGGATTCGCCGGAGGGACTTTGCGCGCTTTCTGGCGGGCGCCGGCGGCGCCGCGCTCATCGAGGCTTCGGGCCTTCCGCGGCCCAGGCCGGCTCCCCTGCCGGAAACGCCGGAGTTTCCTAATGAAGCATTCTGGTCCAACGTCCGCAAACAGTTCCTCATGCCCCCGGACCTGGCGGTCATGAACGCGGCAAATCTTTGTCCCTCCTCGGCTCCGGTCCTCGAGGCCTTGTACGCTGCGACTCGGGATGTCGATCAGGATCCCTCCTTCAACAACCGCGAGAAGATGACCGAGGGCAAGGAGAGGACACGCAAACTGCTGGCCGCGTTTCTGGGCGTGACCCCCGAGGAGATCGTCATCACACGCAATACGAGTGAATCGAACAACCTGGTCTCCAGCGGAATCGAGTTGAAACCGCAGGACGAGGTCATCATCTTCTCCGACAACCATCCGAGCAATCATCTTGCCTGGACTGAAAAAGCCAGGCGCTTCGGGTTTACCGTCCGGGTCGTGGATCAGGTGAACCCGCATCCAGGGGACGAATACTACATCGACGCCTTCATGAAGCAGATGAATGCCCGCACGAAGGTCCTGGCCTTCACGCACCTCACCAGCACCGCGGGCGATCTCCTGCCGGCCCGAGAGCTTTGCCGGATCGCGCGCGAGCGCGGAATCCTTTCCATGGTTGACGGGGCACAATCGTTCGGTCTGATGAATGTGGACCTGAGCGACATGCAACCGGACTTCTATTCCGGCAGCGCGCACAAATGGCCTTGCGGTCCCAAGGAGACGGGCGTGCTTTTTATCAATAAGAACGCCCATGCCAGGGTCTGGCCCAGCATCTACAGCGCGTATCCCGGAGCCACAGGCATCTCGAAGTCCTTCGAGCGGTTCGGCCAGCGGGACGAGCCCGCGATCATCGCTTTCGGAGAAGCGCTTCAATTCCAGACCAAGATCGGGCGAAAGCTGATAGAAGAACGGGCGCGCACGCTGGCGCAGATGCTCATGACAGAGTTGAAGAAGGTGGATGGCGTGAAGCTCTGGACGCACCCCGACTCCGGGCGGTCCGCGGCGGTGGTCACGTTCTTCCCCGCGAATCTGGATCCGAAAAAGCTCAGTGCGGTCCTCTACGAGAAGGACCGGATCGCAGGCGCCACGCGCGAGGGAGCGGATCGGCCCGGGTTGCGCTTTTCCCCGCATATTTACAACTCGCCGCCGGAAGTCGAGAGGATCGTCGCCGCGATAAAGCGTTACGTGGCGACCGGGGTGTAACTCCGTACACGTGGTCTGCGTAAGCGGCGCAAAATGAAGCCACCGATCAACACAGTGGAGCTCAGCCGCAACCAAAAAATCTCACCGCGAAGACACGAAGAAATCCTTTGCGATTCTTCGTGTCTTCGTGGCGAACAAGGATACCTGCGCTCCCAGGAAAACTCGGATGAAATTCTTTCCAGGCGGCCAAGCATTTGCCAGCTAGTAGTACAGAGCAGCAAAGCTGGAGCGCGAGATTCACTCGAAGCATTAGGAAATCCGTCGGGTCAATGCTAAAGTCGTTTCAACCCTGCGGCACCTTCGAGGTAAACGCCGGTGGATCCTCTTTTTGCGGAGGTTACGCCATGAACATGAATCGCACGGCGCTCGCCTGCGTTCTGCTTGCCTTCCTTGCGGCAGTTGCTTGGGCCCAGCAACGCGGCACTGCCGGTCTCTACGGCCAGATCACGGACACTCAGGGAGGGGTGATCTCGGATACAACCGTCATCCTGACGCACGTGCCCACGAACCAGGCCCGCACCTCGGTAACCAATGAAGAGGGACATTACCAGTTCCGCTTTCTTCCCGTCGGCGAGTACCGGCTCGAGGTGGAGCGCACGGGCTTCAGCCGCTACCAGCAGAAGGGCATCGTCCTTCAGGTCAACGACAACCTGCGGCTCGACATCCGGCTCGAGGTCGGAGGGGTTGCGACCGAAGTCACGGTCCAAGCCGCGGCCATCGCTGTCGAGACCGGCAGCCCGACCTTAAAGGAAACGGTCGACAGCAAGCGCGTTGTCGACCTACCCCTCAACGGACGCAACCTGGCGGACCTGACGCTGCTCGTGCCGGGCGTGCAGCCCGCGACCGGCGTCACTGGAGAGTGGGATGGGAACGCCTACGGCCCGCGCGGGATCAAACGGTTCTCGATGAATGGCTCCCGGCAGAACAACGTCAAGTTCACGCTCGATGGAGGCGACAACAACGACAACCTCTTCAACTTGAACCTGCCCTTTCCGTTCCCCGACGCAGTCCAGGAATTCTCGGTTCAGACGAGCAACAGCGGGGTTGAAATCGGCAAGAGCTCCGCCGGGGCCGTCAACATCGTAACCAAGAGCGGTACCAACGAGTTCCACGGTAGCGCCTTCTGGTTCGTGCGCAATACAGAGTTCAACGCCAATGGCTTCTTCTCGCGTGCTCCCGACCGGCTCAAGCGCAACCAGACAGGATTCACCCTCGGCGGCCCGGCGCTCAAGAACCGCCTGTTCTTCTTCGGCGGGTACCAGCGCACTTGGGTCCGGACGGCCTCCGGCGACGGCCAGGCCCTGACCATGCCCGAGCCGTTCCGCCGCGGCGACTTCTCTTCCTTGCTCCAGCGCGACACGCCGATTCAGATCCTCGACCCGCTCACGGGTCAGCCGTTCCCCGGAAATGGGATCCCGCAGTCGCGGCTCTCGCGAGCGGCCCAGGAGCTGCTCAAGTTCTCGCCTCTTCCCGATCCGGACGGCTTCACCCGATTCGTACTGGTCTCCAAAGAAGACGCGCATGAGGGGGTTCTGCGCGGCGACTACCGCGTTTCGGACCGGCACACTCTGAGCGGGCGCTATTTCCAGCAGGACTTCGAGAACCCGCGGCTGCTCGTGCCGGACAACATCCACTCAAACCGGCGGGGTATCGAGGCGCTGTCGAAGAACGCGACGCTGGCGCACAACTTTGTCATCTCACCGCACCTCATCATGGACAGCCACCTGACCATGGCGCGCCTCGTCGGTCGCCGTAGTAACGATTTCCCTAAAACCATCGCCGACCTCGGCGTCCAGGTGAACCCGTCGTCAAACGAGATCAGCGTCTCGATCAACGGCACGAGCGGGCTCGGTCTCTCGACCACGCGGCCCGCCCTCTTCACCAGGACCAACATCGAGTTCACGAACTCCTGGAGCCTGGTTCTGGGGAGCCATACCCTGGTCTGGGGAGCCGACCTGCAGGCGCAGCGTTATGACGAGGTCAACGTCTTCAACGGCTCAGGGCAGTACCAATTCGACGGCCGTATCACCGGGTTCGACCAGGCCGACTTCATCCTCGGTTACCTGTCACGGTTCCGCCAGTCGAACGGCGAGATCGAGAACAGGCGCTATCACTACCAGGGCTTCTACTTCGCCGACACGTTCCGTATGCGTCCAGGCTTGACTCTCTCGTTCGGGCTGCGCTGGGACCCATACACGCCGATCACGGACTTGAAGGACCGCAACATCCAGTTCCGCGGCGACGAGTACGCCAGGGGAACAACGTCGAAGCGCTTCGTCAACGCGCCGCCGGGTCTCTTCTTCCCCGGCGACGTCGTCGCCGGCGAGACGATCCCAAGGGGCGGCACGGAGGGTAGTCTGCGGAACTTCGGACCCCGCTTCGGCTTCGCCTGGGATCCGAAGGGGGACAGCAAAATGAGCATCCGCGGAGGGTATGGGCTCTACTACGACACGCCCATTATGTGGCTTCTCAACAACATGAACGCCCAGACGCCTTTCAGCTTCACGGTGCAGTTCCAGGGGAGCCGCTCGAATCTCATCGTCTTCGATGATCCCTACCGCGGCCGCGAGAACTTTAACGTGTTCCCCTTTTCCGGCGACTTCGACCCGAAGACGACTTTTCAGCGCCCCTTCGACACGACAGCCCTGGAGAAGAAGTTCCTCATCCCTTACACGCAGAACTGGAACCTCACTGTCGAACGTAAACTCGGCGCCGACTGGCTTGTCCGGCTCGCCTACGTCGGGACCAAATCGACGCACCTGATGGCCGATTACGACCAGAACGCGCCGATCTACGACTTCACGAAGACCCTGCCCGAGAACCAGGACACGATCGATCAGCGCAGGCCGCGCCGCGACTACCAGTGCATCTGCACGCTCTTCACCGGCCTGAACCAGATTTACAACTCCTTCCAGGCATCGGTGAATCGCCGCTTCAGCCGCAACGTGAGCGTGCTCGGAAGTTACACCTGGTCCAAGAACATCGACCACAACTCATGGAACGACAATGTTCTCGACAATCTGATCCCGAACCCGTTCAATTTCTTCTTCACGCGCGGCGTGGCCGACAACGACCACCCGCACCGGCTGGCGGCGTCTTTCGTCTGGGACGTGCCCAACGCGGGGCGCGCCCTTGGCTCGCGGACGGTCAGCGCCGCGCTCGGAGGATGGCAGATCAGCGGGATCGTCACGCTGCAGTCGGGGCGGCCGTTCGGGATCTCGAGCTCCGGCGACCGCGCGGCCGGAGCCGGCACGCCGCAGGCAGATCTGGTCGGAAACCTCAGCCTCGGAGACGGGCGCAGCCGCGGCGAGCAGATCGCCCGCTACTTCAACACCGATGCCGTTGCGCAGCCGGCTCCCGGAACCTACGGTACCCTGGGTCGCAACGTCCTGCGCGGGCCGAGCTTCAAGAACACGGACCTGTCGGTGTCGCGCGCGTTCCCACTGCGTTTCCGGGAGACGGCGCGCCTCGTCTTCCGCTCGGAGTTCTTCAACCTCTTCAACCGGCCGCAGCTCTCGATCCCGGACAACAGTATCGGGCGCGACTCCTTCGGGAGGATCACATCGGTCGACGCGGACCCGCGCATATTGCAATTCGCGTTCAGGATCGAGTTCTGATAACCGGTTTCGAGAGGGATGGTTGATAAAAGAGAAATGGAACAAGCGCAGTTGGTTGAAACCGCCGATGAACGCGGATGCACGCGGATGTCCGGCGCCGCTCATCGGCGTGCATCGGCGGTTGCCTACCCACGGCGGTACGAGGCTCCCTCTATAGGCTATTGGCGCGAACAAAGTTCACAAAATGGTCGAATTTTTGCGTCATCGCGGGCGCAGGTTTGAGTTCAGCCTTCAGGCTGCACTGACCGGGGCAGGCTAAAGCCTGAACTCCAAACAAGCCGTGCGCAGCGAATGGCTGGGCGGTATGAGGAACACTCGCTATACACATAGCGAGCATCTCATGACGCCGAGTTAATGACGCGCCGCCAATGCGCGCGCTTGCAGACGCCGGTCTCGGCGAAGTAGAATCGACCAATTCGAGTTGCACAAGCCGAAGGAGGAACACAATGGAAAGGAAGAAACTCTCACGGCGGCGGTTCCTGGCCACGTCAACCGCGGCGACGACACTTGCAGTGTGGGCCCCGGCTAAGTCCGCGCCGCTCATTCGGACCACGAACACCGCAACCCCTGCCCTTCTGGGCGGCACACCGGTCCGGACGAAACCCTTTCCCCGCTGGCCGGTTTGGACCGACGCGGATGAGCGGGCCATCCTGCCCGTGCTCCGGAGCGGCGTGTGGTCGCGCGCCAACGTTGTCGCCGAGGCGGAGAAGCAGGTCGCCCGTTTGATGGGCGCCGAGCACTGTCTCCTCACGACGAACGGCACGAACGCCCTTATCACCGCGGTCTACGGTCTCGGGATCGGCGCGGGCCAGGAAGTCATCACAACCCCATACACCTTTATCGCCACCATTCACGCCATTCTCATGAACAACGCCCTCCCGGTATTTGCGGATATCGACCCCGAGACCTGGCAGATCGACCCGGGGAAGATTGAGGGCAAGATCACCAAGAACACGGCTGCGATCCTTCCGGTTCACATCGTCGGCGGAGTGTGCGACATGGACCGCATCAACGCAATCGCGCGCAAGCACGACCTGAAGGTCGTCGAGGACGCCTGCGAGGCGCACCTGGCGGAGTGGAAAGGGAAGAAGGTGGGGACGCTGGGAGACCTGGGTTGCTTCAGCTTCCAGAACGGGAAGGCCCTGACGTGCGGCGAGGGGGGCGCGGTCCTGGGGCACGACGAGAAGACGATGGACCTCTGCTACTCGTATCACAATTTGGGCCGGCCGAAAGGGAAGTACATGCCGCGCGACCGTGGCGGACACCCCATCGCGGCCTCGAAGTGCCGGATGGCCGAGTATCAAGCGTCAATCCTGCTGACCCAGATGGAAACCGTCGTGGAGCAGACGCGGCGGCGCGCCGAGAGCGCGAAATATTTCACGGCGAAGATCCGAGAAATCCCAGGGATCGTACCCCGCAAAGACTCCCCCGACGTCAATCAACTTTCGTTCTATTATTACGGCTTCCGGTACAAAAAGGAGGCGTTCGACGGCCTGCCGCGCGACCGCTTCCTGCAGGCACTTGACGCCGAGGGGGTTTCGATGTCCAAGGGCCTCGGAGTGATCGAAGGCTTTCCGATGAACCGCGAAGGAGCGGTATTGAGCACGCTCGGCTCGAAAATCTTCCGAAGCGTTTACCCAAAGGAGACACTCGACTCGTACCGCGACCGGAACCAGTGCCCGAAGTGCGACGATCTGGTTGAAGAGACGGTCGGCTTCCACCAGCGGTACCTCCTGGGCACGAAGGAGGACATGGACGACATATATAACGCCGTCCTGAAGGTGTACGAGAACCGCAAGAAATTAAGCTGAGCCTTACCAAACAGAGGTCGCGGGTCCATCGAGTCAATTCCATCTGACAAGCCCGGTGTTGCTGGGTGCATCGATCGAATCGCGTTCCCCGATCCGTCATGGATCTCTCACCGCGGGACCAAGCCCCAGAGCCACGGAGACACAGAGAAAAAGATTTTCTCGGTGTCTCCGCTCTGTGGCTTAAATCGGGGCGAAAAACCGCGAAGAAGCCGGTGGCGTGCGGACCCCGGTTTCCTATACAATCGCGACGCGCCGCGGTTCACTCCCGGTTGATCGCGGCCGAATCCCAAAACCCAGTAGGAGGGTGCCATGCCACTTTCCCGCCGCTTATTCCTGAATGCTTTCGGACTTGGAGCAAACAGAAGAGGGCTCTCCGCGACCTTTGTCTCCGCCCGCGGTCGCGAGGCGAACGAAGCGAAATCCGCGCCGGATCCGCTCGGCCAGGCCCCGCTCGCGGCCTCGACCGATTCTGCGGATATCCGCATCGACAGCAATGAGAACCCCACAGGCCCGGGCGCGGCGGTCATGGCAGCGCTTGTGGGCGCCTTCGGGGGCGCGGGGCGCTACCCCACGAACAGCCGTCCCTCAACCTCGGACCTGCGCAACGCCGTGGCGCGCAAGCTCAGCGTCCGGCCCGAGAACGTCGTGATGGGCGCCGGCTCGCGCGAGCTGCTGCGAAGCGCAGTCCGCATCTTCACCTCGCCGACGCGCCACCTGATCACGGCCGCGCCCTCCTACGAACAGCCGGAGAAGATGGCCGAGCAGATCGGCGTTCCTGTGAGGCGGGTCCCGGTCGATAAGAACGGCCGCCTCGACCTTGACAAGATGGCGGAGGCGGCTCGCTGGTCGGGCCTGGTCTACATCTGCAACCCGAACAACCCCACGGCTACCGTTCACCCGGCGAAAGCTGTGGCGGAGTTCGCGAGCCGGCTGCGCAAGGAATCGCCCGAGACCGCGATCCTGATCGACGAGGCGTACCACGACTACGTCACGGATCCCGGCTACGCCACGGCGCTGCCGTTGGCGCTCGAGCACCCCAACGTCCTGGTAACGCGGACGTTGTCGAAAGCCTACGGGATGGCCGGTCTCAGGATCGGCTATGCCATCGGTCAGGTCCGCACGATCGAGGCAATGGCGCGCTGGGCCATGCCCTACAGCCAGAGCACGCTCGGGGTTGCGGCTGCGATCGCGGCCCTCGCCGACCAGGCACACATCGATGCCGAGCAGGCCCGCAACACGGAGGTGCGAAGGTTCACGACGTGCTTCTTCAAGGATGCAGGCTTGCAGGCATGGGACTCGCAGGCGAACTTCGTGTTCGTGGAGATCAAGCGTCCGGCCAAGGAGTTCAAGGAAGCGTGCGCCAAGGCGAAGGTTCTCGTCGGCCGGCCGTTTCCGCCCCTGGATCAGAACCACGCGCGCATCTCGCTCGGGACCATGGACGAGATGAAGCGAGCGACCGAGGTGTTCTCCAGGGTGCTCGGGATCAACCAGGCGAGGGTGATTTCCGGAAGCGGCTCCATTCGTGAAAAGTGAGGAGGAGAGGTCCATGTTTCGAAGAGAAGATCCCATGTTGACGCGACGCGGATTCGTGAAGACCCTGGGCATCGGCGGAGCGAGCGCGCTCGCTGCCGGGCGCGACGCCTTCGCGAGGTTCCAGGACCTCGATAGCGAGACGCTCCCGGCCGCGAATCCGATCCTGCTGCACAACAATGAAAACCCGCTCGGGCCGGGAAAGGCCGTGCTCGACGCCGTGCGCGCGGCGCTCGCCGACGGCGCGCCCGCGGGACGCTACCCCTTGAACCTCGCCACCGAACTGCAGAAGGCCATCGCCGCGAGGTTCGGCGCCAAGCCCGAGAATGTCCTCCCCGGCTGCGGCTCGACCCAAATACTGAGGACGGTGATCCAGGTGCTTGCCTCGCCCTCGAAGCCGGTAGTTACGGGCTATCCGAGCTACGAAGAGGCGACGAGATACTCCGAGCTGATCGGCACCCCCATCCGCGCCGTCCCGGTCGACCCCGCTATGAGGCTGGACCTGAGCGCCATGGCGGATGCCGCCAAGGGCGCGGGGCTGGTTTTCCTGAACAACCCGAACAATCCTACGGCCACGGTCCTCCCCGCCGACGCCGTCAGCGCCTTCATCGACAGGGTACAGACTGCCTCCCCCGAAACGTCGGTCCTGATCGACGAGGCCTACCACGACTACGTCACCGACCCCTCGCATCGCAGCCAGATACCGGCGGCCCTGAAGAACCCGCGCCTGATCGTGGCGCGAACGTTCTCGAAGGCCCATGGGATGGCCGGAATGCGGGTTGGCTACGCCGTTGGCCACGCCGACACGATCAAGAAACTGGCGGAGTGGGAGGGGGTCAACAGCTGCAACGTCGCGGGAGTGATCGCCGCCATCGCGTCGATCAAGGACCAGGCCCGCCTGGAGCCCGAGCGCGATCGCAACACCCGGGCCCGCAAGTACACCCTCGACTGGTTCGCGAGAGCGGGTTTTCAGGCAACCGCCTCACAGACGAATTTCATCTTCGTCGACATCAAGCGCCCGGCGAAGGAATTCCGGGAAGCGTGCGAGAAAGAGGGCGTGCTCGTGGGCCGGGACTTCCCGCCCTTCGAGAAGACCTATACCCGGGTTTCGATCGGCACCATAGACGAGATGAAGCGCGCGTGCGACGTGTTCTTGAAGATACTGAGCGGCAAGGCAAAAGCCGCCTAGCTATGCGAGCGACCCTTCATACGGCCCACACCGTAGGGAACCACCGATGAACACGGATGGGCCGAACGACATCCGTGTCCATCTGTGTTCATCGGTGGTTTCAAACAGCGATCACTTCGCGCCGCGGATCCATGCCGCGAGGGTCTGCCACTCCGGATCGTCTTGCGAAGACCAGTGCTTGCCGCCGGGATGGAAGGCGACACCACCTGCCTCGGCCGCCAGCGGCATCGTCAGCAGCCAGCTCGCGAGCGGGTCCCCGGGCACGACGAACCGCAGCGTCGCTTCGAAATTGCGGCGCGATTCCTCTTCGTTCCAGGACGTGCTCCCGGGTGCGAGCGGCTGGAGACGGAACGGTGTCCCCTGTGAATGGCACACGAAGCAGCGCGCCCGCCCCTTGCGCTTGTTCAGGAAGATGGGCTCGACTCGCGTCCTGAAAAATTCGAAATCGAGCGCCGCAACTCCTCCGGCAGCCGGGGGAGTTTGCTGTGCGGACGAAACATCCAGCGGACCGACGACGAACATGGCGGTCGCGACCAGAAGCGCGGCTCGGGGCATGGTAGTGTCCTTTCCTTTCGGCACGCGTTATATCGCCCGGCGCGGCGTCATGTCAACTGCGTCGAATCGGGACGCGGATGAACGCCGACCTCGCGGACCGAACACGGAGGTGAACCGATTGATCCGGAGCCTACGGTAACGATTTTGTCGTGACTCTCCCACTGCTGCAACAGTCGGGTTGAAATTCTCCCGAACCTTCCCACGGTTCAAAGAACCGGGATACTGCTCTTGTCCACTCCCCGCACCCCCGTATCACGAGCCCCAACATCCTCGGAAAGCTAAAGTTTTCGTTTCAATTTCAAGAGAAACCGCAAGATGCTTGAGTGGTTCTTTATTTGCGTAGGGAAATTCCGTAATATTGCGCTGGGAAATTCCCTACGGGGAGGCCTCCCGCCAGCCTAGATTTCGCCGGCCGTCTTTCATCACCGAAGGCACGGCGGGTGCAGGCTTAGAGAGCAGCCCTCGCCCTCAACCGATAGGTCCTCGCGGTTGCTCTGAGTTACTTGTACTCGGATCTTTGGAGAAGAGAGTCAACCAACAACAATCTAACCAGAATAGGAGGGACCCATGAAGCGATCGATCCGAAAATCTCTCCGGTGCATTCTGAGTTTTACAGCCATCGCTTTGCTGTTGGCATTCACTGTGCCAGGGGCCACGCCGTCCAGCGGCACGATTGGCCCGAGGGCGAAGAATGTGTCTTGGCAGGGGCAATTCTACGCCGCCGCAGCGGTCGCCGACCCGACGGAGTGTCCGCCCGCCAGCCTCGATCCTGCCAACACCGTCTGCGACCACTTCGCGCTGACGGTGAACGCGGACCCGTCCTTTTGGAACACGTATGTGGGCGGCGCGGAGGTGACGATCTCTTGGGCGTCCGCCGACAACGACTTCGACCTCTACATCTACGACCAAAGCGGCAGCCTTGTGGCGTCTTCCGGGCAAGGCGGGACGACGTTCGAGCGCGCGCTGATCCCGGCGGCGTCGGGGACGTATGACGTCGTCGTCGTTCCGTTCGCGGTCACACAGTCCGGTTACAAAGGCGTCGCCGAGTTCATCGCCCAGAAGCCGAGCAAGGTGCCGGGCGGCGGTCCTACGGCCTACCACGGCACATACGTCGGCGGCGCAAATCCCAACAACGCTCCGCAGAACAAGGCGCTGCCGCTACAGAACCAAAACGCACTGCTTCTGCAAGCGCATGACGTCGGACACGACGCGGCCGAGCCGACGCTCGGCGTCGACCGCAAGGATGCTATCTTCTACGCTGCCGCCGCGTTCGACGGCATCGGTGGGACGGCTAAGACGACTGTCCTGCGCTCGACCGACGGCGGGCTGACGTGGACCAAGGTCAGCCCGACAATCGAGGACACCGAGTCTCACCCGGCAACGCTCGATCCGTACCTCTACGTCGATCCGATCGGCAGAGTCTTTACGATCGACTTGCTGGCTGCCGGGTCCTACCTGTCCTTCTCCGACAACCAGGGGGCGAACTGGACGACGAGCGCGCTCACAGTAGGCGGGGTCAATGACCACCAGACGCTCGTCGCCGGTAAGACGCCGATCGGAAACCCGTTCTTGACCCCGCTCGATCCAGACTTTCAGAAGATCTGCTACTACTGCGTCAACCAGGTCTCCGACTCTTGGTGTGCCCGCAGCGTCGACGGCGGCCGCATTTTCGCGCAGACAGCGACGCCCGCATTCCTCGGCGAAGATCCGGCGGCCGGCGGTGTCTGCGGCGGCCTGCACGGTCATGTGAAACCCGATCCGGACGGCCGGATCTTCCTGCCAAAGGATCACTGCGGCTTTCCGTGGCTTGCCACTTCCACCAACGGCGGTGACGCCTGGACGCGGACGCAAGTCTCGAAGCTCATTGGCGTGGCCGACGCCGACCCAGCCGTTGCCGCGGACGCCGCCGGCAACCTCTACTACGTCTGGTGGGACGACAAGCACCATCTGCCGTACCTGTCGGTCTCGCGTGATCACGGCGGGACTTGGACGACGCCGCTGATGATCGCGCCGCCCGGCGTTTTCGAGGTGAACTTCCCGACAATCACCGCCGGTGACCCAGGCAAAATTGCGATCACCTTCCCTGGCACGATGGTCAACGACCAGTCCGACCCCACGCGGCCGTGGAACTCCTACGTTGTCATCTCGACCAATGCACTGGAGACCAACCCGCTGTTCCTCTCGAACATCGCCAACGACCCGGACGACCCGATTCACCGAGGCAACTGCGTCGGGCGATGCGCCGGGATGTTCGACTTCCTGGACATTCAGGTCTCACCCGCCGACGGGACGGCTTGGGCCAGCGCTGTCGACACATGCACGGGCGACTGCGTCACCAACCGGAATGCTCCGGCTGACTCGATGCGCGGGATCGCGATTCAGGCGGTCAACATCCCGGTTCTGACGGTGGCAGCCAAGTAGCTCACCGTCGCCGAAGCCGCCGGCGCTCTCGACACCGGCGGGGCGATCGCACGCGGTGTAATGGTGGATACCGACGTACTAGGATTTCTTGGTGTGCCCGTGGCACGGGCGTCTCGCCC
>Ga0137380_10001834_pt1 | contig 17635 bp, 16 predicted proteins | sample SagtaG_17_FD_104809 | JGI IMG/M metagenome (GOLD analysis project Ga0137380, IMG submission 104809) | Vadose zone soil microbial communities from Sagehorn Ranch, Mendocino, California, USA - Sage2_L_100_16 metaG | ecosystem: Environmental > Terrestrial > Soil > Vadose zone | place: USA...
GACGCGCGCATCGCGGAGCTGCCGGCAGGCGACGGCAGGTTCGCCGCGGCCACCTCGGTGACCAGCCGCCGGTGCAGGCGGTCCCGGCGGCCGACCGACCCCGCCGCGGCACGGCCTCGGGTCTGCCCTCCCGTACGCGTACCGGTCATGGTGCGCCCGCCTTCGCCGTCGTCACCGCTGCACCCATCGCACGTCTCGCCAGGGTCCGGCCAGTGGGGCCGGAGGTCCCGGTGTGATCAGGTGAACGCGGCGAGGTCCTCGGGTACGGGCTGCCGGGGCACGGTCCGCGCGCACCCGGGGCGAGACCTCGGCAGTGCGGTACCGGGCGCAGCCGGCCAGGTACGCATGCGGCGTGGCCACGCCCAGAACGTGCTGCCCCTGGCTGATTCCCCAGGCGGTGAGCAGGTCGCGGCGCATCCGCCAGCGCACCATGGCGTCGACCGGCCGCCCGGCGCGCAACCGCAGCAGGGTTCGGATGACCCTGCGGGCGGCCGCTGGCAACTGGCGCAGGTTGCAGGCCAGGAAGTCGGTGAGCACGTCGCCGGCGATGACCCGCACCACCCGCGGCTCACCGGCGGCGGCCCTCACCGCCAGGCAGCCACCCAGCGAGATGCCGATCAGCGTGACCAGGTCCAGGACGCACACCTTCACCTTCTGCTCCTCAGTGAGTGACGGCGGAGGCACGGAATGTCCCACCAGCCTGCATGGAGGGCCGTGTTGAGCGTAGTAGTTGCCTCGTACACGGTTGGTGACATTGGCCGGAGAGGTGGTCGCAGCGTCAGCTGCGACCGGCGCCACCCCTGATAAGGCACCGTCGGAGGCCAGCCACGGTGTACGGCGAGCTGATCCGAACCGCCGGGGGCGGTGACTATCGTTAGGGCAGGCCCGATCCGCCGGTGAAACGTGTCGCTTGCTGGGCCGAATCTCCTCCGGAGAAGGATGCCCGGCAGCCAGGTGGCAGTGGGGGGTGCGGCGATGTCGTTCATGAGGAGGCAGCGCCAGGGAGGCGCTCCTCGGACCGATGATCCTGGCACGGCATTCGCCGTCGGTAACGGCGGGCTCTACCGGCGGATTGCCCGCCTGTTGCGGCCGTACGGTTTGGTGCTTCTGGGACTGCTGGGCCTGAGCATGCTCGCGACGCCGTTGACGCTGCTGGCACCGGTGCCGCTCAAGATCGTCGTGGACAGTGTGCTGGGCACCCACCCCGTCCCGGGAGCGCTGGAGGCGATCCTGCCGGATCAGTCGGACACGGCGCTCCTGGTGGCGAGTTCGCTGCTGTTTGTGGCCATCGCGCTGCTCAGCCAGGTCCAGGACCTGGGCACCACGGTCCTGCGTACCCTCATCGGCGAGCGGTTGCTACTCAGCGTCCGAACGCGACTGTTCCGGCATCTGCAACGCCTGTCCGTTTCGTACCACGACCTGAGGGGTACGACGGACTCCACGTACCGCATCCAGTACGACGCGATGGGTATCCAGCAGATCGCGGTGGACACCGTGCCGTCGTTTGTCACCTCGGCGTTCACTCTGGTGTCGATGTTCTTCGTCACCGCGTTGATCGACTGGCAGCTTGCTCTGGTCGCCGTTGGTATCTCTCCGGTGCTCTTCGCCGTGTCGTGGCGCTTCCGGCGCCGGCTGCGCAGCCAGTCTCAACAGGTGAAGCGGCTGGAAAGCGGCGCGATGTCGGTGGTGCAGGAGGCTCTGGCGGCGGCGCGTGTGGTGCAGGCATTCGGCCGGGAGGAGCACGAGGAACGGCGCTTCGTCCGGCATTTCAACGAAGGAATGCGCGCCCGTATCCGCTACATCTTCGCGTCGAGCCAGTACGCGCTCGTGATCAGCTCCACCACGGCCGTGGGCGCTGCCGCGGTGCTGTTCATCGGTGCCCGGCACGTCCAGTCCGGAGGGATCAGCCTTGGCGAGCTGATGCTGGTCATGTCGTACCTGCTTCAGCTCTACGCACCGCTGAAGGCCATGAGTAAGAGGGCCGGGTCGCTACAGAGCTACCTGGCCGGCGTCGAGCGGGTGTTCGCTCTGCTCGACCAGGACCCTGACGTGACGGAACGGCCCAACCCGCGTCCGTTGCGCCGAGCGCGCGGGGACATCGTCTTCGACGTCGTCTTCTTTTGCTACGACAACCAGCGGCCCGTGCTGGAGGACGTCTCGATTCACGTACCGCCGGGAACACGGCTGGGGGTGGCGGGTGCGACCGGAGCCGGCAAGACCACGCTGGTGAGCCTGCTCAACCGGTTCCACGACCCAACCGGCGGGCGTATCTTGCTGGACGGCGTGGATCTGCGCGACTACAAGCTGGCTGACCTGCGACAGCAGTTCGCGATCGTGTTGCAGGAGCCGTTGCTGTTTTCCACCAGCATCGGCGAGAACATCGCGTACGCCCGGCCCGAGGCCAGCTTCGATGACATCGTTGCCGCCGCTACCGCGGCGGGCGCGAATGATTTCATCGAGGCTCTCCCCGATGGCTACGAGACGCTCGTGGGGGAGCGCGGTGTCCGCCTGTCCGGCGGGGAACGCCAGCGGGTGTCTCTTGCCAGGGCCTTTTTGAAGGATGCGCCGGTGCTGATTCTGGACGAGCCCACCAGTTCGGTGGACGTTCACACCGAGGAGGTGATCATGGAGGCGATGTACCGACTGATGCAGGGCAGGACCACCTTCATGATCGCGCACCGGCTGAGCACCCTGGAAGGATGCGACGAGCGGATCGAGATCGGTTCCGGCCGCATCGCCCAGATGACCGAGGGATTGCGCCCCGGCGCGTGACAACCTCGACGGCGCTTGCTCACGCCGGGATGTCCTGGCCCCGCGTGAATCTAAGTTCGCGGATCCACCGCGAGACGCGCGAGGCGTACTTGGGATGCACGCCATCGCTGCTAAGCCAGAAGCCCAGCCAGTTCACGGCCTGGAGTGTGGCCACCATGTCGACCTGCTGGTTGAAGCGGTGCCAGTCCGCGGCCGGTGAGTGCCTCGCCTCAAAGTAGGCGCGCCGCATCGCCATCCGCTCGCTCTCCGTCCAGCGGCCCGCGGTGATGCTGACCAGGTCGACGTACTGGGGCCCGGTCGCCGCGGTCTCCCAGTCGATGACCGCCAGGGCGTTGGCCGGGTCGGAGCGTACCAACACGTTCTTGCCGAAGAACTCGCCATGCACCATGCCGTGCGGCAGACCGTCGACGAGTTCGGTGTACTCCTGGCAGCGGGCAAGCGCACGCTCGACCAGCAGCCGATCCTGCTCGGCGACCCTGTCCAGCAACGCCCCTACGTGCCTGGCCCGCTGCTGGTAGTGCCCCCGGTCCAGGCGTATGAGCGGTTCGTCGCGGGGCATTCCCACGGTGACCTGATGAAATCGGCCGGCCCACGCCGCCGCTTGTTCGTACAAGGCGAGATCACGACGGTGACCGAGCCGGTGCGGTCCCACGTCCTCGAGCAGCAACCACAGGTTTCCCCGTTTCGGCTCCCACCGGTACCCGTAGAGCCGCGGGGTTCCGAGCGCCAGCCCTGGCAGGATGTGCCGGTACATCCAGATCTCCCGGCGACTTCGTGCCAGTTCCAGCCGGCGAATGTGCTTCGCGTGCGGCAGTTGCCGAAGCGGGTTGAGATCCTTGAACACCATGGGGAGGACGTCGCCGGATGCCAAGTGGACGTCGATGCGCCGAATCGCAAAGCTGGTACCTTTGCCGAATTCCCGCTCGCGGACTGATCGTACGTGGACACGGTTAACGGACATCTGCGAGAGGCATTCCTCCAGCGCCTCGATCGTGAGCCGCCCGTGCCGGAGTCGGCCCGGGACGGCGTCGTCGTATCGCATCAGCCACGACCTCCTGCGTCTCACGGTAAGACGCCGGATCGTCCCCGGTGGCTGCCTTCGGCGATATCGGGCAGGGCCAGCCCGTTCGGGTACGCGCCGAGGTACGGATGGATGACGCATCAGGGCGTTCCACTGCGACACCTTGAGGCGATGGAGCCGTTCGCGGTCGGGCAGGGAAGGCCAACCGACATGGGGTGCGATGAGGTCGGGCGCTGTCTGGGAGCGGAGGTCACAGCGGTCCGGGATCTGCCGGCTCCACCGTCCACTTCCTACGCGCTCCGACGGCTATTGGTCGAGTTCGCCGACGGCCGCACGCTCGACGTGTTTCTCAAGGAATTCGACGTGTCTCCGCACGCGCCGCACGTGGCGTTGCAGCGCGGCGCGCGGGAGCGGTATGTCTACGAGAAGGTGCTTGCCGGGCGGCACCTCGGCACGCCCGAACTGTACGGAGTGGTCTGGGACGATCGGGGCGGCTGGCACTGGCTGTTGCTGGAGTTCGTCGAAGGGCACAAGCTGCGCCGCCATCCGATAGTCGACCGGGTTGCCGCCGCGGCTTGGCTTGCTCGGCTGCACGCAAGCATCTCGGGCCACGAAGCAGACCTCGCCCGGCCTGGCTTGCTGCTCAGGTACGACGACGAGTACTTCCGGGACACGGCCGAACGCGCGTTGCGGGCGGTCGGGTCGCGTTTCAACGCGCTGCGGCGGCGGTTGGAGGTTGCCGTGGCCGGCTACGACGATCACATCGAGAAGATCTGCTCGGCCGAGCCCACGGTTGTCCACGGGTCGTACCGGCCGAAAAACGTCCTCGTCGACACCCGCCGAACGCCCCAGCGCATCTGCCCGATCGATTGGGAGCTGGCCGCCATCGGTCCTCCGCTGCACGACCTGGCGTTCCTCGCCGACGGTTGTGACCGACCGGAGGTGGAATTGCTGTGCGAGTCCTATGTCGCCCAAGCCGCCACCTGCGGTCTTGTCATTTCCGGCACCGGCGAGATTCCGTTGCAGCTCGAGCGCCTTCGCCTGCACAAGGCTCTGCGCTCGCTTGCCCGCTCCGCCGAGTGGGCCTACCCGGAGGAAATCGTCACCAAGATCGTTGCCAAGGCCGAGACGATCCGGCGTGGCCTGGACTGACAAACGCCGCCCGGCTGATCCAGCCCAAGTGCTGGCTCACGACAAACGCCGCCCGGCTGATCCAGCCCAAGTGCTGGCTCACGAGGTCCTCGCGATCCGGCGGTCAAGCCAGCGCCACGTTCAGGATTCGCTCGGCGGTTTTCCGGGCGTCGAAGTAGGTCACCGCGATCTCCCGAGCGGCCACGCAGTGCTTCGCGTAGTCAGCGTTTACCGCCGCCAATGCCTCGGCGGCCTCTTGGACGCTGGAGAAACGCAAGATCCCCGCACCGAATGGCAGGAACGAACTTGGACCGGTGTCCTGCATCACCACCGGCTTGCCGCTTGCCAGATAGCACAGGCTCCGATCGCTGATCCAGGCGCTGCGCGTCTTGGCGTACGAGGGCTTCACGCAGGTGAACTCGCCGCGCGAGCGTTGAATGTACGAGCGGTACATTTCGGGAGTCCGGCTGACCTCCGAGGAGTGGCGGATCCGCCAGCCGTGCTGTTCCAGCAGGCGTCGGTCTGCCTCGTCACAAGCTGACAGGTGGATCGCGAGTTCCAGCGGCTGGCTGGTCGTCCGGGCCAGCTCGGCGTACGCCAGGAAGGCGGTGCGCTTGGTGTTGTCGTAGAGCACTTCGCGGCCGTCCACAATCTCCGGCACCCATCCGGTCCACCAATCGGTCACGGTGGTGAACGTGTCGCATTGAGGGTCGTGCGAGTAGGGCCACAGATCCAGGCACACCGGAGGCCGGATGTGTAGCCAATCGAGACCGGCATCGGTGAATGTCGCGGACGGGGTACCGACCGTTTCTCCGATCGTGAAATACAGATCGTGGGGTGCGACCGGGACCTGGCCGGTGGTCATCCATACCTGCAACAGACCCGGGTCGATGTCGACCAGGGCCGTTCGGCGGAAACCGGCGAGCAGTTCGGGGTCGATCGAGTAATGGAAGTTCAGCAGGAGGTCCGCGCGCTTGAATATGTTGCGTGCCCTGGACGGGGTGGCTCCGATGTAGTGGTAGGCGGGGCCGCCGGCTTTGCCGGCATCCGCGTCTGTGCAGAGGATGACCTTGCCGTCGAGGCCGTAGCGCTTCAGCCGCCGCAGCAGGGTCGCCGGCCCGGAGCCGTTCGGGCCGGCGTCGGCGCGGTCGAAGCGCTCCATCCAGTACACATCGCACCCGGCCTGCTGGAGGGCATGCACGTACTGCAGGTAGACCCAGAAGTGGCCGCCTCCCTCCGGGAACTTCACCGTCCGGTACGGCGATACCACGATCGTGGTCATGTCGCTCCTTCTGTGGTGACGCGGCCTTGACCAGCGGGCGCGAATCGCTGTGGCGTCAGTGCCGGCTCGACCGGGTCGAACCACGTCTCCATTCCCGCCAGGCTGTCGAAGGCCCAGTCGGCCCCGGCGTGGACCGCCTCGATACAGGGCCAGATGAGGCAGTTGGCGATGCGTGAGATCTCCGCGGTCTCCAGCAGCAGGCTCAGATCGGCGATGGACGACACGCGCCACCCGAGCGGTTCGGCTGCTTGCTGGTAGCGCTCCAGGATGCGGAGGCGGTGGTGGCGCGCGAACCGGTAGAGGAACGTCGACAGGTCGTAGGTGACCGGCCCGACCCCGGTGGCGTCCCAGTCGATCAGCCGGGTCTGGAGCCCGTTGCGCGTGGGTACCGAAAGGATGTTCTTCGGCCACAGATCTCCGTGCAGCAGCGTCTCGGGCCCGCCCGCCTCAGCCATCACCGCCGCACGGTCAGCGGCTTCGTCGAGCAGCTTGGCCAACCGGCTCAGCAGACGATCACGCAGCGCGAATTGGTCCGCATCACCGTCAACCACGGGTGGCCGAAGGGACTCCAGAGCGCGGATGGCATCCCGGATGTTCGTCAGGTAGTACGTCATGCCCATGTCTTTGCCGAACATGCGGGCCTCGGGCAGCAGCGGGTGCTCCGCGAAGCGGACGTGGAGTTCGGCGATCAGGTCGATCGCCGCTTCCACGCGACTCCAGTCGGGGGCGACGGTGTCAAGTGTCCGGTCGCCGAAGTCCTCGTAGACGTGCCAGATCACCTCACCGCCACGCTCGGCCGCGGTAGCGAGCAGAGCAGGACCTCTGTGGCCCAGTCCGACCGCGCGCAGCCAGCGTGTCGCGACGAGCCTGTTGCGCTGGGCGCGTGGCAGATTCAGGCATTTGGCCACGAGCGTCCGGGGTCGACCGTTGATGTCGAAACTCAAACGGTAGACATTGCACGTCTTCTTCAGCGCCTGCGCGCCGGTGAATCGCCCCGTCACCGACGATCCGTCCAGCACCTCCTGCAGCGCGCTCCGTAGCTCGGTCAGGCCCGGTTGAGGGCTGTCGCACAGCGCGGTTCCCAGCGCCTCGATCATCGTGAAGTCCCTTCTACCCGGATCCCGGCGTCAGGTCGTGAGCGGCACCGTCGCCGATGTTCAGGCCGGCCGGTACCGCGGCCAGCAGCGCACCGAGAGCCGATCCGGCCTCGGCGACCGACAGTGCGGCGAGCGCTCCACCGGTACCAGCCGCGATCGCCGCGGCCAGGTGCGCACCGCTCACCGCGGCCACCACCGCCAGCACGGCGAATCCGCACAGCAGACCCAGTGCCACCCGGCGGATGACCGGCCAGCAGTGGTACCGGATGAGTTGAGCGCCGCCGGCAAGTTCCTCCACGCAGAGCAGAAGCCGTGCCGACCCCAGCGGGCTGCCCCTGAAGTCCAGATCCCACCGCTCGAAGTCGCCACCTCGCCGGACGAGGTCACCGGCCGAGGTCAGATGCCCCTCGATCGCCGCCAAGCGGTCCTCGGCGGCGGCCCACCGCTGCCGCCACGCCCAACCCGACCGGCGCACCGGTACTCGGAAGCCGCGCACTCGGTGACCGCGCCACACGGTGAGACCACCGGTGAGGCGCCCGCCGAGGCGGGCGACCGGTTGCAGCATGTGCAGGACCACGGTGAGCAGGCGCCGACCGAGAACGGCTCGCATGCCCGATGCCTCGGGGAACGAGGCCCGCGCGGCGCTCACCGACGCCTGGAGAACGACCAGGGACGCGGCGAGCACGGCGAGCAGGCCCAGCGGCAGGCCGATGCGCAGTGGTGCCCACAGGGCGCCGAGCCCCGCCATTGCGCCCAGGGCCGCGGTGAGAAGCAGCCACTCGGGCGTCAGCGGCAGCGACCGCAGCGTTCCCGGCGCCTGCTCGTACAGCGGCTGGAACGGCGCCATGCCCCAGGTGCCGTGGTAGACCCGCTGTACGCGGACGAGGTGGTGGGTGAGGCCGCGATCGTAGATACGGCCGGCCCAGCCGAAGTGACCGGCCGCGTTGTACTTCTCCGGCCACTTGTCGGCCAGCAGCGCCTCGGCGCGCCCGTAGCCACGCTGCTGGCGCCAGTAGGCCCGTACCGAGTTGCGACGATGGTGCCAGACCACCGCCGCCGGGCCGAATCCCAGCGTCCAGCCCCGGTCCTGCAACCGCCAGCAGATGTCCACATCGTCGCCGGCAGCCCGGAACCGGGGGTCGAATCCGCCGATCTGTCGCAGGGCCGCGACGCGGAACGCCATGTTGCAGCCGGGAATGTGCTCGGCCACCGTGTCAGACAGCAGGACGTGCGCGGGGCCTCCGGGCGCCCGCGCCACGCATTCGGCGATCACACCATCGCCGGGCGGGGGCAGGTTCGGACCTCCCACACCGACGACGTCGGTGGTCATGAACGTGTGGCTCAGGTACCGCAGCCAATGCGGGTCCGGGTAGGCGTCGCTGTCGAGGTAGGCGACGATCTCGCCGTCTGCGGCGTCAAGACCGCTGTTGCGGGCGCTGCTCAACCCCCGATTCTCGGTGCTGATCACCCGCACGGGATACCCGCCAAGGATGGCGGCAGTCGCATCGGCCGAGCCGTCGTTGACCACGATCACCTCGTAGTCGGGGTAGTCCAGGCTGAGCGCGGCGTCGAGACACTCACCGATCGTCGGCTCGGCGTTGTAGGCACAGACGACGACCGAGACGCGCGGCCATCGCCTGTTCGTGACCAGCGGAACCTCGGCGTAGGCTTCCCGCGCCGCGGCAAGAGCCGGCTTGGGCGCTCGGTCGCGGTCGGTCAAGCCGAACGCCCAGTCCTGCACATCCTCCCCACCGCGGTGCCATTCGTCAGTCCACCCGTACACGAAGGTGCCGGCACAGCCCACCCCGAAGGCGGTGCGTACCTGCCAGGCGACCGCGTCGGCCTGCTTCTGTTCGCCGTTGCGGAAGCTGTCGAGGCCCAACTCGGTCATCAGTAGAGGACGGTCACCGGCAAGGTTCTGCAACCGGGCCAGGTAGCCGGCCAGCCGGTCGGGACGCTCCAGGAACACGTTGAAGCACACGAAGTCGAGGAAGGGCAACTGGAGGTACTCGGTGGACGGGTAGTTGGCGTAGGTGACCAGCGCCGTGGGGTCGATCTCCCGGACCCGCTGGTACAGGCGTTCGACGAATCGCTCGACCCGGGCACGCCCCAGCCAGCGCACCGTGGCCGCGGGTATCTCATTGCCCACGCTGTAGCCCAGCACGGCTGGATGGCGGGCGCTGCGGCGCAGCGGCTCCACCAGCCGGGCCTCGACGCGAGACTGTTCGCGCCGGCCGTTGTTCAGGTAGCCGGCAACCCGTTCGGCCCCGAGACCGGCCAGCACCAGAAGCCCGCTGTCCAGTGCCAAGTCCAGGAACCAGGGCGGTGGCATCGTGTACGTGCGCACCGCGTTGAAGCCGTTGCTGGCCATCAGCGCGAGGTCGCGAGCCGCCGTCGCCGTAGGCGGGTACTCGTCGCCGGCGGCGTCGGCACGGAACGTTCCGTAGGTGACCCCGCGTACGTAAAGCTTGCTGTCGCCCAGGTACAGGAACTTGCCACGGGCCCGCGGCGCCGGCTGGGAAGCCCGACGGGTCGTCGGCCCGGTACGCGCCGAGTGCGCCACCCCGCTCATTGAGCCGTCCCGGATGTCGGGGAGCTCGCCACGCCGGAGCGCGTTCCGTCAACCGTCTCGGCGGGTACCGCAACTCGCCTGGCGATCCCGGCGGGTTGGCCGTGCGTGGTGGCGTTCCGCAGCCAGGCAACCGTGCGGGCGATGCCCTCCGGCAGATCGGTACGCGGGCGCCAGCCAAGCACCCGCGCCGCCGCGGTGCTGTCGAGCGCGACGCGGTGCAGCTCACCGGGGCGAGGCGGCAGGAATGTCGGCGTGTCCGGTCGCTCCACCACCTCGGCGAGAATCTGATGCAACATGCGTACCGAGGTTTCCCGCCCAGTCCCGATGTTGAGCCGGAGACCATTTCCGGTCTGGCCGGCGGCCAACGCGAGCGCATCGACGACATCGTCGATATAGACATAGTCGCGGGTATCGTCACCGGTACCGAAGATCGCCGCCGACCGTCCCTCCAGAAGAGCCGAAGCGAAGATTGAGATCACTCCGGTCTCACCGTGGGGATCCTGCCGGGGACCGTAAACGTTGCCGAGTGCCAACGCCGTCGTCTGAAGCCCGTAAATGTGGCGGAAAACGGTTAGGTAGACTTCTCCGGAGATCTTGGACGCCGCATACGGCGAATGCGGATCAACGGGCGTGGCCTCGCCGATCGGAAACCTGTCCTGATTGCCGTAGATGGTGCCTCCCGACGATGTGAAGACGATCTTGCGCGCGGCGGCGAGCCGAGCGCTCTCCAGCACCGAAAGCGACCCGATGACATTTGTTCGAGCATCCTTGATAGGATCCACCACACTGTGTCGTACGTCCATGTGCGCGGCGAGATGGAAACACACCTCAGGACGGAAGGAGACTATCTCGCGGTGCGCTCTCTTGCTGACGATGTCGGTTTCCAGGAAGGTCAACCGTGAATCATTCGCCGAGGTTCTGAGGTTTTCAACGTGCCCGGACGAGAGATTGTCCACGGCAAGGACCTGGTGACAGTCGCACAGCATACGGTCGACCAAGGCCGAACCGATGAAGCCTGCCGCACCGGTTATTGCGACCCGCATCGGATGCCCTAAGACGATTGCAGGAAACTGACCGATGCGCCGCCGGCGGTCACCGGCTTCGGGCATACCGCGAACTCCCCCTCGCCGGTGACCGAAACAACGTCACCGTTGAGCGCCACGCCCAGGCTCGACTCCTCCATCACCAGCTGGTAGCCCTGGGTCTCGGCGACGAAGGCCGGCGCCGGCGCGAACACCAAGGCGAGGTACCGCTTCCTCATGTCAGCCCCCTTTCACGAGCGCTCGGGAGAAGGCGCCCGCGGTCGACCGATGACGGCGACGCGGGTGGGGCCAGTCGAAAGCTCGTTTCGGTTTCGTATGAATACATGCGATGATCGTCTCTGGTGGCGCCCTACCCCAACAGCCGCTCGGGTGATCCGACCGGCCGGTGGTCCAGCATCCGTCACGCGCGGGTCTCGAACAGGACTACCGGCGCGGCAGCGGCCCATCCGGGCGACATCCGGGCGGGTCGGCTCGTCGTCCGCCGCGACATCACCGATTCTTCGCCTTTCGCCAACCGTCCCGCCCGAGCCGCTACCTAGCCCTCAAATAAGGTAACTGGGCCGCTTTGCTGGCCTCCCCGGTTGCCGGAAAATGGGGCCGGGTCAGTCTGGTAAGCCGGTCGCTCTGTGATGCCTGTGAGCTCGTAAATAATCTGGACGACCTCACCGGAGCGGCCGACGTAGCAGACCCACGACCGGTCGCGGGGCGGCATGCGGCGCAGCAGGTCCATCGCCTCGGCCAGGGTCATCGGTATCGCCTGGTACTGAGCCCCATCGGTCTGCTGGTAGGTAACTTTGAGTAGGTCCGGCTCGAGCGGAATGGAAGCGTCCTCGACCCCGGTCGTCACGTAGAAGACGGACCAACCGCATACCGTCAAACCGACCGAACCGCACCTGCCCCAATGCCACTGCCTTAAATGATCGACGTGGGGTTGCGCTGGGGATTCTCCCTGAGCGGTGACGTTTCGGTGGGTCGTCTGTTGAGTGGATGGAGTTCGATGCGGTGGGTGACTTTCTGGACGGCAGGGGTGTCTTTGGGCCGGCGGGGGTAGCGGTTGGACCCGCCGCGCTTGCGGGCCCGTGGGCCCGCCAGAGCGAGCAACGAAAGGGCACCCACCGCGTGGAGAACGGCGCCCACCGAGGCGACACTCGGCGCGTCTGCATGCCACCAGGCAGAAAAACCGCACCCCCCACACGCTAACTAACCATTCACGTACATCAAAAAATGCAAGATCGCGAAACGCCGAGGTACACTCCGCTTGACACGAGAGGCCGGCCAGACCTCCCGGCGATGATGCTGGGGTTGGTATGTGGATGCACAGGTGGCCCGCCAGAAGGTTGACGGTCACGGTGTGGCGTCACGTGTGGATTCGTCTGCGAGGACCTCCCTGCGGGTTTGTAGGACCTCGCCCGAATGCTCTGATTCGCGATCTTCGGCGCACACCGAGCGCCTCCCGTTGCCTTGACCTCTCACGGATTCCTCATACGGAGCGGAGAAATCATGCGTAGATCCATGAGAAGACTCTGCTTTCTTGCCGTCGCGGGCGGCTCAGCAATGATCTTGGCGGTAGCCCCACCGGCGTTCGCTGCGAGCGTGGTGGTGGTCTCCGGGCCCAGCCCGTACGCCAACTGTTCCAATGACGCCCAGTCGGGCACCAACTACGTGAACGCGGAAGTCGAGCCCTATGTGTCGGTGAACCCGACCAACACCAGCAACCTGGTAGGTGTCTGGCAGCAGGACCGGTGGTCCGACGGCGGCGCCCACGGGCTTGTCGCTGGGTTCTCGTTCGACGGCGGTGCGACCTGGGGTGAGACGACGCTGCCGTTCAGCCAGTGCGCGAACGGGCTCGGTTACGAGCGAGCGTCGGATCCGTGGGTTTCCTTCGGTCCCGACGGCACGGCGTACACGGTCTCGATCTCCTTCAACGACACGAACAACAACAACGCCGTCGCGGCGGCCACGTCGACCGACGGGGGCAGGACCTGGCAGCGCCTCAGTGTTCTGATCGCCGACAACGAGCCCAGTCTGCAGTTCTTCAACGACAAGGAGTCGGTGACCGCCGACCCCACCAAGCCGGGAACCGCCTATGTGGTGTGGGACCGTCTCGAGGAACCCAACGCCAACCCCGACGCGAACCTGCGTACGGCGGCGTTCCGGGGTCCGGCGCTGTTCTCGAAGACCACCAACGGCGGCCGGACGTGGGGCTCGCCCAAGGTCATCGTCAACACTCCCTCACGCCAGCAGACGATCGGCAACCAGGTCGTGGTCGACCCACGCAACGGCGCCCTTTACGACTTCTTCGACCTGATTACTCCGCCGTTCAACGTGACCGCGTTCAAGCTCGCCTTCGTCAAGTCGACCGACGGCGGGAACACCTGGACCAAGCCGAAGGTCATCGCGAACATGCAGACCGTCGGGGTGACCGATCCCAACACCGGTGAGGCGGTCCGGACCGGCGACATCATCCCCGAACCCGCCATCGATGCGGCCACTGGCCAGCTGTACGTGGTCTGGCAGGACTCCCGCTTCAACGGCGGCCACTTCGACGAGGTGGCGATCTCGACCTCCACTAACGGGGGCGCCACCTGGAGCGTGCCGAAACAGGTCAACACCAACACACCCGCCACCCGGCCGGGGTTCACCCCCATGGTGGCGGTCAACTCGGCGGGCCAGGTCGCCGTTACCTACTACGATTTCCGCAACCTCACCACGCAAACGGACACGCTGCCGACCGACTACTGGATCTCCTTCTCCAGTGACCACGGCGCCACGTTCGGGAACGAGCAGCACATTACCGGCCCGTTCGACATGAAGACGGCGCCCAATGCCGGAGGCTTCTTCGTCGGCGACTACGAGGGCCTCAGCGTCGCGGGGACCACCTTCGAGTCGTTCTTCGTCGCGGCGAACTCCGGGAACATCGCCAACCGCACCGACGTCTTCGCAGCCAGCTTCTAGTCACCTCGGGAGGAGGGCGAGGCGCGCCTCGCCCTCCTCGCTCGTCAGGGCGTCCGTCGGGGGTGACTCACGTGAACCTGGCCGTGGTGCCGGTGCCGTGGCTGGACTGGCCGGGCACGGACGGTCCGGTGGACCGGGACAAGCCAGACGTCGATGAGTTGGCGTTCGCCGCGTGGGCGGGAGCCGCTTGACCAGCACGGATGACATTCTCGGCAAGAGCAGGGCCAACGGGCATCCAGCAAAAGGAGAGGACCGTGACCACGACCGTCAACGACAACGTGCGGAACGGAGTCGACACCGCGGCCCTGTTCGCCACCCTCGACGCGGTGAAGGCGGCGCCGCACGCGGCGCGCTTCCAGTTCCGGGCCACGAGTGGCTCAACGGCACTCACAGCCGCAGCACGATCCACGGCTACTTCGGTGTCGGCGAGGAGCGCACCCACGACGTGCCTTCGAGGTCGACGCCGACCACCCGGCCGTGCTGGTCGGCCTGGACAACGGCCCGACCCCGGTAGAGTACCTGCTACACGCTCTCGCGGCCTGCCTCACCGCCGGCCTGGTCAACATCGCGGCGGCACGCGGCGTGCGGCTCACGGAGGTACGGTCCGTCGTGGCCGGTGACACCGACCTCAACGGCATCCTCGGGCTGGACCGCACCGTCCGCAACGGCTTCGAAAAGATCACCGTCCGGTTCACGGTCCACGGCGACGCACCGGCGGACGTGCTGCGGGCAGTCGTCGAGCAGTCCCAGAACCGGTCCGCGGTCTTCGACATGCTCACCAACCAGGTTCCGGTCGACGTGAAGGTCGAGACGGCGTGACGTCGCGCCTCATCCGGTCACCGGCCCCAGGCCGATGACCGGATGAGCCACGGGTCCTACCTTCCCGGTTTCGACGGCAACTTCGGCTTCCACCGGGATCCAGCACTTCGGCAGAGCCGTAGAACCACCGTTGCGCAGGCCGCCAACCGACCAAGATCACGTGTGCGGGACCATTTCAAGGACGTCGACCGCGATTGGTTGCTTACCTACGAGAACGCGTACGGGCACCAGATCCGGGTGGCGTTCCCGCCCGAGGACGAACATGAGGCCCGCCGTGTGGTGATGCGGGCCGCGCGGGCGATGGGTTGCACGGTACTCGACACGAGAGGACCGTTTCCACGCTGAACGGTGCGCGCTCATGCCGCCGATCGTGCGCGCTCGCTATTCGCCGCTCGTCACAGCCGGTGACCTGCGCTCGTGCCGCCCGGCGTCCTGAACTGCCGAAGAGCGGATGTTGTCCTCGGTCACGCGAACCATGTCATCGCCTGTCCGTGGCCGCCAGTCCAGGCTAGTGGCGTGCCGTCGAGTGGGAGCACGTTGTGCAGTGCCTGGCCCGGCGGAGGCGGCAACTTCTCGAAGGTCAGGACGTCCGGGGCTTCGACCGAGATCCAGTGTCCCGGTAGTCCCCGCACGAGGGCTGCGAACGCGACTCGGCGCGCGGCCGGCACTTGATACAGCACGGAGGTGTGGAAGACGACCAGCGTCGCGTCGGCCGGCGCCCGGGCGGCCAAGTCCAGGAGGTCGTCCACGAGGTCGCCGCGGATCATTGTTGGTGGGTCGGCGGCGGCGATCGTGGCCGTGGCACGCAGCCGGTCCCGGCGGTGATCGTGTTCCGGCCAGATCAGCGCTTCCAGCCAGGCGACGTCAGCGGGGTCGGTCACGTCCAGCGGGTTGAGATCGAGGCCGGCTCTCCACCCGACCTCGGGTAGCCGTGTTGGCGGTGCCGTCCCGGTGAGCGCGCAGTCGAGGACCGGTCCGCCCGAACCGATCTCGTGGTCGCCGTACCGGTAGGAGTAGCGGTCCGGATACAGCCCCAGCCCTGCGGCGGCGCCGACCTCCAACAGCGCCAATGGCTGCGGCAGCGAAGCGAGCACGGGTAGCAGCAGCGCACACCGCCCTGCCTCGTTGGTATGGGTGGCCCGTGTACGCAGTTCCGATTCGATGGCCGGCCAGTTCGCCACCGCGAAGTCGTGGAACGCGGCCGGATCGTCGACCGGACCCCCGAGGAGACCCACCACACCCAGCAGCAGATTCGGCTGCCGTTTCGGCGCAGGGACCGTGTCCAGCAGTGCCAGGATCTGCTCGTCGTCCGAGATCGCGAGCGTCAGCCACTCGTACATCGGCGACACCCCATGAGCCTCACGCAGGGCGAACTCGGCGTACATCGATGCGACGGTCACCGGGTCGATGATCGCACAGGCGTGCACGGATCTGCCGCGCAGCGCGCGGTGGTTGGGTAATCGTGTGGATGGCCCGGCCGTTGGGGCGGCACGATCTGGGAGTGATGTTGCTGATCCCCGCTGATGTCGTCCACCCCCGCCGTCCCGACGCACACTTCGCTGACGAGGCGCGCGCCGCCCGCGAGGTAGGAGTTGAGGTCGCGCTGGTCGACCATGACGCGCTGGCCACCAGCGGCGGGGCGGAGCGGGCGGTGGCCCGGCTACCCGAATCGGCCACCCGCCGCGTAGCGGTCTACCGCGGTTGGATGTTGCACAGCGAGCAGTACGCGGCGTTCGCCGAAGCGCTCGCGCAGCGCAACATCGTGCTGCGCACCAGCCTCGAGCAGTACCGGCGGGCGCACGAACTGCCCGGCTGGTACTCGGCCTTGGCCGACGTCACGCCGTCAACGGTGTGGACGCGCGGCGACGGCCGGGACGATTTCACGCGTGCGTGTGCCGACCTCGGGCCCGGCCCGGCAGTGCTGCGTGACTACACCAAGTCGATGAAGCATTACTGGCACGAGGCGGCGTTCATCCCGGAGGTCGCCGATACCGCCGGCGCCTGGGCGGTCGCCAGCCGGTTTCGACAGTTGCGCGGCGACGACTTCACCGGCGGGTTCGTCGTGCGCCGTTTCGAAAAGTTCGTCTCCGCCGAGGCGAGGACCTGGTGGGTCAACGGGGTGTGCCGGCTGGTCGGCCCCCATCCCGACACCCCGGACGACGACCCGCCGGCCGACCTCGCCCCAGCCACCATCGCCCCCGTGGTGGCCGCGCTGCAGCTGCCATTCGTTGCCGTCGACCTGGCCCGTCGCGCCGACGGCGCGTGGCGGGTCGTCGAGGTCGGCGACGGGCAGGTCAGCGACCGCCCGACCACCATCAGTGCCGACGACCTCCTGGCCACCATCGCCGACAGTATCGGCGCCGAGTCAGGCTGACCGTGACAGTCGTCGTGCTGTACCGCACCGCGAGCTGCCGCCAAAATCGCGCCGGGACCCATCCTGATCGGCCGCATTGAGGGCGGTCTCGTGACGGGGTGTAGGAAGGGCCTGTCTTTCCACCCGCCCGTGCCTACCCCCACGTCATTCGTTGCGGCCGGTGTTGATCGTGAGTTCGTTCGGCATGCCGAAACCCTGTCGCCAAAGCTGCCGTGTTCACGTGCTTGGCCGTGGGCTTCTTCGGCCTGGTTTGGACTGGCTGCGAGCTGCGCGAGTCGCCGGTTGAGGTAGCGCTGCTCGGGCAGGCTCGCGGTCAGCTGCGCGGCTCGCCGGTAGTGTTCGGCCGCGCCCTCGGTGTCGCCATCGAGATCGAGAAGGTGGGCGCGTACGGCGTACAGCCGGTGGTGCCGCTGCATGGCGGGATCGATCAGCAATGAGTCGAGCATGGCCAGTCCGGCCGCGGGTTCGTGGGCCATGGCGACGGCGACGGCGTGGTTGAGCGTGACGGCTGAGGCGGGGGCAGCCCGGCTCAACATGTCGTAGAGCATGCTGATCTGCAGCGTCGAGAA
>Ga0137380_10001844_pt1 | contig 17605 bp, 12 predicted proteins | sample SagtaG_17_FD_104809 | JGI IMG/M metagenome (GOLD analysis project Ga0137380, IMG submission 104809) | Vadose zone soil microbial communities from Sagehorn Ranch, Mendocino, California, USA - Sage2_L_100_16 metaG | ecosystem: Environmental > Terrestrial > Soil > Vadose zone | place: USA...
CGCAACCGGGCGAGCTGGTCCTGCGTTCGGGCGAGAGCCGCGCGGATCTCCTCGAGACGCAACTCCAAAGCGCTCTTCTCTCCGGCCAGGCGATTCAACTCATCCAGATGATCCACCGGCACTTCGCCATAACCATCGAGCTCCGCGATTCCCCGGCGGACTTCCAGCAGGCCGGCTTCTATCTTCTCCAACTTCCGAACTCTTCCTGACGTTTCCTTCCACCGCGCAGCGGCGACCTGTAACGCGGCATCGAGCGCCTGTCGCTTCAGGTCCTCCGTCTCTTGCGCGAGACGGTTTCGTTCCTGGACCCATTCGTGAAACTCGGCCCAGCGCGCCTGGAGCATCCTGCGCTCTTCCTGAAAGGCGCGCACTCGTTCCTGCGCGAGCCTGAAAGGCCTCTTGGGAGCACGGTCCGAGCCGAGCTCTTCCAGCGCCTGCTCCAGTTGGCCGAGGCTGCGGGCAACAGAAAGACCCTCGTCTCCGGTCTGCGCCAGGTTGGTTATGCGGTCGCGGATCGTTTCCGGCCCGTGAAAGTCGGACGCGCGGTTTTCTCGAACCACGGCCAGCGATTCGAACAGGTCCTTCGTCATTCCGAGATGGGCTCCCGCAAAGACCACGTCGCCGTTCTTGCGATGCTCGTAGCTGCCGGTGATGTCCTCGCCGCCGGCGGTCCGGATCTCGGCGCGGCTGTCCTCCTTGCCGAAAGCGCGATGGATCTCCAGATCCCTGCCATTGGCGAGCCTGCACCAAAGGATTCCGCCGTACTCTGCGTTACGCCACGGCGTGAATTTCTCCACCCACGCTTCCAGGCGCCGCTGGTGAGGCACATCATCGCGCAACGGGCCGAACAGGAGGCCGAGCAGGAACTGCTGCAGCGTGGACTTGCCCGCTTCGTTGGCGGCAAAGACAAGGTTGAGGCCGGCGTGAAAGCACAGCTCCAGGCCGGAGAGTTTTCCGAATCCCAGGATGCGGCACCGCTGCAGGTTCATCGCGGGCGCACCTCGCGCCCCAGCAGCGCCTGCACGCCATAGAGCCTCGCCCGTTCCAGGACCTCTCTCTCCTGCGCAGACGCTCCCGCCAGTCGCGCGTTCAAGGCCCGAACGAAATTCCCGCAGAGGGTTCTTTCCTGGGCCAGCGCCTCGAAATCCAGCGCAGGTAGCGTCCGATCCTCCCACTGGACGTGGAGAACTGCATCGGCCAGACGTTCCTCCATCTCCGCTGTGGAGAGATCCACACGCGGATCCAGGGTTCCGGTCAGCCGGACACGCAAGATCACTCTGGGAGTCACTTTCGATCCGCGATGTTGAAGAATGGCATCGATGATCTGCTCGCGCGTGGAAAAGCCGTCGCACTCAATTACGAGCGTCTCGAAAGGGTACTGGCCGCACTCGATCGCCTGAATGCGGACTTCTCCCTTTTCGACCTCCCCCAGCAAGTAAGAGCACGGCCCCGTCTCGCGCCAGCCCCGGCCCTCCGGTATTCCGCAGTACCAGACCTGAGTGGCATCGATCGGGTTCTCCAACGGCCGCAGCTGGTGATAATGTCCCAAGGCGCAATACTGGATGTTCTTGCCTGCAATCTCATCGATGGTCAGCGGACCATGCTTCGATTTCCCCTCAGGCACCCGGCCGAGGTCCGACCCGTGAGACACGACAATATTTACGGCGTCAGCGGGAAGGGAATCGAGCCAGCGGAAGTGGTGTTCTGCGAGATGGGTCCGATTGAACCCGAATCCCGTGATGCGGACTCCCAGATCCGGCAGCTCCACGGCGCGGAACTTCTCCTCGCGGAAGATGTGAACGTTTTCCGGCCAGGATTCCTCGCAATAAGGAGATCCCGCGAGATAGGGGTCGTGATTCCCCGGCGCGATGAAGACCCGAATGGGCCTGAGGTTGTCAAACTGCTGGATGAGAAATGCCGTGGTGTCGGGAGTGATGCGGTCGTGCTCGAAGAGATCCCCTGCGATGAGAATGAAGTCAACAGACTCTCGCTTCGCGTCGTCGAGAATGCGCCGGAAGGTTCCTCGGATCGCCTCTCGCTTTCGGTGCCCTATCTTTGAAGGAAGCCCGGAGCCGGCGAAACTCGTGTCCAGATGGACGTCGGAGGTGTGAATGAAGCGTATCTTTCTTGCCAAATCTAAGCCCACGAGGGAATAACGATTGTCGAATGCTGGAAGAAAGCCTTCGCGTTCTTTGCGCCCTTAGCGACTTCGCGGTGAAACTGAGTTTGAATTAACCGCGAAGACGCGAAGAGCGCGAAGGGTTCGCTAAGAATTTTGCTATTGGTCGCGGCCGAAGGGCTGCTCTGTGCAATTCGTGGCAGCGCCTTTTTTGGTTTCGATGAATCCGACATTCGTCACTCGTCATTCGATTACCAGGACACGTCGACGCGGCGCGTCCCCCCTTGCTTCTGGTCCTCTACAAGCACGTAGCCCTTCTCCCTGCCAAATTGGTAGATGTCCCGCGTCAGTTCGACATCCATTTTGCAATAGTCGATTACCTTCTGGCGCAGAGCCGGGTCTCCCGACCGCCACCAGTCCACGCTGGCTGTGCCGCTCCCGCTCTTTCCGCGACCGAGCGTGGCTTTGGCCAGGGCCTCGAGCCGCACACGGAAGCCCAGTATCTTGCTCAGATCCGCAAGCATGTCGGTGCTCTTCCGATAGAATGGGTCCACGGGACCATAGGCGCTGAGGACCTTGAAATCGAAGTTCTCGCCATTGAAGGTGACAATGGGGTGGAACTGGTCCGTTTGCCGAAACAGCTCCGGCAGGTCCCGCTCGTGCCAGGTGCGGAAGCTGTTCTTTTCATCCCACGTTACCACCACCGCAACCTTGAACTGATCGACGGCCGTCCATCCCCCTGAAACTTCATGGCTCATGTACTGTGTTTCCACGTCCAACACCAGGGCGTTGTTCTGCCCGCCGGAAAAATCAAAGGCGAGGTTTCTCATGGGCGCGAATAATAGCAGAACAGATTCCCGGAATTAAAGTGCCGCAGAGCGGCAAAAAAAAGGCCGAGGGGCAGAGGGGCGGAGGAGCAGAGGGGCAAGGTCCCCTTGGTGGACACACAGTTCACAAATCGGTCAAGTTTTGTATCATGGCCGAGACGGCCATGCCACGAAGCCATCGTGGACGGGCTAGAGCTGCTGCAATCGCTTTCACAATCTTCATCAAGTTTCTCCCTTTGCGGGTTCGTTTGCGAACCCTGTGCAGATACCACTCGATCCTGAAAAGGTTCCGCCCGATTGCAGAGCGGATTGCGGACTTCGGATTACCTCAATCCTCAATCCGCAATCCGCAATCTAGGAGGTCGTTTTCCTTTGAAAGATTGTGATTCTGGGATGGCTGTACTTCCAGTCGTGGGGCGCATCCCATTCCGGGAAAGTGAACCGCCAGAGTCGGGGGTCTCTCCTGAACTCGGCAACAAGACCGTAATTTGCCTTGAGCGTTTTGACAAACTCCTCAGGAATTTCCAGCAAAGTAAGATCGTCGAGCAACACATAATCCGGAAAGAAAGACCGGCCGTCCCGATCGAAGAAGTATCTCTTGAAATCGGCCATCCTCTCTCCCGAAAAGAAGATCCGAATCTTGTACTTCTCGGGATTCAAGACCGGGATTTCGGGCCAGCCCTGGCTCAAGCTCGCTCCCGGCGGCACATGCAGGTTCACCCAGCGAATTGCCTGGTTCACGGTATGCTCCTGCATGAGAATTGCCACCTGAGCGCAACTGTAGAGGCCCGTCGCAAGTGTGATAGACCAGACCAACGCTTTTCCCCATCTCAGCAGAGAAACCTTTTGCATGACGTGGGCGATAGGGACGGTCGAGAGGACTACGATCGGGAGCGTATAACGGATCATCGGAAACCGCATGCACAGCAACGAGACGAAAAACGAGACCAGCGACGCCAACAGGACCAGGAGGCGCGTCGTGGCAACGCGAGCAAGAATGGCTCGCGCAAAAAGGGAAGATCGAGAACGAGCTAAATTCACACAAGCAAGCGCCCCGAAGAGCAGCAGCCCCAGGGAAAGGGGTAATCCGAGCCCGAACAAGGTCATGTTCTTGAGCTGCAGCGCCCCAAGGCTCAGCGCCGGTGGGACAGCTCCCTCCGGGAGGTTTACGGTGGAGAGGTAGGCCCTTTTCAGTGTCCCCCAGAATTCCGGGCCGTGAGTCACCACGTAAGGCTCGCCAAGCAGGAAACCGAACGACGCTCCCAGGTAGAGCCAGGCTTTTCTGGACCACGCACATTCTTTCTGCAGGAGATGAACGGCAACGATTACCGGAAGAAGAAAGACCGCGTTGTATTTCGCCGCGACAGCCAGGCCGAAAGCGATCCCCGCCCAGACCTGGTTGCGAATCCGCGGACTTTCGAGTGTCGAGAGTAATCCGGCAACTGCCAGCAGCAAGAAGAACACCATCGTGACATCGGATGTCAGATAGTGAGAATTAACAACGTGAAGGGGGAGGAGCGCGAGCATAAGGCTGGCCCAGATTCCTGTCCGTTCGTTGAATACCTTGTTGCCTAAGCTATAGACCAAGAAAATGGAAGAGCTCCCCAGAAGGGCTGAAACGAAGCGTCCCACCATAAAAAGGCGAGCGTACTCGCCGGGACGAAAGCTCACGAATGACTCGCGCCAGGGTCGCGAGACAAACCCCAGGCCTTGAGCGATCAGCAACGCAGCCTCGATGAGGTAGTGCTGGAGGGTTCCCCAGTGAAAGTCCGGCACATAGAAATCCATAGATTTGGGCCTGACTCGCGTCAGGCCCCAGAGATAGTTATCTTCGTCCATGTGGTACGAGATCCGCATCTGGGGCAAGACTTTGGCAGTTTCCGCATCGTATGCCGGGATTCCCCAATCCAGGCCGGCTGTGCGGAGCGTCAGCGCAAGCAGGAAAATGCCGACGAGAAGAAGGACCCGGGTTTTTTGTGGGGTCGATTCGCGCATTTCAACAATCCGGGCAAACCGCGCAAAATGAAACCACCGATGAACACAGTCCAGCCCAGCCGCAACCAAAAAATCTCACCACGAAGACGCGAAGCGCGAAGAATCGCCAAGTTTTTGGTTGCGGCTATGCCGCGCCAGGTTTATCCGCGTTCATCTGTGGTTTCACTTAGTGCAGTTTACGCAGCAGGATCCGTACGCTCCCAGGACAAACGCGGAAAAGCGTTTCTATTGCCCGGTGAGCTCGACGATCTCCAGTTGCTCTGGAACATGACATTTCCAGCCGAGATCCGACTGGATTTGAGAGGCGAGGGCTTCGCTGGCAGCAGGCTCTCCATGCACGACGAAAGTACATTTCGGGGCGGAGCGGAAAGAGCTCAGCCAGCGAAGAATTTCGCTCGAATCCGCATGCGCCGAAAAGGATTCCATACTCTTGATCTCCGCCCGAACCTGCACAGGTTCTCCGTGAATCTTTATCTCCCTCGCGCCGTCCTTCAAGAGCTGCCCGCGCGTTCCGTTGGCCTGGAACCCTATAAACAGGATCGTGTTTCTCGGGTCCGGCAACCTGTGGATCAGATGGTGCAGGATCCTGCCTCCGGTCGCCATGCCGCTTGCCGAGATGATCACGCAGGGGAAGCGCATGCTGTTCAGGTTCTTGGATTCTTCCGTGCTGTGGACGAAATGAAGGTTGGGACACAACACCGGGCAGGCCCCCGTGTCTTGGAACACGGCCCTGGCCTCGTCATCGAAGTCCGCGATGTAGTTGCAGAAGAGCCTGGTCACGTCGACTGCCATAGGGCTGTCCACATAAATAGGCAGGTCCGGGATCCGGTTGTCCGACTTCATCTCCCGGATGACGTAGAGCAGCGTCTGAGTGCGACCGATCGCGAAGGCAGGGACGACCAGGCTTCCTCCGCGCCGCGCCGTTTGGTTGATGATTTCTGCCAGACTCTCTTGTGTCTGCTCTTCCGGATGCTGCCGGTTCCCATAGGTCGATTCCACCAGCAGGTAGTCGGTGTTCTCGAAGGGGCTCGGATCGCGCAGGATCTTTGCGTGGTACCGGCCCAGGTCTCCGGAAAAAATGACACGCAATGGTTTGGATCCGGCGCGCAGATCAACCTGAACAATTCCCGAACCCAGAATGTGGCCTGCGTCGCGGATAGTGACGCGCGTGTCCTCGGAGAGGTCCATCACCTGGCCGTAATCGAGCGAGCGCAGCTGCCGCGCGGCCTTTTCCGCGTCTCCCGTCGTGTAGAGGGGCAGAGCCGGCTTGTGCTTGCTGTACCCCTTCTTGTTCGCAAAGTTCGCATCCTCCTCCTGCAGGTGGGCGGCATCCAACAGCGTGATTTCGGTGAGCTCGCGTGTCGCCGGCGTGGTCCATACCGGCCCGTGGTATCCGTCGCGTATGAAGCGCGGGAGCATTCCGACGTGATCGATGTGGGCGTGCGTCAGGAGCACGTGGTCCACCGAAGAGGGTTGCACCGGAAAGGGTTGCCAATTTTGCAGGCGCAGATTCTTCGCTCCCTGAAACATGCCGCAGTCCACCATGAAGCGCGTGCGTCCGGTGTCGACGAGAAACTTGGACCCGGTTACGGTTTTTGCGGCTCCCAGAAACTGAATTCGTGCCATGTCTCTTTTTTCAGCCACCGAGCCCCGGACGACAAGCAGAGGGGCAGGGGAGCGGAGGAGCAGAGGGGAACGAATCTCCTCAGGCCCCTCCGCTCCTCGTCTGCCCCTTCCCGGTGTCGCTGTGGTTATAATAGCGTCCTTGCATTTTGTTCATCATCATGGAATTCGACTCTCTGATCAAGCTGCAAAACGTGGAAAAGCACTTCGAGCACGGCGCCGGCAAGACCTATGCGTTGCGGCATGTGAGTCTGGAAATCCGTGAAGGGGAATTCGTCTCCGTCATGGGTCCCTCCGGGGCCGGAAAATCCACGTTGCTACACCTGCTCGGAATGTACGACCACGCCTGGAGCGGAGAGTATTATTTTCTCGGTCACCCGGTCCACGCGCTGCCGGCAAAGCAGAAAAGCGAGCTCAACAAGAGGTACATCGGCTTTGTCTTCCAGAGCTATCATCTGCTGGATCACCTGACCGTATACGAAAATCTGGACATTCCTCTTTCTTACCGGAATGTCGGCAGGAAAGAGCGGGAGGGCCTGGTGTGCGACATGCTGGACAGGTTCCAGATCGTTGCCAAGAAGGATCTCTACCCCAATCAACTCTCGGGCGGCCAGCAGCAGCTCGTTGCCGTCGCGCGCGCCATCATTGCAAGCCCGAAGCTAATCCTTGCCGACGAGCCCACCGGCAATCTTCATTCAAGTCAGGGCCGGGAAACCATGGAGCTTCTTAAGCGGCTGAACGAGGAGGGCACATCGATTGTTCAGGTCACGCACTCGGAAAAGAATGCCGCCTACGGCAGCCGGATCATCCAGGTGCAGGACGGGTCCATCGTGAAGGATTGACGAATGCGGATTACGGATTGCGGATTGAAAATCGAATTCCCGGACTCCTTTGCGCACTTAGCGACTTCGCGGTAAAAATGAGTCAGAATTAAGCGCGAAGACGCGAAGAACGCAAAGAGGCTCGCCAACATCTTTGAACATCACGATCTATTCCCTCCGCTTTCGAAAACTCCGGCTTTCATCCTAGAGCGACATAAACCCTCGAGGCGGTAAAAAGTTCCGGGATCGTAAAAGCCCGGCCACGAATTCTACGAATTGGACGAATTCTTTCTGCGGCCGGTCGACCGTGATGGAAAGGTAGGATTTCTAAGCACACGAATCGCCAGCCGATTTCGTGTAATTCGTGCCCTGGGTTTTTCTGGATCAGGTTTTTTTCCCTGTGCCCAGGTAGCCCTGCAGTTGCTTCTCGGCTTCGAAGACCTGCCGGATCGTCGTCTGAGCGGTGGTTCTCGCCTGCGAGTATTCTCCTGCCTCAGTATCCGCCTGAACTTTTTCGATCCCCTTGTCGATGTCCTTGAAGGAATCCTCGAGGCTCTTCTTGCGGGTGGGGGAGAGCTTTGCGCCCTTTGTTTCCACATCGGTCTTGAGGGTCTTGTAACGCAGATCGATAGCCTTCTGCAGCCCCTGAACTTCTTTCAACACACCATCCCGCTTTGCCTTGGCGATATCCCTTGCCTTTTCAAACCGGGATTTCGCCCTGAGAAGGAGCGTTCCCGCTTCGCCGTACCTTTGGTTCTTGAGCTGGGACTGCGCCTGTTCCCAAACCTGCTGCGCGTTCGCCCAGTCCGACTGCGCGAACTCCTCGGCACGCTGCTCTTTGGCCTGCTCCATCGCCTTCTCCGCAACCTTTATCTGCTCGTCCGGCCGGGAAGAGCATGCGGAACCGCTCGTTACGACGAACAGCACCGTAAGTAAGGCTAATCCAGAAACCTGCCTCATGGCGGCCTCCTTAAGCTCCGTTGGGGGCTCACTGAGTCCCCCCCGGATCGACTCTTATAGGTGTTGAAGATCGTCCCATAATATATTCCAATCCCGTTTGAAGAAAAAAGTCATTGTTAATCACGGCCCGGCGATTTAGCCACAGAGCCACAGAGAAAGGAGTTTGGAGTTCAGGCTTTAGGGTCTGTGAGGAAATAATATGGACACTTTGGCGCGAGCGCCGGGCGGGCAGATGCGAGGCGCCGCGACGAAGGCGATGTCGGACATCGTCGAGGAGCGGCAACAACGCCGATACGCGCCCTTCGGCGCCGCGCCCCTGCGGGCTGCGGCCCCGCAGGCCCGCTGGCTTTGTTGCTCGCTCCTTACATACCGCTCCGGGTATAGCTCGTTACTCGCGCCTTGCCAGCGGCCCTGGGGGCCAGCAGCAAAGTGTCCATATTATTTCCTCACAGACCTTTAGCCTGCAAGAGGTCGATTTCTGACCCAACCTGAAGGCTGAACTCCGAACGATCAATATGCGATGGGACGGGGAAGGATACCACCGGGTGGCCACAGTTCAGGAACGATGGGGCCTCCAGCTGCTCCGGCAGGTTCCCCGGGCGCACTACCTCAGAATCCTGGATGCCGGGTGCGGCAGCGGCCGTCTGACGGCGCACCTGTTGAGAAAGTTTCCCGAAGCGCACGTGATCGGCCTGGATGTTTCGGGAGAAATGCTCGAGCAGGCTCGAAGGAATCTGCGGCGTTTTCAGCGCCGTCTCAAACTCGTCGAGGGCGATCTGCTTACTGCGAAGCCGGAGCCGAAGTTCGAGCTTGTTTTTAGCAACGCCGTGTTCCACTGGATCCGCGATCACACGCGCCTCTTCCAAAACATCCATCGCTGGCTCGCCCCCGGCGGGCGGCTCGTAGCCCAATACGGCGGAGCAGGGAATCTCCGCCGGATTGCCACGCTGACGCCTCTCCTGTCAAAGCTTTCTTTGTTCCGGCGCCATTTTCGGGATTTCCGGAGGCCGCTAAACTACGCCGCCCCTTCCGCCACGCGGATGCTGCTCCGCGAGATAGGGTTTCAGGAGATTCAGGTCCGCCTGCACAAGGCCCCCACCCGCTTCTCTACGCGGTCCAGGTTCAGAGATTTTGTCAGAAACGTAATTCTCGTTCCCGACCTCTCGCAGCTGCCCACGACGGACCTGAAGGATGCCTACGTGGAGTCGTTTCTCGCGCTGTACGAAAAAAACTTCGGATGTCGCTACGTGCTGGATTACGTTCGATTGACCATCCATGCGCAAAGACATGCAGGTGAGCCGGGAATCCAGAATCCAGAATTCAGAATCCAGGATGGGCGACAGGAGTGAGGACAGTGCCTTCGCAGTTGCTTCTTCTGAATTCTGGATTCCGTTCTTCCGACGTCAGTCTATTATCGCTGTTCGATAGGGAGGTAGGACTGATCGGGCAGGGCGCCGGTGTACTCCGCACGCGGACGGATCAGGCGGTTGTTGGCGTGCTGCTCGATGATGTGAGCGGTCCAACCGGAGATCCGGCTCACAGCGAAGATCGGTGTGTAAAGATCTATGGGGATTCCCAACATGTAGTACGTTGAAGCCGAGTAGAAATCGACGTTCGCGTTGAGACGCTTTTCCTTCTTCATTACGGTCTCGAGAATCCGCGATATGTCGAACCATCTGAGGTCCCCCTTTTGCCGGCTCAGGTCTTCAGACATCCGGCGCAGGTGGGTGGCGCGCGGATCTTCCGTGGTATAGACTCGGTGGCCGAACCCGCTGACCTTCAATTTGTTGGCCAGAAGGTTGCGCAGATGGGCTTCGGCTCGATCCGGCGTTCCGATTTCAAGCAGCATCTTCATAACCGCTTCATTGGCTCCCCCGTGAAGCGGACCCTTCAGGCATCCTATTCCGGAGACGACCGCGGCATGCATGTCGCTGAGCGTGGCGGCCGTTACTCGAGCGGCAAATGTCGAGGCATTGAGCTCGTGATCGGCGTGGAGGATCAGCGCCACGTCGAATGCGCGCTGCGCCATCACGCTGGGCATCTCTCCGTTGAGCATGTAGAGGAAGTTGGCAGCATGGGACAGGTCCGGGCGCGGCTCGACATAGCTCATTCCCTGGCGCAAGCGATGAAAGGCCGCCACAATCGCGGCCACCTGCCCGGTAAGCCGGAATGCCTTGCGCACATTGGCTTCGCGCGTACTGGACTTCAAATCGGGGTCGAAAAGAGAGAGATGGGAAACTGCGGTCCGGAGCACGTCCATCGGGACAGCTTCCTTCGGCATGCCCCAGAGGAAATCCTGCACTTCCCGCGGCAGCCCGCGGTACATCGCCATCTGCCGCCGGGTGTCCTCCAGCTCCGGCCGCGTGGGTAGCGCGCCAAACCAGAGAAGGTGAGCCGTTTCCTCGAAGGTAGAATGCCGGGCAAGATCGTGGATGTTGTATCCGCGATAAGACAGGATTCCCTTTTCGCCGTCGATGTAGCAGATCGACGACGATGTGGCTACGATGTCTTCCAAGCCTTCCTTGAAGGCTGACTTGGCCTCTGCCATGAGGAACCCACCTCGAAGAGGATTGCAGTTACGCAAGGATCATATCACAACTATTCAGACCTCAGACCTCAGACATCAGACTTCAGACCTCAGACTCGGAGTTCATCGGAGCGTCGGTCTGAGGTCTGAGGTCTGAATCAGGGGATCTGCGTGTTGAAGCGAAGCCGGGAGAAGCGGAGCTGCTGTGCTGTCAGGTCCTCGTCCACAAGCAACTTCACATCGACGATCTCGCTCCCCTTCAGAATCGGCTCCAGGCGCGGAAACACGAACGCGGTCTTGTTGGGCAGCTTCAGTCTGGCCGCGCGGGCGCGAATGTTGTTCCGCCACTCGGGGTTCACCCGCGTGCCGAAGCGATCGAAGACCCGGCCAGCGGCGGTTGAGTCGCCTTTGGATTTTATGGTCTGGAGCCTTACCAGAAGGTCGCCGACACCATGGCGAGCCTTCTCGAGATCTTCAAGCCAGACATAGTAGTTTCCATCCTTTTGAATCACCCGCGTCCCATAGTCCTGATTCCCCTTTTCTCCCCCTTCCAACAGATATCCAAGGATGAGCTGGCTGCCCCGCTGATGCGCTTCTCGAACGAAATCATCGTCATACATGCGGTAGCGGTTGATCTGCCCCTGAAGGTACGTCAGATACATTGCCCGGGCGACGTCCCCCTGCTGGGCGCCCGTGAACGCGCCGATTTCCACCAGTTTCGGATCGAAGACATGATAGAGCGCTACGAGATCGGCGCGGCATTCCTCCAGGGAGGAATACGCGCGGCCGATGGCCACGGCTGGATCGACTCTCAGGCTGGCCGCGGGCTTTCCCGAACCGTGACCGATCACTTCATGCATGTATACTTCCCACTGGCGCGCGCGGTCGCCGAATTCGTGGACGACCTTCCGGTAGTCCGGCAGATAGAATTCGTTGATCGTCGCTTCGCGGATCTTTTCCGAGCGCGCCTCTTCGATGTTCAGAAGAATGATGTTCTTGCTTCCATAGTCCCGGCGCAGATCGGCATAATTCGGCAGGTTGTAGGCCGCCGGGGAAACAGGACCGCTGTCACCCGTTTCGACCACTACGTTCACGACATTCGCGACCGGTTTGGCGATCTTCTCCAGCTTGAACTCATCCTGCCAGGGCATCTTCTTCTCGAAGTACAGAGCGTTGGCAGCCAAGCGCTCGATCAGCGTGGAATCGGCCACGAAGCTGACGTTCCCTGCAAACTGGCCGATGACGCTCCGGGGGTCCATGTAGGTTTCGATGAAGCCGTTGAGGTAGTCGACAACCGTATCAGACCGCAGCCAGTGAATCGAATACTGACGGAACTTTTCTTCATCCCCGGTGGCGTAATAATCCAGAAGAGCCTGAATCCCCAATTTTTGCTCCTCGCTCTCCGCATAGGGCAAGGCCTTCTTGAGGAAAAAGCTGACGGACTCCAAGTCCTTTCCATACAGTCCGCCGATTTTGTAGACCTGCGGCGCCACTTTGCCGCTTTCCATGGCAAAGCGGACGTTCAGCCTCTGTTGCCATTCCACGGGCAGGCTCTGGATGTGTCGCTGCGTGAGCCGCCGGTCATAGAGGTTCACCGCGCTGGTGGCTATGATATCGTCCCCCTCCCTCTGGTTAGTCTGAATGGGATCCACGTTCGGGTCAAAAATGATGGGACCCAGGCGTTCCAGCTTGGCTGCCAGCGTTTCTTCCTGCCGCAGTTCGAACTTGGCTCCGCGCGCCTGGGCGAATTCGGCCGCCTGCTCCAGCATCTCGCGCGTCAGATAATTCGGCAGGGTCTTGACGTGGGAGTCGTGATCGTAGGGCCCGTGATTGATCCAGATGTATTTGAGGTAGTCGTGTGCGGCATGCTTCGTCTTTTCGTCCATCCCGTCCGAATGGCGGTAAATCTCCTCGATCATGTTGCGAATTTCGACCGCGTACCTGTGATTTTGATCATCCGCAATGACGTGTCCGGCGACGGCTGCGCGATAGAGATAGTAGATGAGGACCTTCTGCCTCTGGCCGAGCGCATCGAAGCCGGGAGCGTCAACTCCCAGCACGAGAAAGTCTTCGCCGTTCTTGCCGAGCCGCTCCAGCTCACCGACCATGCGCCGGGCCTCCTGCGTCACAGGCGTCTTTTGGGTTTCCATCGTCTTTTCGTATCTGCAGGCACTCATCGACAGAAGGGAAAGACACAACATCGGAATCATTACGTTATTCATGCTGCCAACCCTTGACTGCGAGCAGAGGGGCGGAGGAGCAGGGGAGCAGAGGAGAAACGAATCTCCCCTGCCCCTCTGCTCCCCTGCTCCTCTGCTTGCAGTCACGCCCCTCTGCTGGCTTTCAGACGACGACTTCCAGTCTGGCGTTGAGCCACGCGGTCATGCCCCCGACGACGTTTGTGATCCTGGTAAACGTTTGGCGCTCCAGAATGCTGGTCGCGATGGAGGAGCGATAGCCGCCCGCGCAAATCACGGCGACCGGTCTTTGCCTTTCCAGCCTGTCGAGGTTCTGCGACAGCCGGTTCAGCGGAATGTGAATCGCTTCCCGGATATGCCCCCCGTTCCACTCTGGAGGGCGCCGTACATCCAGCACCTGAAGCGTCCGGTCTTCCTTGATGCGCGCGGCGAGCTCCTCGACGCTTATCTGTTCCACTGTAGCCAGCGGTAGCCCTGCGCTGTTCCACGCCAGCACGCCTCCGGCAAGATATCCGGCAACGTTCTCGACGCCCACCCGGGCCAGCCTGGTTGTTGCTTCGCGCACCCGTTCTTCCTCTTCAGCCACGAGAATGATCGGCGCATCCGGGGGTATCATAGTTCCCGCCCACGAAGCAAACTGGCCGCCAAGGGCAATGTTGAGGGCTCCGGGAACGTGTCCTGTGCCGTACTGTGCTGCCGGCCGGGTGTCGAGCACGATGTGCCCCTGCTGCGCCCTCTGCCGCACCTCCTCCGCCGGCAGCGCCGGCGGCGGCAACTGCGTGAGCAGCGGGGGCCCGTCGCGGTTGATCTCGGCATCGCGGCTGAAATAGGAGGGAGCTTCTGGAAGATCCACGGTCATCATACTGATGAAATCTTCGCGGGACATTTCCCCGAGCGCATAGTTGTGCCGGCGCTCCTGCCCGATCGTGGAGCTTCTTTCGCTGGAAATGTTGCGCCCGCACATGGATCCCGCACCGTGGGCGGGGTAGACTTTGACGTGATCGGGCAGCGTCAAAAGTTTCTGGTGCAGGGAATCGTGAAGCATCCCCGCAAGTACGTCCGGACTCATTCTCGATCCGAGCAGGTCAGGTCTCCCTACGTCCCCGATGAACAGGGTATCCCCCGTCAGGACAGCTCGCGGGTCCTCGGATTCCTCCCTATCGAAAACCAGGATGCAAATGGATTCGGGGGTGTGCCCGGGTGTTTCCAGGAAACGAAGTACAACCTTACCCATCCGGATCTCTTCCCCGTCGTGTACCGGAACGTGCTCGAACCTGGCCCCCGCCTTCCAACCGAAGTAGATCTTCGCCCCGGCGAGGGCGGCCAGCTCGCGATGCCCCGAGACGAAGTCGGCATGCAGGTGCGTCTCGACCACATGGCGGATCGTGAGGTCCTGTTGCTTCGCTTCCTCCAGATACATCTCGACGTCGCGCTGCGGGTCGACAACTGCGGCTTGTTCCTCGGATCCGATCATGTAAGAGGCGTGCGCCAGGCAGCCGAGATAGAACTGCTTGAAGAACATGCGTGAATGATTAACACAAATTCCCTATGGGTATCTAGACGGACCTCAGACCACTCCTGGAAGTCTGAAGTCTGAGGTCTGACCCCTGAGGTCTGAGGTCTGAAGGCTGGCTCAGAAAAACAGGCGGGTAACGAGCCAGTAGCCTCCGGCGAGCGCGACGAGCACAGAACACGCCGGCGCAAAACGGGCCGCGAAGGAAGGCCTCTCTCGCAGCTTCCAGATCAATGGGAGGACCGTCGCGGCGATTGCGATCTGGCCTAACTCGACTCCGAGATTGAAGGACAGCAGCGGAATTACGACGCCCCCTCCGCTCGATCCGATGCCCATTTCCCGCAGAGCTGTGGCGAACCCGAAACCGTGGATCAATCCGAACGCGAAGGTCAGGAGCCAGCGCCGCTTCAGGTCGCCCCGGAAAATGTTTTCCAGCCCCACGTAGAGAATCGAGGCTGCGATCAACGGCTCGACCAGCCTCGAGGGGACATGCGCCACATCGAGAGTTGCAAGGGCCAGGGTGATCGAGTGGGCGAGGGTAAAAGAAGAGATGATTTTTGCCGCAGACACCAAGGCGCCCCCCGCGAGCAGAAGCGCGAGCAGAAAGGCCAGGTGATCGTATCCTGTGAGGATGTGCTCGATACCCAGGAGAATAAATTGCCGCGCCGTGAAGGATTCGGCCCCCGGCCCGTGGATCTGCGTCAGATCTATGTCGAAACGGTTGTCCTGCGCGCTCAGGATGCGCTCGGCCACGATTCTTTTTCTCGGATCCAGGAGGGAAAAATACTGGCGGTGCCCGAAAGGAAGATCGGCCAGCAGGATCGAACGCACTCTCAAGAGCGAACCCGCGGGGCGCGAGTAGCTCAGAGAGAAATGAAAGGACTGGCCTTCGTCCAACCAAAGCTTTATTCCCTTCAGAGCCGGCCACGCCCCATCGGTCTGGACTTCGAATGCCCGCCGAGCCAGTCTATCCAGGGCCGGACGGGCGCGGGTCATTTCCTCGGCGGAAATCTTTCCGTCCCGGTCCGTATCGAGCGGCACCAGGGCTTCCAGGTCGGAGCGCGCCAATGTGAGCGCTACCGCAAGATGCTCGCCCTCAAAACGCGCTTCCACGGCGCTCAGCCCGGGATCGTGCCCCTGCGCCAAGGCCGCCATGCCAAGAGCAATCAGCAAAAGCAAAGCAAGGATCTTTCTTGATTTGACCCAAATCACCGTTTTCCTCAGTTTTCGTGAACCTTCGCGCCTTCGCGTCTTTGCGGTGAACGGGGCCTTAGAACCAAACCGCAAAGACGGGAAGGATCACGACGTCCGGTTGGCGCTTTAGTTCGCAGCGGCGCCGTGATGGCCGTGAATGCGGCCGTTTTGCGGTGTGGACTCATACGGGAACACCCGGTTGTAGTTCATGTCGTTGTGCGTGACACCGTCCCCTGGCGGGAAGGTGTTGATCACGGGCGGAACGACTCTGAGGTCGCTGAGGATCGCGTCCACCGCGATGTCCACCACGTCGTCGCCGAAGCGACGGCCATTTGGCCAGCCAGCGGGAATGAATCCGCCGTTGCCGAACGGGTCCTGGACGGTGCTGTGCAGCACATCACCGCCGAAGATGCTCAACCGCGAGAACCCATGTGCGGGATCATCGCCGCCGGTCGCGGTCAGGTGTGTGCCCGTTGTGGACAGGTCCACCTTGATCACGTCGGGGATGTAGATCGCCGCGATGTCCGTGCGGCCCGTGGCGATTTGCGGCGCGCCGCCGCCGAGCAGGAACGCGTTGATCAGCGCGCCCAGCTCGGGGTTCTCGGCGTACTTGCGGAACAACACGCCGTCGGTCTCGGGACTGGTGCGGCCGTACAGGTCCTTGTCGACGATCGCCACCAGACCCTCGTTGAACAGCGGGTTGCCCTGCCGTGCGACCTGGACCCAGGGGCCCTTGTCCCGCTCCTTGTCCTTGTCCCTGTCCTCGTCTCTGTCCTTGTCCTTGTTGTCGTCGTCGCGCAGGACGCGCACGCGCTGGCGGCTGGTCGTGGCATACACGCCGACGATTTGGTGGTCGCCGCCGATTTGGCTGACCGGGATTTCCAGCGCCATGAGGTGGATGTTGAATCCGCCCTGATTATCTTTGCCGGGATCGTGGAGCTTCAACAGGTCGAAGATCGCCCGAATGTCCGCATAGAACCCATCGTCGCGCTGCCCGGCGAACGAGACGTAGCCGCTGCTCAGCGGCGTGATGACTTGGCGCGTGTACCGATCCAGGTCAGCAAGCGTCAGCGCGCCGTCTCTAGCCGGCTGCTCCCCATCGTCATCCCGGTTGTAGAACCGCGTGGCCGTGCCCTGGTTGTTCGGCGGGACGACGCCGGTGCCCAGTACCCTGCGCGTGCGCGCGCGATGATCCACCTTCGTGACGGTGTACGTCTGCACGAAGTTCTGCGCGGCGTCATCCACGTTCGTGATGACGCCGGTGTAGTTGTAGAGCGTCGTGTTCGGGTTCTTGGTTCGGCTCGTGAACTGGAACTGATAACTCAACGTCGCCCGGCCTGCGGCGCGGTCCGGGCCAAGCGCCACATGAATCTCGTACAACACGTTGTCATCAAAGTTGAACTTGTTCGGGCCGATGCCCGGCTCCTCAAACGGATAGACGCCGAGTGCGACGACGAGCGACTTGACTTGATTGACCCCCTGATCCACGACGAACGCGTACACGTCGGTGGTGTTGGCCGCCGGGTCGAGCACGACCAGCGGCGCATCCTGGTGGCTGGACGCCACCAGCGAGTTGCTCGCCAGAGCCAGCGATGCGACGGCTGCTCCGACGCGCAGCATGTGACTCACTTTGTTCATGGTGTTTCTCCTTTTGGTTGAGGTTCATGAGTTGATACGAAACAACTGTCTCGCCGGATTCATCCAACGGCCAGTTGCGCCGAAAGTCGGTCTTGCTAGGGCGGCAGTCAAAAGCACAGATGCCGCCCGGGCCCTCGTCAAAGCGACGCGAGTTGTTTTGTGAGCTGCTCTCTTTCGGAGGGCAGCAACA
>Ga0137380_10001848_pt1 | contig 17588 bp, 17 predicted proteins | sample SagtaG_17_FD_104809 | JGI IMG/M metagenome (GOLD analysis project Ga0137380, IMG submission 104809) | Vadose zone soil microbial communities from Sagehorn Ranch, Mendocino, California, USA - Sage2_L_100_16 metaG | ecosystem: Environmental > Terrestrial > Soil > Vadose zone | place: USA...
ATCTCGGCGGTGTCGAAGAACGTGACGCCGCGCTCGACCGCCGTCCGGATGAGGGAGATCATCTACTTCTTGCCCGCAGGCGGATCGTAGCCAAAGCTCATTCCCATGCAGCCGAGGCCGATCGCCGAGACTTCGAGATTGCTCTTTCCAAGTGTTCGCTTCTGCATTGCCTATCCTCCTGATCAGCCCCGCAGGCTGGCGATGTCGATGACGAACCGGTAGCGGACGTCGCTCTTCAGCACGCGCTCGTACGCCTCGTTGATCTTCTGGATGGGGATGATCTCGATGTCCGAGAGGATCCCGTGCCTCGCGCAGTGGTCGAGCATCTCCTGTGTCTCCGCGATGCCGCCGATCATCGACCCCGCCAGCCGCCGGTTGCCGGTGATGAGCGTGAAGGCGTGCACCGGCGACGGTTCGGTCGGCGCGCCGACGACGACCATCGTGCCCCGCACGCGCAGCATGCCGAGGTACTTGTTGTAGTCGTGGGGCGCGGAGATGGTGTCGATGATCAGGTCGAAGTGGCCCGCGAGCTTCTCGAACGTCTTGTCGTCGCGGGTGATCTCGAAGCCCGAGGCGCCGAGCCTGCGCGCGTCGGTCTCCTTCGACTTCGACGTGCTGAGCATCGTCACTTCCGCGCCCATCGACGCCGCGAGCTTGACCGCCATGTGGCCAAGCCCGCCGAGGCCGACGACGCCGACCTTGTCGCCCTTCTTGCAGTTGAACTGCTTCAGGGGCGAGTATGTCGTGATGCCGGCGCAGAGGAGCGGCGCGGCGGCCGCCGGGTCGAGGCCAGCGGGGATGCGCAAAGCGTAGCGCTCGTCCACAACGATCCGGGTCGAATAGCCGCCGTACGTCGGCGTCTTCCGATCCATCTCGGTGCCGTTGTAGGTGAGGGCCGGGCCCTTCTCGCAGAACTGCTCGAGGCCCCCGGCGCAGGGAGCGCAGGCGCGGCAGGAGTCGACGAGGCAGCCAACGCCGGCCAGGTCACCGACCTTGAACTTGGAGACGTCGCGGCCAAGCCGGGCGACGCGCCCGATGATCTCGTGCCCGGGAACCATGGGGAAGAGGCCGCCCGACCACTCGTCGCGGGCCTGGTGGATGTCGGAGTGGCACACGCCGCAGAACAGGATTACGAGCACGACGTCGCGCGGCCCAGGCTCGCGGCGCTCGATGGTCATCGGAGCGAGCGGCTTGCCGGCAGCGGAAGCGCCCCAGGCGCGGATCTTCTGCATTTCGGTGGCTCCTGCGTACATAGGGTTCATCGAACGAGGCCGAGGATAGGCGGGCACGCGCACCTATGAAACCCACGCGAACTGCATGCGCCATTCAGGAAAGCTTCACGATTGCGCGATGCGCCTCATTCGGCTCGTTCAAGTGCGCGGAGTGGCAACTCGCTGGCAGAATTGCCAAGGGACGGTCGCCCGGTTCGAGCCGGCTCACGCATCCTTCCCGCCTCGCTTCGCGCGCCAGGAGTTCGCGAACGCAGCCACCGTTGCTCGCGTCAGCCACAGCGCGTTGACGACGCGAAGGTGTTCAAGGCGTCCTTCGGAGCAGGCCCTGCGGAGCAGGTACTCGGGGATGTGAAACTCAGCCGCCGCTTGCGCGGGCGTGAGAAGGCCTTCGGCGTGGCAGCCGTCATCGAGGCTTGCCGGATGCTCGCTGACCACCGGCTGACCAAAATTGCAAAATTCTTGTGCCGGCTTGATTCAGTTTGCATCTGAGCCGTTGAAGCGCCGCGCTGTGAGTCGAGGGATTCCGATGGGTTGGTGCAGTCTGATGCTGCCTGCAAGCCTTCCTCGGTTGCCTCATAACCCGAAGGTCGCAGGTTCAAATCCTGCCCCCGCAACCAGCATTAACAGACACCCGGCCGTCCGAAAGGGCGGCCGGGTTCGTATTTAGAGCCCCGCGCGCTTCGTAGCGCCGCGCCCCGTCGCGATCCGGCACGGGGACGAGCGTGATCGGCACGAGGATGCGCGCCAGGGACACGCTGGCCCGTTTCGGAGCGGTCTCCGCGATCTCGAGGACTTTCTCGAGGAACCTCGCCACCGCTTCGGGGTCGGGCACCGCCGGCCGGCCGCTCGCCCGCCGGAACCTTCGCCGCCAGGCGCTGCCGCAGCGAGCGCAGCGTCTCTTCCTCCAGGCCGAGCTGTTCAGCGAGCGCCTCCGAGAACCCGGACCTGGCGATCGCGGCGGTCACGTTCCGGACCCGCGACTCCTGAGCCTTCACCTCGGCTTCGAGGGCCGCGCGCTCGCGGTCGTCGTGCGGGTCCTTGTGACGGAGACGCTTCGTAAACCCGTCGACGAAGCGGGCCTGGATCTCCTTCGAGGCGAGGAGCTTTCGCAGCTCGTCGATGACGGCGCGGTTCAGCTTTCGTTCGGAGATGACGAGGCCGTTCCCGCAGATCGCCGCGCCCTTCCCGTGGTGGGCCGAGCAGCCGAAGTTCGCGTAGGCGCGCCCCGCCTTCCGCTTGAGGCTCACGACGCGCATCGTGCTGCCGCACTCGCCGCAGCGGAGGAGGCCGGTGAGGAGGTGGCCCGTGGCGCCGGTGCCGCGGGCGCGCCCCTTGGCGCCCTTGCGATCGGCGAACCGGGCGTGGACGCGCTCCCAGAGGTCCTTCGTGATGATGGCGAGGTGCGGCTGCTCGGTCGTGACCCACTCGTCCTCGCCGCGCAGCCGGTACGTTCGCGCGCCAGTCGCAGGGTCCGTCACCCACATGCGCTTCTTCCAGACGGACCGCCCGATGTACCGCTCGTTCTTGAGCATGAAGCGGATGGTGCCGGGTTCCCAGCCACGGCCACCCTGCTTCCGGTAAGCGTCGTCGTAAGGCGCGGGCACGCCGTCCTCGTTCAGGACGGACGCGATCTGCTTTAAACCAGTGCTCTCGAGCAAGAGTGTAGGTGTGTATCTGACATGGCTGCGGCAGAAGATCGGGGCTGTCGAGCAGCGCGCCCAGCCGGTCTTCCGTGGTGGACGGCGGCCCGCGCTCCCCTCCGAGCCCTTGCCTCCGGATAGGGACAGGCGTAACACAGACCACATGGCATCGAAGACGGTCGAGACCTACCGGACGACGAAGGGGCTCCGGGCGCTCGTTCGCCGGGCGGCGAAGCTCGAGGAGAAGCGCCCGTCGGAGTTCCTGCGGCAGGCGGCCGAGGAGAAGGCCAAGCAGGTGATCCGGGAGCACGAACGCGCCCGTCTGAAGCGCCTGCTCGCAAAGCTGCCACCCGGCAACCTCAGCGACGAGGAGGCCGAGCGCCTGGCGGACGAGGTGCGGCACGAGGTGGGGGAGCCCGGGTGAGGGCAGTCCTCGACGCGAGCCTCATCGTCGCCGCAGTCTGGACCAAGAACCCGCGTTTCGCCTCGCGCGTCGTGATCGAGGCGGCGGCCGCCGGCGCCTACGAGGCGGTCATCACCGACGAGATCGAAGCCGAGTACCGCGAGGTGCTCGCGCGCGACAAGCTTCGGCGCGGCGCTCCCTCCGGTGCGCACCGGATCGCTGCGAGCATCATGGAAGCCCTCGTCGGAGTTGCCGAGCGGGTCGAGCCGGCGGCAGATGTGCACGTCGTCGAGAAGGACCCGAAGGACGACAAGTACGTCGCGGCGGCGATCGGGGGCGGAGCCGGTTACGTCGTGACGCTCGATCGGCGGCACATGCTGGCGCTCGTGGCCTACGAGGGCGTGCGGTTCGTGACGCCGGGCGACTTCCTGGCGGTGCTGCGGTCGTCGAGTTCGTAGGGCGCCGCGGAGTTGCTCGAGAACCGCAGGTGAACGCGGTGCTGCGCGGGTACCGGTGGTGCCACGACGCGGCGCCCTCTCCTCTCCCTCCTCGGTGCCTTGGGGCAGGCCGTGTATGTCGGCGTCCCGACGTGCAAGGACGGCGGGACACCAGCGCGCCAAATGTCAATGACAGTCACCCCTACGGAGTGTCCGTGGCAGGCGGCGTGGAGGACACGACGCTCACCTGTCATTGAAACCTCACGCAGGCGGGACTTGAAATTCGTCCGCCGTGCGCGATCGGCTTCGCGCCGCCTCCGCGCGGGCTTGCGCGGCGCGCTCGTCGATGCGCCCGAGCAGGCGGAGCAGCCCATCGAGGATGGTGAACGGGTGCGGAGGGCATCCTGGGACGTAGAGATCGACGGGCACCGCCGCATCGGCGCCGTTGTGCTGCTCCGCGTGATCGATGTACGGCCCACCCGAGATGGCGCAGGCCCCCACGGCGATCACGATCTTGGGCGGCGGGATCGCGTCGTACGTCTTTTTCAGCGCGAGCCGCATGTTCTCCGTCACCGGACCGGTGATGAGCAGCCCGTCGGCGTGCCGCGGCGAGGCCACGTACTGGATGCCGAAGCGGCCCAGGTCGAAGACGGGCGTACCGAGCACGCTCACATCGGCCTCGCAGCCGTTGCACCCGCCGGCGCTCACCACGCGCAGCTTGAGGGACCGGCCAAAGAGCCGCCGCAGCTCGCCGTCGAGCGCCGCGGCGCGCGGGTATTCCTGGGAACCGCGCAGCACAAGGCCGTCGCGTGTTCGCGCGGCGAGCCGGTATTCGGTCGTGAAGGCGATGGCACCCTCAGGGCAAGCCTGCACGCACTCGGCGCAGAAGAGGCAGCGGCCGAGATCGAGGCGCAGGCCGCCGTCGGCGGAGATGGCTCCCGTGGGGCAGGCCTCGGCGCAGGCGCGGCAGCCGTCGGCGCAGCGCGACGGATCGAGCACCGGCAGCCCGCGGAAGCGGTCGGGCAGCACCGGCGGTTCGTCGGGGAACGCCGAAGTTCGATGTCCTTGCCGTGCCCGCGCAAGCAGTATCCTGAGCATTTGCGCAACCCCTATAGATCGTGACCGCAGTAGGAGAGGTTGAAGCTCTTGTTGCAGAGCGGGAAATCGGAGATCTGCTGATCGCGAAGCGCCATTTGCAAACCAGCCCAGTTGTGAAAAGAGGGATCGATGATTTTGTAATGTGCGAATCGACCCTGCGCGCCGGTGATGGCCACGTGGCAGATCTCGCCGCGCCAGCCCTCGACCAGCGAGACGCAGAAGAGGTCGGCCCGCGGCGGCCCGCAAGCCGCGCGCACGGGGCCCTTTGGCAGCTCGCGTAGCTGCTGGCGAAGGAAGGCCACCGAGCGCTGGATCTCCAGCCAGCGCACGTACGCGCGCGCGTACACGTCGCCCGAGCCTGCGGTCGAGATGGGGATGTGCACGAACCGGTACATGCCCGACGGGTGCGTCTTGCGCACGTCGCGCTCCAGCCCGGAGGCGCGCGCGGCCAGCCCGACCATTCCCAGCTCCCGCGCGACGTCGGCCGTCACGCGACCCGTCTCCTCGAAGCGCGCGCCCACCGAGGGCGTGGACCAGAGCAGCTCGACCGCGTTCTCCACGTCGCGGTAGGCGGACTCGAGGCGCTCAGCCGCGTGCGCGACGCGCGCCGGTTCCAGGTCGAAGCCCGCGCCGCCGGGCCGCACCATGCCGCGGCCGAAGCGGCTGCCGCAGAGGAGCGCGGTGAGATTCAAGAAGTCGCCTCGCAGCCGGCCGCAATAGGCGGCGGTCGGGAGGAAGCCGACGTCGCCGGCCAGCGCGCCGAGATCGCCGACGTGGTTCGCCAGCCGCTCCAGCTCGAGCGCCACCGCGCGCAGCGCCTGGCCTCGCGGCGTCGCGCGCGCGCCCGCGAGCGCCTCGAGGGACTGGCAGTACGCGGTCGCGTGCCCGACGGTGGTGTCGCCCGCGAGCGTCTCGGCGTAGTGGATGCTGCGCTTGTCCGGTGCGCCCACGAGCGCCCTCTCCACGCCGCGGTGCTGGTAGCCGAGCGAGATCTCGAGGTGGAAGACCTGCTCGCCGTGGCACTGGAAGCGGAAATGCCCCGGCTCGATGACGCCGGCGTGCACGGGCCCGACCGCCACTTCGTGAACTTCTTCGCCCTCGACGCGGTAGAAGTCGGTCACTCCACATTGCGGGTGCACACCCTCCGGCCGGCCCCACGCGTCGCGCCCGCGCCAGGGGGCATGGAAGCGGACCGGCTTGAACCAGGGGTGGCCTTCGGGCTTGAGGCCCCACTGCTCGGCGATCTCGCGCTCGAAGAGGTGCACCTGGGCGCAGTCGGGGGTCATCGACGGGAACGCGTCGCCCGCGACCCTGGCGCGGGCCGCCTCGAGCGTACCGGCTGCGTCGTCGGCGAGGATCAGGATCAGATCGATTGCCTCTCCCGCGGGCGCGCCAAAGAACGCTGCGACGCGCGGGCCTTCGACGACCCGTGCTCGCAGCTCGTCGAGAGAGACCGGGGGGATTGCGTCACGCGGTACCGCGACTCCGTTGAAGAGGGTCATCGCCTCCCCTCCACGAAGGCGGCGGCGTTGGAAACCAGCGCGCCGACCGACGGTGGCACGTACACGCCGAGGAGCACGACGATGGCCATGAGGAGCGCGATGGGCGCGACGGTCCCCAACCGGTCGCGGAAACCCTCCGGCTCGTGCTCCGGCGGCTCGCCCTGCACGACCGCCAGCACGGCCCCGCCCATCCCGATGAAGACGATGGCGAGCATGAGCAGAAAGAGCGCGCCCACCACCGCGTGGCCTTGGGTCATCGCCGCGCGCACGATGGTGAACTCGCTGAGGAACGGCGCGAACGGGGGCGAGCCGGTGACGGCGAAGAAGCCGGCGAGGAAGAGCGCCCCCGAGAAGGGCAGCCTCCGCAGCGCGCCGCGCACGTCCTCGGTCGACTTGCTGCCGTAAGCGCGATGGATGTTGCCCGCCGAGAGGAACATCACGCCCTTGGTGACGGCGTTGTTGACGAGGTGGAGCAGCGAGCCGAACACGCCCAGCCCGCCGATGCCGATCCCGAGCACCAGAATGCCCATGTGCTCGACGCTGGAGTATGCGAGCATCCGCTTGTAGTCGCGCTGGCGCGCCATGAAGACGCCGGCCACCGCCATCGAGAAGAGGCCGATGCCGATCATCAACTGGCGCGCGAATTCCGCCTCTCCGCCGGCGGCGGCAATCTGGAAGAAGCGCAAGAGCGCGAGGAACGCGCAGCTGGTGAGCGCGCCGGCGAGGAGCGTCCCGACGATCCCGGGCGCCTCGCCGTAGGCGTCGGGCTTCCAGGTGTGCATCGGGGCGAGGCCCATCTTGGTGCCGTACCCGACGAAGAGCAGTACGAACGCAGCGTGCAGCCAGGGCCGCGACAGCCGCGGGGCCTCGCGCACCAGGTCGGCGAAGAAGAGCGAGCTGCCCAGGCCGGCCCTGAGCGCGGCGTAAGCGAGGAAGAAGGTCCCCAAGAGCGCCAGCGCGACCCCCACCGAGCCGATCAAGAGGTATTTCCAGGTCGCCTCGATCGAGCGGGCATGGTGGTTGAAGTGCAAGAGCGGCGCGCACGCGAGCGTGGTCGCCTCGATCGCGACCCACATCAGCCCGAGGTGCTGCGATTCGACGATGAGCGAGGTCATCGCGAGGAAGACGAGCAGACAGGGAACGAAGACCCGGTTCGAGCGCTCGGTGCGCAGGGCGAGATAGCTGGGCGCGTAGAGAGAGCAGGCGAAGAACAGCACGCTGACCACCGCCAAGACCAGCCGGCCCAGGTCGTCCAGCTTCAGCCATCCGCCGATGGCGGCGACGTCGGGGCGCCCCAGCGCAAGGATCGTGAGCGCGAGGTGGACGGTCCCGCACGCCGGCAAGAGCCACGGCCGCCACTTCTGCGAGGGCATGGCGGCCGCGGCGGCGGCAAACGCGAGCGGGACGAGGACGAGCGCGAGCGCCATGTCACTCCTTGAGCGAGCTGAGCCGGGTGGTGTCGATGGAGGAGAACTCGCGGCTGATGTGCTCGATGATGATGCCCATGACGAAGATGGCGACGACGAGATCGAGCAGGACGCCGATCTCGACGAAGAGCGGCATCGCCTCGACCAGCGTCAGGCCCATGACGAAGACGCCGTTCTCCAGCGCGAGGTAGCCGACCACCTGCGTGATCGCCTTGCGGCGCGTGGCGAGCAACAGGAAGCCGGTGAACGCCGTCGCCAGCGAGGCGGGGACGAGCAACGATCCGGCGTGCTCGGGCGCGAGCGGCAGGGTGCGCGCGAAGACCAGCGAGAGCCCCGTGCCCAGCCCGCCGAGAAGGAGCGAGGGGACGAAGCCGATCACCGGCTCGATCTCGCGATGGATGGCGGCGTCGCGCAGCGCGCGCGTGAGCATCGCAGGGATGACGATCGTCTTGAGCGCGATGGTGGCGAGCGCGATCAAGGCGGCCTGCAGGGTGATCCCGCCGTGCACCGAGAGCACCAGCAGCGCCAAGAGCGCTCCCTGCGAGGCGGAGCCGCTGATCAGCGCGCGGAGCCTGCTCGTGCCGAGCAGGAAGAAGTTCACCAAGAGCAGTACGACGAGGAGCGGGTCGACGGCGACTTGCATGGTCACCTCGCGAGCAGGACGATCCCGAATGCGGAGAGCATGCACGCTGCGACGAGCAGGCTGGGAACGTGCATGAGCCGCAGCCTCGCCATCACCGACTCCACCACGCCGATGCCGACCGCCACCGCGAAGAGGCCGCTGAGGAGCGCCCCCCACGCGATCCATGGATTTGCGCCGAGGTGGCGGAGCGCGATCCCGACGATCAGCGCGGCGAGGACGAAGAGCTTGAGCGACGCGCCGTAAAGCACCGCGCCGAGCGCCGGGCCGCCGTGATCGAGCACCATCACCTCGTGGATCATGGTCAGCTCGAGGTGCGTGTTCGGGTCGTCGAAGGGGACGCGGCTGTTCTCGGCAAGCAGGACGATGAACAGCGCCGCCACCACCAGCACCAGCGAGGCGGCGGCGCGCGGCGGCCAGTTCCCGCCCGCCAGCATGGCCCCCAGCGACAGCGAGCGCGAGAGGCGCCCGAGCACCAGCAGTCCGAAGAAGAGCGCCGGCTCGGCCAGGCTGGAGAAGGTCACCTCGCGCGCGCCGCCCATGCCCTCGAAGGCGGAGCCGGTGTCGAGCGCGGCCGCCACGGTGAAGAAGCGGCCCAGAGCGAAGAGGTAGGCGAAGAGGATGGCGTCGCCCTCGAACGAGAGCGGCGCGTGTCCTGCGACGGGCAGCAGCAGCGCGGCCAGCGCCGCGGTCGCCACGCCCGCCACAGGGCCGGCCTTGAAGACCCAGGAGGTGGAAGTGCTGAAGACCGAGCCTTTCCGCCACAGCTTGATGAGGTCGTAGTAGGGCTGCAGGCAGGGCGGCCCCACGCGGCCGGCGAAGGCGGCCTTGGTCTTGTTGATCACGCCGAGGAGCAGCGGCGGGAGCAGGAGGAAGACCGAGAGGTGCGCGAGGTCCAGGAGAAGGGTGCGCAGCGTCATTTCCACACCAGGAGCAGGACCAGCGTGAGGAGGATGTAACCGAGATAGGCCTGCACGTTCCCGCGCTCGATGAAGCGCAGGGCCTCGAAGGCGCGGCCGGCGGCGCGGAGGGATGGAAGCACCAGCCGGTCGAGGATCGCGTCCGGCACTTCGCCGTGGTACGCCGCACGCGCCGGGAAAGGCCCGGCTAGCCGGGGCGCGTGCTCGCGCGGGCGCAGAGCGAAGGCGAAGAGCCCGACCAGCATCTGCGCGAACGACGAGGAGCTGTATTGCATCCGCGCGCTGGGCGCGGCGTAGCCGCAATCCCAGGTGGGCGCGGCGCTCGAGCCGCGGACGCGCGAGGCCAGCGCGGCTGCGGCCAGGGCGAGCGCCGCGAGAAGCAGGACGGCGGCGAGCGTGATCTTCTCCAGCGGCACCGCGGAGGCGAGCGGTGTACGCACGCCCCAAGAGGCCGCGGCGGAGTCGAGCGCGGGCGCGACCATGGCCGGTGCCAGCCCGATGCACGCGCACGACGCCGCCAGCGCGATCATGGGTCCCAGCATCGTCCGCGGCGCCTCGTGCGCGCGGAGCGCGTCCTGCGAGCGCGGCTCGCCGAGGAAGACCGCGCCGAACGCCTTGACGAAGCAGGCGAGCGCCAGCGCGCCTACCAGCGCCAGCGCCGGCGCGGCGAACGCGGTCGCGATCCACCATCTCCCCTCGCGCGCTGCCACCGCCTGGAACAACCCCAGGTAGACGAACAGCTCGCTGACGAAGCCGTTGAGCGGCGGCAGCCCGCAGATGGCGACGGCGCCGACGAGGAAGAGCAGCGCCGTCGCCGGCATGCGCTTGAGGAGACCGCCCAGCCGGTCCAGCTCGCGCGTGCCGGTGCCGTGGATCACCGACCCTGCGCCGAGGAACAGCAACGCCTTGAACAGCCCGTGGTTCCACACGTGCAGGAGCGCGCCCGCGAGCCCGAGCAGCACCAGCTCGGGGTGGCCGACCGCGCGCCCGAGGAGCGCCAGCCCCAGCCCCATGCAGATGATTCCGATGTTCTCCACGCTGTGATACGCGAGCAGCCGCTTGAGATCGTGCTGGCCGATGGCAAACGCGACGCCCAGCACTGCCGAAACGGCACCCAGCGAGAGGAGCGTTCCGCCCCACCACAAAGGTGGGTGCGCGAATCCTGCCGCGGTTCGCGCAAGGCCGTAGATACCCATCTTGATCAGCACGCCGGACATGAGCGCCGAGACGTGGGTCGGCGCGGAGCCGTGCGCGCCGGGGAGCCAGACGTGCAGCGGCATCAGTCCGGCCTTGATCCCGAATCCAGCGAGCGCCAGCAGGAAGATGGCGGTGCCCACCGGCCCGCCGGCCTCGACGCCGCGCGTGTCGAAGTCGAAGCGGCCCGTCGCGCCGTAGAGCAGGGCGAAGAGGGCGAACAGGCAGAGCGTGCCGAGGCGCGTGGCGACGAGGTAGAGGTAGCCGACCTCGCGTACGGCGGGCTTCTCGTCCTCGGTGGTGATGGTGAGAAAGGCGGCTAGCGCCATCACTTCCCAGCCGGCGAGGAAGAGCACCGCGTTGCGGGCGACGACGAGCAGGCCCATGGCGGCAGTCAGGAGCCCATAGAAGAGGCGCAGCTTGCGGCCGTTGTGCGGATGCTCGACCTGTCGCCAGTAGCCGAGCCCATAGACGGCGCCGAGCGCGGAGATGAAGAAGATCTGCGCGAGGAACATCGCCGAGAGGCCGTCGACGCGCACTTCCAGCGCGCCCCCCGGCACCGCCCATGGCAGCGAGATTCCGCGCGGCGAGGGCGACGCGAACGCCAGCACGGCGGCGGTCACGCCTGCAGCGTCGGCCGTCGCGATCAGCGCGCACGCGAGGCGCTCGCCGGCGCGGCCCTCGCGCGGCAGGAACAGGCCCGGCATGCCACTCAGCGCGGCCAGCGCGCACGCAGCGAGGGCGAGCGCCTCGCTCATCGGCCGGCCCACTCGCGTAGCGATGTCCAGGTCAGCGCCGCCACCACCACGAGGAGGATGTAGAAGAGATAGGCGTGCAGCACTCCCTGTTGCAGCCAGCGCAGGCCCGCGAAGCGGTCCGCCCAGCGGGTGAAGAACGGCTCGTACCAGCGGAGCGTGAGCGGGTCGGCATCCTCGGTCCGGAAGGCGGCGGGCGCGGGAAAAACCCCGCGCGGGCGGTGCTCGGTGGCGCGCGGCCCGAGCCGCCGCGGCAGCAGTTCCCCCGTCGCGATCTGCGCGAAGGAGCTGGCCGTGTACTGCATCCGCGCGGTGGGCGCGGCGTAGCCGCAGTCCCAGGTGAGCGGCGCCGCGGCGGGCCGGCGCACGCGCGCAGCCAGCGCCGCACCGAGCGCGGCGAGGGCGAGGGCGATCGCTGCAGAAACCGCGCCCAGCGTCGCGAGCGAAGGGGCGAGCGCTTCGACACCGGCGCCAACCTGCGCACCGAAGAGCTGCCCGGCGAACGCCGCCACCGGCCGCAGCGCGATCGAAGGCCGCAGCGAAAGAGCGGCGCAGCCGGCGCCGAGCAGAAGCATGGGCACGAGGATCCCCGCGGACGATTCATGCGCGCGGGCAGCGGCCTCGGTACGCGCGTTGCCGAGCAGCGCGATCCCCACCAGCCGCACGAAGCAGAGCGCGGCCAGCGCACCGACGAACGCCAGCGCGCCGACGGCCAGGAGCGCGGCGATCCCGGGCGCTCCACCGCGCGCCAGCGCGCCGGCGAACAGCCCGCGCAAGAGCAGCCACTCGCCGACGAACCCGTTGAGCGGCGGCAGTCCCGCGATGGCGACCGCGCCCAACACCAGCAGCAAGCCGGTCACCGGCATGCGCTTCGCCAGCCCGCCCAGCGCCTCGAGGTCACGGGTGCCCGCGCCGTGGAGCACGCTGCCGGAGCAGAGGAACAGCAGCCCCTTCATCAGAACGTGGCTCCAGAGGTGAAACCCCGCCGCGAGCGCCCCGAGGGCGGCCACGGCCGGCGCGCCCAACGCGGTCCCCCAGAAGGCGATGCCCAGCCCGATGACGATGAGCCCCATGTTCTCGATGCTCGAGTACGCCAGCGCGCGCTTGAGATCGCGCTGCGCGAGCGCCTGCGAGATGCCGAAAGCGGCCCCGGCGAATCCGATGAGGATGAGCGCCGGACCCCACCAGGGCGCGGGCGGCAGGAAGGTGAGCACGCGCAGGAGGCCGTAGAGGCCGATCTTGATCGACGCGCCCGACATCATCGCCGAGATGTGCGAGGGCGCGGCGGCGTGGGCCTCGGGCAGCCAGACGTGCAGCGGGACGAACCCGGCCTTGACGCCACAAGCGACCACCGCCAGCGCGGCCAGGCCCGCCGCTAGCCAGGGGCCCGGCGGAGCCATGCGGTGGAACGAGGAGAAATCGGTTCCGCCCGCCTGGCGGATGAGGAGGACGAGGAGGGCGGTGAAGGCCGCGGCGCCGAGCTGGCTCGCGACGAGATAGATCCAGCCGGCGCGGCGGACGCCGGCCTCCTCGTGCTCGAAAGTGACGAGGAGAAACGAGGTGAGGCCGATCGCCTCCCAGCCGAGGAGCAGCACGATCGCATCACGGGCCAGCACGACCAGCGCCATGCTGGCGACGAGCAGGTTGAAGAAGAGCGCGGGCGGCCCCAGCGGGCGCCGCTTTCCGCCGAGGAGATATGCGCGGCCGTACACCGCGGCGACAGCCGCCAGCGCGAAGAGCGGCACGAGGAAGAACGCGCTCAGCCGATCGAGGCCGACTACAAGATCGCCGTAGGGAGCGGTCCACGGCCAGCGCGCCTGCAGCTCGCCGCTCGAGAGCGCCGCGACCGAAGGCCAAAGCCCCAGCGCGCAGCCCGCCACCGCGCCGGCCGCGCCCACGCCCGTGGCCCAGCGTGGCCAGCGCGACAGCGCCGCGGCGAGAAGGCCGGTGGCAACCAGCACCGCCAGCGAAGCAAGCAAGGGCGCGGCGCTCATCGCCCGGCCTTCGTCGCGGCGTCGTCGACGCGGCGCGCGTGCGCGAGGATCTCGCTGGCCGGCGCGCGGCGCAGGACGGAGCTCTTGAATTCCGGGTCGTGCAACGCCGCCGCGAGCCGCGCCAGCATCGTCAGGTGCGCATTGACCGTCGGCGTCGCGAGCAGAAACAGAGTGTGGACCGGCTTCCCGTCGCGCGCGCCGAAGTCGATCGGCTGCAAAAGCGTGCAGAGCGCGATGGCCGGCTGCACGCCGTGCTGGACGATAGGCGCGCGCACGTGGGGTATGGCGATGCCGTCGCCGACGGCGGTGGATCCGGCGGCCTCGCGCGCGAGCATCACTTCGACCAGCATCTCGGGGTCCGCGCCGGGGCCCAGCGGAAGGAGCGAAACCGCCGCGCGGATGGCCGCCGCGCGATCGGTCGCGGCAAGTCCCTCGTGCACCCCGCCCAGGGAGAGCGCGTCGGCGAGACTCGGCGCCTGCGCGGCTCCCTCTGCGTGCAGCTCGTGAGAGGCGCGCAGGCCGCGCGCCGTCGCCCACTCGAGCAGCTCAGCCTGGTTGAAGCGGATGCGCCCCTGCTCGCGGGAGAAAGGGATCTCGCCCTCGTCGATCCAGGCATGGATCCGCCGCTCGGGCACTTCGAGGAACCTGGCTGCCTCCTTCACCGTGAGTTGCATGGCCGCCTTTCCGAAGTCAGGTGCGTAGTCCCAGCACCGCGCTCACCGATCGCGCCAGCGCGTCGGGCAACAGCGGCTGGCGCAGCACGCCCACGCCGCGAGCCCGCCACCCCGGGGATTCCTCCGCATTCCGGTGCCGCACGGCCAGCACGGGGATGCCGGGCCGGATCCGATCGATGGCGGCGAGCAACTCGACGATCCAGGCGGTCGGCGCCTCCGCGGAGACGACCGCCGCTTCGATCGGCGAGGCGCGCAAGGCGGACGCGGCTGCCGCCGTCGAGGGCGCGGTGACCAACTCGAACGACGCCAGCTCGCGCCGGACCTCGTCGAGGTCGGCCGCCGGCCCCAGCACGAGCAGCAACGGTGACCGGCGCGGCGTTCCCTTTGCCATGCGCTCGCGCAAAGCAGAAAACGGGCCAACACGGCCCTCAGAGGGTGCAAAGGCCTCAGGCACGTCGGCGTGCCGGCAATTCCGGCAAAGCACGTGCCGTTTCGGCACCATATCCGAGCAGCTTGGTGTAGAGCGTGCGCAAGCCGAGGCCCAGCACGCGCGCAGCCTCCGCCCGGGTCGGACGGCGCCGCAGCGTCGCGAGGATCAGCTCCCGCTCCGCATCGGCGATGGTGCTGCCGACGGCCAGCAGCACCGCGTCGCCCTGGGGCACAGTGCGCGTCTCCGTGCCATGCCTGGCCGCCGCCAGCTCTGCGAACGCCTCGGGGCCGATGGTCTCGCGGCCGGCGAGGATGGCGGCGCTCTCGATCGCGTTCTTCAGCTCGCGCACGTTGCCCGGCCAGGGGTATTCCATGATCAGCTTGAGCGCCTGCGGCGAAATGCCGTGGATCTTGCCGCCGTGGCGCCGGTTGAAGTCGGCGATGAACGCCTCGATCAGCGCAGGGATGTCCTCCTTGCGCTCCCGCAGCGGCGGCAGCGCGATGGTCACGACCTTGAGCCGGTAGTAGAGGTCCTCGCGGAGCTTCCCGGCGCTGAGCGCGTCCGGGAGATTGCGGTTGGTCGCGGCGATCACGCTGAGATCGACCTTGACCTTGGCCGTCCCGCCGACGCGGCGGAACTCGTTGCGCTCGAGCACGCGCAAGAGCTTCGCCTGGGTCCCGGGATCCATCTCGGCGATCTCGTCGAGGAACAGCGTGCCGCCGTCAGCCAGCTCGAACAGCCCTTTCTTGCGCTCGTTGGCGCCGGTGAAGGCGCCCTTCTCGTGCCCGAACAGCTCGTTCTCGAGGATCTCCTTGCCGAGGGTGGCGCAGTTGAGCGGCACGAACAGGTGCTGGCGCCGGGGGCCTTTGGCGTGCAGCGCCCGGGCGATGATCTCCTTGCCGGTCCCCGATTCGCCGAGGATGAGAACGTTGGTCTTGTAGCGCGAGATCTTCTCGACGCTCTCGAGTACGCGCCGGATGGCGGGCGAGCTGCCGACGATGCCCATGAAGCCCGGCTGCAGCGAAGGCGCGGCGCCTGCGGCGGCCGCCGCACGATCGAGCAGCGCGCGGGCCCGGGAGAGGAGGAGATCGCGATCGACGGGCAACGGCAGGTAGTCGGCCGCGCCGTGCTGCATGGCGTCCACCACGTCCTGAACTGCGGACGAGGATCCGAGCACGATGACGGGGATCTCCGGATCGAGTTGGGCCGCGCGCGCCACGATGGTCCCGAGCGCGAGCGGGCCCATCGCCTGGGCGACGAACGCGGCGGCGACGGGCCCTCGGTCGAGCGTGGAGAGTGCCGCTGCCTCGGTCGTGGCCCTGTCGATTCGGAATCCCACGGAGGCGAGCGCGGACGAGACGACCTCGACCCGCGCAGCGCGCGGCGCGGCGACGACGCACCTGCGGCCCCCACCCCATGTGCGGTTGCGCAGCACGATTCGACATCTATGCCGATCCTGCATGCCAGGCAATAGTGTCCTGCCATTTCGGCACCCGTCAGGCTTGCGCCCGAGGGACAGCGTCTAGTAGAGCCAGTTCATGGAGTGCATCCTGGTCGGCGTAGATGGATCGTGGGGATCGCGCGAAGCAGTCCGCTACGCAGCCGATCTGGCGAAGTCGACCGGCAGCCGGCTCATTCTCGCGATGGCGGTGTACTTCCACAAAGCGCTCGGCGCGCCTGAGCTGGAAGCGCAGGTCGCGGCCTGGGAGGAGGAAGAGAACGAGCGCAGCGCCAAGGTGCTCGGCAAGATGGCCGGCGTATTGCGGCGCCGCGGAGCGGCTGTCGAGACGCTGGTTCTTTCCGGGCCGCCCGCAGAGGCGCCGTGCGAAGAGGCGCGGGCCGCCGAGGTGGACTTGGTGGTGGTCGGTCACCGAGGGCGCGGGGGATTGCGACGCGTGCTGCCCGGGAGAGTGGCGGTTCGGTTGGTGGAGGTCTGTCCCAAGCCGGTGATCAGCAGCGCCAGGGTCTTCCGCGATCTCTCGACCATGGCTCCTCCTCGTCTCGGAGGTTGGCTCACGCCGCCTGGAACGCCCTGTTTTCGGCCTCCGTCCGAAGCGATGATCCGTTGGTAGGCCGGCCCGCGAAACGTCACGGGCCGGCTACCGGCGTCACTGCACGACGAATGGGTCGACCGACGCAGTGAACGTGACACGCAGACGCGAGCCAGCGAGTCCGCCCGCCGCGTCCACCTCGTTGAAGCGCTCCACGAACACGCGCTGGTTGGCGTTCGGCGGATTCTGTGTGGCCGCGATCGTGAAGGCGCCGGTGTCCGGCGCGCTCACGGCGTTCAGGTCGCGCGTCCAGACCGTCGCCTGCTTCGCTTGCGTTGGTGTGGTCCAGCTCACCGCCAGTGGCTGGTTCGCCGGCATCGTCGAGTTGACCGTCGGAGCGTTGATGGTATGCATGCCCGGTCCGCCCACCACCACGCCTTGCACGTTGCCGCTCGGGTGCGTGACCGAAAGCTCGAAATCACCCGAGGGGAACTGCGCCACCGAGTTCGTGTAGCGCCCGCTCGCAGGCGTTGCTTCGACGAGCGGCAGGCCGCCGTTGGACAGCGACGGGTTCAGCACGACGACGGTGGCACCTGACACGTTGTTGCCCGCCCCGTCCTTCACGGTGACCGTGAAACTCGTTAACGGGCTGCCGCTGCTGATCGAGCCGTCGATGTCGCCCGTCACCTTCAGCGTCGAGCTACCCGTGCCAGGGTTGTTGTGACTCGTGGCGGGACTGTTCCCGCCGCAAGCGATCGCGACTGCGCTCAGCGCGGCCACTGCATGGGTGTGCTTCATTGTGTGTGCTCCTTTTGCGAATGCTTTGCGAATCACACTCCCATGCGACTGCCGACGTGACATCTGTTCTCGAGCGGCCACGATCGTTCTCGGTGACGCGCGCAGCGCCACTGCGGATGTGCGCGCAATATCGCGGCGCGTCGCTTCCGCGGAGGAGTTCTCGCTGCGCTAGCAGGAGCAGCGGCAAGCTGACACGCCGGATCGTGTGCACGTAGCGCGGCGCATGTCGGCGGACGTCGCCTTCAGCGGTTTCTGCACGCACCTGAACTTTCATCCCACTTCCTGCCGGCCTGAAATGCACGCCGATGACGTCTGCGTGTTCTTGCGTGCCGATGACGAAAGACCCACGGTAGAGCGGCTGCACCGCCGCAGTCCCGTTGCCGCCTGCGCGGCCGTCTACGTTGGGATGCCGGGACCTGACGCGCCGCTCCGCGCCTTGACGTGCAACGCGCC
>Ga0137380_10001849_pt1 | contig 17586 bp, 16 predicted proteins | sample SagtaG_17_FD_104809 | JGI IMG/M metagenome (GOLD analysis project Ga0137380, IMG submission 104809) | Vadose zone soil microbial communities from Sagehorn Ranch, Mendocino, California, USA - Sage2_L_100_16 metaG | ecosystem: Environmental > Terrestrial > Soil > Vadose zone | place: USA...
AAAAGTCGGATTCGTGCTTCGACAGGCTCAGCACGAACGGAAAATCTCCAACGATTGCAAGCCTGCCTCCGTTCGCCCTGAGCTTGTCGAAGGGTGAGCGGAGGGTTTTTCAGCAGCCTGCTAAGCGCAGCAAACGGCATTGCCGTGTTAGGATATTAGACTGCACGATTTTGCCGCCTAACAAGGATGAGGCGCTGCTTGAAACCTAACTGGCAGAGGTGTTAGAGTCTGGGCTGTTTTTGGCAACCGGCGGCTTCTCCGTAGTGCGGTGTGAGGCCGCGGAAAGCTGCAGTGTTTGCCAGTTTTATTAGGTGGCCGAATTCCTGTTAGGCGTCTCACTGGACAGTAGGTTAATGACAACGACAGCAGTTCTTCTTTTCGTCAGTATGGTTGCGGTCCCGAGCGTTACCCAAACCGTTGCCGACGGCCAGCCGTGTAAGGCGATCACCACGGTCTTGCAGTACGAGCCAAATCGCTTAAAGACCTACAGCACTCTTGAGCTTTTATCCTTTTTTACCGCCGAGTCTCAGGAAGAGAATCGTGGCACTGCGGAAAATTACCTCGATGAAATAAAAAAAGAAATCGTTGCGAGGCGACCCATTCAAGAGCTGGTCTGTGTTTTGGAGATATCGGACAGCTTTCCGCAGATTGGTTACACCAGTGACTTGCTGTCAGAGGTGTCCGACCGAAGTCTAGACAGCCGTCTGAAGGTTATAGCGCTTGCTGATATCTCAGAGAGATCGTACTTTGCTCTCATGTATTTCGCGCGGCGTGGCGACGTATGGGCTCTAGAACGTTTGAACACGCACTTCTATCAATACCCTGTATCTTCAGTTGCTTGGGCAGAGACCGTTGACCTCTTTGGAAAATATCACTACCTGCCCGCTGCTCAAAACATGGCGGAGGCGGTGTATTCGGTGTCTCTCAATATGGCGGATGCCTGCCTACGTAATTTGGAACTGATGTTTCCCGGCCAGCATCCGGCTTTCGCTTTTTCTCCTTCTCCAGAGGCGACCGAATACTGGAAGGAGTACATTGTGCGGCATACTAAATAGGCGAAGTGAACGCCGTATGTCGGCTAACAACAGCGTGGAGCGGACAGCGAGAGTAGCACGTTGTTTCCGATGGTGAGTGGAGTCGCCGCTCACGCTAAACGTTGTGCTCCTTCATCGCCGGATCGAACGACAAATCCAAGAGTTGCGAGGGTTGTAGCTATGGAAACTGTCATTGCTGTCCTTCTCGTTGTTGTGTCACTCGTGTTCCTTGGCGTGGTCGTGGATGCTACTCGGCAGAAGTAAGAGGAAACCATGCCATCCGTCGCTATGCAGCCTCGCTACACCCCAGAGGAATATCTCGCTCTGGAGCGGAAAGCAGACTACAAAAGCGAATACGTGAACGGCCAGGTCATCGCGATGGCTTGGGCGAACCGCTCGCACAACCTGATTGCCGGCAACCTCTATCGTGAAATAAGCCAGCAACTGCGAGGACGGCCTTGCGAAGCGTATATCAGCGATATGCGCGTCAAAGTCAGCCGCACGGGTCTCTATACGTACCCCAATGTCGTGGTGGTCTATGGCGAGATCCACTTCGAGGACGTGCACAACGATACCCTGCTCAACCCGACCGTGATTATGGAAGTGCTCTCTGCCTCGACCGAAGCCTATGATCGCGGCGAAAAATTTGCCCACTACCGGCGACTGGAGTCACTGCAAGAATACCTCCTCGTGGCCCAAGATAAAGTCCGGATCGAGCATTATGTGCGGCAAGGCGCCCAGTGGGTACTCTCAGAGGCAAGCTCGCTCGATGAGACGGTGCAGCTTGCCTCGATTAGCTGTGACGTGGCGCTGCGGGACGTCTACGATAAGGTCCAGTTTGCCGAGAGCAGCGAGGCGACCCCGCCTGGCCCCGGCGTGGAACCGATGCGCTGAAGCGCGCGGCTCATACCCGGGCAATATGAACCATCAGCGGTGAGCGGATCCTCAGGTGTTCTACCTCTTCGGCAGAAAAACCGAGCGCCTTTTTTCTAGAGCGGATTTCGTTTGCGTTTACCCGCGGTAGCAGTAGGTCCTGGATGCCCGCCTGCGCGGGCATGACGGAAAAGAGCTGCAGAGCAATGTCATTCCCGCGAAAGCGGGAATCCAGTTCTTGGTAACCCCATTTGCAATTTGCTCTAATCAACAATGTCTAGCAGCTCTGCCAGGCTCTTCACTCTAACATAACTGTCTGTTGCCTGATCCTTCCCGCGCCGGTCCACGAATACCGGGGTGAGACCCGCGGCCTGCGCGCCCATAATATCCGCGCTGTAGCTATCGCCGACGTGCAGCGCTTCGTCCGGGCGCAAGTCATGATAGGCGAGGGCCTGGGTAAAGATTTCTCCCGCCGGTTTGGCGTAGCCCGCCCGGGTGGAGATCACGACCGGATCAAAAAAGTGGGCAATCCCCAACCCTTCAAGCAGACCGAAGAGGCGGGAGTCAAAGTTGGAAATGATCCCGAGACGCAAGCCACGGGTCCTGAGGGCTGTCAGCGTCTCAACGGTCTCGGGATAGAGCTGCCAGGCTTCAGCGCGGGCGAAGCAGGCAAAGAGCGCGTCGAAGTAGACAGCAAACCGCGGGAACGGTCCCAACGGCGCAAAGACGTTCTGTACCAGGTCACGCCACCACTGCTTCTCCAGCACGAGAAGCTGGTCGGGTGACGCACCGGGAAAGGCCATGGCCGGGGTGGCGGCAAAGCAGCGGCGGAACCCGGCTTCCAGGTCTGTGACTGCTACCTCTTTGCCGTATGCGCGAGCGAGACGAGCGTAGATCTCACCGACAGAGCCGTTGACGGTGAACAAGGTCCCGGCGGCGTCGAAGAAGACAGCTTTAATCTGGCGAGACGGCATAGTTCTACAAGACTGCTGAAACTTTGTGGACTCTCTTTTGCAAAGGTGCCCACGGTTGTAAGGGCGACCACTATTCGTGCCGACTGCTACAGCTTCTTCATAATCCCATCCATGGCTGCCAACAGCGCTTCCAGATCCTCCCGGCTAGTATAGTAGTGGATCGAGACCCGCAACCCACCCACCCCCGAGCAGTAGCGAACCGTGGGGTAGATACGCTCCGCTTCCAAGGCCTGGGTGAGGCGGTGGACCCGCTCGGCGTCAGGGAACGGCTCACAGGTAACAATGCCGGAACGGAGATGTGGAGCTGCCGGTGTCCACACCGTGATGCCGCGGCGCTTCAGCTGCTCGATGAGAAAGTCCCCCAGTGCCATAATATGCGCGGTCACGGCATGTTGATCGAGCCCGTTCACATAGGCGAGGGACGCAGCTAGGCCAGCGGCGCCGATGGTCTTGGGCATGCCGTGGATCTCAAAGCGCCGCGCGTCTGGCGCTAGCGGCAACGGCAAAAACGGCGTCAGCCCTGGATCGCCAAGGTAGCGCACCCAGCCTTGAGCGGGCTCGGCCAGCGCGAACAGACCGTGAGCGAGTCCGGGCCGGACTTGGTCCTGCACTCCTTGGCGTATATACAACAACCCCACACCAAACGGGGCATTGAGCCACTTCTGCGCGCCGGCGGCGAGAAAATCCACGCGCAGGCCAGAGAGGTCCAGCGGGATCGCGCCGAGTTGCTGAATGGCATCGACGACCAAGAAGCAGTCGTGCTGCTCGGCGAGCTGCGAGAACGCGGCTAGGTCCAAGCGCAGCCCGTTGATCCACTGCACCGAGCTGACCAGCAGCAGGCGCGTACGCTTGTCGATCAACTCGGCATAGTCGTCGATCGTGACGAGGCCCTTGCGGTGACGGACGACCCGCACCTCAACGCCGAGGTGCTGCTGCGCATGCGTGGCGCTGATCGCGACCTGAGGATATTCCAGATCGCACAGGACAATGTTGTCCCCGGGCGTGAAAGGAATCGCGGCCAGGGCGATATTGAGCCCCATTGTGGTGTCATCGATGAAGGCGATCTCTGCCGGTGTCACGTTGAGCAGACGCGCGCCTTCCTCGCGGGCTTGCACGGTAGACTCGCCGAGCGCACGGTAATAGGTCTTGTACCCCCGCTCTGCCGGCCCCTGACCCAGCAAGGCTACGGCCTGCTGAACCGCATCCAGGGCCGAGCGTGGCGGCAACCCGACCCCGGCGGCGTTGAGATACACCTGTTGGGTTGACCCAGGAAAGTCCGCTCGAACGGCGTTCACGTCAAACATGGCTCCCCTCCTGGTCCATGTGATGCGGCTAGCATCGGTCCGTGCGTGAGGTTTGTCAAGAAAAGGGAACCCCGTGTTCGTCTCTATGCCTCACACGTTCACGTCAAAGACACACACGGCCTCAGCTTCAGTAGCGCGGCGCACGATCGCCTCGACCTTCCACGGGCCGGAGGTGAGGGTGAATCCACCCGCCGACCCATAATGCCCGGCCCCTGTAGACTGGGCGACTACGGTGGTGGTGCTGACGTTATTTCCCGTCGAGGTAAACGCCAGAACCACGCGGGCACCCTCGGCGAGCGGCTGGCCAGACAGGTCGGTGACATAGACCTCGTACCCCGGCGCGTTCCGTAGCTTTCGCTGCAGAGTGAACTGGACGCGCAGCCCACCGCATTCCGCAGTGGACACCTGCGGCGGCGGATCTGGCGCGCGCAGCAGTGGGCGAGGCGACTCGGCACAGGCCCCCAACAGCCCGGCTAACAGGACGACCGCCAGCCGCCTCATCATGACGATTATATAGCGAGGATAGCAGGGCCAATGGAAGAGCCAGGCTGAAGGGGATTGGCAGCCGCTGCGTGGGTGAGCCCATGCGTCTCTTGCCAAGCGGCCAAATCATGCAGAGCGCGCTCAGCCAGAGCCGCCTTTTTCTCGCGCCCGCGCAGGCGGCGCGCCAAGGACGGAAAGAGCCCGTAATTGGCGTTCATCGGCTGAAAGTCGCGGCGCTCGGAGTTAGTCACGTAAGCCAGCAGTGACCCGAGAGCCGTGGTCGGCGGCGTGACCAAGAGTGGCGCGCTTCTCACCAAGCGAGCCGCATTCAACCCCGCCAGGAGGCCGGCAGCGGCAGATTCCAGGTAGCCTTCAACGCCGATCATCTGCCCGGCGAAGAAGAGGTCGTCGCGTCCCTGGAATTGCAGCGTCGGCCGCAGCAGACGCGGAGAGTCGATGAAGGTGTTGCGGTGCAGGCTACCTAGACGAACGAACTCGGCCTGTTCCAGCCCCGGGATCATGCGGAATACCCGCCGCTGCTCGGGATAGGTCATCTTGGTTTGGAACCCGACCATGCCCCACAGGATGCCAGCCCGGTCGTCTTGCCGGAGTTGCACGACGGCATACGGGCGCTCGCCGGTGCGCGGGTCGGCGAGTCCGACCGGTTTCATCGGGCCAAAGGCCAGGGTGTCTTTGCCCCGGCGGGCCATCTCTTCCACCGGCAGGCACCCCTCGAAATAGCGACGGCGTTCAAACTCCTTCTCCGACACCTTCTCAGCGGCCAGGATCTCATCCACCAGGCGGTAGTATTCCTCGCGGGTGAGCGGGCAGTTGAGGTAATCCTCGCCATGGTCATAGCGCGAGGCTTTGAAGGCGATCACGGTGTTGATGGACTCGGCAGTCACTATAGGTGAAATCGCATCGTAGAAGTAGAGGTACTCGCTGCCGAAGAGCGCGCGCAGCCGCTCGGACAGGGCCGGAGAGGTCAGGGGACCACTGGCGACAATGGTCACGCCGGGAGGCAGATCGTGCACCTCTTCGCGCCGCACCTCGATAAGCGGGTGGGCCGTCAAGGTGGCAGTGATAGACTGGGAAAACACCTCCCGGTCCACAGCCAGAGCCAGGCCTGCGGGCACACGGGCAGCATCGGCCGCAGCCATGACCAGGGAACCCAAGCGGCGCATTTCTTCCTTCAGTAACCCGACTGCAGCCTCGAGTGAGGCACTGCGCAGGGAATTGGAGCACACCAATTCGGCAAACCCAGCCGTGTGGTGGGCTTCGGTGGGGCGCACTGGCCGCATCTCATAGAGGCGCACAGCAACCCCGTGTCGCGCCAGTTGCCAGGCCGCCTCGCTGCCAGCCAAGCCACCTCCGATGACGGTTACATGTTGCATAGAGGTCTGTTGCGTCTGTTGGGTCTATTGCGTCCATTGCGTCCATTGTGTCTGTTGCGTCTGTCGCTATCGCCTAAACCCAACAGACCCTAGAGACCCAATGAACCCAATAGACTCTAGAGACCCAATAGACTCTTTTATCCTGCTTCGGCTACCGATTCCATCACCTCCTGGTAGTCGCACCCTTCACGGATACAGCGTCTGGTGGTGCCGGCGCGCTTGGTCGTCTTCTCGACGACAAACGGCGCTTGACACTGCGGGCACGGTTCAAGCACTGGCCGATCCCACAGGGCGAATGTGCATTCAGGGTAGCGGTTGCAACTATAAAAGATCTTGCCCCGGCGCGACCGCTTCTGTTGGATATCGCCTTTTTGACATTCTGGACAGGTCAGGCCAAGCGAAGTCGCCATCTTCTCCGCCTTTTTGATATGGGTGCACTCCGGATAACCGGAACAGCCGAGAAACTTGCCGTAGCGGCCAAAGCGGACCTGCAGGGGCTTGCCGCACTTCTCGCAGGTCTCATCGGTTAAGACCTGTTCTTTTTCCAACGGGGTGACTTGGCCTTGCTCGTCGCGGGTGAAGTTACGGGTGGACTTACACTGGGGGTAGTTGGAGCAGGCAAGGAACTCACCGTTGCGGCCCCAGCGGATCGTCATCTTGCCGTCCGCGCACTCTTCGCAGGCGATGTCGGTCGGCTCACCGGCTCCCTTGACGTCACGCATTTCTTTCTCGGCGCGCTCCAGGTCGGCGCAGAACGGCTGGTAAAAGCGTCCGACCGCCCGGCGCCAGTCTTCCTGGCCCTCTTCGATCTGGTCAAGCACCTCTTCCATGCCCGCGGTGAACTCGACGTTGAGAATGTCCGGGAAGGATTCGACCAGCAGGTCCGTCACCAGCATGCCCAGTTGCGTGGGCCGCAGGCGCCGCTGCTCGTCTTCCTGGACGTAGGCTTTGTTGAGAATCGTCCCCATGATCGAGGCATAGGTCGAGGGCCGGCCGATGCCTTTTTCCTCCAACTCTTTGATCAGCATCGCCTGGGTAAAGCGCGGCGGCGGCTGGGTGAAGTGCTGGTTGGGCATGAGCCGCAAGAGCCGGAGGCGGTCCCCTTGAGCCAGCGGAGGAAGCTGCTTTTCGTCGTCGTCCTCCTCTTCGCTGCTCTTCTCGTCCTTGCCTTCCATATAGACGCGCAAAAACCCGTCGAAGCGCAAGACCTGACCGGTAGCGCGGAAGGTACACCCGTCGGCAGTGATGTCAACACTGGTCTGCTCAAACAAAGCGGGCGCCATCTGGCTGGCGAGAAAGCGGTTCCAGATCAAGGTGTAGAGGTTGAGTTCTTCGCGGCTCAGGTAGGGAGCCACGCGCTCGGGCGAATACTCCAGCGAGGTGGGCCGGATCGCTTCGTGCGCCTCCTGGGCGGTCTTAGCCGAGCGGTAGACATTGGGTCGCTCGGGCACGTAGCGGTCGCCGTAGGTGTCTTTGATATAGGCGCCCGCTGTGGCGGTCATATCCGGCGAGATGCGTGGAGAGTCGGTGCGCATGTAAGTAATCAACCCGACCGAGCCTTCGTCTCCCAGTTCGATCCCAGTGTACAGACGCTGGGCGATGTTCATGGTACGGGCGGGGGCGTAACCGAACTTGCGCGAGGCTTCTTGCTGCAACCGTGAGGTGATGAACGGCGGAGCCGGGTTGCGCCGGCGGTCGCGTTTCTCCACCTTGGCTACGGTCCAGTCCACGCCCTGTAGACGGTCCAGTATCTCCTTGGCCTCGGCTTCGTTGGCGATGCGGAACGTTTTGTTATCGACGCGCTGGTCGCCGACCTTGGCTAGGCGCGCCTCGAACGGCGGCGGGTTCTGCCCTTCGAGGTTGGCAATGATAGACCAGTACTCCTCGGACACGAACGCCTGGATCTCGCGCTCGCGCTCAGTAATAATGCGCACCGCCACCGACTGCACGCGGCCGGCGGACAGCCCGCGCCGCACCTTTTTCCACAACAAGGGGCTGATCTGATAGCCGACCAGACGGTCGAGCACGCGACGGGCGATCTGCGCCTCGTAGCGCTCGCGGTTGAGATCGGCCGGGTGCTTGATCGCCTCCTGCACCGCCTTTTTGGTAATCTCGTTGAGCAGCAGACGCCGTACCGTTTTGCCCTTCTTGTCGAGCTTTTCGGCGACGTGCCAGGCGATGGCCTCGCCTTCGCGGTCCGGGTCCGAGGCGAGATAGATATTCTCCTTATCTTTGGCCGCCTTCCGGAGTTCTTCCACCACCTTGGCCTTGCCTTGAATGACGTGATATTCGGCGGCAAACCCCTTCTTGATGTCCACCCCAAGTTTGTTCTTGGGCAGGTCCATGATGTGTCCGACCGAGGCTTTGACCTGATAGTCACGGCCCAGGTATTTAGTCAGCGTGCGGGCCTTGGCAGGAGATTCCACAATCACCAGGTTTTTTGCCATGTTTATGCCTTGCTCCTCTTGTTCCCTGTCCAGGCGCCGCTGAGGGCGAAATGCGTGCCCGGGAGTTGTGTGACCACACCCTTGAGTTCCAGCCCCAGTAGGACTTCGAGCACGCGCGCCGCGCTCAGGCCACTCCTGGCAATCAGCGTGTCCACGTGCAGCGGCTCGCCGTCACACAGGTCAACCAGCATAGCCTCGTGCGGCTCAAGAGTCACCGCCGGCGCCGCCGGCCGGGCCGGACGTGGAGGCGCCAGGGTCGGTGCGATTTCATTTAAGATATCCTCTATGTTTTCCACCAGCTTCGCGCCGTCCTTGATCAAACGGTTCGGTCCGCGGCTGCGGCCCGCCGTGATGTGCCCAGGCACGGCGAAGACTTCACGATTCTGGTCGAGGGCGCAGCGGGCAGTGATCAGCGAACCACTGTTTTCCGTCGCCTCCACCACGACCGTGCCCAAGGTGAGGCCACTAATGACGCGGTTGCGGTACGGGAAGTGCACGGCTTCAGGCTTGCTGCCCAGCGCAAACTCCGAGACGACGGCACCCCTGGCGGTGATCTCCTCGGCTAGGGGGCGGTGCTCGCTCGGGTAAATCACATCGAGCCCTGATCCTAACACGGCGACCGTCCGTCCGCCTCCGGTCAGCGCAGCCCGATGGGCCTCGGCGTCGATGCCACGGGCCAGACCGCTCACCACCGTGACTCCCTTCTCGGCCAGCCCCCGCGCCAGGTCCCGGGCCACGCCCCGGCCGTATGAGCTCGCAACCCGCGAGCCGACGATGGCGATGGCGACGCGATCCTCAGGCACGAACGCGCCGCGGACGTACAAAAAGGGGGGCGGATCGTGCAGATGAGTCAGGTTGACCGGGTATTCTTCGTCGGTCCGCGTGACCAAGCGCACCCCTGTGCGCGCGATCTTGTGCAACTCCGTTTCCACAGCGGGCCACTGGTCAAATGCCGCGATCGCCCGGGCGACCTCGGGATGGGCACCAGCGGCGGTCAGGGCAGCGAGTGACGCCGTGAAGACTGCCTGTGGCGTGGCAAAATGCTCGAGTAGCTCACGATAGGTGACATTGCCTACCCCGCGTACCAGCCGGAGCGCGAGCCAGTAGCGCCACTGCTCGCGCTGCTCACCGTCTTTGTAGAGGCCGCCCATCGCTCCCCCGAGCTTCTTCCGTCCTTGCCAGTCCAACCTCTCTCTTTAAGCACGATCGCCTGCGATGTCTAGGTGACACAGCACCGCAGCGAGCAAGTTGAGTGGCGTGCCGACATAGAAAAATGATGACACAAAGTTTGTGGTGAAGCAAATCAGGGCCACTCTTGCGGATGCTAACCAGCATTTGCTAGAAATTAGCAGTTAGCAAAAGGGGGCCAGGAGCTGGGGGTCAGGGGTCAGCAAGGCTAAAAAATAAACTGACCCCCGACCCCCGATCCCTGACCCCTGTTTTGTTTGAAAGCAGCATGCCTCCCCTATGCCAACGATTGAACAAGTATTAGAAGAGTATACCACACGTGCCCTTGCCGCAGCCGCTGGCGTGCCGGCGCCGGCTCTGGTGCATCCCACCACCAACCCCCAGTTCGGCGATTATCAGGCAAACGGGGTGATGGCGGTAGCCAAGGCGCGCAGGCTGAACCCGCGTGAGCTGGCACAGAAAGTGATTGCCCAGCTTGATCCAGCTGCGGTGCCAGCAACCTGGGAGATTGCTGGCCCTGGGTTCATCAACTTCCGCCTCGATCCGGCCTGGCTCAGCCGTACGCTGCTGGCGACAGCCCTGGACGAGCGTCTGGGCGTTGAGCGTGCGGCCCGGCCAGAAACGATCGTGGTGGACTTCAGCGCGCCGAACATCGCCAAGCCGATGCACGTCGGTCACATCCGCTCGACCATTCTCGGTGACGCGCTGGCACGCGAGCTGCGCTTCCTTGGGCACCGGGTCATCACCGACAATCACCTGGGCGACTGGGGCACGCAGTTTGGCATGCTGATTGTCGGCTATCGCACGATTCTGGACCGCACGGCGTATGCACGTGACCCCCTGACAGAGTTGGAACGGGTGTACAAGGTGATCCAGGCACAGGCCAAGGCTGATCCGGCAGTGGCCGCGCGGGTACGGGAGGAGCTGGCCAAGCTGCAACAGGGCGATCCGGACAACACCGCGCTGTGGCAGGAATTCACGTCGGTCTCGCGTGTCGCGTTCGAACGTATCTACGCCCGCCTGGGCGTCCAGTTCGATTACTGGCTAGGCGAAAGTTTTTATAATCCCCGGCTGCCTGGCGTGGTGCAAGCACTGCAAGACAAGGGTTTGGCACGACCGAGCGAGGGCGCAATCTGTATCTTTTACGAGGACGATCCTGAGCTGGCAGAGACGCCGTTTCTCATTCAGAAGCAGGACGGCGCGTTTCTCTACGCCACCACCGACCTGGCGACGGTGCAGTATCGGGCGGAGACGTTTCACCCTGACCGCATCATCTATGTGACTGATAGTCGCCAGCAACTCCACTTCCGCCAGTTGTTTGCTGCGGCCCGGCGCTGGGGCTATACCATGGCCCTGGAGCACGTGTGGTTCGGCACGATCCTGGGCGAGGACGGCCGACCGATCAAGACCCGTGAGGGAGAGCCGATCAAGCTCGAAGCCTTGTTGGATGAAGCCGAGGAGCGCGCCCGCGCTATCGTGCGTGACAAGCATCCTGGTCTCTCTGAGGACGAGCAGGCGCGCATCGCTCGGGTGGTGGGCATTGGCGCAGTCAAATATGCCGACCTCATGCAGAACCGCACCGCGGACTACCGTTTTAGCTGGGACAAGCTGCTGGCGCTTGACGGCAACACCGCGCCCTATTTGCAGTATGTCTACGCGCGCATCCGCTCGATCTTTCGCAAAGGGGAGCTGGAAGGCTGGCAGCCGCAACCAGGTCTGGTGGTCCGTCTTGTCGCGCCCGAAGAGCAAGACCTGGCCAAGCAGATGATCCGCTTTGGCGATACGCTCCTGGAGGTTGAACGGACCTATAAACCCAATATCCTGGCCGGCTTTCTCTACGACCTCGCCACCAAGTTCAACTTGTTCTACCAAGCCCACCCCGTGCTCAAGGCGCCCGCGGATCTACGACCGACCCGCTTGCTGCTCTGCGACCTCACCGCACGTTATCTGCGGACAGGCCTGGAGTTGTTGGGTATCGAGACGCTGGAGGCGATGTAAGGACGTAAAACGTAAGGCATCAAGCGTAAAAATGAAGGTTGTGGAATAGCTTTTTACGTTTTACGTTTCACGTCTTAAGAGCCCCTTGCGGTTGACAGCACCGACCCGACGGGCGGATAATCCGCCGCAATAGCGATACCCACCCACAGGAGTACATATGCGCGTTGCACGACACACGGACGGTCCGGTATCAATCGCTTATGACATCGAGGGCAGCGGCCCGCTGGTGGTGTTTCTCCACGGCATTGGTGGTAACCGCACCAACTGGCACGGGCAGCTCGACCGCTTTGGCGACCGCTTCTGCGTGGTGTCCTGGGACGCGCGCGGTTACGGTGCCAGCGACGACTCACCGCAGACGCTCACCTTCAGTGACTATGCTGATGATCTGGTACGTTTGCTTGACCACCTCCAGGCCACACGTGCGCATCTGGTCGGTCTGTCGATGGGCGGGATGATCATTCAGGATTTCTACGGTCGCTACCCCGGGCGGGTGGCCACCCTGACCCTGGTGGATACCTCGTCCGGCTTTGGCAGCCTGCCTGAGGAGGCGAAGCGTGACTTCCTCTCCCGCCGTCTCGATCCGTTAGAGCGAGGACTCACCCCGGCGGACATCGCCCGCAGCGTTGTGGAAGTGCTGGTGGCCAAGAACGCCTCTACGGCGGTCCGCGAGGAGATGCGAGCCTCGATGGCAGCCCTGCGTACAGCGTCCTATAAGCAGGCCTTGCATGCCATCGTGACCACCGACTTCCGCCCTGTGCTCCCACGCATCACTGTGCCCACGCTGGTGATCGTGGGTGAGGAAGATACGGTCACTCCCCCCTCAGCCGCTGAGTTCCTGGTCAGAAACATTGCGGGCGCTGTGCTGGCGAGGATCGCTGGGGCTGGGCACCTGACGAACCTGGAAAAGCCCGAGGCGTTTGACTCGGCTCTGGAGCCATTCCTCGACCGTTATGCCCAACAGGCATCGCAGGTATCGGCAGACTGAAAAGGAGGGACTGCCATGAAGATCGACTTTCATGCCCATGCGTTTCCCCCAGAGTTTTTTCACAAACTCAAGGAGTACTATCCCACCGACGTGGTCTTACGCGAAGATCAGCACGGCCGGCTAGTGGCGATTTGGGCCGGCACCCCACTGCCAGCCTGGGACCATGGCCAGCGGGTGGAGGAGATGACCAAAGCTGGTGTGGAGATCGAGATCCTTTCAACTCCGTCAATGTACATTCGCGTGGATGCCCACAGTCCGGAACTGTGCCGTGTCGTCAATGACACTTTTGCCGAGTCATGCCGCCGGGACCCCGGTCGGTTCAAGGCGTTTGCCAACATCCCGTTTAACAACATGGACAACGCCCTGGCAGAACTCAACCGAGCGCTGGCGTTGCCTGGCTTTGTCGGCGTGCTCATCACCTCGAACGTTGGCGGTAAGTATCTCCATACGCCCGAGTTCCTACCATTCTGGGAAGAGGTGGCCCGACGCCGAGTGCCGGTGTTCATGCATCCGCAACCGCCACCGGGATATCAAGATGACGACATCGCGCCGCTCCTGGCCTTTCCCGCCGACACTACGCTCTCAACCATGAAACTGCTGTACAGTGGGCTGTTAGAGCGTTTTCCCGACCTGATCCTGATCCTCGCCCACTTGGGCGGCACCCTGCCCTTCCTGGCGCGGCGGATTGACCTGGGGTTTGAGGTGCCGCACTTTCCCGACAGATACCGCCAGATCCCGCGCAAGCCCAGCGAGTACCTGAAGAAGCTGTACATTGATACCGCGCTGGGCTGGCACAAGCCGGCCTTCGAGTGCGCCCGTGCTCTGGTGGGCATCGAGCATATCGTGTACGGCACAGACTACTTCATGCAGAACAGCGAGTTCATGAACTGGACTAATGCTTTTCTCGACAGCCTGGACCTATCCAAGGGGGACAAGGAGAAGATCTACAGCGGCAACGCCGAGCGGTTCCTCAAGCTGTGATCCTCGCGACCCGGGCTGAGCGTGCCCTAAAGTAGGGGCAGGTTTGAAACCACCAACCTCAACTGAAGCCGTATCAGTCTTGCACATAGGGCGCAGGTCCCCTCTCCCTCTGGGAGAGGGCTAGGGTGAGGGAGTATGCGACAGCAGCGCAGCTGCAAGGCCCTCACCCCAACCCTCTCCCGCGCTGCGGGAGAGGGAGCAAAAAGGCTCGGCATAAGGCCTGAACCTCCTGACTGCCCTGGGCAGGCACAGCCGGGCTGGCTGTGCCACTATTCTCTCAGCTCTGCTCTTCCGGCAGCCCGCCCCACCTTGTGGATCACCACCTGTCCTCTCGCTCTTGGTCTTCCTCTACCAGCATCACCGGCTCAAGCACCCGCCTGGAAATGCCGTCGAGGAAGCGGGATGGCTTGCTCAGTACCATGCCGGTGGCGCGGTCGAAAATGTTGATCGGGTAGGTAATGAACAGGCTCTCCTTGGCGCGGGTGGCAGCGACGTACATCAGGCGGCGCTCTTCCTCAAGCTCGTCATCGTCTTTGACGTTGTAGAGCGAGGGAAAGCGGCCTTCCACGGCCCAGATGATGAACACCGAGTGCCACTCTAGACCTTTGGCCGAGTGAATGGTCGAGAGCGTCAGCAAGCCCTCTTCCTCGCGATTGACTGCTAGCACGTCGCCGACACTATCGCTGGGTGGCTCCAGGGCCATATCTGAGAGCAAGCGGTCGAGGCTGCGGTAACGCTCGGTGATTACCGTGAAGTGTTCCAGGTCTTTCTGCCGCTTGGGAAAGTCGTCGCGGTGCGTGCGCTTGAGGATGGGCAGGTAGTAGCGCACGACCGCCTCGACCTGCTCGGCAGGCTTCAGCCCAGGGGTAATCACTTCGCCAAGGACCACGGCGAGTTTTTTTAACTCCCCGCCCATCACACCACGTCCGGGATACTCAGCCAGACGCTGGGCTTGGTTGGGCCCGCCCATGACGTGCACCAGGATCGCTTCACTACTCTTGGGGCCGATCCCTTCGAGCAGCAAGAGCACGCGGTGCCAGGAGACGGCATCCTGCGGGTTGGCAATGATACGCAGGTGGGCAAGCACATCCTTGATATGGGTGGTCTCGATGAACTTGAAGCCCCCACGCTTGACAAACGGTATGTTTCGTCGACTCAGCTCCAGCTCTAGATCAAACGAGTGGAAACTGGAGCGAAACAGCACAGCGATGTCATCGAGCCGCACCCCTTCCTCACGTAGTTCCAGGATCTTCTGCGCGACAAAGCGCGACTGGTAGCGCTCACTCTCGGCCTCGACCAGAACCGGTCTGATGCCGGCCTCCTTGCGGGTGAACAGGTTTTTGGTGTAGCTCTCCTTGGCCTGCAGGATGATCTCGTTCGACAAATCGAGGATCGGTTGGGTGCTGCGATAATTCTCCTCTAGCTTGATCAGCTTGGTGCCGGGAAACAGCTTGGGAAACTCAAGGATGTTGCGCACGGTGGCGCCACGGAAGCTGTAGATCGACTGGGCATCGTCACCAACGGCCATGACGTTGTCGTGTGCGCGCGCCAGCAAACGGATGATTTCGGCCTGCAAGCGGTTGGTGTCCTGATACTCGTCCACCATGATGTAACGAAATGCGTAAGAGAGCCGTTCGGCCACCTCGGTATGCGTCTGCAGCAGCTCGCGCAGCTTGGTCAGCAGGTCATCGTAGTCCAGCAGGCTGCGCTCGTGCTTGTAGTGGCGGTAGTACTCTTCGATCCGCGTGAGTTCGTCCAGCTCGGAGAACAGATGAGGAAACTGGTCGTCCAGCACCTCGGCGACGCTACAGACCTTGTTCGCAGCCAGGCTCAAGATCTCGATGATAGTCTGCTTACGGGGGAAGCGGCGCTCTTTCTTGTCCAGTCCCAGACGAGCGCGGATCAGGTTGATGACATCTTCTGAGTCACCACGGTCCAGGATGGTAAAGGCGTTAGCAAAGCCCAGGAGCGAGGCGTACCGTCGTAGCACGGTGTTGGCAAACGAGTGGAAAGTGCCGCCGGTGACCTTGTCGCACCGCTCGCCCAGCAGCGCGCCGGCCCGTTGCAGCATCTCCTCGGCGGATCTGCGCGTGAAGGTGAGGAGCAGGATCGAGGCCGGGTCAATCCCTTCCTCGACCATGCGTGCCACGCGGTAGACCAGGGTGCGTGTTTTGCCGCTGCCCGCGCCGGCCAGGACCAGCAGCGGTCCCTGGTGGGTGATCGCGGCCTCGTACTGGGCCGGGTTCAGCTCGCTCTGGTAGTCGATGAGAAAGTGCTGCGGCCGGCTGGTAGCGGCCTCTCGGTGCAACGCATACTTCAAGGGACGGCTCTCGTCGCTCACCTCACCGCGCTCCCTCCTGTTTTGCAGATGGTCCAACCATAACCTAAAAGCTTTCCGCAGTCAGCACTCAGCGGTCGAGGCAGGAGGCGAAAGGCGAAAAGGCGAAAGGGCGAAAAGGCGAAAGGGCGAAAACTTTCCGCTAGCCCCTAGCCCCTCTCCTGACGGTTGATCGCTTCTTTGCTATGTATGAATACAATGAGCGGTAAAACCGAGCAGTTAAACCTCTACGGCGTGAAATGCCCGCTCAACTGGGCTAAGGCCAAGGTGCGGCTCGAAGACCTGGAGCGAGGCGACGTGTTAGAACTGCTGATTGACGACCCCAAGGGTCGGCGCGATATCCCCCGCGCGGCCGAGGCCGAGGGCTACGCCATCGTAGGCATTGACGAAGTGGAAGGCGGTTGGCGCATCGCCATCGAGAAATAGAAGAGCTGAGGACAGCCTTGGGTACCCTTCATGAGTTTCGATGATCGGACCAAAGAGATCGTTCGGTACCGCATCGAAAGGCTACGCATCTTTGCCATTGTCGCGCTTGCCACAGCCGGAGGAGTTCTCAATTTGCTTCTGGGAGAAATTGCTGGTCTTCGCCTCTTCCTGGCAGTTGTCGGGATCGTCTTTCTCGCCGTGCTCATAGAATTGATCCGTAGGGAAGACACGGCCATTTGGTCTCTGCTGAAGGAGGACAATCATGCTTGAGGTTTTTGCTGCCCTTCTTGGCCTCGCGGTTTTTGCTATTGCCGGCTATGGGTTATGGCGTATTTCCAAGCAAGGTCCTTCTAAGCCATCGGGATGACCAAAAGATGAAAGTGGGCAGGTTTTTCCGTCCCTTCCCCTTTTTCCCTCTTTTCCTTAGGAGCCTGGGAGGAGGAAAACAGAACCGGTGACCCTTCCCGTCGAGAACTTCGCCGACCGACTGCGGCGGGCAAGCGGCGAGTTCCAAGGAAAAGGGCCGAGCGAGGCGCTGCGCCGGGCAGGCGTGCTCGCCCTGGCTTTTGTAGTACTGTCCGTGCTCGTCGCCCAGGGTGCAACGCAGACCGTAGACCGTCAGATCCTCGACCTAGCTCAATCGCTCGCCTCGTATCCGTTCGACGTCGTTGCCTCCCTGGTCACGCTCCTTGGCGAGTTTGAGATCACGGGCACGGTCGCGCTAGCGCTGGCACTGGTGGGGTGGCGACGCGATGGCATCCGAGGGCTTGTGCCGCTGCTGCTCTTTGTCGGGGTGGCGCTCGAAGTCGGGCTGAAGTACTGCCTGCCACATCCCACCCCGCCCTCTGAGTTTATGCGGGGCTTACAGTTCCTCCCGTCCTTCCAGCTCGCTCCGCCGTATTCGTTCCCGAGCGGCCACGTGCTCCGTACAACGTTTCTTGTCGCACTCATCGGGGAACGCAGACCTCGTTGGCGCGCGGGCTGTTGGGCGCTGGTCATTGCCATGGCCGGCACGCGTCTGTATCTCAACGGACATTGTCTGAGCGTCGTCGTCGGTGGCCTCCTGCTCGGGTTGATGCTCGCTGCGGTGGTTGCAGCCATAGACTCCGGCACTTCCCCTTAGGACCGGAAGACGCTTCATGCCTATCGCACTCACCCCTA
>Ga0137380_10001853_pt1 | contig 17579 bp, 21 predicted proteins | sample SagtaG_17_FD_104809 | JGI IMG/M metagenome (GOLD analysis project Ga0137380, IMG submission 104809) | Vadose zone soil microbial communities from Sagehorn Ranch, Mendocino, California, USA - Sage2_L_100_16 metaG | ecosystem: Environmental > Terrestrial > Soil > Vadose zone | place: USA...
ACAATAATCCGAATGGTTGTGTTCATATTGTTGCGTCTCTTCTTCGTCAGTTTCATCTTCGTGCTACCTGCAGAATGGCGACCTTTCAAATGTCTGGCTGGAAAACAATCATTTATTCCTGGAGCAAACATTCAACAGCTCAAGAGCCAGGAGCGCATTTGATCATCAGTAATATTGCCGCCACACAACGGCGTAGCTATTCGCGCGCCATGAAATTCCTCTTTATATGCAATAGCTGCGGCGAGTCCTGCCGCACCTGCCGGTTCAATGACCAAACCGTGATAGTTAAATACCAGGCGCATCGCCTCGATCAACGATTCATCTTCCACCAGCAGAACCTCATCCATGAGTCCGGCGAGATTGACCAGCGATTCGGGAACCGGCACTCGCACGTCGATGCCGTCAGCTATCGTGGATGAAGTTTCAGTTGAGCATGGTCTCCCTTCTCGCCATGACATCGCCATTGCCGGAGCGCCTGCCGCGCAAACCCCCACGATACGCGTAGTCGGCGAGTGAGTTTTCAACCAATGTCCGATTCCCGCGATTAAGGCCCCATCGCCGAGCGGAACGAGAACAGCATCGAATTGCTTGTCCGAACGGCAGAGTTCAACGGCGATGGTGCCCGCTCCTTCAGCAATCTGTGGTTCTCTGCCATCTTCTATGAAGCGCGCCTGAGCGGATTCTGCAAACCGGCGTGCCTCTGCCTTTGCCAGATCAAAATTGTCGCCGAACAATTGAACGTCGGCGCCCAATTGACGCATGCGGTCTACTTTAAGAGGATTTGCTCTTTCAGCGGCGAAGACAACAACACGGAATCCTCGCTTCCGGCCCGCATACGCCAACCCCTGACCAAAATTACCCGCTGAGGCACATACAAGAGTGTGCGGTTCATCGGGCAAAGAAGACATAAGAAATTCGGCGCCTCGGCCCTTGAAAGACCGAATGGGATTTACGGTTTCGACCTTCAAAAATAATTCTAACCCAAGTCTGCGACTCAGGCTGTCGCTCTGAAACTGCGGCGTATTCAAAAAGACGGGATCGATCACTTGCAGAGACCGCTCGATCTCTTCCAAAGAAAGATGCGAATTGGAGTTTTCTGCAATGATCGACATTTTAGGATTACCCAACTTCGTACTCGCTCTGAACCAAGCCGCTTGGATAATGGCGCGTCATTACGTGGCGAAGTCTTACATCGTTCGGCAAGCTGCCGAACAGCGGAATGCCATCGCCAATTAGCACCGGTACCCGCGTAATTATGAGGCGCTGAATAAGTCCGGCTCGGAGAAACTGCTGAATCGTAATCCCTCCATCCACATAAATGTGTTGAAGGCCGCGAGCTTCAAGGCGCGATACGATCTCCGCCGGCTGTCCTGACATATTTTCTACGATCGCACCGACCGGGGCGGGAGCGAGTGGCCGAGTGCTTAGGACGAAAACAGGTTTCTCGCCATAGAACCACGTGTCGAAGCTCAAAACGGTCTCGAAAGTCTTGCGGCCGATGACCAGCGCATCCACCGAGTCCATGAACTCAGCATAGCCGTGCGGTTCTCCGCCACCGGGCGGCAGGAAATCAAGATTACCGTTGGGTCGCGCGATAAAGCCGTCCACGCTGGTCCCGATAAAGACTGATGCTTTCATGCCAGAGTCTCCTGTATGCTGTCTGTCCAACATAAGAATTGTTGGGCGCGGCCCATTGTTTGTAACGCAGATCCTTACGCCGTCTCCGCCAAGCGCTTGATACCTCAATGGTACGACGTGCTCTCCGCGCCATGAGTCGCCGTAGCAACAGAACATTCAGCAGTCTCGTTTTCCAGCCGATCGGTTCGTAGTAAGCTTCAAGCACCAAGGCTGTGTCGCCGTCGCCATGCGGCACCAAGACCGTCTCCACGACAAAGTCGGAGAACATCTCGCTCAGGCCCCAAGTGTCTTCTGGAAACGCTGTCGCTGTGCGCTCGCCTGGAATATGATTCACAACCTGTTCAACGCAGCTGCCTTTCCTCCCCTTCGAGACGGTGCATTGGTACCTTACGCCGAGCCCTCGCGTGCCTTGGCCCGAAAGCAAGTCAACCCTCGTCACCTCTGGATGATATTTCGGGATCAGCGTATGTCGCCGACAATCGCCCACACCCGGTCCTTGGATACCCGGATGGTTACTGACGTTCTCCACTGTAACCGCCCTCTCTTCATAAAGATCGCTCTCCCATCTCGTCCATCCGCGTCACGCCTGACATCGCCCACGTCCATCGTTAACTATAATGACGGACGTGCTGAAAGGGCGTCGGGTACATACGTTTGTTCTGGCGCAAACATTCAGCCGTGGGGTTTAATCAAATTGATCCCAAAAGCAGTCCGTATTCCTGGTCGCGTCAGGTACAGAAGCACTGCAATCACAATAGGGATACCGATCGCGGCGCGTGGTTCGTTTCCAAGAGCGACATTTGCCAAGTCGCCGAAAAGATTGACGAGCAAGAGCCCAACCGCGAGCCAGTACGCCCAGCGTTGGCGTCGCCACAGACCAACGGCAGCCATCGCGCACGCGATGCACACAACGCACAAAAGAATTAGTGCCCAGTTCCCCATACCGAAGAAGGCGATTCGCGCCCGAGGATTCAGGCGCCACATCGGTTCGAGGAAACTTCCCGGAAAGAGCAGCGATACGAAAGACAGGAAGCTGGCACAGGCACCAAATGCGAAAAATATACTCAGGGCATTGATGCCGATCATCCGAGTTCCAGATTTGGTCACCATCAATTGTGACGGTCGTTGAGTAACAGCACAACTCTGCTAGGTTCACAAGAGAGGACGCCCTTGATTGAAACCGAAAACATGTGCCAACAGAATCAAGTTAGCAATTACCTAATTGGCCTTCCAACTTAGCCAGGTTCATATAATCGGTTCGCTCCGGTATTACAGTTAATCTCTTCAAGCTGCGTTGCTGCACACGTATGAAACGAAATGACAACCATATCTCTATCTTGAGGAAAAAACTCATGCTCAGTATTTTCCGGAATCACGTACCATACATGGCCGAGTGAATGCTGATCGGATCCAAACTGGATCATCCGCTTCCTAACCCCGCCTACATTTGATTCGCCCTGCCCTTCGATCATTACCATGTGCTGTGTGCTGTTCGGGTGATAGTGGCAGCCAGAGGGCACGTCTTTCTTGAGAACGAAAATCCAACCCGATTTAATTTTCTCCGGCAGTCATGTTCCGACGGACTCCAAATCGAACGTGGACCAGACAAAGGGTTCCGGAACTCGTTTCAATTTTTCCTTAAGCAAACTGATCAGGTTACGAATCTCGGGTTGAGCGATTAAGTATGTCGCCGCCGCATTGAGCTGTTCCAAGTACTCAGTTGTCATTTGTTTGTTCGTAGCCTCGTTGTAATTGGCAGTATCAAACCTGTCCATGATCCTACTTCTGCGATCACCGAGAGAATGTTGCCTTCGGGATCACGAAAGAAGGCGAGCCATAAATCAGTTTTCTGCCGTCCACCTCGAATCGCAAGAAAAACAGACGCATTCGATGTTCTTCATTACTAATGAGTCTTTGAATTCAGCCAACGCTGATCTCACAACAAGAGCATGCGGCATAAACGGTTGAGTGGACGTGGTGGCGCGAATCAAAGCACCCTCCGCTGCAGCAAGCTAGTTGCGAGAGGCCCTCTCGCGCTCGCCTCCAACGGTACGATGAAAGTCGGGCTTTCAAATTAAGATTCAAGCAGCAGATGTCTGTCAACAGAGCGCTAACAGTCAAAATGGAGTAGTCAGCGATCACGCTTGGCTCCATGCTTACTGAAGACGCCAACGACATCCTCATACACTTTCGATTCATACGAGTGCTTGCTGCTCTCGAATAGTTCGCGCGGAGTGCTCCCTCCGTAGATGTCAGCTTTGCTATTCTGATCGGCGCCCGATGTAATGAGGAAATCCACGATTTCGGCAAGATTCAAAGGGACAACTTGCCTGTAGGATTCCACTCCGTTCGTGCCCGCATAATGCAACAGCGTTGCACTGTGGCCGTACAGCGATCCGGAACTCAACAGCTCGGGTTTTTCTCTAATCTGTGCCTTCAATGAAGACAGGTCTCCGGATAGCATCGTGTCGACGGCCTTCTCAAAGCCACGTCTGACTCTCGTCCTTCAATAGACTCCACCTCATTCCAGTCCTTGAACCCGTGTTCTCTAGCGATGGTGACCTTCCCATCGTCGATACTGAAGACGTGGTTCAGTATCTGTTCATCGGATTTTGCAACCAAATCTGGATGCCAAGAGCCAATCTGAAAACAGACGGAGTCATCTCGATTGTGATGGGCTTCCGTCAGCCGGTCTGCTTGAAGCTCCATCTGTCTTCTAATCGGCAACGAATAAAAGTCTCTGCCGAATAAGTCCGCGTATAGCTCAATCACCTTCTGAACTCTCGGATCGATATATACGTTAACGTTACTCATCTGATTTTCCGTAGCCCTCCAGCTGTTGTCGGTGAGCACACCCTTGTAATGAATGCAGCGTTCGCGCTCGATAGTCTTTCCTGTCTGTCTTACGAACGGTTGAGTGGACGTGGCGCATCAAAGCACTCTCCGCCGCATCACTTCATCCTTCATAATTCATCCTTCGTCCTTACGCTTGCTCCCGCCGCTCGCGTCCAACGATTTCTTGGTCGCGAAGCAGAGACATGAGCACAGAGCACTCTTATTTTCTCGCACGCCTCTTCTGAATTGCTCGCAGTGTATAGTTCAATTCCAGCATCCCTGTCTTCTAACAGCACGCTAGTGGAAATAAGTCTCGTGGGTTCTCGTCTCCAGTGGATATGAAGGTCAGCCGCCTAACTAAAAAGGCGGCGGTCGCGTTTATCCCACAATCTCGGCGTGCTTAACGCTTTTGTGGTGCCGCGCAGCTTCAAAGACCTTTCGGATAGCATCAACCACAAGCTCCGGGCGGTCCAGATGTATGTCGTGCGTGCTGTTTCTGGCAATGATATGCGCGCTGTTTCTGGACAGGCTCACCAACTCGCGATTGAGCGCGACACGCTCCGCTTCCAACTGCGTGACCTGCTCCGGGCTGATCATCTTCGGGATCGGCTTATATCCGCCGACCTCTCTGTGCAAGACGATTAACGGCAGATCACCGAGCGTGTATTCGCGGCTGCGACGCTCGTTGTACATGGCGGCCATCTCCTCGCCCTCGAACGGATTGTTGTCGGCGAGCAAGTGCGCTGGCTGCGCCAAAGCCCACAGCCGAATCTGCTGTATGTTCGGAGGCAGCTTATTGTAGGGCGGGTCTATCGTCGCCGGCCCGAAGAGTTGTAGCTGCTTCTCTATCTGCTGTAAGACATCCGGCGCGATGGTTCGCTCGCCGTCGTTCATCTCGGAGCGCGCTTCCGGGATTGGTCTATCTTTGGAAAGTTCTGGCATTCGGACGAGCCTGCCGTTGATCAGGAACAGACTGTTTTCGTGCCCGCACTCGGCCAGCACCATCCCCGCAACTTCGTTCGGGTATTTAGTTTGGAACTGGCGAATGATGTAACCCCCACCCGAATGACCGACGAGCAGGTATGGCCCCGAAACTTTAGCGTTCGTCAGTAGCGTATGCAACTCATAAGCTTTCTGTTTAATGGTGCGCGGCTGCGGGCCAAGCTCACTCCACGCCTGTCCGGCGCGGTCATAGCTACAGACGCGCGTGAACTTGGCGACCTCCGGTTGAACTAAGCCCCAGTCGAAAGAGAACGCGCCAGTTCCCGCTTCCAGTATAACCGTCGGACTTCCTCTGCCGGAGCAACTAATGTGCATCAGATGGCCGTCCACGTTCACCAAGCTGCCGAGTGGCGTGGGCGTAGCTACGGCTGAAGATTGTTGCGCTGATTTTGATGCCGGCAGCAATAGCAGCCCCAGAATCCAAAATACAAACGCGCCGTGGAGATAAAATCTACGAAACATTCTTCGGCCCCCTTCTTTTGAAGGTTACGCTCAAATTAGCCACCCAACGTCCGAATTAACCGGGCGCGTACACAACCTCGAAATCATCAAAGCCACGCGCCCGCAGCGAGGGCCGTCAGGCCCGAGTGTTGGTCGCAGAGCGAGCCTCTAACGAAACTCAGCGCGAGCGTTACCCGCGCGTGCGGGCGAGATCAGCACCCCGGCCGGGCAGCCCGCCGCCCGCGCTCCCAGTGAAGACATCACACAAATACGAGCTTTCCACTCGTCTCATTCCAACGCCAGATACGCTCTTGCCCATACAGGTGAACGCCTCCCAACCAGAGATCGATCCCGTTCAGTGCCACGAAATCTGCTTCGCCTGTCAACACGGCCTTCCCTACTTCAGTTATCTCAAAGCTGCTGTCTCGAATTTTTGACGACGGCCGCTGACCGGCACCCGTGCCCTCTGCAATTTGGAGTAGCGGTTCTCGCGTGTCACTGACACCTTTCAAGGCGAGCCAGAATTGAAAGTCTCCAAGACCGAAGGCCGGCTCAGCATCGAAGAAAGCTGGGAACAGGAGCGTAGACTTTTTCACTCCACTTTGGATTAATCGAAGGGTGGTATTTTCGATACCACCCAGACCGTTCAGCATCGAGGGGAAACGTCTGAGGTGGGCCTCCAGTGCGGGCCGCAGGAAAGGCATTGCCGAGGTATCTCCCTCGAGGAGCTTTTCAATTTCCGTCGGATCGGGCGAACGGTAAGCAGCCCAGCCTGCAGTGGCCAATTTTAGTTCTCCAGATGAGACTTCATGCCGCGAGGGAAAGAGTGAAACGAGCTGTTCAGCATTTAACTGACCCAGCCCGCGAAACTTTGCTATGCCTGGAAAGCCTCCGATACAGATCAAACTCAGCTTCGTCGTCCCCAGTTCCCGCGATGCAAACCAGTTGAGCAGGTACAGCAGGTTGGTTTCGCAAAAGAGATCATGCTCAAACCAGAGCACCACCTCATCGTGCTCGGGATAACTCGCAAGCGCGATTTCCTGATCGCGCAGTCCCTGCTCGCATTCAGAAATAGGGACGCCATAGTACGAAGAAAGATGGCGGGCCCTTACTTGCAGCCACTCTTCTCCTTCCACGGACGCTGGTGCCGGACCTGCTACAAGAGCCTCGCGGCAGGAGATTATGTCGCCTTCAACAGACGATTGTCTCAGAGTGTTTGCCGACGAATCGCCGTCCAGGATATGCAACATTTTATCTTCCGTTTACGAAACTTGAAAAACATGTCGATCGCCGCGTCCTGCTCCAGCACGAGCAAACTCATGATTTTCACCTTGTTCATGGATCTCTCTCGATTGTTTTGACCCCTCGGACGCAGCTAGTCTAGCAACTGCCGGGCCGACGGGAATTGTAGAAAAACGACGTTGTTGGCTGCACGAATACGAAGCCAAACTGGAATCGCAAGAATAACCGGCGCGCAATTGCGGCCCGTCGAAGCTGTTGTTAGGCGGCTTCGCTCAATTATGTTGGCCGAACTTTGTCCAACTCAACGAATGCGGGGAAGTTAGTCATTAGTGCAACCCTCTGTCCTCCTTCTTAATCATCGCTAACCTATATGGATAAGAATTGACTGACAAGAAATAATCAGCCGGCGGTACTCGTTCCGCAGGGAACGGTTAATCAGGGGCGAGACCCGAGAGATCTGCCAAAGCGCGAGAAAGTGAGTCGAAGGCTCGCGTTCGCCTCTAGCTGCAAATGATCGACCGCCAACTGCAAGTAATTTGATACGCAGCTATACCGCTTTAGACTGTCGTTGTGACTTCAAACGCGGTGGCACGATTCATCAAATCACGTCCGTACTGGTTAATGATAGCCGCTGCCTGCTTGATACCGGCGCTAGTCAGTTCCTTTAGCACCTATATCAACTGGCGTCTGAGCGGGAACGGAAGCGCACACTGGGGTGACGTCCTGTTCGCTGGTGGTGACTGGATCTTCTTTGGAGAGCTTACGCCTATCACCGTTGCACTCGCCCATCGTTATCCGTTAAGACGCGACAAGATCTCCCGCACGGTTTTCGCGCATCTCACCGGCGCTGTGGTTTTGTGTCTCGCATGGGCTTCAATCGGTTTCCTGCTGGCAATGTTGTTGAATCGATATCCAGCGGAGGGCAACTCATGGGATTCCGACTCGCTGCTTCAGCTTCTCGAAGCGCGGCTCGCCGCGAAGACTGTCAAAGGCCGGATCCACTCCCAGCAGTATTATCCACCCCGCTCGCTCATCCGCAGCTTTCTCCAGCAACTCAATCGCTCTGGTCTTATCGTTCAATGAGGTATGGACCAAGGCGAGATCCCAAGTCGAAACAAAGGTCGCATCTGATGGAACTTCCAGTCGGTGCAGAATTTTGATTGCCTCAGATTTCTGTCCCGAGACCGCGTATGCCTGGGCCAAGTCGGCCAGAATCCTCTCGGTTTCGCCGGCGATGGTTTTGGCCTCTTCGAATTTGGCAATTGCTTTGCTGTATTCACCCTTTCTCAGGTAGCTGGCTCCTAAATCCAGTAAGGCTGGAACGTATTTGGGATCCATTTCCAAAGTCTTGGTGAATTGATAAACCGACTGATCGAATTCGCGGCCTTGGTAATAGATCCAACCATGGACGGAATTGATGATTAGCGACAGCGGATCGAGTTCCTGCGCGCGTTTAATTTCCGCGACAGCTTCCGCCTGCCGGCTGGAACTCACCAGGCAGATGCTATAGAAGTGATGAGCGGAAGCGTAATTTGGATTGAGCGCGATGGCCCGTCGGAATCCCGACTCCGAAGCCTTCCAGTCGCGCTCGTAGAGCAAGGTTACATAAGCCAGGGATGTCTGCGCCTCCGGAAGGTGATCATCGAGTTCCAACGCCTTGAGCGCCGCGGCCTTCGCCTTGCTATACGAATCGCTGGGTGGCGCATATCTCCAGTTCGCGAGAATGATGTAGGAATCGGCCAGGCCGGCATAGGCCAGCGCATAGTTTGGGTCCTGCTCGATTGCCTGATGAAAGTACTCAATTCCTTTGCGCAGGCCGACTTCAGTTCTCTTGTTCCAGAAGTAACGGCCTTTCACGTAAAGCTGATAGGCCAGAACATTGTCGGTGTAACTCTTGCGACCTGACGCTTGTCCTTCAGGTGCGAACTGCAAACGCAAATGGTTAGCGATGTTCTGCGCCAACTCTTTCTGCAAAAACGAAAGGTCGGTCGCCTTGCGATCGTAATGCTCGCCCCAGAGGTGGCTGCGGTCGCGCGCGTCGATCAACTCGACGCTGACTGAGAGATCGTTGCCATGCTGCGAAATCCTCCCCATCAGAACCGCCTGCACACCCAGCTCGTTGCCCACCTTCTGTGGATCGATCTCTTTGCCTTTGTAACGAAAGACGGAGTTGTGCGCGATCATCTTCAGACGAGAAGCCCGCGACAGACCGTTGATGAGATTTTCAGTCAGTCCGTCCGAGAGATATTCCAATTCCTGATCGCCTTCGGCATGCGCGAAAGGCATCACGGCGACCGATTCAATCGTCTTCGGCGTTCCGGTTGAGCGCGTGCGCCGAGCAATTAAAGCGACGAGTACTCCCAGGAAAATCAATCCCAGGATCACCGGCGCAATCAGCCAAAATCTTCTCGGTTTCTTGCCCGCAACAACCGCAGGTTTAGTTAAGAGCGTGGTGGAAGCCGGTGACAGAGCGAGTGGCGTTTCGCCAAGATCTTCTTCGACTCGCACGGTCAGGCGCCGAGTCGTGCGCTTTTCGAGAATCGTTTCCTCTGCCGGCTGAATGATTTCATTTACTTCAGCCGAAAAACGATAGCCGTGCTTCGGCAGCGTCTCGATGGTTACTTCCCCGCCGGAATTGAGGAGTTTTCGCAGGCGCGAAACGTATTTGGCCAGATTGTTTTCCTCGACAAAAATACCCGGCCAAATCGTCTCCAGCATCTCTTCCTTGCTCAAAGCCCGGCCATTGTTTTCAACCAGCAGCAGCAAAGTGTCGAATTCCTTCGCCGGCAGATGAATTGGTTGGCCGTCCATCAGCAAAGTCTTCTCCCGCGGATCCAGAACGAACTTTCCGAATTCGTAGATGATTCGTTGATTTGCGGGTTCTTCCTTCACGGCAGAAAAGATTCAGAACAAAGTCAGGAAAACTCCAAGACGTTTTTGCGGCCTCGGGGAAGAATGGGCCAAACGAAAACGTCGCTGGAATCTTAGTCTCGCTGAGGTACCCAAGGCAACTTTAGGAATTTAGATAAAAAGGATGAAACGAACAACTGAAGTTATTTATGAAACCGAAGAGTTGACCACGGTCAAAGTCCATCGTGGTTTTAAAGGGTTTTGCCAGCAATGCAACGCCTTCGTTGAGATGCTGCCGACGGAAGCCGCCGCCGCGCTGACCGGATTGGGGGAGCGCGAGATTTTCCGTTTGATTGAAATCGGTGAGATTCATTTTGTTGAAGCCGAAAGAGTTTTTGTTTGTCGGGATTCTTTGGTGAATAGGTCAAAGCTGTTGCCCACGGGCGAGAAGGAAATGATTGAAGGTTCATAGAGTCTGTCGAACTGAGGCTTTAAAGGAGGCACCATGAAGTTAACTAACCACCAGAAGTACAAAAAGCAACAACTCACCAGGGCGGCATCGCAGAAGATCGTCAGAAAGAGGCTACGCTGGTTCGCCATCGCGATCTGCGTTGTTGCGATCGGCGTAGCAGCGACGGTGGCTTTCGCGGTAACGCCTGCAAATGGTGGGAGCGTCGGCGGCACCACCATCGTGGTGGACAACACGGCGGGCGATCAGCTCGACCCCCACGTGAGCGGGAACATCGCTGCTTACACCGACGCGAGCGACCCCAGCGGGCAGGCGCTGATCCGCTACTACGACTTCCTCAACCCCGTTTCGCCGAACGCTGCGATTCCTCCCAGCACTCCCGACGACATCGACACGCTCTCGGACTTGAACGGCATTCACATCGCGTTCGCCCGCTACAACCCCTCGACCGGCGTACGGGCGTGCATGGTCTACGACATCGTCAGCCACAACACGATCCAGATCGGCTCCGGCACCTCGGCCGGAGCGACGGCCCTGGGCGGCGACACGGTCGCGTTCGTGAACGGCTCGCCTGGCGAGATCATGGTTGGCCGCATCTCCAATCCGTCCGGCCCGCTCGTCGACGTCAGCGCCAATTCCGACAACGACGTGAGCCCCGCAGTCTCCCCGGCGGGCGACCTGGTGGTCTGGGCCTCGTGCGTTCTCTTCGACTGCGGCATCATGAAGGCGACGCTCTCGGGCGGCGTGTGGAGCGCCCCTGCAGTCGTCCGCAGCGCGCCCGCGGCGAACCCGGACACGGACGGTACCAACATCGTCTACGACTCGAGCGGCGACATTTTCTACCAGCCTGCCGGCGGTGGCGCTGCCACCCAGCTCGTCATCGACGGCGTCCAGCGGAACCCGAGCATCGCGGGAGGCGTGATCGCGTTCGAGAGCTCGGTCGATGGCACCTCGCCGGCCGATCTCTTCGTCTACCAGATCGCCACCAACACGCTCTTCCGCGTGACCGACACGCCGTTCACCAACGAAACGCTCAATGACGTGACCGTGCTCCCCAACGGCGACGTGCGCGTCGTCTGGGCGGCCGATGACGATTCGTCGCAGGCGTTCGCGCGCAACATCTACGCCCGCACGTTCAGCCTTCCGGCCGTGACTCCCGTGACTCCTAGTTTCCAGGTCTGCCTGCTCTACGACCCGCTCGTCGCGAGAAAGAGCGGCACCACTTATCCGATCAAGCTGCAACTCTGCGACGCGAACGGCCAGAACCTCTCGTCGCCGTCCGTCGTGCTGCACGCCATCAGCGTCACGCAGGCGAGCACCAACGCGCCCGGCCCGCTGGACGATACCGGAAACGCGAATCCTGATTTCGATTTCCGCTACGACGCGACGCTCGGCGACACCGGGGGCTACATCTTCAACCTGAGCCTGCGAGGCTTCCCCACAGGCACCTACAACCTGAACTTCCGCGCGGGAAATGACCCGGCGCTCCATTCCGCGCGCTTTGCCGTCAAGTAGACAAAAAGGAGATACCATGAAGTCAACTAACCACGATAAGGCCAAAGAGATTCGGGCAAAACGAGATCGCGGAGCACTTAGTGCTTTGGTGTTGGTGCTCGGCAGTTTTTTATTGACGCTCGCCGGCCCACCGAAAGCATCAGCGCAGCAGTATTACAACTCGTTTTCCAAAATGGTGAGCTTGACGAGCATGTGGCAGAACAATTTCTACAGCGACATAATCAGAGCAAACGCGTCAAGAGGCTCATTTAGAGAACTTGCGGGTGCCACCAGAATCACCCAACAGGAAATACAGAATCTATGCAAACCGTTTCCGTGCGGGAATGAGTCGAATTTAAACCGTGCACCGTCGCAGCCTGTCTACCCGTCGGCAGTGCCGAATCGTCCGCCGGCAGCTCCGACCAATTATCCGATAACCGCAACGGACTTTCGACCAGTAAGCGGCCGTATCGTGCCGGACGAGATTAGCCGTATGTCCCAGGGTACCGCTGAGGAGAAAGAACTGCTTCGAAACCTGAGCAACCAGTTTCTTGACGCGTTCGAGAAAGAAGGTCGCAAGAACAATATAGCGAATTCCTTCGCCTTCCTTACCTCGATAAGCATGCAAATTGTGATTGGAAGGGATCTGACGGACGCCGAAGAGCAGCAGCTTATATCGGGATTCAATAATTCGATCGCGTACACGCCGCAATGGGTATCGATGAGTGCGCGGGATAAACAGGTACTTCTTGAGTGTGCCGTGATCAGCGGCGGGATGATGGCGTTTCTTCACGCCCAGGGCAAGCAGCACAACGACGCCAAGATGCAGGCTGATGCGCGAGTGATGGCGAAGGCTGTGTTGGGATATTTCTTTGGCGTACAGCTCCCGTAGCCGGATCCGGCTGTGAGGAGAAATATTGTGAAATCGCCGCCGCGGATCGCGCCGTATTTGGATATTCACGAAAAGGAGGATCGATTATGAAAACAAAAATTATTGTAATTGCATTAGCCTGCTTGTTGTTGGGATGTCTATCGACTCAGGCGCAGAGACAAACAACTCCGCGAACGATTGAGTTCGCAAAACTCAGCGACTATGTCAACGATTCGGACCACCGGCGTGACGGCGAGCGTCTGATCGTGACCGACGTTCCGCCGATCGGTCCGTTGACGTATGAAAAGCGGAACAAAATATATTATTTCCGGTCGGATGAATCAGGCGATGTAGGAAGTACTTTTCACACCTCGCCGGCCCTTGCCAAAAGTCTCCGGCAGCATCTGAAGCTAGGTGATTATTTGTCCGTGCTCATATATTGCACCCTGGTCCAATTCGTTGGCGACCAAGACGTCTATCGCTCACCGTTTGTGACCAAGGTCGAAGGGTTTGATGGACATGGGAGGCTCGCCTGGACCGCGGTTGGGCCGCAGCCCGCGAAGCTAAAGATGCCGCAGTAGCCGATTACTGACTATAGGAGGTGTGACATGCTGCCCAAGATCCAAATAATAATGGTGTGCCTGATCGTGGCCGGCACGGCTGGCTGCAGCCTGTTTTCCGGCAAAACAGATGAGGTTGTTCTTGCCGCTACGGAAGTTGGCACGCCCCAAGGCGAGAGAATAACAAAGGAAATCGGTCCCGCTGGCGGCACGCTGTCGAGCCAGGATGGACGCCTGACGGTTACCGTCCCACCAAACGCCGTAACCGAAAACGTAGCGTTCTCGGTCCAATCGATAAGCAACAAAGCCGAGGACGGTGTCGGGCTTGCGTACCGTCTCGAACCAAGGGGGAAAACGTTTAAAACCCCACTGCAGCTCTCGATTCGCTATAACGAGGAGGATGTTGCGGGCACCTACCCTCAGGCGCTTAGGCTTGCGTACCAAGATGAAAAAGGAGCATGGCATGAACAGGGTTCAACCGCAATGGATACAGTTAACAACCAAATAACTGTTTCCACGACTCATTTGAGCGACTGGTCGATGAACTACGGCACGGCCTATCGGGTCATTCCTGGAAAGGCCGTTGTTTATGTTGGTCAAAGCGTGGAGATCCGGACATGGAAATGTGAGTATATTATGTTTGCGTATTGGTTCCAGAAGAAAAAACCATGCAGCGGAATCCTTGGTGAATTTACGCTGAAGGGTTCAGGCACGCTAACTCCCTCGACGGTCGGTCCTACCCGGATCGTTTATACTGCCCCTGCTAAGAAACCCACGCCAAATGTTGTCACGGTTGGTTTCCGCATTAATTATGGCGACTTTTGGCACGCGGAGGATATGCGTTACTTGGAAACAAAGATCACGATCCTTGACCATGCCTATCGGGCCACCGGCCATCACGGGGCCTTGGAATTGTCGGGCGTGATCTGCAGTCTCGATCAGCCATTTTCGATCCACGGCACGATCATGGGGTACCCGATGAATTACATATTCAATTTTACTCCCTCGTCCAGCAGTGCCGGCACCGTAGATATTGCGGGCTCCGGGTATTTGGTTACGGCAAAGGGAAGCGGGACCTATACGATCGAAGGCCGCGACAGCGATAAGCCCCGGATCGCGATGACAGCAACGACCACGGGTCACATTCCAGTCGGCTCGGCTACCGGGAAAGGCACGGGTGATTTCGTCGAACTCGTTCCTCTAGATACAAATGAGTGTAGCGAACCCCCGCCACCACCGCCTCCTCCTCCGCCGCGCCCAAACCCTGACATGCGCGGGCGTAAATATAAATCGCTTTAACTAATGACCATCCTCTGAGGACACGACTGAAATCGCCCGGATCCTTTGGGGTTGACGGGTTACTGAACTGAGTTCGCATGATAATCGCGAGGGCAGCGGTACATACCCGATCGAAGGTCTCGAAACTGACAAGCCACGAATCACAATTACGGCAACCACTACTGGCCACGCTCCCCCCGGTTCCGTGACAGGCAGCGGGACAGGTTACATTCATCTTATACCTTTCGAAACAAATGAGTGTAAATAGAGATTGAGTGAAAAGCCGAAGATCACGATCGGGAGGCAGGACAAACTTCAGACCGTCATGGAGTTTGTGGGACAAGCTTTAGTTTGTCGGCGGGCAACGAGCCCATTCAAGAGTCGATGTCTAGCGCCAACGGAAACCAGTGTGCTTACTCGCCGCCTTCCTAGTGTCCTGGCTGCCTGCTGGAATGAACCCTGTATCTCGAGAGCCCCAGCACAGGGTAGGGCGGCAATTGTAGCGGAGTTGGGGTTGACGTGCCAGGGATTGATGGATACGTCCCTAAATCAATTCCTTCGCCATTTCCCAGACTTTGCAAACAGTTCTCCAATTGCGATCAGTCATCGGCACACCGAGCAATTTCTCGGCATTTGCAGCGAGCTTGGATCTGCCCACCCCTGCGGGTGCATGCAGATAAAACACCTTATCGATAAGATGAAATCTTTCCCCATCCCTCTTCAGGCTTTCGAGCGTCTTCAAATTAGGATTCTCCGGTGCGCAGGCAAGAAAGCCCAAGTGCAGCGCTTTTGGGTCGTTCTCCGCTTCGGGGAACGGATTTTTCTTGATAGCCCTTTCGATTTCTTCGAGCTCCAACAACAGAACGTGCGATTCGAATCCACGGCGCTGCTTGATTTCAGCCTTTATCTTCTTTGAAAGCCGTGAGGCGTCTTTCTCCTTGCTCTCAAACACCGCATTGCCGCTTTGGATGTAGGTCGTGATGTTTCGAGAGCCGAGGTCTTCAAGGACCGCAACAAACTCTTTCATCGGCAGGGCATTCCTTCCACCAAGGTTAACGGCTCGGAGAAGTGCAATATAAATCTTCATATGATCACCACTTCGGCCATAAATGACCGAGGAGAATCGAGCAGGCCAAGCCCGCTCGGTATATTGGCGTGCCTATTCCTTCTGCAAGGGCCTCGCCTCTCTGGGGCTCTACTTTCTAATACTTAGGAAAGTCCCTTCGCGTAACTCTTCGAATGCTTGTCGGAGTTGCTCCTGCGTGTTCATGACGATTGGCCCATACCACGCCACCGGCTCTTTGAGTGGAAAGGCATCTCAGAAGTCACTTCATCCGACTCCTGCTTGACGATGGTAAATTCGATCCTTCCCTCGATTTTCATTTGGAGGTCACTCCTTATACCGCGCCGCTACGCCACGAAGAAACGGGACCAGATTCCGCGCTCCGCTACGAATTATGTTCGGGGCAGTCACGTGCGTGTGTGTCATGTCCCGGGCTCCGCTATCAAGCGACCGCAACATCGGCGATCTGAATCCGGACGCCGGACGAGCAAACACGCGTGATCTGGACGGTGGTCGCCCGACGACCCGGCGAAGCGTTGGGAAGATCAACCCACCGAAGGTCGTGTAGTCGAAGCAATAGTGCGAGGTCTGGCCAAAACTAAAGTAGCTTCGCGCTCAGATGAATTTCCGTCCCGGCGAGTGCCTTCGATACGGGACAGTTCTGCTTGGCATCAAGTGCATACCTTTGAAATGTCGCGTCGTCGATGCCGGGAACGTCGGCTTCCGTCTCAAGCTCAATCTGGATGATAGAGAACGCCTCGCCAACTTTTTCCAGTTTCACTTTCGCGCCGGTGTGGATACGTGCCGGCGTGATGCCTGCGCGAGAAAGTTGCGCAGTTAGCGCCATCGTGAAGCAACCAGCGTGAGCTGCACCTATCAACTCTTCCGGATTGGTCGCCGATTGTCCTTCTTCAAATCGAGACTTAAAAGAGTATGGACCATCGAACGCGCCGCTACCGACTTTCAGCCTCCCGCTGCCTTCGGCCAGATTTCCCTTCCATTCCGCTTCTGCTTTGCGTATCGGCATAAATCTCCTTTCAGATGTTGGTCCATAATCTTTGCAAATCAGGCGGACGGTGCCAGCCACAGGGAAGCATTCCGCACATATGTCTTTATGTCGCCAAGCCTCTGAGGGTGTTCTCTGATTTCGTCGCTGGGTGGTTCTGCGACAAAACTTGGGCAGCCTTTCGAGGTGTCCCAGTTATAGTCAACTAAGTGATGAAAGCTGGAATCGGCGATGGCTCGCCCCAGCGTATTGCTGTGGCCATCAGTCACCCTTTCAAACGCAACGACCAAGTTGAAAGGCCGATGCGTCACTTGGCTTACGCCGGTCGCAATCACCCGCGCGTCCTCTTCTCCTTCTGGAACACCGACACCGCCTTCGTGCGGGTGTGCGGGAAAATACTCAATCACGCCGGAAGCGGAGTTAGGATTGCGCAGCAGTTCGTGGATTGGCTCGACCGCAGTGATGCGCTGGTAGCCCCCGTTGCTGCCAGAATGATAATTCGGCCACAAGATCGTTTTCGTATCCCGATCATCGCGCGCGTGGCGGGACTCGTCCGGATCCGGATGTTTAGTGTGAAAGAAATGCGCGCGGCCCACGCCTCCCAAGGTACAAAGCGACGATCCCAAATCCTGATGATCGCGCGTCGTGAGAATTCCGCCCCCTCTCTGGCGAAAACGAGTGATGCCCTGACAGTCGGCCACCGTTAATCCATCGCCTGCGTCCACCGCGAAGAGCCATAGTTCATCGAAATCAGTCTCGTCGAGCCTGCTTAACACCTGATCGTTGCCGTCGGCGTTGATTTCGCGATTGCGTGAGGTTACCTCGCAGAG
>Ga0137380_10001856_pt1 | contig 17566 bp, 11 predicted proteins | sample SagtaG_17_FD_104809 | JGI IMG/M metagenome (GOLD analysis project Ga0137380, IMG submission 104809) | Vadose zone soil microbial communities from Sagehorn Ranch, Mendocino, California, USA - Sage2_L_100_16 metaG | ecosystem: Environmental > Terrestrial > Soil > Vadose zone | place: USA...
CCGATCTCCACGAGGCGCTTGCTCTTCTCACCGGGATCGACGTGGCCCCCGGCGGCGACAACGGTCCGGCCGCCTCGGTGCCCGAGTTCTGGGGCCTGAAGGAGTTCGACGCGTTCCTGCTCGTGGTCGACGGCGTGCCCTGGGGCGGCGCCTTCAACCCTGCGCTCGCCACGTTGAGCGTGGACGACGTGCAGCGGATCGAGGTGCTCCGCGGGCCGGCGCCCGTCATGTACGGGGCGACGTCGTTCGTCGGCGTGATCCACGTCGTGCGCCGCGATCCCGGCGACCGGGCGGGCGCGCTGAGGCTGACGGGGGGAAGCTACGGCAGCGCGGGCGGCGTCGCGACCGTCGGCCTGCCCCGCGGCCTGGGCCTGGACTCGCGGCTGTCCGCCGATCTCACGCGGGAGCGGTACTCGGACGATCGCACCGGGTTCAACCGCGGGCACCTTCTCTGGCGCGGTGGCCGCGCGCTCGGCGGAGGCCGGCTCCGCCTCGACCTCGACGGCACGTGGCTCGATCAGGACCCCGCCAGCCCCACCCTGCGCGAGGGCGCCGCGCTCTCTTCCCGGGTGCCCGTCGACGCGAACCACAACCCGGACGGCGCGTTCCTGAACGAGCGGCGGTTCTTCGTCGCGAGCGGCTACGACCATCGCCTCGGCCGCGCGGACTGGACGACCACCCTCTCGTTCACGCACTCGAGCCAGGACGTCTTCCGCGGCTTCCTGGCCGACCTCGACCAGGCGCCGTTCAACGCCCGCGGGCAGCGGGGCACGATCGGAGAGAACCACATTTACGTCGACACCCACCTGAGCTGGGCGGCCGCGCCGACGTGGAAGCTGGTGGCGGGCGCCGACCACATGCACGCGGAAGCGGACGGCCGCGGGACCGACTTCGACTACTTCGCGCCCCTCGACGGCCGCGTGGCGAGCGTCGTGCCCGAGCCGACCGTCTTCGACAAGCACATCGCCGACCGCCGCGAGTTCTCCGGACTGTACACGTTCGCGGAATGGAACGCGGCGGCCGCGTGGCGGGTCCAGGCCGGTCTGCGGCTGAACCGCACGCAGGAACGGCGCGGCGAGGAGGAGGGCGGCGCGGTGGCCGCGGCGGGGGAGGCCGGCCGGGAGCGCGAGGACGTCCGACTCAGCGGCAGCGCAGGCGTGATGTGGACGGCCTGGCAGCGCGGCTCGGAGCGCCTGCGGCTCTTCGCTCGTTACAACGACGCGTTCAAGCCGGCCGCCATCGACTTCAACTTCGCGGAGGAAGGGCCGGCGGGGGGCGAGCGCGTCCTGGAGCCCGAGACCGCGCGCAGCGTCGAGGCGGGGATCAAGTCGGTCCTGGCCGGCGGCCGGCTCGACCTCGAGCTGAGCGCCTTCCTGATGAAGTTCCACAACCTCGTGGTCGCCCAGGCGGTGGCCGGCCTTCCCTCGCTCGCGAACGCCGGCAGCGAGCGCTTCCGCGGGATCGAGGCGGAGGCGTCGTGGCGCCTCGCCGACAACCTCCGCGGCCGCATGGCCTACTCGCTGCACGACGCGCGCTTCACCGACTACCTGACCGAGTTCGACGGCGTGCCGACGCAGCTCTCGGGCAAACGGCTGGAGTTGTCAGCCCGGCACATGGGGGCCGCCGGAATGCTGTACTCGCCTCCGCGCGGCCTCGTGGCCGCGGCCGAGCTGCGGCTGGTCGGCAGCCGCTACCTCGACAAGCGCAACACGGCCCTGGCTCCGGGCTATTCCGAGTTGTCCGCCAGCCTCGGCTGGCGGGCGAAGAAGTGGGAGGCCCGCATCGACGGCCGCAACCTCGGCGACAGGCGCGATCCGGTCTCCGAGAGCGAGCTGGGAGACGCGCAGTACTACCGGCTGCCGGCCCGCCGCATCGAGATGAGCGTGATGCGCCGTTTCTAGGCCGTATTGACCGGCCGCCGCGCGGGGGCTAGGATGGTCGTGTCGTCCTCCTGTCCGGTGTGCCATGAACCGGGAAATCTTCCCCAATCCGTCGGCGGCCCTTCCTAGACTCAGCGACACCTAGGGGTTCGGCTCCGTCTCTCGCCGCAACGAGTCGTCAGGAACCGTACGCCCGTCGTCCATCTAGCGGAGAGCCGTCATGCCGAAAGCCGAGATCGTCGCCCTCAAGACCGCCGCCGAGAAGCATCCCCGCCGGCGCAGTGATCGGGTCCGCGTGCCCGCCCCACCCCCGCCCCGGCTGGGGATGTCGCGCAAGAAGCTCATCGACGAGAGCCGCCGCTGGTTGAGCCTCATCAACGCCCACAAGCTCAACGACTACAAGCGCCGCAAGATCGTCGCCGAGACGATCGACAACTTCCGGTACTACTACAACCGCGGCTTCCTCGAGTACCGCAAGGCCGTGACCGAGAGCGGCGAGTACGCCGCCATCGAGTGGTCCGGCAAGGGCAGCCACTTCGAGGACGTGACCGGGCGCCGCTTCATCGACTGCCTGGGCGGCTACGGCATCTACTCGGCGGGGATCAACCACCCGAAGATCGTGCGCGCGGTGAAGTCGCAGCTCGACCGCATGCCGCTCAGCTCGCAGGAGCTGCTCGACCCGCTCCGGGGCGCGCTCGCGCGGCTGCTCGGCGAGCTGGCCCCCGGCAGCCTCCAGGACTGCTTCTTCATCTCGAACGGGACCGACGCCGTCGAGGGCGCCATGAAGCTGGCCCGCCTCTACACCGGCAAGCCCGGCTTCATCTCCTGCATCCGCGGCTTCCACGGCAAGAGCTACGGGTCGCTGTCGCTCATGGGCAAGGCCGAATACCGGCTGGCCTTCGAGCCGCTGCTGCAGGACGTGTACTTCGTTCCCTTCGGCGACGCGCAGGCGGTCGAGGACGAGCTGCGCAAGGCGGAGGCGGTCGGCATGGCGATCGCCGGCGTGGTGGTCGAGCCGGTGCAGGGCGAGGCGGGGGCCATCGTGCCGCCGCCGGACTTCTGGCCCCGCCTGCGCGAGATCTGCAGCCGCTTCGGCGTCCTCCTGATCGCGGACGAGGTCCAGACGGGGATGGGCCGGACCGGGAAGATGTTCGCGGTCGAGCACTGGGACGTGGTGCCCGACATCATGTGCCTGGGCAAGGCGCTGGGCGGCGGCGTGATGCCGCTCTCCGCGTTCATGTCGACGCCCGAGATCTGGAAGGTGCTCGAGCCGAACCCCTTCATCCACTCCTCCACCTTCGGCGGGAACCCGCTGGCGTGCGCGGCCGGCATCGCCGCCGTGAACGTCACGCTGGAGGAGGACCTGCCCGGCCAGGCCGCGGCCACCGGCGACTACCTGATGGCCGAGCTGCGCAAGCTCCAGCGGCACTACTCCGAGCACCTGCTGGAGGTGCGGGGGCTGGGGCTGCTCATCGGCGTCGAGTTCGTCGACACCGAGTTCGGCTACGCGGTGGCCGCGGGCCTGTTCAAGCGGGGCGTGCTCGTGGCGGGCACGCTGCTCAACGCCAAGACGCTGCGCATCGAGCCCGCGCTGAACATCCCCCGTCCGCTCGTCGACGAGCTGCTCGACAAGCTCGACGACACGCTGCGCGAGCTGACGGCGTAAACTCGCCCCCCATGCGGGGGCAGGTCGTGCTCGAGGGCCTGGGCAAGGCCTTCGGCGACGTCGCGGCGGTGCGCGACGTGTCGCTCGAGGTCCGCGGCGGGGAGTTCCTGACCCTGCTCGGCCCCTCCGGCTGCGGCAAGACCACGCTGCTCCGGATGATCGCCGGCTTCGAGGCCCCCGACGCGGGCCGCATCCTCATCTCCGGACACGACGTGACCGCGCGGCCCGCCTACGAGCGCCCGGTCAACACCGTCTTCCAGCACTACGCGCTCTTCCCCCACCGCACGGTCGCGGGCAACGTCGCCTTCGGCCTGCAGATGCAGCGGCGCGGCAAGGCCGAGATCGCCGAGCGCGTCGAGAGGGCGCTGGAGATGGTCCGCCTCGGTGGCCTCGGCGACCGCCGGCCGTCCCAGCTCTCGGGCGGCCAGCAGCAGCGGGTGGCGCTCGCCCGGGCGGTGGTGCTGGAGCCCGAGGTGCTGCTGCTCGACGAGCCGATGGCGGCCCTCGACCTGAAGCTCCGGCAGGAGATGCGCGTGGAGGTCAAGAACCTCCAGGAGCGCCTCGGCATCACGTTCGTGTTCGTGACGCACGACCAGGAGGAGGCGCTCGTGATGAGCGACCGGATCGCGGTGATGAACCGCGGGCGCATCGAGCAGGTCGGACCGCCGGAGGCGCTCTACGACCGGCCGCGCACCCGCTTCGTGGCCGACTTCCTCGCCGTGCGCAACCTGCTCCAGGCCACGGTGGTCTCCGTCGCCTCGGGGCTGGCCGCGCTGCGCACGCGCGGCGGCGCCTCGTTCCAGGCCAAAGACGACGGCGGCTACCGCGAAGGCGGCGTGGTGTGGGTCGGCGTCCGGCCGGAGCGCATCCGACTGGTCGAAGGTCGCGAGTCCGGTGACGCTGACAACCGCCTGGGGGGGACGCTCGAAGACGAGATCTACCTGGGCGACCGCACGGACTGGCGGGTGAGGGTGGGCGAGGAGACGCTCACGGTCGCCGAGTCGGCCGCGGGCGCCCGGGCGCGCCGGCGCGGAGAGCCGGTCGCGGTGTCCTTCCCGCCCGCGGCGGTGCTGCGTCTGGAAGACCCGGAGGGCGAGGCGCGATGACGACGCGCCGGGCGGCGCTCCTGCTCGCCCTGCCGTGCCTGCTCGCGCTCGTCGCGCTCTTCGTCGCGCCCCAGGCGCTGATGTTCGAGTCGTCGCTGGGGCGGCGGTCCTTCTACGGCGGCGTCATCCACCAGTGGAGCCTCGACAACTACCGCCGCGCGCTCGAGCCGCTCTACCTCGCCATCCTGGCCCGGAGCGTCGGCCTGGCCCTGGCCACGACGCTGCTGTGCCTGCTCCTCGCCTATCCCGCGGCCTACTGGCTCGGCCGCGGGGCGCCGCCGCGGGCGCGCAGCGCGCTGCTCGTGCTCGTCATCCTTCCCTTCTGGACGAGCTTCCTCGTGCGCATGTACGCCTGGATCTTCATGCTCCGCACCGAGGGGCTGGTGAACACCGCGCTGGGCGTGGCCGGGCTCGGCCCGCTCAACCTTCTCTATAACGACGCCGCGGTGCTCCTCGGCCAGGTCTACGGCGAGCTGCCGTTCATGATCCTTCCCCTCTACGCGTCGCTCGAGAAGCTCGACCGCTCGCTGCTCGAAGCCGCGGCCGACCTCGGCGCGGGCCCTCTCCGCGCGCTGTGGCGCGTCACGCTCCCGCTGAGCCGCCCCGGCATCGTGGCCGGCTCGGTGCTGGTCTTCATACCGTCCCTCGGCGCCTACCTCGCGCCCGACCTCCTCGGCGGCGCGCGCACGGTGTACATGGGCACCCTCATCCAGAGCCAGTTCACGTTCGTGCGGGACGCTCCCTTCGGGGCCGCCCTCTCGTTCCTGCTCTCGCTGGTGGTCCTCGTGCTGCTCGTCACTTTTCGCGGGCCGCTCCGCGAGAGCCGCGGCGCATGAGGGCGCGGCCGAGCGGCCTCGCGGCCGTGAGCGCCCTCGTCTACCTCTTTCTCTACGCGCCGATCCTGGTGCTGGTCGCCTTCTCGTTCAACGCCGGCCGGCTCAGCGCGGAATGGACGGGCTTCACGCTCGACTGGTACGCGCGCGCGGCCCGCAACCCGCAGATCCTCGCCGCGCTGCGGAACAGCCTCCGGGTGGCGTTCACCGCCACCGCGCTCGCCACCGCCATCGGCACCGCGGCCGCGGTCGCGTTCCACCGCTACCGCTTCCGCCGGCAGCCGGCCCTGGACGGGCTCGTCACGCTGCCCATCGTCGTGCCCGAGATCGTGATGGCCTCCTCGCTGCTGCTGCTCTTCGCCGGCCTGCGCCTGCGCCTGGGGTTCCTCACGGTGGTGCTCGCCCACGTCGGCTTCTGCGTCTCGTACGCGGTCGTGGTCGTGCGCGCGCGCTTGAGCGGCTTCGACCGCAGCCTGGAGGAGGCGGCCGCCGACCTGGGCGCGCGGCCGGCGCGGGCCTTCTTCCGCGTGACGCTCCCGCTCATCGCGCCCGGCGTGCTCGCGGCGGCGCTGCTGGTCTTCTCGCTCTCGATCGACGACTACGTGATCACGTCGTTCGTGGCCGGGGTCGGCTCGACCACGCTGCCCATCCAGATCTACTCGATGGTCAAGAGCGGCGTCTCGCCGGAGATCAACGCCGTGTCCACGCTGCTGCTCGTGGCCACGAGCCTGCTGCTGTGGACGGCGTCACGCCTCGAGCAGGGCCGGCGCGGCTGGGGGACGGCGCTCCCGGTGGCGGCCGCGCTGGGCCTGCTCGGCGCGCCGTTCGTCCTCGGCCGGGGACCCTCGGGCTCCGAGGAGCGCGTGCTCAACCTCTACATCTGGTCCAACTACATCGCCCCGGAGACGATCCGCAAGTTCGAGCAGCGCCAGCGCGCCCGGGTCAACGTCGACCTCTACGACAGCAACGAAGCCATCCTGGCTAAGGTCCAGGCCGGCAACGCCGGCTACGACGTGATCTGCCCGTCGAACTACGTGATCCAGATCCTCCAACGGCAGGGCCTGCTGCGACCGCTCGACCGCTCCGCGCTGCCGCACCTCGAGAACGCCGACCCCCGCTTCCTGGACCGCGACTTCGACCGCGGCAACCGCTTCTCGATCCCCTACGTCTGGGGGACGACGGGGATCGGCTACGTCAAGTCGAAGACCGGGAAGGTCGACTCGTGGGGCGCTCTCTGGGACCCGCGCTTCCGGGGCCGGATCCTCATGCTCGACGACGGGCGGGAGGCGCTCGGCGCCGCGCTCAAGTGGAAGGGTGGCAGCTACAACACCACCGATCCCGCCGCCATCCGCGCCGCGCAGCAGCTCCTGGTGCAGCAGAAGCCGCTGGTGCGCGCGTACAACTCGTCGAACTTCGAGGACATCCTGCTCTCGCGGGACGTCTGGCTGGCGCAGGGCTGGAACGGCCAGCTCGCCAAGGCGATCGAGGCCGACCCGGACCTCGACTACGTGGTCCCGCGCGAAGGCTCGGGGATGTTCATCGACAGCCTGGCCATCCCGGCGGGCGCGCCGCACCCCGCGCTGGCCCACGCCTTCATCGACTTCACGCTGGAGGCGGAGGTGGCGGCCGAGATCTGCCGCACGATGCGCTATTCGACGACGAACCGCGCGGCCCTGCCGCTGCTGCCTGAGTCGATCCGGCGTAGCAGCGCCATCTTCCCGCCGGACGGCGTCCTCGAAAGAACGGAGACCATCCAGGACATCGGCGAGGCCACGCTGCTCTACGACCGCGCCTGGACCGAGGTGAAGACCAGCCGCTGACCCGGTAGCATAGCGCGTGCCCTGCGCGTTCTCCCGTCGATCCCGCCGAGCAGGTGAACGTCGTCCGCACGCGCCCCGTTGTGGCCGCCTATTACCGGCAGGCGCTCGCACAGTGGATCCGCGGCCTCGATCGCGGAGCGGAGCGGAAGCCGGCTACGAGCGAGCTTCCGCCGGAGGTGGCGGAGAACCTGAAGGCCCTCGGCTACGTGCGCTGAGAAGCGCCGCCGGCCAAAGCAGCGCGCGCACCTAGTGGATCCATTGTTGCCGTTCCCACTGAAGCTCGCCGACGAGGGGTTCGTGGAGGCGCCGCGCGCCGAGCCATCTCACCAGGCGCGGGACGGCGACGCCGTGCTATCGCTCCGGCGTCCGAAGCAGGAAGAGTAGTTGGTCGCGCTCCTACGCCGGCTGGAAGAGCCGCTCGTCTCCCTGGCCGTCCAGTTGTCGATCGCTGGCGTCTTCTTCTTGCCACTGTTGGCTCGGCTCGACGATGCGATCCTGGCAAACGACATCTTCATCCAGCCCGGCCGGAGCGACGCCTACAACTTCCTCTGGGGCTACTGGTGGGTGCAGAAGGCCGTTTCCCTCGGAGTGTCCCCGCTGCACTGCTCGTGGGTGCTGCCGCCGACCGGCGCCGATCTACGCTTGCACACGCTGCCGCTGCTCCCCGCGATGATCAGCTACCCCCTGGGACGCGCGCTTGGAACGGTGAGCGCCTACAACCTCACCGTCCTCTGCCTGCTGGCGGGAGGCGCCCTTGCCGCGCAGTGGACCTTCCGACGGGCGCTCGGGCTGTCCGCCGCGGCCGCCTTGGCCGCGGGGGTGCTGTTCGGCTTCTCGCCCTACTTCGTCTACCAGGCCCACGCGCATCTGCACCTGCTGGGCCCGGTCTTCTGGGTCGGTGCCCTCGGCCAGATCGTGACGGCCTACGAGCGCCACGATTTCGGTCCGAGACGCGGAATGCTGCTGGCGCTCTTCGTGTGGGCGACGTTCTGGAGCTCGCTGACGGAGTTCACCATGCTGGCGATCGTGGGCGGGGCGCTAGCCGTCCTCTATGAGCTGGCGCCCCCGGCCGGCCGGCCATCGTGGATCGAGCGACTGCGGCTCGTGCTCCCCGTTCTGCCGGGAGCGGTCTCCCTCTTGCCGGTATTGCGCGGCGGTACGGGTCATATCGCGGTAGCCATGGGCCACGGGCTGCGCCTGCGCAACTTCCTGCGCTTTCCTCCACTGTCCGCGCTGTCACCGCCCGATGTTGCGTTCGTCGCCGGGTTCGGCGGCATGTACCTGCCGCTGGCGCTGGCGGTCCCGGCCGCGGTGGGTCTCGTGCTGGCCTGGCGCCGCCGCCGGGATCTGCTTCCGTTGGCCGCCGCCGCCGGCGTGGCCGGGCTGCTGACCGTCAACGCCTTCCACGTGCCGAGCGGCTTGCTGAGATCGATGCCCCTGGGCGTGGGCTTCCGCGACTTCTCCCGTTTCTATCCGTTCTTCCTCTTCTTCGCGGCGGGCCTCGCCGGGCTGGCCTTGGAGCGACTGTGGCAGTGGCCCCGCCGGCGTGTGGCCGCGTTCGCTACGGTGCTTCTCGCCGCCGCCTTCGTGGCCGAGTACTGGCCTGCCCGGCTCGCCCCGTCCCCCGTCCGGCGCCTCACGCTCACCGCGGCGCTGGAGAGGCAGCTCGACCGCGGGCGGTTCCTGCTGGTAGTGCCCCGCCGCGAGTACCGCAACGTCCAAGACACGTGGGCGGTCGCGTTCGACATGCGCAGCGTCCATCTGTCTTTCGTGGGGCGCGAGGTGGCCGCGGAGCACGACCTGCGCGAGAGCCTCTTCCCGCGGGTCTATCTCGAGCCGCCGCGTCCGAGGGATCCCGCCTTCATCTCGGACCTGCGCCAGCTCCACGTCGGCTACCTCCTGTTCGAAAGCGATGCCTCACCCCGTCCGGCCGTGGGCCGCGAGATCGCGCGCCAAGGTGAGTTCAGCCTGTGGTCGCTGACGGGTCGTTGAAGCTCGTGTCCCTTGAGCCGGAGAATGCCTCGCGTTGATCGTGGTGCCCACCGGAGCGCCGACGTGTGAATGGGCGTTCCGTCCCTCAGTCTCGAATCCGTGGTCGGACACGACGATCACGTTGCCCGCGCCAAGGCCTCCTGGATCCGCCCGACGGCGCCATCGACGGCCCGGTAGGCGCCGCTGACCACTCCTCCGTACCGCCTCAGGTCATCGCTCGAAGCCTGCTGGTGGTCCGTGACGAGCTCCGAATAGACCAGCGCCGTGGGGCACGTCTTGTCCGCGATCCGGAAGAGAACGAGCAGATCGGCGCTCTCGCCGTAGCGCCGCCGGCTCCTCTCCAAGAGGTCGAGCGCCAACCGCTCTTCGGTGGCGAAGGAGGAAAGGAAGTACGTGAACTCGTTGGCGATGCCCACCAGCGGCGAAGGGTGCTTGACGCGCATCGGCTCGAACTCGGCCGGCGTCACGTCCAGGAAGTCGCGGGCCTCCAGTGCGCGCCGTCCACGCCGACGAGCGCGAAGCGCTGGCCCTGGAGCCGAACGGAGGTGGACGTGCCGGCATTTGCGCTTCCGCTGGGCTCATCGGGAAGCAGCGCGACCGGACCGGTGGCCACCGCAAGGATGGCGCCGATGCGGACGACGGCCCGCCCACGCGAGAGGGGCGCGGCGATCGCGAACAAGGCGAGCGCGCACAGAACTGCCCCGATGGGAACCAGCACGCGGGATGAAGGGCGCCCATCGAACGTCAAGAGCGACGCCACGGCGCGCGGGTTCGCAGCGAGCGCTGCGATCGCGAAACCAGCGGCCGCACCGGAGACGAGGCACGCCGGCAGCCGCCGGAGTCCGGGCAGCAGGGTTGCGAGACCGCCACCAACAGCAGCGCGAAGACGACGAGGGCATAGAGGAGAACGACCCAGGCCCAGACCACCACGCCGAACGTGAGCGGGTGCTGGACCGGGGCGAGCCCGTTGCGGGCGACGAGCAGCAGGGTCGCCAGCGTCGCCGCTAGCAGCACCCCGAGAAAGCTCCGCTCGACGACCCTCATGATCGCGTCTCGCTCTTGAGATCGGTCGTAGGGAAGGCCGATTCTACCCCCCGGCTAGACCGCGCGGGAACACCTCGCTCCGAGCCGGTCGTGGCCGCCTACTACGTGCGCTGAGAAGCGCCGCCGTCCACAGCAGCGCCAGCCCGTAGAACTCCCGCGAGAGCGCGAGCGCGGTCAGGCCCGGGCGCGGCGCGCCGTCGTAGAAGGTCCACTGGTTGCCGTAGGCCACCAGGCCGAAGGCGAGCGCCACCACGAACGTGAGGCCGGGGGACACTGGACGCTCGCCCGCGCTCCCCACGAGGAGCAGGAACGTCACGATCGTCACCGTCTCGTAGTGGATCCACGCCGCGGGAACGGCGAGGACCATCACGACGAGGAAGACGCCGAAGGGGAGCGCGGCCGCGGCCGACCGCGGATCGGCGGGCCGGGCCGCCACCCACGCCGACACGCCGGCGACGAGAGCGAAGGCCGTCCACGTCAGCACGTCGATGAGCGGGTCGTGGACGGGCTCCGGCCGACGGGCGCCGGCGAGCAGGCGGCAGAGGAAGCCGTTGACGGTCTGGTTCTCGACCCAGCCGGTGCCGCCGCCGATGCGGGGGAGCACCTCAGTGGCGAAGACCACGTGCTCGCGCCAGCCCATCACCGCCACCGCCACGCCCACGAGCGCGAGAAGCCAGCCGGCCGTCCACGCCACCGCCCTCCACTCGCGCCGCGCCGCCAGCAGCAGGACCAGCACGAGCGGGTACAGCTTGAAGAGCGCGGCGAGGGCCACGGCGAGGCCGACGACCGCGCTCCGGCCGGCGCGCAGCGCCAGGAAGGCCAGCGTGACCAGACCCAGGAGCACCACGTCGATCTGGCCGTAGGCGATCGTGTCGAAGGCCGGCTGCATGAGGCCGAGGACGATCGCCACGGCGGCGAGGGCGAGGCGGCCGCCCAGGCGCGGCCGCAGCCACAGGCCGAGGATCGCCGCGCACGCGAGGTAGAGCGCCACGTCGATCACCCGGTCCACGAGGAGCGCCGTGCGCACGTCCAGCCGGGCGAAGGGCAGGAGCAGCATGCCGTAGAAGGGCGGGACCTTGAAGACCGCGCCGAAGTGGTTGGCGGCGACCTCGGCCGGCTTGTAGAGCGAGCCGCCGAGCGAGAAATCGCGGGCCGCGGTCCACAGCGTGGCGAAGTCCACCGCCGGGCGGCGGAAGGCCGACATGCCCGCGCCCACGGCCTGGACGACCCCGCCGCCGACGGTCACGATCCCGAGAGCAATCCGTTCGCGGAGCGGCGACCCCAGCGCCGCGGCCGCCAGCAGGCCGGCCAGAACAGCAGCGCCGGTGATCGCCGTGACCAGCGTCGGACAGAACCGGCGCGTCTCGTAGCAGAGCGCGCCATGACACGCGACCAGCGTCCAGTAGCCGAGCGCCATCAGCAGCAGCAGCGCGGAGGGCGCGACGTGGACGGGCAGCCGCCACCACGGGGAGCCGGGCGCGCGCACGAGCGCCGACCAGAGCAGGAGCGCGGCGTGAGCCAGGACGACGCCGAGGACGAGCCGGTGCGTGAACGGCGCGAGCTCCAGCGGCCGCCAGGCCGCGGCGAGGGCGAACGCGCCGCCGGCGGCCGCCGGCGCGACGCGCAATGCCGGCGAAGGGCCGCCGAGCCGCTGTCCCAGCAGCGCGAGCGCGGCCGCGAAGAGGGGCAGCATCCAGAGCTGGCGCGCCGGCGGGAGCATCCATCCCGCCGGCCGCCAGGCGACGGCCTCGACGGCGACGCCGCGCGGCCGGGGGTCCTTGCCCCGCGTCCACGCCGGCGAGGTGAGGGCCACACGCACGTCGCCGCCCGAGAGCACGGCGCGCGGCACGAAGACCGCCACCGTGCGCCGGCCCTGCACGTCGGCGACCGCGAGCGTCCGTCCGCCGGCGGAGAGCGTGAGCGCGACCGGCGGGCCTTCCTCGGGCGCGTGGACCTGCAGCTCGAGCACCCCGTCGCCACGCCCGACCTGCGGCACCACGATCGCGCTCGCCCGTTCGTCACGCCGGGGACCGCCCTTGCTCCAGCGGTAGGGCCGGCCGCCGAGCGTCTCCATCTCGTGGAAGTTGCGGAAGAGGAGGGCGTCCTGCGCCCCGACGGCGCGCTCGACCCCGGGCGCGAAGCCGTAGGCGAGCAAGAGCGTGACCAGCGTGACGAGCGCCGCCGCGAAGGGGCTCGAGCGGAGGACGGACACGGGGTGGTGATTGTACTCGTCGCCCTGGGCGCCTCGAATGACGACAGAACAGCCGAGCGCCCATGGCGACGTCGACAGTCCACAGTCAACAGTCCACAGTCGACAGTGGGGATCAGGGCGGTCCGGATCACTCTCGACTGTGGACTACTGACTGTCGACGCGAGGCTGCGCCTCGTAGGTTGAGGCGCAGCCTCGCTACCGGCCGCCGACCGTCATCTTGCGGATGCGCAGGGTGGGAGAGGCGGAGGAGCCGCGGAAGACGAGATCGGTCCCGACGGCGTCGACGTCCATCAGCATCTGCTTGAGGTTGCCGGCGATGGTCACCTCGTGGACGGGATGGACGAAGCGCCCCTGCTCGATCCACTGGCCGACCGCGCCCTGCGAGAAGTCGCCCGACACGAGGTCGACGCCGAAGCCGATGAGGTCGGTGACGTAGAGACCGCGCTCGACGCCGGCCACGATCTCCTCGGGCGGGGTCGCTCCCGCCGCGAACGAGAGGTTCGCCGCGCCGACGACGGGCGCGCCGCTCACGCTGCGGCGCGCGCTGCCCGTGGGCCGGGCGCCGATCTTGCGAGCGGCATAGCTGTCGCAGAGGAAGAAGCGGAGGACACCCGCCTCGAGGGGCACGTTGCGACGCGTGGGCAACCCCTCGCCGTCGAAAGGCCGCGAGCCGAGGCCGCGGCAGACACGGCCGTCGTCGACGACCGTCAGCAGCGGCGAGGCGACGCGCTCGCCGATCCGGCCCTTGAGGAACGTCGCGTTGCGGAAGACGGAATAGCCGGAGAGCGCCCGGAAGACCTGGCCGAGCAGCGACGCCGCCGTCTCCGGGTCGAAGACCACCGGCGCCTCGCGCGTCGCCACCTTGCGCGCGCCGAGCCGCCGCCGCGTCCGGGCGGCGGCTTCGCGGCCCACCTCCTCCGGCGACAACAGGTCAGCGAGGCCGCGACCGGTCGTGTACCAGTAGTCGCGCTCCATCGTCCCGTCGCGCTCGGCCACGGGAACCACCGAGAGCGATACGCTCGAGCTGCGATACGAGCCCAGGAAGCCGCGGCTGTTGGCGAGCACGATCGCGTCTTCTCCCGACGCGTACGTCGCGCCCTGGGAGTTGGTGATCTCCGGCGAGGCGTCGAGGGCGGCCGCTTCCGCGCGCCGGGCGCGCTCGATCCGCTCCGCGGTCGGCAGGGCGGCCGGCGCCGGATCGAAGATTCCCAGCTCCACCTCCTCGGCCGGGACGACCTCGTCGGGCAGTCCCGCGGCGGGGTCCTCGCCGGTGACGCGGGCCATGGCGACCGTCTCCGCGACGAGCGCGCCGAGCGCGGATGGAGAGAAGTCCGACGTGTAGGTGGTCGCGCTGCGCCGGCCCACGAACGCGCGCAGGCCCAGCGCCTTGCTCCCCGCCTCCTTCAGCGTCTCCACCTGGCCCTTGCGGACCGTCACCGTGAAGTCGGTGCCCTCGCCGACGAGCACGTCGGCGGCGTCGGCCCCGGCCGCCCGCGCCCGGCGGAGGAGATCGGTGGCCAGGTCGCGATGATCCATCAGGTCGGATTCTGCCACGCCCCGCCGTGCTTCCCATGTGCTTCCCATGCCCATGTCCTTCGATTAGGCTTGCCCGATGGGCCTGCCGCTCGATCGGGACGAGGTCACGGCCGCCGCCGGCCGGCCCGCGAGCGAGCCGGCGTTCGTTCCCGACCACGCCGGCCTCGCCGGCCATCCCCGCGGGCTCTCCACGCTCTTCTTCACCGAGCTGTGGGAACGCTTCAGCTATTACGGCATGCGTTCGCTCCTCATGCTGTTCATGGTCGCGCCCGCGGCCGCGGGCGGACTGGGGATGCCGGCCGAGCGGGCCGCCGCCATCTACGGTCTCTACACCGGATCGGTCTACTTCACGACCATTCCCGGCGGCTGGATCGCCGACCGGCTGCTGGGGTTGCGCCGGGCCGTGCTCGTGGGCGGGATCCTGATCGCCCTCGGGCACTACTGCCTGGCGGCGAACGTGCGCCCGCTGTTCTTCGCCGGTCTGGTGCTGATCGTGCTCGGCACCGGCCTGCTCAAGGCCAACATCAGCTCGATCGTCGGACAGCTCTACGCGAAGGACGACCCTCGCCGCGACGCCGGCTTCTCGATCTTCTACATGGGGATCAACCTCGGCGCGTTCGTCAGCCCGATCCTGTGCGGCTATCTGGGGCAGAAGATCGGTTGGCACTGGGGCTTCGGCGCCGCCGGCGTGGGAATGACCTTCGGCCTCATCCAATACGTGCGCGGGCAGGACCGGCTGGGGCAGGCCGGGCATCTCACGGAGCGCCCGGCCCGGTCCGGCCGGCTGTGGGCGGCCATCATCGCCGCCGTCGCCGCCGCGGCCGCGCTCCTCTACGCGGTCTGGCCCTACCGGGGATGGGTCATGCTCGCCGTGACCGGGGTGCTTTTCGCATGGCTGCTCCGCACCGGCGCTCGCGACGCGACCGAGCGCAAGCGCATCGGCGCCGTCATCGCGCTGTTCGTCTTCGCGACCCTGTTCTGGATGGGTTTCGAACAGGCCGGGAGCAGCCTCACGCTCTTCGCCGACCAGTGCACCCACAACGTGATGTTCGGATGGGCGTTTCCATCGAGCTGGTTCCAGTCGGTGGAGCCGATATTCGTGATCGTCTTCGCCCCCGTCTTCGCGTGGCTGTGGATACGCCTGGCGCGCCGAGAGCCCTCGAGCCCGGCGAAGTTCGCGTACGGCCTGCTGCTGCTGGGTATCGGGTTCCTGGTCATCGCCGTGGCCGCCCAGGTCTATGCCCGCAGCGGGACGAAGGTCAGCCCGTGGTGGCTGATCCTGCTGTACCTCTTCCACGCGTTCGGGGAACTGAGCCTGTCCCCGGTCGGCCTCAGCACCGTGACCAAGCTCGCGCCCGCGCGCATCGTGGGGCTGATGATGGGCGTCTGGTTCCTCGCCCTCTCTCTCGGCAACTTCCTGGCCGGATACGTCGCGGGATACTTCGAGAAGATGCCGCTGCCCCAGCTCTTCGGCGCCGTCTTCCTGAGCACCACGCTCTCGGGCGTCGTCCTCGCGCTCCTGACCCGTCCCATCAAGCGATTGATGGCCGGCGTGAAATAGCCCGCCGCCGCCATGGCCGCGCCGACGCGAAGCTCACCCCGCGGCCTGCTCCTGCTGCTCCCCGTCGGCCTCCTCGCCCTGGGCCTTCTCGGCCGCGCGCTCGCCACGAAGGCCTGGACGATGTTCACCACCTACCAGACGCCGTTCGCGTTCAAGAACCCGCACGCGATCGCGCCCCCGCGCCAGGCGAGCCAGGTCGTGATCGTGGTGGTGGACGGCCTCGCCTATCACCCGTCCCGGTCCATGCGCTTCCTCAACGAGCTGCGGCGGCAGGGGGCCGACGTCGATTGCCGTGCCGGCCTGCCCTCGCTCTCGCTCCCGGGACGGGCGGTGATGATGAGCGGCTCGTGGGCGGAGATCCACGGCCAGGCCACCAACTTCAACCCGCGGCCGCTGACGGTCGAGACCCTCTTCGAGACTGCGCGCCGCAAGGGCCTGCGCACCGCGCTGGCCGCGGGACCGGGCGCGCAGACGCTGCTCGCGCCGTGGATCGACGAGCGCGTCGTCTACGGCCGCCTCGACCCCGCCGCCAGCCGCGACCTGGCGCAGCTCGAGGCCGAGCTGCGCTGGATGGGGGAGGCCACCCGCGCGCTGCTGCGTGAGAAGAGGCCGGACCTGTTCGTCCTCGACTTCTCGATCACCGATGACGCCGGCCACGGCTGGGGAGCCGCCTCGCGCCAGTACCAGGCGGCCGCGCAGGCGGTGGACGAGGAGATCCAGCGCCTGGCGCCGGAGATGGACCTGCGGCGCGGCGTCCTCATCGTCACCGCCGACCACGGGCACACGCCGCGCGGGGGCCACGGGGGACCCGAGGAGCCGGTGATGCACGTGCCGCTCGTGCTCGTCGGAGCAACGGTGCGGCCGGGAACCACGGGCACGGCGGAGCAGATCGACCTCGCGCCGACGGTGGCCGTGCTCCTCGGGATCGAGACGCCCGCCTCCAGCCAGGGCCGCCCGCTGCTCGACCTGCTCGACCTCACGCCCGAAGCCCGGCGGCGCGCCCTCGAGAGCCTGCGCCAGCAGCGGGAGAGCTTCGTCGCGCAGTACGTGTCCTGGGTGTCGGGCCGCCCTCCCGCCGCCCCGCGGGCGTCCGGCCTCGCGCGGGCGCAGACGATCGAGGCCGGCCTGGGCCCGCTCGAGCAGGAGGCGCAGACCGCCCGCGAGCTCCGCCTGCAGGACGAGGCGCGCGCGCGCATCGGCGGGCTGCTCGCCTTCCTGCTCCTGCCGCCGCTCGCGCTCGCCGGCCTTTGGGTCCTCGGCCTCTTCACGAACGCCGAGCTGTCGCTGGGCATCCTCGCCGCCGTCGCGGCCACGATCCTCTACCACGCGCTCTTCCCGGTGCTGGGGCTCGACTACTCGTTCAGCGCCGTCAACCGCGACGAGTACCTCGGAGCGTTCTTCGCGAAGGACATGGCGCTGGCGGCCTCGGCGTGCGCGGCCGCGGTGATGGCGGCGGCGGCCTGGATGGAGACGCGCCTGCGGCCCGCGCCCGCCGCCGCGCTGGCCCGAGTGGCCTGGCTGGCGCCGGCCGCGCTGGGCTACCTGTTCGTCGTGCGGATGGCGTTCGTGTACTGGCGCAACGGCGTGTTCCTGCGCTGGCACATGCCCGCCCAGAACTGGGGCTTCAGCTTCTACCTCGACGCGCTGGCCCTCTCGGCGGTGGCCTTCGCCGGCGTCGCGCTTCCGCTCGCGGCCTGGCTCGCCGCGCGGCTCGCTCGCGCGATGCGGCGGCAGCGGGCGCCTACGCCCGTGTTCCCCCGACCGTGATCTCGGAGACGAGCACCGTGGGAAGGCCCACGCCCACCGGCACGTGCTGGCCCGCCTTGCTGCAGACGCCGACCCCCTCGTCGAGCTGCAGGTCGTGGCCGACGCGCGTGACCTTGGTCAGGATGTCCGGGCCGTTGCCGATCAGCGTC
>Ga0137380_10001858_pt1 | contig 17553 bp, 14 predicted proteins | sample SagtaG_17_FD_104809 | JGI IMG/M metagenome (GOLD analysis project Ga0137380, IMG submission 104809) | Vadose zone soil microbial communities from Sagehorn Ranch, Mendocino, California, USA - Sage2_L_100_16 metaG | ecosystem: Environmental > Terrestrial > Soil > Vadose zone | place: USA...
AGAACGCGTAGACTTGGCTCAGCCATCTTTCCACCAACGCAACCAACGCTTGAATGGTTTGTAACTCCAATCTCGTACCACAACCCGAGGCAAATAAAAACAGTCCGCGTCCCGCCAAACGGCATCAGGATGGCTGGAGCAGGCACAGACGAAGCCAGCCTCATTGAGGATGGCAACCGACTCCGGAGTGCTCGAGCCATGAGGGTAAGCAAAGCTTGTCACCGGACATCCCAAGATTGCCTCCAAGCATTCTTTGCTCTGACGGATTTCGCAGTTCTGCTCTGCTCCGGTTAGAGCGGCTAGATAGGGATGAGTCATGGTATGAGCGCCCACGTCGACAAGGCCACCTGCCTGCAGGAGGATCAATTCTTCAGTCGTGAGAGCATAATGCGACCGCCGGCCTGTTCGCTCTGCCCCGGCCCATACCAGCAACTCGTCCATTACTGTTTGTCGGTCGCCTCCCACCAAAGCGCTAAGCTCGGCATACAACCTACGGAAAAGACGATGGCGTGGGCTCGGATCATCCTCCCGCTCAATATGCCAGTCTCGATAGCGCCGGCAGTCTTCTTCGGTGTACGTGCTTGCCTCGCCCAACTCCCGCTCGTACGCGTTTCCGTTCAAGTTCAATTGAAGCCTAGCTGGCAGTGTTCCCGCTTGCAGCAGTAATCGATCCAACTCGTCCCACCAGAACTCACGTCGACTTCCTACCTGGCCAGCCGTCACAAAGACCGTGGCCGGGATTTCATAGCGCTCTAACAAGGGCTTAGCTTGATGAAGATTGTCGGCGTAACCATCATCGAACGTGACTACGACGGCCCGCTTAGGGACCTTTCCATTCTGTAGGGCTTCGACCATCTGTCGCAGCGGCATGGGGACACCATACCTCCGGATCACTTCCAGCTGCTCAGCGAAATGCTTCGGTGTGACCGCCAGCAAATATGGGTCGTTAGGCAGCTCAGTCACGCGGTGGTACATCAAAATAAGGGCGTGCGAAGCGAACCGGTACTTAAGGCGCCGTGCTGCTTGCCGTAGTCTTTGCATCCCTCTATTCCTGATACCTTGCATTCGCGGTACCATTCGTTATCTCTACTGCCCTCCAGCAATCAAGTTGGCAGTGCCACCGCCAAAAATTGCGCCTTTGCTCTGAGGAACCACAAAGTCATCAAAAACCCAGATGTTCTTCTCCACATAACTTGCCCTGAGGTGAGTGCTATTATAGAAGATGGGAATGCCGGTTGCATCCGTCACGGGGCACTCCAGCGCGGAGCACATCCACTCCGCCGGGTCAAGCACGGGGATGCCCGCCTGTGCTGCTACGGCTCTCATCTTGGCGTTGATGACCCATGTGGTCGCCACGTGTTCCTGCATGGGAATAGAGCGAAATATCAGTCTAGGCGCAGCGATTACGCGATTCGTGATGAGGTTCGTGGGGTCCGCCATTTTTCCACCTGGAGGATTGAGGACCAGTTGGACTCGTTTTCCCATTGCTTTGAGCTGTGCCAATTCCTCTGTCAGCCTTGAGAAAACTTGGACACCCTCCCTTCCGTTGAAGTCAATGACGTGTTCCTGAGGATCCCCTTCAAAGAAATAATCCCCACGGTTCACCATGCCCAGCCATGAGCCGCCCACAATCACCTGGACGACATTCTCTTGCTGCGCCAGACGGAAACCATTGGATGCAAACGCTCCGCACATACGTGTCGATTTTCGGGTGATCCCCGGCACGGGAGCACATCCTTCCTCTGTATAGAAGCGCACCGTTCTGTGAGTGCCTGCGTGGTGTTCCACCAGCCACCGGATTCTCGGGAAATACTGTTCGATATAACTGTCTCCAAAGAACAGAACCGTGCCTTCCTGAGTGCCTTTCCATTGGGCCTTGTCATTCCTAGGATAATCCCAATCCAATGCGGCCTCGCTCAGACTGGACAACGTATGCAACCGGACCGGAATATAACCCTTCTTGACAGCAACGCCGAAAAACCCTGTCAGCATCATGAAGCTAGCCAAGGCCACAAGCATGAATGTGCGCTTGGGGTTGTGAGCCTCCACCGCGCGACGGATGGGTTTCTCCAACCATGTGTACGTTGCCCACGCCAGGACAACAGAGATGAGAACAAGCGCCAGTCTGATAACGGCTGGTGGAACTTCTGACCAGAGGGTCCGCGCAAACACAAGCAATGGCCAGTGCCAGAGATACAGTGGATAGCTGATAAGCCCAATGAACACCATCGATCGGCGCGCGAGCAGCATCTGGTTCGGCCACGCCTGCTCTCCCGCCAAAATCACAAAAACTGTGCTCAGCGTTGGCACTATCGCCCGGACACCTGGGAAACGTGTGGTCGCGTCGAACCAGGTCATAGACAGGAGCAGGAGCAAGAGCCCCGCCACAGACAGCAAGTTCGCGGACATAGTGAAAGATATCCGGCCACCGTCACGCTCGGTTATTTCGAACATCGAGACTGGAAACTGCGCCCGCCAGCCGGTGCATTTTTCGATGCCACGGGCATCAGAAGGCGACTCGCGGCCATATGCTCTGGTATGCCACGCCAGCAGCCCGCCCAACGCTAGTTCCCAGAAACGCGGCATGGGAAGGTAAAACGCGCCAGCTGCAGAATGCCTAGTCCACCACACTCCCAGCGCAAAGGAACCCAGGGTCACCGCCGTAAGAACAGCACCCGTCCAGCGCCGCGACCAAGCTAACGCAAGCACCAGGGGCCAGACAAAGTAGAACTGCTCTTCAATCCCCAGGGACCACAAGTGCAGGAGTGGCTTCAGTTCTGCGGCCCTGTCAAAGTAACCAGATTCCCGCCATAGCGCCAGGTTGGCAAAAAAACCGGCGCCCGCTGCCACGTTGCTGCCAAGCTGTGTGTATTCCGCATCCAGGAGCACCAGCCAACCAAAGACCAGGCACGTTGCCAGCACCACAGCCAGCGCTGGAAAGATGCGCCGCATCCGACGCGCATAGAATTCCCGGTAAGTGAACCGCCCCCGCTGAAGATCAGAAAACAGGACGCTTGAGATGAGGTAACCGGAAATGACAAAGAACACGTCCACCCCCACAAATCCGCCTGGTAGAATCTGTGGAAACGCGTGGAAAGCCAGCACAGCCAAAACTGCCAAGGCGCGGAGACCATCAATGTCTCTGCGGTAGCCAGTGTGTGACGCGTTGCCTATGGGGTTGTTGTATCCGTGATGCATTAGTCAGCTCAGCCACCCGGTGGTACATCAAAATCAGCCCTGGCGAAGCGAACCGGTATCTAAGCCACCATCCCGCTTGTTGTAATCTCCGCATCCTTCCGATCCTTATTGGCGTGAATCTGAGCATTTTGGTATTAGCCTGAGCATGGGTACAGTAAGGTTTCGCGTTTTTGGCTTACAAGAGCGCGGACGGTGATGTCCTGAGAAAGCGGCTGAGATAACGAGAGAAGAGCGTGGAAGTCAACGTGTTGTCAAATGGAAACTGCCTGGCGCGAAGCCTAAGCCGAAGTCGGTTAAATCAATGACCCAATGTTACAGAAGGATAATTACGTGAGGCGTGAAGCGGTTCTGAAGTTATTGCGCTCGCTGGACAAGACCATGCCCAAACCTCATCATTTTGCTTTTACGCTGGTCGCGATTTCACTGCCGCTTGAAAATCTGGTATGGACCGAATTGGCCTAATAGCCTAAAGTCGCGGTTCAGCGGGGTGTCGAAATACAATCTTGGCGTCCCTTTTCCGTTCTGGGGTTTCGTCTGCACGATGCGGTCGCGATGATCGCGGGCACCCGAGCGAGAGCTGCCGCAAGGAGACCATACTTACAGGATAACAGCCAATTGAGATAAGCGTGAAAGATAGCCGGACATTCCAACCGGAGTTGCTGAAAGAACCGTGGCAATCCGGCGATCGTTTGCATCCGTAACAACTTGGGTACAATCCTGGTCTCTACGTTTAGTCTACGTGCTCCCTCCAGCAAGGGCGCGAGGCCCGGATCAGCATGATGAAGAAGAACAGAGCGCCAACGCCGCCGGTCTAAACCGGCAAGGAGATGCAGGAGGGCCTGCTCGTTCCCTCCGAATGTGCTGCTATCGACAAAATGTACGACCGTTCGGATCATAGACAATTGCAGAGCTCATGCTGACCTTCCCGCCCGTCGAGCATTTTCGATCAATAGCAGGTCAAGCGCCTCCTGTTCGCAATGGATTTATCCCAACCCGAAGTCACACAAGACCATAGTCGAGTGCCGCTTACAAGGTTGGAACCCGATTGGGTCTAGGTTTCTTTGGGTTTTAGGTTCCGAGAGGATTTTTAACGATGGAGGTTCCAAGCGCGAGTCGTTCGATTGCTTCTCTATCGCGTTCAGTAAACACGTCAACAGCTTGAATTTCGGAACGACTGCTCGTTTGGACCGTCTCCAGACTTTGTTTACCGTAATTGTTCAATAATCGGCCGACTCTGTTTGAGAGATTCATGTAAGGAGCGATGCGTCTCCAGGGTCGTGATACATGGGTGCGCAATTCCTGTCCCAGTCCAGGGACCTAACCCTTAGTCGCGTTTAAACACCTGATACAAATCAAAGCGCCGCAATAGGTGGTAACTCTTATCCAAAGGCAGATCAAAATAATGTCTAGGCTCCTCTGGGCCACTTTTGGGTCGCGTTTGGACGATACGGTATTCGTCGGCGGACGAGAGACCTTCGGCACACTGATCTGTGTTCCGGATGGCGTGCCGATATTTGAAAAGGAGATCAAACTCGGCTCCTACTTTGTATTGCCTGTCAATGATGTTGTACTTGGCCATGAATGGATAGATGAAGATCTGATAGCCAATTGCCGCGTGATCTCTGCCGTCGGAGCGAATTTGATTCGATACATAGTCCACAACTCTGACCTCTTCAGGATCAGAGCCTGCCCAGCCGTTTCTCAGCCATAGTTTCACCCTTGTTTGTGCGTTTGTTGCGTACTCATGCGAGTGAAAAGGAGGAATCACCAGAGCCCCGGTAAGAACTAGATAGCTTAGCCATAGCAGGGAAGAAGGCATTCGCAATCGCGCCATGATATTCGTGATGAACGCGGAAAGAGCAATTGCCTGAAGCGGCCAAAGCCAGAAGAACCTTCCCTGATTATCAAGCTCTGCGACTATGAGGAGCGTGAGCCAAGGCACCACGAGGCTGAGTACGAATAACTCCGTTTCAATCTTATTTCCTATCTCCTGAAGGGCTATTACTGCATGAGAAAGTGACGACTTGGCAGTCATTGATCCAGGTATCATGGGCTGGCGGGTGACAAATCGACACACACGGGAAACGAGTGCAGTGACACTCAGTACGCCAAGACTGCTGAGCGCTAACATCGTCAACAGGAGGCCGACTCCGGGAGAGGGCGCCACTTCATTAAAGTTGACCACAACGCGGCGTCCTCGCCTCAGCAGGCGGTCCAATACAGTCAACCCCTTGCTCTGAGCCTCCTGCAATGTGTTCGAACCCGACGGAGAGGGCATGGATGGGCTCGTCAAATACTCCAGAGTCAAGTTCGGATCACACCATGCCTCTTTATAGTTGGCAGGTACAATATAGTGGAGTGTGAATAAGGATTTGAGGTCCGCGAGACCTCGCTCCATCTCAAACTGCAGATAGGGATACCATAGCGCTAGAGTCACAGCAGCAGCGATCAGGTGGAGTTTACTGAATAGGGGAGGACGATAGATGAGCCACAGAGCCGGCAAAATCAGCACGGCAGGCGTGATCGCCATATCCACATACATCCCGACCGTCCAGGTGGCCATGGCCGCGGCGAGGTATTTAGCGTCCCTACACGTTACCCATTGGACGGCGAAATAGGCCAGCCAAACGTAAAAGAAGGGGTGCCCAATGGGATAAAGAGAGCCAGCGAAGGAGAGGCCCAGTCCAGACAGACCGTAGAGGATGACGGAGAGATAAGCACACCTCATCCCGAATGATCGACGCGCCAAGAGAAACACACCCAGCAACGTTCCCAAGTGCAACAGCGTGCTTCCAAACTTTTCGTAGAGGCGAGGATCATGAAAAAGAAGCATCCCTGGCGCCATAAGCCAAGTCGTTCCCCCCGGTGGGAAAGAACCATAGCTTGAGACATCGCCATAGCGCGCGGGCGTTCCCGTCTTTAACAGATGTTCCGCGCTGTTAAAATAGGTCAGCATATCAAAGGCCGGCGGGCGAGATTTCCAGCCTTGAAGCGTCAACAGCATCCCAATTATCGTGACCAACAGTATGATGGCGAAACCAACGATCACCTGTCGCGTCTCGACAGATAAGGCCGTCCCGCGTTTCAACAGAGGTCTGACAAACGCCTCATTTTCCGTTTCTTGCATCATAATGTCCCATTTGGAGATTCGGAGATTCCACTCCGCTGGCGTGACATCCGGTAGCCACTCATGTTGACTGACTTCTGCTCTGTTCAAGCGGCGCGCGCTCCTCGCCGCGGCCGAATTCTACGGGACGCTCCGCCGAGATCAAGGCGCGCCTCGACCCGGGCGTTCCCGACACGCTGATGGAGCAGGTGCTCGCGCGGCTTCGCGCAGGATGTCCCATGCGCGGGTGAACGTCGGCCTCCGTCGTCCGGAGGTTGCCGATCGCGAGGCGCGGACCACGCAGCTATCTTCGCGCGCGCGCGTCCACGTAATAGATTGCGAACATCGCTTCCCCGCGATCATTGGTGACAACTCGTTCCCGTCTGATCGCTCCGAAATAGTACTTGGCAAAGGATAGAAAATGGTCTCGTGCGGCAGCGGTGGTGCGATCACCTAGGCCTTCTGCGTATGCTAACACGAGAACTCTCTTTCCCGCGAAGAATTCTTCGGCAAGTGACTTACCTTGCTCTGGATTATCGAGTTCAGTAAATTCGCGTGACAGGTCTGTATACTTGCTCCGATCGCCTGAACGACTCAGAACAAACACCTGGTTATGCATTCCCCAGTTTGCCGATATGATTGCATCTGCATTTCGCTGTACTTCTCGCCGGTCCAGATAGGCACTCAGCTTATAGATAGCCGGCGTCCACACGAAACTGAATGCCTGGTCGTCGATTGCCTGCTGGTAGTGCACGCTAACCCTGACTTCTGAGGCGACCAGCAGGGCTGCTACTGACACGACGCCGAGTACAAGCGCCAACCGCGGTGAACACAATTCGCTACGGCCGAATCGCCTTCGGCTTGACGGTGAATGGACACCGTCCGCCGACTGATCAGATCGCACGCCGCCCAACCTCAGACCCGAAAGACGGTTCGCTACGGACACCATGAGTATATAGTGGAAGGGATATAGCATCATAATATGATAGGGGCCGTCCGCTGCAGTGGTGAGGACGATCTGGACGAGAATGGCCACGAAAATGAGAAGATAGAAGAGGCCGACGCGGTCGATGAACTGGGCGATTGGGGATTGTCTCCTGCGAAGCAGACGCGCCGCGGCAGCAAGAACGACCAGTCCGATGATCGGTAGTGTGATCCAATTGGTAATCGTTCCCATGTGGGCCGATTTTTGTATAAACCACTCATCTTTACTATTCATCGTCTGGAGATAGAGGTCCGAAACGAACTGGATGCGCCCCAGCGGATCACTTGTTACGGAACTGGAAGCAGACACGGCGCGGGAATGCGTCTGCAGAAAGAGTGGCATGGAATAGCGAGCGGTAACAGCGAGGGCAACCAGCAACGCCCCCAACGGCCAGATGAATTGAGAACGAGACTGAGCCACGGCCGAACGTAGCTCGTGTCTGAAGACGACGACAGCAGCAACGACAAGGGCGAGTACGAACCACATGAAGTTGAACTTATCGAACAGGCCCAGGCCGCACGAGACGGCAACCCCCCAGAGATAGCGTGGTGATGAAGTGGCGATGAAACGAAAGAAGAAGTAGAGTGCCAGCATCTTAAAGAACATCATTAGGACAATCGGACCATAATCCGCCTTGCTCATGAAAATGAATATGGGATCGGCAGCCATGAGCAAGACCAGCAGTGCGCTGTATGATGGCCGAAAGTGCAGTCGCGAAAGCTTGAAAGTGAGCGCGAGTGTCAAGAGGGAGATAAAGATGGTCGGTAGCCGGATCGTCTCCGGTGACCCGCCGAAGAGCGCGAAGATGGGAAAATAGATATAGCTCTTTAGCGCGCCTATATACGATATGGTTAGGACCGGAATGCCGAAAATGCGCCTAGCGACGGGGCCGCCAACTGCTGGTCTGACACCGAGCACTTCGTCGACGTTCAGCCCCGGGAGAGCGATGTGCCTGCTAGCCATAACCCCGAAGTACGCCAGCGCCAGAGTAACCAGCGCGTAGGCGGCGAGGACGTGGATGTTCAGACGCCTCCGCATGGACTGCGGTTCAGCCCTCTGGCGCCAGCGGTGATGAGTGCCGCCGGCGATTCTCTCATGGCGCTCGCACATTCGCAATTCAAACAGGGAAACTGACCGGATCCAGACTTGGTGAAGTTGGCTGCCTGACATCATGAGACGCGGAGGTTATCCCTCTAGCTTTTACAGGAAGAAAAAGACTTGACCGGGCTCTACAGCGTGTAACCAGCCTTTGCAGCATCATCGTGAAACATTTTGACGGTTTCCAGTGAATACTCATGCAGATTCTTGCCGACCAGGTGCAATTTCTTCAGGATGTCGCTTGTCACCGTAATGATGTGACAGCCAACGGCATCCGCCTGGAAGATATTGAGCAGCTCACGCGGACTGGCCCAGATTAACTCAATGTCCGGGTAGCGACGTACCAGCTCCACCGCGGCTGCCATATGGGGCACCGGATCACGGCCGGTATCGGCCACACGGCCGGCGAACACTGATACAAAGGCAGGAGGTCCCCCTGCCAGCGCCGCGCTTGCATCGCGCACCTGATCGAGAGCTGTCAGCGCAGTCACGTTCAGTTTTACGCCAGCCTGAGCGAGATCCTGGACTAACTTCATGGACGATTCGCCAAGGGTGTTTGTCACAGGAATCTTCACATAGACGTTTTCGCCCCACCCTGCGATCTTGCGCGCCTGCCGTTCCATCTCGGCGAAGTCATCCGAAAACACCTCAAAGGAAATGGGTCGATCGGGAATCGCCTGGAGGATGTCAAGTGCGAACGCCTGATAGTCCGTGATCCCCTCCTTCAGCATCAAGGTGGGGTTGGTCGTAAACCCCTTTATCAGAGGGTTGCGAGACAGCTCCAACATGCCCGCCGTATCTGCGCCATCGGCGAAGATCTTGACTTTTAAGTCGGCGATTCGAGGGACACACGAGCGGACCGATTTTGACCACGCTAGCTGTTCCGGCGTTAGCGGATTGAACTGCGCCTGTGGTTGTTCGTTATCGCTCATCGTTTTTTCCTCCTCCTTGTAGCGATGATCTCGGATAGATACTGATCGGCGGCAACGACAAACAGTAACGTGCTCAACCGGATCGAGGGCAAGACAGATGCTAGTTAACAAAAAAGTGCTGGAGCTAACGCGTGTGGCGTCCAAGGATGACACGCGCTATGCGCTCAACGGTGTGCGAATTTGAAGAAGTCACCGTCGTGGCGCGCGCAGGTAAACCGGGAACGGCAAAGGCGCGCCTTGCGGTTTGGAGGGGTGTGTCATCTGTCCCTCCCGCCGGCGCGGCGCAGAATCCACGCTGCCGCCTCAGAAAGCGAATGCGCTGTATAGTCTGGTGGGCTGTCAGGGCAACGTTCGCCGTAGTCGTAATCTAGAAAAATGGTCGCGCAGCCGGCTCGACGGCCGGTCTCCATATCTTTCCATCGGTCGCCAACGATGAAGCTTGATGACAAGTCAAGCGCGTGCCGCACAGATCCCTGGAATATGAGGCCAGGGCGAGGCTTGCGACAGTCACAACCGTCGCCATCGTCATGGTAGCAGACCAGGATCTCCTGAAGGGGCAAGGATGCAAGGAGGGCGGCGTTGATCGATTCTACCACCGCTCTGGATTGGGTGCCGCGTCCGACATCGGGTTGGTTCGTGACACCGATCAGAAGAAATCCCGCAGCCTTGAGGTCTTCGAGCGCTCGAGACGCATCAGGCACGATCTCCAGCTCCGCCAAGGTGGCAGGGGGATGAGGCGTTCCATTCCGTACGATGGCGCGATTCAGGACCCCGTCACGGTCCAGGAACACGGCGCGACGCAACGGTTCCCTCATCGTACGGATTCCCACTTCGTCTGTGCGGCCTTGAGCTGCGGGTGCGAGACCAGCAGGTGCCAGATCACCACCTGAAAGGCCTCCGTGTGCGGGGTGACGTGGGCAGAGTTGACTGTCGGAACGATCACGCAAGTATCCGCAACCTGCGCGGTATATCCGCCGTCCCGCCCGACGATTCCGATGACCCGCGCGCCGACATGCTTTGCGTACTGCAGGGCAGCCACGAGGTTGGGACTGATGTTTTTCTCCGCATCGCCCCCTCCCACCGAGAGCACAAGCACGATATCGTCAGCTCCCACCCGACTTACGCGAAGCCATCCTTCGAACACGCTCGCCCATCCCTCATCGTTTGTGCGCGCGGTCAACTCCGACACGTTATCCGTCGGGGCATAGGCTTCTAAGTGAGCGAGTTTGCGAAAATCGTTGACCGCATGCGAAGCATTGGCCGCGCTTCCGCCGACCCCCAGGATAAACAGCCGTCCGCCTCTTGCCCGGGTCTCGGCCAGTAAGGGTACAACCCGCTCAATGGCATCGGCATCCAATTGCAGCAAAATCTGACCCACCTCAGCAAGGTACTGTCTTGTGAAATTCATAGATGGTCCCCTTTCAGGGATGGGATTGCACCGCCAGATAGCGACGCGTCTCCTCTAAGCCCTCCAACGACCCGACCTCATAAAAGCGTTGGCTGGTCTCGTAGGCCGCAAGTTCACCATGGGCCAGAAGATCCTGATACAACGTAGCCAGATCATATTGCTGGTCATCAGGAACGTTCTCAAAGGCAGCTCGCTTAAATATCCCCAGCCCATAATCGAGGTAGTGCATCCAGAGTGTTTGGTTCTGCTTATCGTAGGCCAGGATCTGCCCATCAACAAATTCGACATTGCTTCGATCCCAACGACCGTCGTTTCGGAAGACCGTCATCAGCGCCAATCTACCGCGCCTCTCAAATTCGCTCTGCACTGCGCGATAATCACAAGGCAGGTAGGAATCGCCATACAGCACAAAGAAGGCGTCGCCCAGCAATGGCAAGGCCTTTTTGATCGCGCCGCCGGTTCCCAGCAGGCGAGGGCCATCAAAAGAAAAACCGACTTGCAACCCGAACCGTACGCCGTCGCCAATGTAGCTCTGAATCATCTCGTCCAGGTAACCCGTACAAACGATCACGCGCTCTATCCCATTGGCACGCAGCAGACGCAGTTGATGAGCAATAAATGGCTCCCCATTCACATCGATCAGGGCCTTGGGGATGGTCTGCGTCAGAGGTCGTAGCCGCATCGCGACGCCGCCGGCCAGAATTGCAACGGGGAGCATCCCATGGTTCATGATTGCGCGATCAGCTTCGTACCCTCAAAATCGAAGCGGAAGCGGACCTCCTGCAAGCCTGCCTCCCGCATCGCTCGCCGGAGACGCACCTTATCATCCGCATAAAAGATCAAGAAGCCGCCGCCGCCCGCCCCGATCAGTTTGCCCCCCAACGCGCCGTTATCGCGTGCCAACTGGTACCACTGGTCGACGTGGTTATTACTCATGCAGGCCGAGCGCTGTTTCTTATACTCCCAATGAATATTCATCAGCTCAGCAAAGCGTTCAAGATCGCCGGCTTCCAGCGCGGCTTTGCTTTCTCGACCCACGTCCTTGATAAAATGCAGGTTCGCAATCATCTCCTTATCGTTCTGTTTACTTTTGACATCCTGCTCGTGGAGCACGGTCGAGGCCGACCGGGAGTAGCCCGTATAGAACATCAGGAGGTTGTCCTCCAAGTTATACAGGGTATCGGTGTCGATGTTGAGCGGCCATGCCTCGACCTGATTGTTGGGTAGGAAGCGGAAGCAAGTAATCCCGCCATACGCGGCAATATACTGATCCTGTTTGCCGACCGGCTCTTTGAGAAGATCGATTTCGATGTGACAGGCCTGCTCGGCCAGCTCTTGCGGGAGAACGAGGTTCTTTTTCAACGCATGCAGCGCTTTCAAGAGAGCGGTGGTAAAGCTTCCCGATGAGCCCAGGCCGGTGCCGGCCGGGATGTCGGCAATACTCGTGATCTGGAGATAAGGTTGGCTGATTTTCATCAGCCTTAAGGCCTCTCTAACTATCGGATGCTGTATCTCCTCGATTGATTGAACCCGCTCCAACCCGGAATACCTGATGAAGATCTGCTGCTCGAACATAGGGTGGAGACTGATATAGACGTACTTGTCGATCGCGGCAGCGATGACAAGCCCGCTGTGTTCCCTATAGTAGGAAGGAAGATCGGTTCCACCGCCCCCCACTGAGATTCGTAGTGGGCTACGAGTTATTATCATATTGTCCCCAATCGGCCAATCACTTACCAGTCGAAACCCCGATCCTTCGGCAGAATCCGCCGTAACGTGTAAATATCCGTAGCCTGGATCTGTTCGGCACGACCTATTAGCTCTCTCCAATCGTCCCATACCGCACTGATTAGACGCCCAGTGATTGATTGTGCCTCGTCAGAGGCCAAAATAAGAGCCAACTCCGCAGCTAAATATGGAGACACACCTCCTCCCTTGGCCAACTCTTTCAACTTTTGCAGGTACTCCGTTCCTGCCCTCTCTCCAGCAGAGAGCGCCTGTTCGGTCATCCTCGTTTTGACATTTCCCGGTGCTATCGCATTCACTGTGATGCCGTACGCCTTTACTTCCTCTGCAACCGTTTCTGTAAGTCTCACGATTGCAGCCTTCGACGCGGCGTAGGGGCAAAACCTGGGAAGAGGACCGGTCCCTCCACCGCCAGACATGTTAATGATCCGCCCCCAGGCGTGCCGCTTCATTCCCGGTATCACCTTTTGAATGAAACGCAACGTGGCCAGAAGATTTACCTCGACAACTCGCTTGCACTCCCAGAAGTCGAGATCTTCCACCGGCCCTATGGGGCCCTGGACACCCGCGTTGTTTACAAGCACATCTACGCGACCGAACCTCTTCAAACCCGCTTCAACGGCAAGGTCGACTTGCCGTGGATCTGCGATATCATACGACTCAGCGAGAACGTCACATTCGTAACGGGCGAGGTGTAAAGTAATCTGTTCCAGTTCATCTTTCGAGCGTGCGATCAAGAAAAGACACGCTCCCGCCTTGCCAAATTCCTCCGCTATTGCTTTACCGATTCCTCTGGCAGCTCCAGTCACGATGACAACCTTGCCGCGGATAGTCATGGCTTTACGGTTGCCATTCGATATAACTGGTCAACTAACTCGGTCGCCCTTAGACCATCCTCATGGTTTTCCGGTACCGGTCGGCCATTTCTAATCGCTTCAACCACCAGCTTTGTTTCCTGGCTGAAGCTGGTGTCTTCATTCCCGAACACTTCGACAACATTCCTCTCACGCTGAGAACCGTTTTCCAGCCATGCCCATTTTTTTCCGTATACTAACTCCTGAACGCCATAGTTGCCCATTCGTCCGTTAATCTTGATGTAGCCACCGTCTCCGAAAATTCCGACGAAGAAATGATTTTCCCACTCTATCAGGCTCGTGTGGAGATGAAACTCTGCACCCTGGTGATTCCGCGCGATAGCAACCGCTATATCCTCCACATCAACGGACCAATGCAGCGTCGCGATATGCGCCTGCACGGGCTCAAGTTCACCCAGGAAAAACCTGCCGAGGTCCACCAGGTGCACTCCGGGGTCGAAAAGCACTCCGCCACCACATTTTGCCCGGCTGAGCTTCCATTCCTTCTCGTATCCCGGCCGTCCGCCATGTCCCAAAATCATTCGTACGTATATGACGTTACCGATCACTCCCTGTTGGACGAGCTGTTTCGCGCGTGCGATGGCGGGATAATGCCGGTAATTAAAACCCACCGCCAATGTGGCCTTGCTGTCTCGCGCTATGCTCGCAATGGCTTGCGCTTCTTCCACGTTTATGCCCATCGGCTTTTCCATGAGGACATTAATGCGATTCTCCAAAAGCCGCATCACGATTTCAGCCGCAATATTATGGGGAACCGCTACAAATGCTAGATCAATATCGCGGGTCAATAAGGCCTCATAATCTTGAACCCATTCACATGGCTGGCCCTGTAATGCCGCTACCTCATTGGCTAGCTTTATGCCGGCGGCCCGCTCCGGGTCACACACGTACTTGAGGCAAGTATCGCCGACCGAGATAAAGCTGTGGCTTCGCTGTCTCCCGATCAGCCCTGCACCGATGACGGCCCCACGAATGCTGCGGCTCACCATCCTCATTGCTCCCCGGCCATCACCACGCTCCATGCCTAATGCCAAAACCTCGGGATCTTCAGGAAAACGACGTCCGCTCGCCGCAGCAACGAAAACAGTTGACGAAATGCTCGTCCGTTCTCGATCCGCTTCATCTATGCCTGCCCTACACTCCCGGAGGAGTGTACGAAACGGCTCCGTCAGCTTAAGATCCTCCGCAAATGCCTTCACTCCCACCTCTACCGCCTGATCCGAGGTATAGGACGGCGACCAACCGAGTTTAGCCAGTTTCTGGCCACTCATCCGGCTTTGTGGAATATCGCCGATCCAGCCGTAAGGGGTATTCCCGGTCTCTATCATAGTATCTGTTAGACCCAGCTCTCTGAGCAGTACACGTGCGAGAAACTCCACGGTGCTTGCCCCTTGAGGCGCCATGTTGAAAACATCAAACTGAGCATCCGCTCGCTCCGCGACAAAAAGCAGGCCGTCTACTATGTCTCGAACGTAGATATAAGGCTTCGCCTGGCTGCCGTCACCTAAAATTGGCAACACGCTGAGGTTCTCTTTCAGCCTATTGGCGAAGTCGAAAAGTGCTCCGTGTGTGGCCCTTTCCCCGACCACGTTTCCAAAACGACAGACGATCCCACTGATTCCAAATGATCCCGCATACGCGGAGATGAACGCTTCGGCTGCAAGTTTCCCCGCCCCATACGGAGAGATTGGCTGACACGGCCCAAAATCCTCATTAACCTCGAGCCCCCCCACGTCACCGTACACCGTACCCGAGGACGCGAATATGATTCGACGCGGACCGGCCTGTCTCCTCATCATCTCGAGAACTTGGAATGTCGTAACAACCTCCAACTCCAGGTCGACCGAGGGGTCCTCTATACCGCGACGGGCGTCCGGATTTGCGGCGAGATGAAATACTGTATCAACACTCGCAAGCGCCGTCTTCGCCAAATAGGGGTCCAGAATAGAGCCTTTGATGAACTGCACGTTCCCCGATCGTACGTGGCCGGTTATATATTCGACTTTCCCGCTCGACAGGTTATCGATCACAGTGACCTCGATCCCTCGCGCCACACACGCATCTACAAGATGGCTTCCTATAAAACCGCATCCCCCGGTTATACACACTTTCGCCAACGGAGTTTTCATCAGCGTACCACCTGGTTAGGCCTGGGCACCTTGCCGATACTGTTCGATACCCTGCTCAGTCGTTGTCAAAACCAATGGCTCGGTCCAGAATGAATTTCGGGCGCCTCTTGACCTCCTCATAGATCCGACCGATGTACTGCCCCAAGATTCCCACGCTGATTAGCTGGATTCCGCCGAGAAAAAGGATCAAGATGACGATTGTGGGATTACTCAGGGGAAATGGAAAGCCGCGTAGCTTCATAATCAGATACGCCAACCCGAGCATAAAAGAAAAACCGGCAATCGCGAAACCCGTGAACGTACTCACATTGAGAAGAAAGTTGGAATACCCGATCAGACCATGCATGCCAATCCGGATCGAACCGAACCAGCGATTGTACTTGGTCTTTCCTGAAACTCGAGCCGGACGATCAAACAGAATTTCGGTTTGCCTGAATCCCACTGTGGCTACCATTCCCCGCAGGAATCCGTGGGTTTCCTGGAGTCTGTTCAGTTCCTCGACAACGCGACGGCTCATGAGTCGAAATTCCCCGGTATTCGCCGGTATGGGCACATCCGAAATGACACTAATCAGTTTGTAGCCAGCCCATGCGACCATTCTTTTAACGAGGGTCTCTCCTTCACGTGTCCTTCTCTGGGCATAGACGACGTCATATCCTTCCTTCCACTTGACGACCATCTGAGGTATTAACTCAGGAGGATCCTGCAGATCCACGTCGATTACGACCACCGCCAAGCCAGACGAACGACTCAACCCCGCGAGAATGGCCATCGGCTGTCCGAATCGTCGAGACAACTTAAGCAGTTTAATTCTCTTATCCTCTACATGGTGTGCAAGAATTATCTCTTCAGTCCTGTCGGGGGAGGGGTCAAGGACGAAAATGATCTCGAAGTCGTTTAACGATCCGTTTAATATCGGAACGATGCGTTGGAGAAACTCCGAGATATTATATTCCTCTTTATACACAGGGACAACGACTGATAGTTCTAGAATCATCTCAAAAATTGCGCCGAGAATTTTCAGTGGTGTATAACCAATGGCAGATGCGCATATACTGCCTGCGATCAGGGGGCAATGCCAGCGTCATTTTAGCGCTGAATCAAGGATACATCGCCCCCATTGTCGCGCCAATGTGCGTGATGGAGCGTGGAGGGTTGGGGCCGCTTCAGCGGCAAGCGCCAACGGGTGCTGCAGCCATACTTGGAGGTGCCGGTTGCCGGGGCTGAGGAGGCCATAGGAGAGCTGAGAGCGTTCTTCAGACTCTTTGCAGCGCGAGCGAATAATCTTTGTTCTGATTCATGTGGCGTAGTGTCCTCTCACGCGGTTCCATTGAGCCGGCGTGACCCCGGGCTTCCAGGGTGTCCGATAATCGGGCTTGTCAGCTCGCCAGTCGGCCGATTTTACCACTCGCACGCAGATCAACAACGGATGGCCGGGATCTATAAAGCCCAGTTCGCGCTCGGTAAGTTCTTCAGCCGGCATGTTCATCTGGTAGGCGATTCGGGTAAATACATTGCCGTAGATATCCAGCGTGTAATCCTCTGGTCCCAGGTTGAGGCTCCGGAGCATATTCTCAACTTGAATTGGGGTAAACCAGCGGTATACAAACATCGGTTCGCCTGTTCCCATGTCCAGGCCGCGTGGAAAATAGTAATCGACACATGAGAAGTTTATGAGCAAGACGCCACCGGGCTTCAAAATTCGCACAGAGTGGTAAAGAGCGGCTTGTGCATCGTACATGAGATGCATCGTAAACTGGTTGACAAAGCAGTCGTAGTGATCTGACGGCGCATTATCAGCGCGGCTCAGGTCGGCGACGACGGTAACCTCAGGGCTGTGTAGCGATAAGTCGATCGCCTCGGCACGAGTGACGGCAATTCCGCCAAACCGGCGGATCGTTTCCGTGGTGCCGATCTCTAGAGCGGTTCCACGAATATCTGCCTTGTGTGCTTCGAGATACCTGTCCCAATAGTAGCGAACGATCGGGGTTCCCCGTTGTCGACCATTGCCAATCGGCTGAAGCCGCCGAAATTGAAGGCAGCGCAATTGGCGGATAACGGGCAAGCGAGCCAAAT
>Ga0137380_10001860_pt1 | contig 17550 bp, 12 predicted proteins | sample SagtaG_17_FD_104809 | JGI IMG/M metagenome (GOLD analysis project Ga0137380, IMG submission 104809) | Vadose zone soil microbial communities from Sagehorn Ranch, Mendocino, California, USA - Sage2_L_100_16 metaG | ecosystem: Environmental > Terrestrial > Soil > Vadose zone | place: USA...
CCCGACCCTGACCCGCGCCGCCCGGAGGAGGGTGCCGCGCAGGGTGTATCCCTTCTCGATCTCCTCCAGGACCAGATTGTCGCGCGCGGGATCGTCGATCTCCTCCACCACCACCGCCTCCGCCAGCGACGGGTCGTAGGGACGGCCCGCCGTCTCGATCGCCTCGACTCCTTCGGAGGCGAGGACCCGGGCGAGCCGGTCGCGGATCAGCGTCACGCCGGCGACCACGGCGGCCGGATCGGCCGCGGCGCGGGCCGCGGCGAGCGCCCTGTCGAAGTCATCGAGCACGTCGATCACCTCGCGCATCATCTCGGCGCGGGCCAGATCGACCCGGCGCTCCAGATCGCGCGCCAGGCGCTCCCGGAAGGCGTCGCGCTCGCTCTCGATCCTGCGGTACGCGGCCGAGATCTCGCGGGCGCGCCGCTCCGCCTCCTCGGCGCGCGCCTTGAGCTCCTCGACCACCGTAGGGTAGCGCGACTCCGCGCTCGGTGCGGCGTCGTCCCGGAAGGCGGGGCGGCGGTCGACGACCACGAAGTGCGGCTCGTCGCCGTTCCCCTTCTTGTCGCGGGTCTGCGGCTCGTCGCTCATGGCCGATGCGGTCCTGCGGCCGGGGTCCGTCCGGCGGCGTGGATCAGCGCCCCAGGAGACGCCGGACCCTCTCGCGGATCGGCGGATGGGTGCTGAAGAGGTTGGCCAGCGCCTGTCCCGTGAACGGCTTCACGATGAACAGGTGGCTCGAGGCGGGTCCCGCGCTCAGCATCGGGATCCGCTTGCTGGCGTCGTCGAGCTTCTGAAGGGCGTTCGCCAGCCCGTAGGGATTGCGCGTCATCTCGGCGCCGCTGGCGTCGGCCTGGAACTCGCGGGAGCGCGACACGGCGAGCTGGATCAGGCCCGCGGCGAAGGGCGCCAGGACGGCGCTCACCAGCAGGACGATGGGACTGGGGCCGTCGCGGTCGTCCCGCCCTCCCGTGCCGAAGATCGCGGCCCAGCGGGCCATGTGGGCCAGCACCATCACGGCGGCGGCCAGCGTCGCGGCCACCGAGCCGATCAGGATGTCGCGGTTCCTGACGTGGGACAGCTCGTGCGCCAGGACGCCTTCCAGCTCCTCGGCGTTCAGCAGACGCAGGATGCCCTGGGTGACCGCGACCGCGGCGTGCTGCGGGTTCCGGCCGGTGGCGAAGGCGTTGGGCGCCTCCTCCGGCAGGAGGTAGACGCGCGGCATCGGGAGGCCCGTGCGGGCGGTCAGGCGCTCGAGGATCTCGTAAAGCTGCGGCGCCTGATCGCGGGTCACCGGCTGCGCCCGGTGCAGAGCCAGCACCAGGCGGTCCGAGAACCAGTAGGAGAAGAAGTTCATGGCCGCGGCGAGGCCGAGCGCCATGATCATCCCCTGCCGGCCCGCTACGGCGCCGCCGAAAAAGATCAGAACAGCCGACAGAAGCCCGAGAAAGAAAGCGGTCTTGACAGCGTTCATCGTCGCGTCACGTCTCCCCGATGGTGTTGCGTCCTTCTCCGCCCGCGCCTACGAAGGCCGCCGGGCGGGACATTGTATCGTAGCTGTCCGGAGGGCGCCAAACACGCCCCCTCCGCTACTTGACCTCGACGCGGATCGCCTTGGCCTTGGCCTCCCCCCGCTTGGGCAGGACGACCTCCAGGACGCCGTTCTTGTGGGAAGCCCGGATCCCGGCCTGATCCACGCTTCCGGGCAGGCTGAAAGAGCGCTGGAACGGTCCGGAGGGGCGCTCGGAGCGGTGGAGCTCCTCCGGTTTGACGTCCGCCGGTGGCCGGCGCTCGCCGCGCAGGACCAGGGTGTTGTCGTCGACGCGCAGCTCGATGTCGCTCTGATCGATCCCCGGAAGATCCGCCCGCAGCACGATCCGGTCGGCGGTCTCGTGGATGTCGACCGCCGGGGCCCACAGACCGCTCTCGAGATCCTCGTGGCCGCGCGAGCGCGCCATGGTGTCCTGGAACAACCGGTTCATCCGCTCCTGGATGGTCGTCAGCTCGTCGAAGGGGTTCCAGCGCCCGGTCGTCATCGTCTCCTCTCCTTGGAGGGTCAGCGCCCGCGCCTCCGTCCGGCGGCGGGCGCGACGCTCTCCTGCAATGCAGCCTTCTCGAACACGACCTCGTCCCTGTCCTTCCGCCAGTCGGCGACGATCCGATCGCCCGGCCCGAACGCACCCTCGAGGATCCGGCGGGCGAGCGGGTCCAGGACCATCCGCTGCAGCGTCCGCTTGAGCGGCCGGGCGCCGTAGTGCGGATCGTACCCGACCTCGGCCAGGCGCGCCCGCAGCCCCGGCGTGACCTGCAGCGTCATCTGACGCTCCTCCAGCCGACGGGCCAGGCGGGCCGCCTGGATGTCGACCACCCGGAGGAGGTCGTCGCGGCTCAGGGCGTTGAACAGCACCACCTCGTCGATGCGGTTGAGGAATTCCGGCTTGAAATGCTTCTTGAGCTCTTCCTCGACGATTCCCTTCAGCCGCCCGCGGTCGGCGCCGTGGAACTCCATGATCAGCGTTCCCGCCAGGTTGGAGGTCATCACGATGAGCGTGTTCTTGAAGTCGACGAGGCGCCCCTTGCCGTCGGTGAGGCGGCCGTCCTCCAGAATCTGCAGGAGGGCGTTGAACACGTCGGGATGCGCCTTCTCGATCTCGTCGAAGAGCACGACCGAATAGGGGCGCCGGCGGACCGCCTCGGTGAGCTGGCCGCCCTCGTCGTGCCCGACATAGCCCGGCGGGGCGCCGATGAGCCGGGCGACCGAGTGCTTCTCCATGTACTCCGACATGTCGAGCCGGATCATCGCCCGCTCGTCGTCGAACAGGAATTCCGCCAGCGCCCGGGCGAGCTCCGTCTTCCCGACGCCGGTGGGGCCCATGAAGAGGAAGGAGCCCGTCGGCCGGTGGGGGTCGGCGAGGCCGGCGCGCGCCCGGTGCACCGCTTGGCTCACGAGGGCCACCGCTTCGTCCTGGCCGACCACCCGCTCCCGCAGCCGGTCCTCCATCTTCAGGAGTTTGTGCACCTCGCCCTCGAGCATCTTGCTCACCGGGATGCCGGTCCAGCGGGAGACGATGGCGGCGACGTCCTCCTCGTCGACCTCCTCCTTGAGCATCGGACGCCCTGCCTGCTGCGCGACCAGGCGCCGGTTGGCCTCGTCGAGCTTCTTCCCGAGATCGTTGAGCGCCCCGTAGCGCAGCTTGGCGGCCTGCTCGAGATCGCCGCTCTTCTCCGCCTGCTCCGCCCGCGTACGGGTCTGCTCGATCGCCTCCTTGATGGAGCGGATCTCCTTGATGGCCGCCTTCTCGGCGTCCCATTTGGTCTTCAGAGTGGCGATCTCCTCGCGCAGACGCGCCAGCTCCTTCTTGATCTCTTCCAGGCGCGCGCGGCTCGCGGGATCGCTCTCCTTCTGCAGGGCCTTCTCCTCGATCGCCAGGTGAACGGAGCGCCGCTCGAGCGCATCGAGGTCGTGCGGCAGCGAGTCGATCTCGATCCGCAGCCGGGAGGCCGCCTCGTCCACCAGGTCGATCGCCTTGTCCGGCAGGAAGCGGTCGGTGATGTATCGGTGGGACAGTGTCGCCGCGGCGATCAGGGCGGCGTCCTTGATGCGCACGCCGTGGTGCACCTCGTAGCGCTCCTTCAGCCCGCGCAGGATGGCGATGGTGTCCTCGACCCCGGGCTCGCCGACCAGGACCGGCTGGAAGCGCCGCTCGAGGGCGGCGTCCTTCTCGATGTGCTGCCGGTACTCCCTGAGCGTGGTGGCGCCGATGCAGCGCAGCTCGCCGCGCGCCAGCGCCGGCTTCAGCCTGTTGGAGGCATCGACCGCACCCTCGGCCGCCCCGGCCCCGACCAGCGTGTGAAGCTCGTCGATGAACAGGACGTAGCGCCCCTCCCCCTGCTCGATCTGTCGCAGGACCGCCTTTAGACGATCCTCGAACTCCCCGCGGTACTTGCTGCCGGCGACCAGGGCGCCGAGATCGAGAGCGACGATCTCCTTGTTTTTGAGCCCCTCGGGGACGTCCCCGTCGACGATGCGGCGGGCCAGCCCCTCCACGATGGCCGTCTTGCCGACGCCCGGCTCGCCGATCAGGACGGGGTTGTTCTTCGTCCGGCGGGAGAGGACCTGCACCACCCGCCGGATCTCCTCGTCGCGGCCGATGACCGGGTCGAGCTTCCCGCGCCGCGCCATCTCCGTGAGGTTGCGGGCGTACTTCTCGAGGGCCTGGAAGGCGTCCTCCGGATTCTGCGAGGCGACGCGCTGGCTGCCGCGGACCGCCTTGAGCGCCTCCAGCACCTTGGCCGGGGCCACCCCGGCCTCGCGCAGCAGATCGGAGGCGGCCCCGCGACCCTCGAGGCACGCCAGCAGCAGATGCTCGACCGAGACGAAGTCGTCATGGAACCCCTCGGCTTTGCGCTCCGCGGCCTCGAGCAGCGACCGCAATCCGTCGCCGAGATGGGGAGCGGCCCCCCCCTCGACCCGCGGCGTGCCCTCCAGCCGCTCGCGGATCCTGAGACGCAGGCGCTCGACATCGACGCCGATTCTGTTCAGCAGGACCGGAACGAGGCCCCCCTCCTGGTCGAGGAGGGCGTGGACCAGGTGTTCCGGGGTGATCTCGGCGTGCCCGTGCCGGGCGGCGATCGACTGCGCAGCCTGCAGAGCCTCCTGAGATTTGACCGTGAGCCGTTCGAGATTCATCTAGGTCACGAGCTCCTTCGTCGTTCCATCAAGATCATACCTAACACACAGCACATTATAAATATTGAGCGTCTTATTGTCAAGTTTAATCAATATGTTATAAGTAATTTATCTTCAAATACTTACTTAATATTCCACATGCATAACCAGGCCCATATTTGAACATCAGCCGACTGGGCCGGGGCCGAATCTACTCCAGCCCCGCCTCCTGGAGGAGTCGAGCTCCAACCTGTTTCCCCTCTCTCAGGAACCAAACGATCCGATCGAGACACTGCCGGGTATGGGTCAGGAAGAGGTGGTGGCCGGTCCCGCGTATCGTCTCGAGGCGCATGAAGGGGTAGCTCCGTGGCAGATCCAGGACATGGCTCAGAGGAGCGACCGAGTCTTTCTCCCCGTGGATGAGAAGCGTCGGGATCGCCGGCACCCGCGGGAGGATCCGGTCGACCTGGTAGTTCAGGAGGCAGTGCTCCAGAGTCGATGTCAGCGACTTGAAGGTGAACTTGTGGCTGTCGATCAGGACCGTCCAGGGGAAACGGAACAGGTAGCGCAGGGTGACCTCGAGCCCGCTTCGCTTGAACTGGGCGAGGGTCTCCGAGAGCGAGTGCTCGTTCAAGAGGCGGCGATAGTGCGGCGAACCGCGCCAGAAGACGGCGTGCGCCGTGGCCGGGTCGCTGAACCGCGGCAGGCTGAGCAGCGCCATCCGCTCCACGTGTGCGCCGTGCCGCGCGGCATACTCCAGGGCGATGAGCCCGCCGAGGGAGTGACCGACGAGGATGATCGGGCGATCCGCGAGTCCGAGCTCCTCGACGAGCCCCCGCACGCTGTCCCGGAACAGGTCGATGGTGTACTCGACGTGCGGCTTCGGTGACATCCCGAACCCGACCAGATCGGGAAGGACGAGGTGGTACTCCCGTCGCAGCGACCGGACCTTCCGTTCCCAGTAGCGCCGTGAGCCGGTGATGCCGTGCAGGAAGAGGATCGGCGGGGCCTCGCGCGGTCCGGCCGTGATGTAATGCAACGCGTTGGGCGGTCTCATGGGTGATGCGCCGGGGCCGGACGCTGCCGCGGGACGCGATCCGATGATAGCACGCCCCGTCCTTGATCTCGGCGCACCCCCTGGCTTATCATCGCCGCCTCGGCGGGCGCTCCAATCGCAGGTCCAGCCTACGCTTCACTCCCCAGAACCTCGGCCCGGAGCCCTCGCCTCCCGAGACCGGAGGAGGAGAACGTGCTCGACGCGCTGCGAACGACCGACCCCGAAGTGGCGGCGGCCCTTCAAGCGGAGGTGACCCGCCAGGAGGAGACGCTGGTCTTGATCGCGTCCGAGAACTTCGCCTCACGGGCGGTGCTCGAGGCGATGGGATCGGTCTTCACCAACAAGTACGCCGAGGGGTACCCCGGACGACGTTACTACGGAGGATGCGAGCACAGCGACACGGTGGAGCGCCTGGCGATCGAGCGGGCGCGGGTGATCTTCGGCGCCGAGCACGCCAATGTCCAGCCTCACTCGGGCTCCCAGGCGAACATGGCGGTCTACGTGGCGACCCTGAAGCCGGGCGACACGATCCTGGGAATGGACTTGACGCACGGGGGTCACCTGACCCACGGCCACCCCCTGAACTTCTCGGGACGCTACTTCAAGGTCGTCCCCTATGGCGTCCGCCGCGACACCGAACGGATCGACTACGACGAGATGGAGCGGCTCACCCAGCAGCATCGTCCCCGCATGATCGTCGCGGGGGCCTCCGCCTACGCGCGGGTGATCGACTATCCCCGGATCCGCCGGATCGCCGACGGCGTCGGCGCCCTCGTCCTGGCCGACGTCGCGCACACGGCAGGGCTCATCGCGGCGGGGGTGCATCCGAATCCGGTGCCGCACGCGGACTTCGTCACGACCACCACGCACAAGACGCTGCGCGGGCCGCGCGGCGCGCTCATCCTCTGCCGGCGGCAGTTCGCCAAGGAGATCGACGGCGCGGTGTTCCCGGGGATCCAGGGCGGCCCCCTGGTCCACATGATCGCCGCCAAGGCGGTCGCCTTCCGGGAGGCGATGTCGGAGTCGTTCCGCGCCGACCAGCGCCGGACGATCGAGAACGCCGCGGCCTTGGCGGACGCCCTCGCCCGGGGCGGTCTGCGGATCGTCTCGGGGGGGACCGACACGCACCTCTTCCTGGTCGACCTGCGACCGCGCCGGCTCACGGGCCGGGACGTTGAGAAGCGCCTCGAGCGCCTGGGGATCGCGCTGAACAAGAACACCATCCCCTACGATCCGGAGAAACCGATGATCTGCAGCGGCGTGCGGATCGGAACTCCGGCGGTCACCACGCGCGGCATGGGACAGGCCGAGATGACGCAGATCGCGGGGCTGATCCTGGAGGCGCTCGACGGGGAGCTCGACGCGCGACGCGAGGCGGAGATCCGCGAGCGGGTCCGGATTCTCTGCCGCGCTCACCCGTTCTATTCCTGGCTCAGGAGCGGGGAGGCGGCGCGGGGCGAGGCCCCCAGCCTCCTCACCTGAGCCGGCCCCGGGCGATGCCGGCGCGCCCCGACCCCGAGCGGGCTCTGTATCTCGTCGACGGCACGAACAACCTGTTCCGCGCCTTCTACGCCATCCGAGGGCTGAGCAGCTCGGCCGGCCTGCCGACCAACGCCGTCTACGGCTTCACGACGATGCTGCGCAAGCTGCTGCGGGAGCACGCGCCGCGCTACCTTGGAGTCGCCTTCGACCTCGGCGAGCCGACCTTCCGGCACAAGGCGTACGCCGAGTACAAGGCGCATCGCCCCGAGACCCCCGAGAGCCTGGTCGTCCAGATCCCTTACGTCAAGCGGGTCTGCTCGGTCCTCAGGGTGCCGGTCCTGGAGCTGGCCGGATACGAGGCGGACGACCTGATCGGCACCCTCGCCGATCGAGGACAGAGGGCGGGGTTCCAGGTGGTGATCGTCGCGACCGACAAGGATCTCCTGCAGCTGGTGCGGGACGGCATCCTGGTCTACAACCCGGTCAAGGACGAGTTCCTCGACGGCGAAGGGGTGGAGCGCGTCTTCGGGGTCCGGCCGGGACAGGTGCGCGATGTCCTGGCGCTGTGGGGTGATGACTCGGACAACATTCCCGGGGTGCCTGGCATCGGCGAGAAAGGAGCCAAGGCTCTCATCCGGGAGTTCGGCGACCTCGACACGGTTCTGGAGGCGGCTGCGACGATCAAGGATCGGAGGCAACGCGAGGGGCTTCTGGAGCACGCCGAGAGCGCGCGCCTGAGCCGCGATCTCGCCACCGTGCGTCTGGACGTCCCGGTTCCGTTCGACCCGCAGGCGCTCCGCGTCAGGCCACCGGACGACGCGGCGGCGCGGGAGTTGTTCCGTGAGCTCGACTTCGCCGGCCTGGTGCGAGAGTTCCAGGCGCCCGTGGCCGAACCCGCCGGGGGGCACGAGGTGCTGACGAGCGCCGCGGCGCTTGCGCGGGCCGTCTCGGACTTGCGGGCGGGAGGATCGTTCGTCCTCAACCTCGAGCGGGACCATGCGGAGCCGATGCGCGCCGGGCTCGTCGGCGTCACGCTCGCGGGAACGGGCGGCCGGTCCTTCTACCTGCCGCTCGCCCATCGCCTCCTCGGGGGCCCCACGCAGGTGACGGCCGAGGTCGCGCTCGGGTTGATCCGCCCTCTCCTCGTCGACTCCTCCCTGTCGCGCCTGGGGCACAACGTCAAGAGCGATCAGATCCTTCTCCGGCGCCTCGGGATCGAGGTGGCGGGGTTCGCCTTCGACACGATGATCGCCAGCTACCTCCTGAACCCCTCCCGCCGCAGCCACACGCTGGAGGTCGTGGCCCAGGAGGTGGCGGGCCTCGAGATCGGCGGGTACGAGACGATCCTCGGTTCCGGCGCCAGGCACGTCCCGATCTCCGAAGTCGAGGTCGATCGCACGGCCGGGCTCGTCTGCGCCCGGGCGGCCGCGATCCTGGCGATCCGGGACCGACTGGCGGAGGGCCTGGCGGCCGACGGCCTGCTGCCGATGTTCGCCGACCTCGAGCTGCCGCTGGCGGGCGTGCTCGCGGGGATGGAGAGCGCTGGCGTGCGGATCGACACCGGCTTCCTGGCGCGGCTCTCGGCCGCCTGGGAGGAGGATCTCCGGCGTCTCACCGCCGGCATCCACGCGGTGGCGGGGCGCGAGTTCAACATCAACTCCCCCCGGCAGCTCGGGGAGATCCTCTTCGATACGCTCAAGCTGCGGCCGGGCCGCAAGACGCAGAAGACCCGGTCGTTCTCGACCAACGTCGAGGTCCTCGAGGAGCTCGCCGAGGAGCACGAGCTGCCGCGGCTCCTCCTGGAGTACCGGAGCCTGCAGAAGCTGAAGTCGACCTACGTCGACACTCTGCCGCGGCTCGTGAATCCCGAGACCGGCCGGGTCCACACCTCCTTCAACCAGACGGTGGCTGCGACCGGCCGCCTGAGCAGCAGCGACCCCAACCTCCAGAACATCCCGATCCGCACGGAGCGGGGACGCCAGATCCGCCGCGCCTTCATCCCGGCCGACGGCTGCCTTCTCGTGTCGGCCGATTACTCCCAGATCGAGCTCCGGGTCCTCGCCCATCTGTGCGGCGACCCGGCGCTGGTCGAGGCGTTCCGCGCCGGCGAGGACGTGCACCGGCGGACGGCCGCCGAGGTCTTCGGGGTGATGCCGGATCTGGTGAGCGACGAGATGCGCCGCCGCGCCAAGGCGGTCAACTTCGGGATCCTGTACGGCATGGGGCCGCAGCGGCTGGCGCGCGACCAGGGGATCACCCTCAAGGAGGCCACGCAGTTCATCGAAAGCTACTTCCGGCGCTTCCCGAAGGTGAAGGAGTACATCGACGCCACCACGGTTCGGGCCGAGGCCGAGGGCCGGGTTCGGACGCTGTTCAACAGAGTGCGCTACCTTCCGGAGCTGCAGGGGAGCGACCGGAACGCGCGGCAGCAGGCGATCCGGGCGGCGGTGAACACGACGATCCAGGGGACGGCGGCCGACCTGATCAAGATGGCGATGGTGGCGCTGGCGCGCCGTCTGGAGGAGCTCGGTGGCGGGGCGCGCATGACGCTCCAGGTCCACGACGAGCTGGTCCTGGAGGTCCCCGAGGCGGAGAGCGGGTCTGTCGCGGCGCTGGTCCGCGATGTGATGGAGACCATCCATCCGCTCGCGGTGCCTCTCGTCGCCGACCTCCACGTCGGGGCGAACTGGCTCGAGATGGAGGAGCGCCCCCGATCCAAACTTTGAAATCGAGCCGCCGGTGGTCGCCGCGCCGTCGCGCCGGTCGTTGACACTCCCATCTTTTAAACTAGATTGTAACCGTGCCGTCCTCGCGGTCGCTGGAATTCGTCTCGTCCCCTGGTGGAGCGCAGCCGATGCCGGATCCGGTTCACATCCTGGTCGTGGACGACGAACAGGCCATCCGGGAGGTTCTGTCCGAGGGTCTGAACGACAGCGGCTACCGGTGCGACACGGCCCGCGACGGCGCGGAGGCTCTCGGGAAGATTCGCGCCAACGGCTTCGAGCTTGTGGTCAGCGACATCGACATGCCGGAGATGGACGGCATCCGGCTCGTGCAGGAGATCAAGAAGATCCGCCCCGACATCGAGGTCATCATGGTCACCGGCGTCCTCGACGTCGAGACCGCCATCCAGTCGATGCGGCTGGGAGCGAGCGACTACCTCACCAAGCCGTTCAACCTCGCCGAGGTTCGCATCACGGTCGAGCGGGCGCTCGAGAAGCAGCGCCTCATCCGCGAGAACCGCGAATATCAGAGGAACCTCGAGGCCCGTGTCGAGGAGCGCACGCGCGAGCTGAGCCTCTCCTACCGGACGACGCTCGAAGCGCTCGCGACCGCCCTCGACACCCGCGACAGCGAGACGATGGGACACTCGCTGCGCGTGGCCGCCTACACCGTGGCGGTCGCCCGGCGGATGGCCGTGGTCGAGCCGGAGCTGACCGACATCTACCGCGGCGCCCTGCTCCACGACGTCGGGAAGATCGGCATCCCGGACGCCATCCTGCGCAAGCCTGGGAAGCTGACGCCGGAGGAGTGGATCGAGATGCGCCGTCACCCCGAGATCGGCTACCGCATCCTGCAGGGGATCAACTTCCTCGAAGGGGCGCGGCAGATCGTGCTCAGCCACCAGGAGCGCTACGACGGCACGGGGTACCCGCGCGCGCTGAAGGGGAAGGCGATCCCGCTCGGGGCGCGGATCTTCTCGGTGGTCGACACGCTCGACGCGATGACCTCCGACCGTTGCTACCGGAAGGCGCTGGACTACGCGGACGCGCGCGAGGAAATCCTCAAGTACCGCGGCACCCAGTTCGACCCCGACGTCGTCGACGTGTTCCTGACGATCTCCAGGGAGGAGTGGCAGTCGATCCAGCAGCACGTCCTGCAGGGCATCGCCTCCCGGGGGACCGGCTCTTAACGAGCCCCGGCGAGAAATCCGGGCTAGAGGAACACCCCCTCCGCCCTGCGCGCCGGATCGAGCCTCTCCGCCAGGGCCTCGCCCACCAGGTTCGCCCCCAGGACGGCCAGGAAGATCGCCGCCCCCGGCACGATCGCCAGCCGCGGCGCGTCGAGCAGGTTCTGGCTCCCGGCCCGCAGCATGCTCCCCCAGCTCGGGGCGGGGGGCGGGACCCCGAGGCCGAGGAAGGAGAGGCCCGCTTCGGCCAGGATCACTGCGCCCAGGCCGAGCGACGCCTGCACGAGGACGGGGCCGAGCAGGTTCGGCAGCAGATGGGTCACGAGAAGGCGCCCGGGGCGCGAGCCGGCCGAAAGCGCCGCTTCGAAGAACGGCCGGCCCTTCAGACCCAGCACGAGGGTGCGCGCCAGGCGGGCGTAGCCGACCCAGCCGATGAGACACAGGGCCAGGATCAGGTTGGCGAGGTGGGACCCTAGGACGGCGACCAGGGCGATCGCCAGCAGGACGCCGGGGAAGCTCAGGAGCAGATCGATGACGCCCACGACGCAGGCGTCGAGCGCGCCGCCGGCGAGTCCGGCAAGCGACCCGATCAGGACGCCCGCCACGCCGGAGATCAGTACGACGACGACCCCCGTGAGGAGCGAGATGCGCGCCCCCCAGATGGCCCGCGACAGGAGATCGCGGCCCAGGTCGTCGCGCCCGAGCGGGTGTGCGGCGTCGGGGTCCGTCAGGCGGTTCCCGAGATCCTGCTGCTCGGGCGGGTAGGGGGCGATCCATGGGGCGGCGACGCCGGCGAGCGCGAGGCCCAGAAGGAGCGCAGCCCCGACCCCGAGCGCCGGCCGCCGCCCGAGGCTCATCGGGCCGCGGCTCGCGGGTCGAGGAGGACGTGCAGCAGGTCGGCCGCCAGGTTGACCGCGACGTAGGTCGCCGCGATCAGGAGGACGCATCCCTGCACCAGCGGATAGTCCCGATGCGCGATTGCCTGGATCAGGAGCCGGCCGAGCCCGGGCCAGGCGAAAATCGTCTCCGTCAGGATGGCCCCGGTGAGCAGCGAACCGAGTTGGAGCGCCGCCACGGTCAGGACCGGAGCCAGGGCGTTCCTGAGGGCGTGCCGCACCGCGGCGCCGACCCGGGAGAGGCCGCGCGACCGGGCGGCGCGCAGGTAGTTCGCCCCGCTCTCCTCGAGAAGCGAGGCCCGCAGGAGGCGCGTCAGCAGGGCGGCGAGCGAGAGGGCCAGGGTGAACGCCGGCAGCAGGACCGCGGCGGGGGAGTCCATCCCCGACACCGGCAGCAGATCGAGCCGGATGGCGAAGACAAGGATGAGGAGCGGTCCGAGCCAGAAGCTGGGGAGCGAGAGCGCCAGGGCCGACGCGACCGATGTCAGCCGGTCGGCGAGGCCTCCCGGCCTGAGCGCGGCGGAGACCCCCGCGGGGATCGCGAGGAGCAGCGCCAGGATCATGCTGCACGAGGCCAGGAGGAGCGTCGCCGGATAACGCTCCGCCAGGAGGGCGCCGACCGGATCCTGGTAGCGAAGGGAGATCCCGAGGTCGCCGCGCAGCAGTCGCACCATGAAATCGGCGTACTGCAGGAGCAGCGGACGATCGAGCCCCAGCCTGTGCCGGAGTCCGGAGATGTCGGCGGCCCCCGCGCCCGCCCCCAGCATTACCTCCACCGGATCACCCGGGATCAGGTGGATGAGGGAGAAGACGATTGTGGCCACCCCCAGCAGGAGCGGCACCGCCAGGAGGGTCCTCCGGAGGAGGAAGCCGGTCACGAGAGGGGAATCATCCCGAACGACCCACGTTTTGTCAATCGCGCGACGGCGGCGGTCCCCGGGAGGGGCGGTCGCGTCCGGAACGGTCCGTTCGCCGGCCCGTTTGCTTGACGGACCGATCCCCGTCTGTTACATTGGCCCTGTTGTGGTTTCGCGGGGTCATCATCGTGCGTCGCACCGGATTCATTCCTGTCGCCTTGCTCGTTTCCCTGGGGCTCGCCCTGGCGGCGAACGCCCCGGGCATGGTCACCGCCTCGTCCGAGGATGCGGACGATCGGGACGCCCATAAGGCGGGACGCTCCGCCGACCCGATGCTCGCCAGGATCCTCGACGCGTTCGATCGCAAGCAGAAGGAGACCACGACGCTCGTCGCGGGCTTCAGCGAGAGGAAGGACCTGAAGCTCCTCGCCAAGCCGGTGCTGTCCCGCGGCGAGTTCTTCTACAACCGTCCGAACCAGGTGCGGTGGGAGTACCTCGAGCCCGATCGCAAGGTGTTCGTGATCACCGAGAGCATGTACGTCGCCTACTACCCGGCGCTGAAGCGGGCGGAGGAGGTTCCCATCAAGAAGTTCGTCGGGAAGCGGCTCTTCCGCTTCATCGGCCTCGGCCAGTCGATCGAGGAGCTGGGGAAGTACTACGACATCCGGCTGGCGCCGAGCGACATCAAGGAGACCCACCTCCTCCTCCTCACGCCGCGCAAGAAGCGGGTGCGCGACCACGTCGCGGAGATGAAGATCTGGGTCGACGCCGCCACGTTCCTGCCCCGACAGCTCCAATACCTCGAGGCCGACGGCGACTCGACCCTCCTGACCTTCCACGACATCCGGGTCAACGAGAAGGTCGCCTCCGCGCAGTTCCGGATCGAGCTCCCGAAGGACGTCGTGGTGTCGGAGACCTTCAACGGCTTCTCCCTCGGCCAGCAGAGCTTCTGACGCGGACCCCACCCAAAAAAAGACCCCCCGGCAGGGCCGGGGGGTCCGGACTTCTTTCGCCCTGAGGATCGGGCGGTGGCGGCTCAGTACATGTCGCCGCCCATGCCGCGCGGGCCGGGGGCCGAGGCCTTCTCCTTCTCGGGCAGCTCGTGCACGAGCGCCTCGGTGGTCAGCATCAGGGCCGCGATGCTGGAGGCGTTCTGCAGGGCGGTGCGGGTGACCTTGGTCGGGTCGATGATGCCGGCCTCGAACATGTCGACCCACTTGCCGGTGTAGGCGTCGAAGCCCACGGACGGCTTCTCCTTCTCCTTCGCCTGCGCCACGATGATCGAGCCCTCGTACCCGGCGTTGATGGCGATCTGCCGGATCGGCTCCTCGAGAGCCCGCCGCACGATGTTGATCCCGGTCTGGATGTCCTCGCCCTTCTCCTTCAGCTTCTCCAGCGCCGGAACCGCGCGCAGCAGCGCGATGCCGCCGCCGGGGACGATGCCCTCCTCGACGGCCGCCTTGGTGGCGTGCATGGCGTCCTCGACGCGGGCCTTCTTCTCCTTCATCTCGGTCTCGGTGGCCGCGCCGACCTTGATGATGGCGACCCCGCCGACCAGCTTGGCGAGCCTCTCCTGGAGCTTCTCGCGGTCGTAGTCGGAGGTGGTCTCCTCAATCTGGGTCCGGATCTGCTTCACCCGGCCCTCGATGTCGGCGCGCTTGCCGCGACCCTCGACGATGGTCGTGTTGTCCTTGTCGGCCGTGATCTTCTTGGCCTGGCCGAGGTCCTCGACCTTGACGTTCTCCAGCTTGATGCCGAGGTCCTCGGTGATGCACTTGCCACCGGTCAGGATGGCGATGTCCTCGAGCATCGCCTTGCGGCGATCGCCGAAGCCCGGGGCCTTGACGGCGCACACCTGCAGCGTGCCGCGCAGCTTGTTGACCACCAGCGTCGCCAGCGCCTCGCCCTCGACGTCCTCGGCCACGATCAGCAGGGGACGCCCGCTCTTGGCCACCTGCTCCAGGAGCGGCAGGAGGTCGCGCATGTTGGAGATCTTCTTCTCGTGGATCAGAAGATACGGACTCTCCAGAGCGCATTCCATCCGCTCCGCGTCGGTCACGAAGTAGGGGCTCAGGTAGCCGCGGTCGAACTGCATCCCCTCGACGATCTCCAGGGACGTCTCGAGGCCCTTCGCCTCCTCCACCGTGATGACGCCGTCCTTGCCGACCTTCTCCATCGCCTGGGCGATGATCTCGCCGATCGTCTCGTCGTTGTTGGCCGAGATCGTGCCGACCTGGGCGATCGCCTTCCCGCCCACGGAGCGCGACAGCTTCTTGACCTCCTCCACGGCCTTCTCGACCGCCCTCTCGATCCCCTTCTTGAGGTCCATCGGGTTGGCGCCGGCGGTGACCGCCTTGACGCCCTCCCGGAAGATCGCCTGCGCCAGGACGGTGGCCGTGGTGGTGCCGTCGCCGGCCACGTCTGAGGTCTTGCTGGCGACTTCACGGACCAGCTGAGCGCCCATGTTCTCCTTGGGATCCTCGAGCTCGATCTCCTTGGCGACGGTGACGCCGTCCTTGGTGCTGGTCGGCGCCCCGAACTTCTTCTCGAGGACGACGTTCCGGCCGCGAGGACCGAGGGTGACCTTGACGGCTTCGGCCAGCTTGTTGACACCGCGGAGGATCGCCTGGCGGCATTCCTCCGAGTAAACGATTTCCTTTGCGGGCATGGATCCTTACCTCCTTGAGAAGGGGGCCGGGCCCCCGGATTGGGGACGCGACGCCCCTGTCAGCTGATCACTCCCAGGATCTCGTCCTCCCGGATGATGACGTGCTCCGTTTCGTCGATCTTGATCTCCGTTCCGGCGTATTTGCCGATGAGGACGCGATCGCCGACCTTGACCTCGAGCGGCACCCTCTTCCCGTTGTCGTCCAGGCGGCCTGCTCCGACGGCTACGACCTTCCCCTCGAGCGGCTTCTCCTTGGCCGTGTCGGGGATGATGATGCCGCCCTTCACCTTCTCCTCGGGATCCACCCTCTTGACCAGGACGCGGTCGTACAGCGGCTTCACTTTCATTCGTTTACCTCCTGAGCGGTATGTTGGTCGTGTGACAGGGTCTCCGGGACCGCGCTCCGCAACCCGGCCCCGGGCGACCTTGGGAACGGCTGGAAGGCGCTTTCTCATTGCTAGCACTCGCTGCTTTCGAGTGCTAATAGTAGCCGGGGCCGCCGGTGATGTCAAGAGGTATACGAGGGGCCCACCCGGGCTCTGCGGCGGAGGGTCGGACGGCTCCACGGTTGCAACCCGTTCGCCTCGTCCTATAATGAGACCACGGGGATCGGAAAGAGCCTGTCATTATGGTGTCCATCGATCGGCCCATCCCGCCGCTGACGCCCGAAGCTCTCGAGGCTCGACTCCGTTCGCTCTCGCAGGCGATGTTGGGAGACGCGGGGGTCGACGACCTCGAGCTCCGCCATCTCCTCGAGATCCTGACGCGCTCCTCGCTCCTCCTGGGAGAAGGGTACGACCCCGGAACGCTCGGCAGGATCCTGGCAGGGGAGCACCACCCGGCCTCGCTCCTCGACGCGCTCCAGCGAAGGGGGAGCGACCGCCCGGACGGGCGACGCCTCGGGACCTCCGGTGTCCCCGACGTCTTGAAGACCTTCGGTGACAAGTGCCTCTACGATGTCGGGCTTGCGGGACGGCAGACGTTCCGCGGGATCGACCTCGCCGCCCTCGGCCCGCGCTCCTACAGCCTCGCCAGCCAGGTCCTGGCCCTCCTCGCGGAGGACCGTACGCTACGCGATTTCTACGACCGAAACCTGCTCGAGAGGCTCCCGATCGACGAGGAGATCCTGTTCCTGCGCCAGTGCGCCCTCCGGTTCCAGATCCACGCGCAGATCCTGCAGGCCTTCCGGGAGGAGGAGCCGGCGGGCCGTGTCGTCGCTTCGGGAGGGACCGCGCCCGTCCGCTCCGAGGCGGCCCCGGACCCCGCGCCGCCCGGGGACCGCACCACGCGGGCTTTCCGCCGGCCCGCCGCCGGCTCGCGCCCGGCGGAGGGCACAGCGGGGCGCGCGCCGACGGTGGATCGACCGGCCGCGGCGGCCACGCCCCGCCCCCCCGCCGATCGAGCCGTCGCGGACGAGGGGTTGGCCGGTCTCGGCAGAGAGGATCGGCTGGCGCGGTACGAGCGCGCCCTCCTCTTCTCGGCGCTCGACATCTCCGACTTGCGCGCGAGGCTCAAGGAGAACGTCGTCGACCAGGAGGAGGCGGTCGATCAGATCTGCAACGACCTCGCGGTCTTCGCGCTCGGGACGCGCGGGCGGCCTCGCCCGCAGAGCTACCTCTTCGTCGGCCCGACGGGCGTGGGGAAGAACCATCTCATCGAGACGCTGGTCCGGCTCCTCGAAGAGGCCTGGGGGGTCGGGGTGCCGATCCTCCTCCTCGAGGGCCCGCAGTACACCTACCCGTCCGACGTGGGCGAGCTCAAGGGATCGACTCGCGGCTTCATCCGCAGCGACGAGGAGGGGCTCCTCGCGGAGTTCCACGACCGCGCGCGGAAGGCCCCCCTCTCGTTCCTGCTGATCGACGAGGTCGAGAAGGCGCATCCGCAGCTGACGCGTTTCTTCCTGTCCCTGATGGATCGGGGGACCACGATGGACAACAAGGGGCGTCTGCTGCGGTTCCCGGCGACCATCCTCGCCTACACCTCCAACCTCGGGTACAGCGAGGAGCGGATGCAG
>Ga0137380_10001865_pt1 | contig 17541 bp, 14 predicted proteins | sample SagtaG_17_FD_104809 | JGI IMG/M metagenome (GOLD analysis project Ga0137380, IMG submission 104809) | Vadose zone soil microbial communities from Sagehorn Ranch, Mendocino, California, USA - Sage2_L_100_16 metaG | ecosystem: Environmental > Terrestrial > Soil > Vadose zone | place: USA...
CCTCTCCAGCGGCATGTCGGCCGCACTGGCCGCCACCTTGCCCTGCTCGCTTGTCGCTTCGTCCAGCCGCGCCATCGCCGCCAATGCCAGTCCGCGGGCGTAGTGCCACATACCGGCTGTGTAATGCAGGTCAGTCGGGGGAGGGGGTTCTTTGAGGATCTCTTCCCACTTCCCAAACCGCACCATCGCGAAGAGGGGTGTCGGCATGAAGAACTCAACTGCCGGCATCTGCAGCGCCATCTCCGCAGGCACCTTGGCAGCCAGCTCACGGGCGGCGCGCAGCGCCTCGGCGCTCCGGCCCTCCATGCACGACGCGGCCCACAGGAAATGGAGGTTGTGGGGGTAGTACATCATACGGTAGACGCCCTTGATGTCGTACTTTTCGATGTAGCCGGCATCGATCGCAGCCGCCCGCACATTGCTCTCCGCTGCATCGTGGTAGCGTCCCACGCGTATGTAAATGTGCGAGGGCATGTGCACCAGGTGTCCCGCCCCGGGCATCAGCTTGGCAAGCCGATCAGCCAAGGGGACGGCCCGCTCGGGTTGAGGGGAGGCCTCAACGGCATGGATGTAGTAGTGAATAGCCCCGGGGTGATCGGGATTGCGCTGCAAGACCGCCTCCAACGTGGAGATGATTTCAAGCGTGCCCGGCTGGGGCTGGCCGCCGTGCGTCCACAGGTCCCAGGGACGCAGGTTCATGAGCGCTTCGGCGAAAAGCGTGGCAGCGTCAAGGTCGTCAGGGTAGCGTCGTGAGACCTCGCGCATTGCGTTCGCATAGGCTAGGTCCAGGGCCTTGCGGTCGGCATCTGGCGCACGCGAGTGCCGCTTCGCCAGCGCCTCAATATACGCACGCTCGGGCTCGCTGACGTGCGGAGCAAGTGAGAGGGCCTTTTGGAGTGCCTCGTAGGCAGCCCGGTCCCGCTCCGTATCCACGGGAAGGTTGTAATTCGGCCCCAAAGTAAGGGCGACTCCCCAGTAGGCCATGGCACAGGTTGGATCGAGCCGCGCTGCCTCTTTGAAGGCGCGTCCCGCCTCGTCGTGGTTAAAGGCGTAAATGAGGCGGAAACCCTGATCGAAGTAGCGCTGGGCCTGTGGCGCGGTAGTAGTGATCGTGTGATGGTGAGAGCCGAGAGTGTCGAACAGGGGTAACGCCGTAGATGCAGCGGCTGACCCCGAGTCGTGCTCGTGGCCAGCCACCGCGGGCATCGCACCGAGAAACAACACTAGCAAGAAGTAATAAAAGCTCTGCAGCATGCCACACCTCCTTTTTCCTCTCCGCAAAGAACCTTTGACAACCTCATACTGCTCCGAGCGCAGGTCAAGCGCAGCCCACCACTATAGAGGGAGGCTGAGTGCGGACGCAAATAGTCATTGATACCTTCAAACGAAAATGTCTAGCGGCAGAAAGGCCGAGACGACGAAGTTCGGTACATCGACCAGTTCGCTGATCTTTAGATCGACCGCTACACTACAGATGGCGTAGGCCTGCTGGCGGGTGAAGCCGCGCTCAGCGACGAGGTAGTCGATCATGTTGAGCAGGGCATTGCGCGCCGCCAGAGTTGCGTCTTCAGAGAAGTTGACGCCCTCGCGCGTATACGACTGACCAGTAGTGGCGAAGAAGCGCCGTGGCACCGCCATCTCCGGCGTAGTGAAATAGTCGTTGCGGTAAAATTGCACGTCACGGACGTTGCGCGTTGCCGCCGCACCCTTGATAACGTTGAACGAACAGTAGCAGGTGGCGCTCATCTCGATAGCTGTGCCGCAACTCTCCCCATCGCCCTGGGCGAAGTGAGCGTCCCCTACAGAGAAGAGGGCCCCGGGTACGGAGACGGGGATACGCAGGGTTGTGCCCTTAGTCAGTTGCTTGATGTCTACATTGCCCCCCGTTTCATGCGGAGCGATGGTCCGTAGGGCTGTGCGGGCAAGAGCAGGGTCAGCTGGCACGGCGCCGGTGACCTCGGGTGGCAGGACCATGCCACCGCGCCTGGCCAGGTCGGCCTCACGCCGGTTGATCTGCTCCAGCAAGTCGTGGGATGGCGCGACGCCGATAACACCCATAAACGGCGCGCCGGGGATACGCACGCCGGGCAGGTCGGGCGAGGTGGCGAAACCGTTAGCCATGGTCCAGCGGACCATGTGTGACTCGGTGAAGAGATCCCGCAGGAAGCCGAAGCCAGGGATCTGCACCGTGAAGCCGAAGGGCTGCGGCTCGATCTCCACCAGGGTGACTTCGAGCAGGTCGCCCGGTTCGGCGCCGTTGACGAAGACCGGGCCGGTCAGGGGATGGACGACATTGAGGTTGACTCGCCCCAGCTCGGCGGCGGTCGAGTGAGGCGTGACCTGACCGTCCAACGCATCCCGTGTTTCGATACCAACCACCTGGCCCTGCTCGACCTTCACTATTGGTGGGATGTCGGGATGCCAGCGGTTGTGGCCTGTGCCGGGCTCTTGGCTCAGAGTCTTGGCACGATCGATGGCGATGTACGCAGCGGTGTTCATACTCATGGTAGGTATCACTCCTTTTATGAGGAAGGGTGACCTCGCAAGCTGCTGAAAAAGTGGGTTGGCATGCTGCGACGCTCAGCGCGCGAACTCCTGGTGATGCTCCAGCCACCAGCGAGCAATATCGATCCGCCGTGCAAGCCAGACGTCCCCCTTCCCCATTGCGTACTCGATGAACTCCCGCAGCCCGGAGGTCCGGCCGGCCTGCCCTGCCCAGCGCGGATGGAGGCCAATCGACATCATCTTGGGATAGCCCGCTGCCCCCTCTCGCCACAGTTCGTCTAGCCCCCGCTTGCAGGAGTCGAAGAACTCGGTGGGACTGCCATATCCTTGGGCCACGATGTAACGCGCATCGTTGTAGGTGAGGGTGTAGGGCACCACCAAGTGACGTTTCCCGTTCACCTGAGTGAAGTAGGGGAAGTCATCATTGTACACATCAGAGTCGTACACGAACCCGCCCTCCTCCACAACCAACTCCCGCGTGTGCACGCTGGCGCCGTAGCGGCAGTACCACCCCAGGGGGCGCTCCCCACACGTTTTCATGATGGACTCAATAGCCCAGCGCAGGTGTTGTTTCTCTTCCTCACGGCTGAAGCGCCAGTGCTCGCTCCACCGCCAGCCGTGGGAGCAGGGCTCATGACCGCTCTCTTGGATCCACTGCCCCACTTCGGGGTTCCGCTCTAGCGCCACGGCGCAGGCAAAGAAGGTGACTTTCACTTTGTACTCATCGAAGAGACGCATGAGGCGCCAAATCCCGGCCCGGCTACCGTACTCATAGACCGACTCGGCACACAGGTCTCGGTACTGAGGATTCAAGGCGTAGCTGATCTCCGCCAGCCCTTCGTTGCGGTCATCCCCCGCCGGCTTCGAGTATTCGGAGCCTTCCTCATAGTTGACCACGAGATTCACAGCGACCTTGGCATTGTTGGGCCAGACAACCTTGGGCTGGCGCCTGCCGTAGCCCACGAAATCGCGCTTAGGGCCTGGGACATCTTGGTCTATCAGTTCCATCTCCATCCTCCTTTTGCGCCGGGATTATCCGCCTCACAGGAGCGCGTTGTCAAATACTGAGGGTGCACCTTACGGCATAGCATCGGTCTTGCCAGGCTGCCGGTCTTCCAGGTAAGATCATCCACGATTTCAGGCGTACAGCGGTGAGGAACATGGTGCGGGCATGAGACGCACGCAATAATGATCGCCCTAGTGGTGCCTGCCGATCCTGCTCCAAGTGCTTGAAATCCTTGTTGGGGCGGCGTAGCTCAGTTGGCTAGAGCGAGGGTCTCATAATCCCTAGGTCGGCGGTTCGATTCCGCCCGCCGCTATCAAAACAACCAGCGGGTTGATAACCAGGAGGTTATGCGCTGTGGGCGGTAGCCTCTCTATGCAGCCCGGCTCAAGCGAAACAGTACAGGAGGTTTCCTATGCACCCTCTGGCGATCTTCATGCGCATTCTTGCCGGTAGTGCTATCGCTATCGCCCTCATATCTACCCTCGCGGTTCTCATGCGCGGCTCTAAGAGCTGACTCTTCGTTGGCCGGCGATCTTAGTGGCTGCCGTTTGGGGTTTCTGTTCTGATGGCCCCATACGGCACGGGGGTATCGTTGATGAACACTTGAGTGCGAGCGAGGAGCGCTGGCGAGGAGAGTTCCTTGCTCAGGAAGGCGCGCAGGGGGTCTCCGCGAAAATAAAACTTGGCCTCCTCAACTGAGCCTGGCTCGTCAACGTGCGCAGAGAGGTCGTCGGTCTCGGCAAAAGCTTTATGGTGGTAGAGCAGAGCGATCAGGACCCCGTCAGTGGGAATCTGCAGCGTATCGAGGTGAGCGAACGCCTTAACCAGAATCTTGTCCCAGAGCACACCAAGCCGGCCGCTCTGGTCCAACACCCGGGTGTTGAAAATCAGACCAGTCTCGACTTGAAAAACCAGAAATGTTCCGTCTTCCCGCGCTTCGTTGCCATTGACCCGAACCGAGGCAGTGAGGACCGAGCCACTGTGCGTGGCAGCGTCGAGGAGCCAGCTCACCAAACTCACGGTGTCAGGGCCATACTGTCGATTCAGGTCTTGCAGCAGCTTGAGCACCTCTGGAGGGAGAGATCCAACCCCTGGCACGTCTTCAGTGGCGGGAGCCTGCGGAGCCCAGTTGAAGATGATCAACAAGGCGATGAGGCAGCAACACACTCTCATTTTCATAGAGACGGCATCATGCCAAGCTGCCTTGTTCTGCACAAGCGCCCAAGGGATCGGCTACCTCCAAGGGAGCACAGGTACGGGCTTCAGGCTGACGTATGCCCTGGCAGGAGTTGCCAAGAAAAGTAGGCGCCGCCTTCGATCGGTTGCTCCCGGTGCGCCACCTGGGGGTGGCTGTCTCAGGTGGCCCTGATTCGGTCGCCTTACTCAGCGCGCTGATCGCGCTTGCGCCGCAACGCGGATTGCGCCTGACCGCTCTGCATGTGAACCACGCCCTGCGCCCGGAAGCCGAGCAGGAGCAGTGTCTAGTCGAAACCCTCTGCCGAGGCTGGCAGGTCCCCTGTGTCGTCGAGACCCTTACCCCCCCGCATTTACGAAGTGGGATCGAGGCCTGGGCTCGGGCCGAGCGTTACCGCTTCTTTCGCGCTGCCCTGGAGCGGTACGGCCTCGATGCTGTCGCCCTAGCCCACACCCAGGACGATCAAGCCGAGACCGTTCTGTTCCGCCTGCTACGTGGCAGCGCCAGACGGGGGCTGGCCGGGATCCCGTCCACCCGTGATGGCTGGCTTGTCCGCCCGCTCCTCGGCTGTACACGGCAAGAGGTCATGGCCTATGTGACTGCACAACACCTCCCTTACGCTACTGATGCTAGCAATACCGACCTGCGTTACACCCGCAACAAGATCCGCCATCTCCTCCTGCCATTTTTAGAACAAGAGTTCTCTCCTCAGGTACGCCTTCACCTAGCGACCTTGGCGGAAACCGTCCGCGCGGAAGAAGACTGGCTCGAAGCGCTCACTACCTGCGCCCGCAAGCGTGTGCAAGACAGTCCGCTTGCCATTTCCCTGGAACGGCTTGCCGGCGAGCCTATAGCGCTACGGCTACGTATCCTGCGACAGTGGCTCGAACAGACCGGACAGACGCATGACGTAGGATTTCGCCATCTGGAAAGCCTCCGCGCCCTGAGTGAAGGCCGCACGTACGGGAGAGTTGAAGTGCCTGGGGACCTGTATGTCAGACGCGAGGGGAACTGGCTCGTGCTGGAAAACAAGCATGCCAGACCTGTCGCCTCTCCCTATTGTTACGCTCTCGCTCCCGGGCAAGAACTCCAGGTCCCGGAGGCTGGCTGGCGTGTGGCCCTGACCGCCCCTTTCTGTTGGAGTGGGCTGCCGCAGCACGCCCGCTCCGCCGACCCCTGGCAGGCGCTCTTTGATGCCGCGGTCTTGCCCGATACCTTACTAATCCGAAACTTCCGGCCCGGGGATCGGATCTGTCCTTTGGGCATGAAAGGCCATAAGAAAGTGCAGGATATCTTCATTGATGCCAAAGTGCCTCTTGCGCGCCGCCGTCTCCTGCCGCTGCTGGTGATCGGCACAGAGGTAGCATGGGTGCCCGGCTATGTACGGAGCGAGACGGCCAAGGTCACCTCTACAACCCGCTGGGTGTGTCGGGCTGAGGCCAACCCATTGCCGGAGAAATAAAAACTATGTTAGGGTGTGAGAGTTCGCGTGAAAGGGGAAAGGAGTGAATAGAGTTTCGCACAATCTCGCTTTATGGCTGGTGCTAGGATTGATGTTCCTCCTCTTGTTCAACCTGTTCAATCGTCAGCAAACCAAAGAGCCTGAGGAGGTGTTTAGCGACTTCTTCACCGCAGTTGAAAAAGGGGAGGTGTCTGAAGTCGTTATCCAAGGCCGGACGATCCACGGCAAATTCCGTAACGAAGAACGTTTTAAGACCTTCGTGCCAGAAGATCCTGACCTGATGCGCACCCTGCGTGAGAAGGGGGTGAAGATCACGGTCCGGCCGGAAGAGGGAGATCCTTGGTACGTAGCCGTGCTGATCCAGTGGTTCCCGATGCTGCTGCTGATCGGGGTGTGGGTATTCTTCATGCGGCAGATGCAGATGGGCGGCGGCAAGGCCATGTCGTTCGGCAAAAGCCGGGCCAGACTCCTGGCTGAGAACCAACACCGAGTCACCTTTAATGATGTGGCTGGCGTCGAGGAGGCGAAGCAGGAACTCGAAGAGATTATTGCCTTTCTCAAAGACCCGAAGAAATTCACGCGTCTAGGTGGACGCATTCCCAAAGGCGTGTTGCTGGTCGGCGCGCCGGGGACCGGCAAGACCCTGCTGGCGCGGGCAATCGCTGGCGAGGCCGGGGTGCCGTTCTTTTCTATTAGCGGCTCGGATTTTGTCGAGATGTTCGTCGGCGTAGGAGCCTCGCGGGTACGCGATCTGTTCGTCCAGGGGAAAAAACAGGCGCCCTGCATTATCTTCATCGACGAGATCGACGCAGTGGGCCGACACCGCGGAGCTGGCCTTGGCGGCGGACACGACGAGCGTGAGCAAACGCTCAACCAACTGCTGGTCGAAATGGACGGCTTCGAGACCAACGAGGGGGTGATTCTGATCGCAGCGACCAACCGGCCAGACGTGCTCGACCCGGCGCTCCTGCGGCCCGGGCGGTTCGATCGCCGGGTGGTGGTGGCACGACCGGACGTGCGGGGTCGCGAAGAGATCCTGCGGGTCCACAGCCGCCGAGTGCCGCTGGCCGAAGGGGTTGATCTCCCGCAACTGGCGCGTAGCACTCCAGGCTTCTCTGGGGCAGACCTAGAAAACTTGGTCAACGAGGCCGCGCTTTTGGCCGCACGCACGAACAAAGACAAAGTTGAAATGCAGGACTTCGAGCTGTCCAAGGACAAGGTGTTGATGGGGGCAGAGCGGCGCAGCATGATTCTGAGCTTCGAGGAAAAGCGGAACACGGCCTACCACGAAGCCGGCCACGCCCTGGTAGCGCGGCTGACGCCTGGCACGGACCCAGTGCACAAAGTCACCATCATCCCTCGCGGTATGGCCTTGGGGGTTACCCAGCAGGTGCCAGTCGATGACCGCCATACCTGGTCCAAGGAATACATCTTTAACCGCCTAGCGATTATGTTTGGCGGACGGGCAGCCGAGGAACTCGTCATCGGCCACATGACTACCGGCGCGGGGGATGACATCGAAAAGGCGACAGAGCTGGCACGTCGTATGGTGTGCGAGTGGGGGATGAGCGAGCAGCTGGGGCCTATGACGTTCGGCAAAAAAGAGGAGCAGATCTTCTTGGGTCGTGACTTCACCCAGACCAAGGACTACTCAGAGAAAACCGCGCTCGAGATCGATGCCGAGGTCCGTCGCATCATCATGGAAGCGTACGAGCGGGCCAAGGAGGTGCTGTGCGCCAATCTGGAAGTCCTGCACAAGATGGCCGAGGTCTTGCTCGAGAAGGAAGTCCTGGAGGGATTGGAGATCGACGAGATCATCAAAAACTTCGGCAAAGGGAACGGCGCCTTGCGCAATGAACCGCAGACCGCGGCTGGAGCGTCGTCCTGGTAGACTGGTTCTCGTAGGGCTGAAGCCGGCGCAGCTATAAGCCGGCGGGGATCCGCGAGCCCGCGCGGGCCAGCTTCGCCCTTACTCAGGTTGGCCAGCGCGGGGGTGCCGAGGCGACCCGGCGGCGATACATGACTGACTTGTTCACCCAGCTCCGCTGGCAAGACCTGCTCGATATCACGCTGATCGCCGGCGGCGTGTACTGGATCATTCACCTGATCCGTGGCACCCGGGCTGTGCAGATGCTCGTAGGGCTGGTGGTCTTGTTCTTGACCTACCTCAGTTCGCAAGCCCTGGAGCTCTATACCCTCAACTGGGTGCTGGACAACTTCCTTAGTTCCATTCTACTAGTGATTGTGGTGCTCTTTCAGAACGACATCCGCCGGGGACTCACTGAAGTGGGTCGCGGATCATTCTTGGGGGCGAAAGAGTGGGCTGCCTACGGCCCAGTGTTGGAAGAGGTGACCAAGGCTGCGGTTTCCCTAGCTGGCAAACGCCTGGGGGCGTTGATCGTGCTCGAACGCGAGGTCGGGCTCAACGAGTATATCGAGGTCGGCACCCGCATCGACGCACTGGTCAGTAAAGAGCTGCTCTGCAGTATCTTTCCACCCACCTCGCCCATCCATGACGGAGCCGTGGTGATCCAGGGGGGACGCCTCACCGCAGCGGGTTGTTTCTTGCCGCTCACCGCCGATCCCAGGGTCAGCAAAACCCTCGGTACCCGCCATCGCGCTGCCATTGGGCTGACCGAGGAGACCGACGCGGTCGTTGTGGTCGTATCGGAAGAAGAAGGGACGATTTCTCTAGTGCGCGAGGGCCGTCTCATGCGCGACCTCGATGCCGGCGCTCTGCGCACCGTGCTCCAGCAGTTGTTTACCCATGAGGCGAGGTGGAAAAGGACTTAGGGCGCTCGTCGTCCGCAATGGGACGCTCAAGCTTTTCTCCCTGGCTTTTGCCTGTGGGCTGTGGCTGCTGGTCAACGCCGGAGAGCGTGATACTGAGAAGACCATGCTGGTCCCGTTAGAGCTGCGTAATCTGCCCCCACAGTTGGTGATCACCGGGCCGCCGCCTGATTTCGTCGATTTGCGGGTGAGTGGACCGCGGACGCTGCTGGGGCGTCTGAGCTCGAAGAAGATCATGCTTGATTTGGCTGGTGTGCGGCCCGGACCTGCCTCGTTTCGCATCGGTGCTGATCGCCTGAGCCTGCCGCGCGGGGTCAAGATTCTGCGGGTCAGCCCCTCACAAGTCAACCTGGAAATTGCCCGGATGATCAAACGCACGGTCCCCGTACGGCTCGATCTCATCGGCAAACCACCGCACGGATACGCCCTGGCGGAAGCGGAGGTGGTGCCGGACACGGTGGAGGTGACTGGCCCGGCCCCGCAGGTAGAAAAGCTAGAGACGGTGATGACCGATCCCGTGGATATGGGACGGTTGACACAGCCAACTACCCAAGACCTTAACTTGCGCGGGCCAGAGGGGGATTTGGTCACCTATGGCCGGGAGCGGGTACGTGCGCGGATCGATATCCAGGAAGTGATGGTGACGCGCGAGTTTCACCACCTCAAGATCGAAGTCAAGAACGCCGCCTTCCGGACGGTGGCCCCTATACTCCAGGCCGACGTCGCCGTGCGTGGGCCGCAGCGACTGGTAGAGCAACTCCGGCTGAATGACGGCGCAATCTTTGTCGATGCGACCGGTCAGGAACCGGGCAGGGTGACGCTGCCAGTCAACGTGCTGCTGCCCCCGGGGATCGAGGTCATGTCCCAGGAGCCGGCGGAGATTGAGCTGCGGCTGGTCGGGGACACAAAACCCAAACCGCAGAACCTACCAACATCAGGGAAGAAAAGGAAAGCAGGAGCCTAAGCATGAGCAGGGTTGGCAATGGAGCGCCGCGTGAGCGACTGTTTGGCACGGATGGCATTCGCGGAGTGGCGAATATCGAACCGATGACTTCAGAGACCGCCCTGAGGCTCGGTCGGGCTTTGGCCTATGTGTTTCGTGAGCGCCCAGGGCGGCATAAAATCCTGATCGGTAAGGACACCCGGCTCTCCGGCTACATGCTGGAGACCGCCCTGGCCTCGGGCGTATGCTCGATGGGGGTAGACGTCCTCTTGGTCGGGCCGGTGCCGACCCCGGGAATCGCCTTTCTCACCCGTAGTTTGAGAGCTGACGCCGGGGTGGTGATCTCAGCCTCGCACAACCCCTTTCAAGACAACGGGATCAAGGTGTTCTCGCGCGATGGATTCAAGCTGCCGGACGAAGTAGAAGATGAGATCGAGTCGCTGGTGGTGAATCAAAAGATCGATCACCTGCGGCCCACGGACACGGCAATTGGCAAAGCCTTTCGCGTGGACGATGCGCTGGGCCGCTACAACGTGTTCGTGAAAAACGCTTTCCCCCGCCACCTCACCTTAGACGGCATCACGGTGGTCATCGACTGTGCACACGGCGCTGCCTACAAGGTGGCTCCCGAGGTGCTAGAGGAGTTGGGCGCCCGGGTCACCGCGATTGGTGTGGACCCAGATGGGGAGAACATCAACTGTGACTGCGGGGCGCTGCATCCCCAGCAGGTCCAAGGCCTGGTGCGCGAAACTGGAGCACAGATTGGCGTGGCGCTCGATGGCGACGCAGACCGCGCCATCCTGGTAGACGAGACCGGAGAGGTCGTGGACGGAGACGAGATCATGGCCATCGCCGCTGCAGAGATGCTGCGCAGCGGGACGCTGCGGCACGACACCCTGGTGGGGACGGTGATGAGCAATCTTGGGCTAGAGGTGGCGTTGCAGCAGATGGGCGGGCGGTTAGTGCGCGCGCCGGTGGGTGACCGCTATGTAGTCGAAGAGATGCTGCGGGAGGGCTACAACCTGGGGGGCGAACAATCAGGGCACATTGTGTTCCTGGACGTGAACACCACCGGCGATGGCCTGGTGACGTTTCTCGCGCTCCTCGCGATCATGATCCAGCGTCAGCGCCCGCTCTCCGAGCTCAAACAGGTTGTGCAGCGCTACCCACAGGTGCTGATTAATGTGAAGGTGTGTGAGCGTCGCGATCTCGCGACCGTCGAACCGGTCGCGCAGGCGATACAGCGGGTGACGCAAGCCCTTGGCGACAAAGGCCGGCTGATGGTGCGCTATTCCGGGACTGAGCCCTTGGTGCGCGTGATGGTCGAGGGAGAAGACGAGCACGTCGTACGCGGGTATGGAGAGGAGGTGGCTGAGGCGGTACGCGCCCATATCGGCGTGAAGGAGTGAACCGACTCCCCGCCTTCGCCCTTCGACAAGCTCAGGGCGAACGGGCCAGGTCTTGCAGTCATTGATAATCTACCGTTCATGCTGAGCCCGTCGAAGCCTGAACCCCCTCGCCCGCTCCCACGGGGCAGGAGAGGCTGCAGTCGTATGTACCTTGTCACCGCCGCCGAGATGCGTGAGCTGGACCGGCTCACGATCGAAGAGTACGGCACGCCTGGTCACATCCTGATGGAGCGGGCCGGGGCTGGCGCGACCGAAGCCCTGCTCGACGCCTTTCCCCATGTCCGCACCGTGCCAGTCCTAGTCGTCGCCGGCAAGGGCAACAACGGCGGAGACGGGTTCGTGATCGCCCGCCTGCTCAAGAAAAAAGGCATCCGCTGTGAAGTCGTCTTGGCCGCCAGGAAAGCTGAGGTCAAAGGCGACGCCCTGCGCAATCTGACCGCCTTTCTCCGTCTGCGTGGACAGGTGACTGAGGTGACCGAGCCGGCTCACCTCGACCTCGTGCAGGACAAGCTGGGCCGCTGTGGTCTAGTGGTCGACGCCCTCCTGGGCACCGGTCTGAACGCCCCCCTCCACGGGCTGATGGCCGCGCTGATTGACCTGATCAATGCCAGCGGCGTGCCGGTGGTGGCGGTGGACATTCCTTCTGGCCTGGACACCGACCGGGGCAAACCACTCGGTACCGCCATCCAGGCCGAACTAACTGTGACATTTGGCTATCCTAAGCTGGGCCACATCCTCAACCCCGGCGCGGCGCACATCGGCCGTCTGGTGGTTGTGGATATCGGCATCGCCCCCGAGGCGCTAGCAGCGGTGCAGCTGCGGACGGCTCTGCTCACCACTGAAGCCGTCGGGAGGTTGGTCCGCGCGCGGCGGCCCGAAGCCCACAAAGGGGACTTCGGCCATCTGGTCGTCCTAGCCGGGGCGCGGGGCAAGAGCGGCGCAGCGCTGCTGTGTGGCGGGGCGGCCCTGCGTGTGGGCACGGGCTTGGTGACGCTGGCCGGGCCAAGCTCGCTGAACTCGGTATTTTCCTCGGTCCTGACCGAGGCGATGACCATTCCTTTCCCCGAGCGCGCAGATGGCAGCCTCATGCTCGATGAGGGGGCGATCGCGCAGGCGCTCCAGGGCAAGAGCGCGGTGACCTTCGGTCCAGGGGTTGGGGTCTCGACCGATACGATCGGGTTGACCCGTTGGCTGCTCGCCCATAGCCAGCAGCCCCTGGTCATCGATGCCGATGGTCTCAATTGCCTGGCCACCGACCCGAGCGTTTTGCATAACGCCCAGGTTGCGGTTGTGCTGACCCCGCACCCTGGTGAGATGGCGCGTCTTATCAACAGCAGCACTACCGCAGTCCAGGCCCGGCGCCTGGAAGTGGCACGCACGTTCGCGGCGCAATATCAGTGTTACCTGGTGCTCAAAGGGGCGCGGACCGTGATCGCTGCCCCTGACGGTCAGGCCTGGATCAATCCCACCGGCAACCCGGGTATGGCCAGCGGCGGCATGGGAGATGTGCTGACCGGCATTGTGGGTGGGCTGCTCGCGCAAGGGTATCCCCCGCAAGAAGCGTGTGCCCTGGGCGTGTTTCTGCACGGCTATGCTGGTGACCTGGCCGCTCAGGAGAAAGGAGAAGTGGGGATTCTAGCGCGTGATGTGATCGAGCGGTTGCCGGGCGGGTTACGGGATTTACGTCAGGCTGCCCTGAAAGAAGACGGGGCAGATGATAACGTGTGAAATTCGCACGGCCTCTGCCGAGGAAACCAAGGCCTGGGGGAAGCGGCTGGCCCGCTTGCTCTCCCCGGGGGCGGTGATCGGCCTGGAAGGCGAACTGGGCGCGGGCAAGACCTGTTTCGTCAAAGGACTGGCCGTCGGACTCGGCCTCAACGAAGAAGAAATATCCAGCCCCACCTTTACTCTCATCGCTGAACATTATAGGGGAGGAGTTCCACTCTACCACATCGATCTCTACCGCCTGGAGGGCGCGGGGGTCGAAGAATTAGGCATAGGAGAGTATCTGTTTGGTCAGGGGGTCTCGGTGATCGAGTGGTTTCGCGTCTTGCATGTCGGCATGGTTGATGAGTATCTGCTGGTGTCGTTTACCTTCCTCACCGAAGACGAGCGTGTGCTGAGTCTGACCGCACGTGGGGAGCAGTATGAGAAAATACTGCAGGCGCTCCTGGAAGGGGGCCAGGGGTCGGGGGTCGGGGATCAGAAGTGATATAGGGGTGATCTCGTGGAGGATCAGTCCCAGCGACGTCTTGAAGTAGGCGTTTTTGCTCCCTCTCCCGCGCTGTGAGAGAGGGAACCTATGCGTGGCAGAGATTATGTTAGTTGTGCAGAAGTACGGCGGCACGTCGGTTGGATCGATCGAGCGGATTAAGGAAGTAGCCAAGCGGGTTGCAGCCACCCGCGCGGCCGGACACCAGGTCGCGGTGGTGGTGTCAGCCATGAGCGGCGAGACCAACCGGCTGTTGGGCTTGGCCAGGCAAATCGCGGCGCAGCCCGACGAGCGGGAGCGTGACGTCCTGGTCTCCACCGGTGAGCAGGTGTCTGTCGCACTGCTGGCCATGGCGCTCAAAGAGACGGGATATCCGGCCTTTTCACTCCTCGGCCATCAGGTGCAGATTTCTACGGACAGCGCCTTCGGTCGGGCGCGGATCAAACATATCAACACCAACCGGCTCTTGTCCGCCCTGCGGGACGGGCATATCGTGGTGGTCGCCGGTTTTCAGGGGGTCGATGCCGAGGACAACATCACGACCCTTGGTCGCGGGGGCTCGGATACCACCGCGGTTGCCCTCGCCGCGGCCGTTAAGGCTGAGGCGTGCGAGATTTATACCGACGTGGATGGGGTCTACAGTGCTGACCCGCGCATCTGCCCGCACGCCCGTAAGCTGAGTCGGATCTCGTACGACGAGATGCTCGAGCTGGCCAGCCTGGGGGCCAAGGTCCTGCAGACCCGCTCGGTCGAACTGGCCAAGCGCTACCAAGTGCCAGTGCATGTACGGTCAAGCTTTTCCCCCGAGGAAGGAACCTGGCTGGTGCAAGAGGATCCCAGCATGGAAGAAGTGATTGTGTCGGGTGTGACGTCCGATCTCGATCAGGCCAAGATCACGCTCCTACGCGTCCCAGATCGACCCGGTCTGGCAGCTAAGCTCTTCAGCCCAATCGCCGATGACAACATCGTGGTGGACATGATCATCCAGAATGCCAGCGCCGATGGCTTTACGGACCTCACCTTTACTGTGCCCAAGGGAGATACGCCCAAAGCCCTGGCCCGAGTCAAGGCTGCGGCTCCGGAGATCGGCGCCGATGGCGTGGTGTTCGACACCGAGGTAGCCAAGGTGTCAATTGTGGGGCTGGGCATGCGCAGCCATGCCGGTGTGGCTGCCCGCATGTTCCAGACCCTGGCGCGCGAGGGCATTAACATCCAGATGATCTCGACCTCGGAAATCAAAATCTCGGTGGTGATTGCCGCCAAGTACACCGAGCTCGCAGTGCGTGTGCTGCACGACGCACTCATTCCCCCGGCTAAGTGAGACACTCATGAAACGGATCACCCTTTACGATACCACGCTCAGGGACGGCTGCCAGGCTGAAGACGTCTCGTTCACCCTTGAAGACAAGCTGCGGGTGGCGGAAAAACTCGACGACCTTGGCGTCGCCTACATCGAGGGCGGCTGGCCTGGCTCCAACCCCCGGGATGAGGAATTCTTCAGGGCAGTCAGAAAACTCCAGTTGCAGCACGCCCGCATCGCGGCTTTTGGCTCAACGCGCCGGGCCAACATCGCGGCAGCCGCCGACCTCAACCTCCGTCTGCTGCTCAAGGCCGAGACCCCGGTGGTGACGATCGTGGGCAAGACCTGGGATCTGCACGTGCGCGATGATCTGCGCATCTCAAAAAAGGCCAACCTGGAAGTCATTGCGGATTCTATCTCCTATCTCAAGAAGAGAGTCGACGAGGTCTTTTTTGACGCCGAGCACTTCTTTGACGGCTACCGAGCGAATCCCGAGTATGCGCTGGAGTGCTTGACCGCCGCGGCCCAGGCTGGGGCTGACGTGCTGATATTATGCGACACCCGTGGTGGCGGCCTGCCGCACGAGATTCTTGCTGGCACACGCGCCGCGGCCCAGGCCACGTCCGTTTCACTTGGCATCCACTGCCACAACGATGGTGAACTGGCGGTTGCCAACTCACTCGCTGGGGTCGAAGGCGGCGCGGTGCAGGTCCAGGGCACGATCAACGGTTTTGGCGAGCGCTGCGGCAACGCCAACCTGTGCTCGGTGATCCCCAATTTGCAGCTCAAGCTCGGCCACCACTGTGTCAGCCCGGCCCAGCTCAAGAAACTCCCGGCAATCTCGCGCTTTGTCTATGAGCTGGCCAACATCGAGCCTAACAAACGCCAGCCCTATGTCGGGGTCAGCGCCTTTGCCCATAAGGGTGGTTTGCACGTGGCAGCGGTGCAGAAGAACCGCGAAACCTACGAACACATCGACCCTGAGCTAGTCGGCAACTACCAACGGGTGCTGGTCTCTGACTTGTCCGGCCGTAGCAACGTGGTCTACAAGGCAAAGCAGTTCGGCCTCGATATCGAGAGCGCGGACCCGGCAGTCAAAACGATTCTGGAAGAGGTGAAGCGACTGGAGAACACCGGGTTCCAGTACGAAGGAGCGGAGGGGTCGTTCGAGCTGCTCATGCAAAAGGCGCTCAACGGCAAGGTCCAGCATTTCCGCCTGATCGGCTTTCGCGTGATCGACGAGAAGCGCAAGGAAGATGAGCCCCCACTGTCTGAGGCAACAATCATGGTCGAGGGACCGGATGGCGCAGTGGAGCACACGGCAGCTCAGGGGAACGGTCCGGTCAACGCGCTCGACCGTGCCCTGCGCAAAGCGCTCACCAAGTTCTATCCCCAACTGGAGAAGGTGGAACTGCTCGACTATAAGGTTCGGGTCCTGGGGGGCGACGCGGGGACTGCTGCCACGGTGCGGGTACTGATTGAGTCCGGGGATGAGCATGACCGGTGGGGAACAGTGGGCGTGTCGCCTAACGTCATCGAAGCGAGTTGGCAAGCCCTGGTCGATAGCATCGAGTACAAGCTGTATAAGGACAAGAAGCATTCAGCATTGGACAAGAGGAAACGGAGCAACGGAGCAATGGAGAACCACGCACAGGAGGAAACGGAGCAACGGAGACGGAGAGAACCTACAAAGAGCGAACCGGAGAAACGGTGAAACGGAGAGGGGAAGGTCCCCGGTTCCCCGATTCTCTGGTTCCCCGGTTCTGGCTCTGTTGACTCCCCGATTCCCCGATTTTCCGACTCCCCGGTTCCTGCTTCGGTAGTTCCCCGATTCCTATTTCTAGCTGTTCGAACTGAAAGCCGAGTGCTGAGAGCTGGGAGCCTCTTATGTGGGAGCAGATCAAAGAAGACCTTCGGGTAGTATTCGAGCGCGATCCGGCGGTGCGTTCGGTCTGGGAGATAGTGTTCGCTTACCCCGGGTTTCACGCGGTGTTGTTTCATCGCTCCGCTCACTGGCTGTGGACCCACGGCCTAACGACGCTGGCGCGTATTATCAGCCACTGGGCCCGCTTCTGGACTGGCATCGAGATCCATCCTGGTGCGCGCATCGGCCGGCGCCTGTTCATTGACCACGGTATGGGCGTGGTCATCGGTGAGACGGCGGAGGTTGGCGACGATGTGACCCTGTATCAGGGGGTGTCCCTGGCTGGAACCAGCATCGAGAAGGGCAAACGCCACCCCACGATCGAGGACTGGGTGTTGATCGGCGCAGGCGCGGCCGTGCTCGGCCCCATCACGATCGGCCGTCACAGCCGGATCGGTGCCGGCTCAGTGGTAGTCAACTCAGTGCCGGCGCATGCCACGGTCGTGGGTATCCCTGGCAGGGTCGTTAAGGGTGGCGGCCTGCACTCGCCCTCCGGGAAGCCCATCGTGGACCTCGATCACGCGGACCTGCCAGACCCGCTGGCTCGCGTGCTTTCGCCCTTGCTCGACCACATCGAGAAGCTGGAGCATCGGCTGGAGGAAGTGGCCTCACGGCAGGGCTCGCTCGAAAATCGTTTTGCCGAAGGTGACGAAGAGTTACAGCGCGTGCGCGTGCTGCTCAAAAATGGCGCTCCGGGGTAGATGCCGCAGACCCTCACCTTAGCCCTCTCCCGCTGGGCGGGAGAGGAAGCGGACAATCTCAGACATTTATCGACATAACCGCTCTCTCCCCCGA
>Ga0137380_10001867_pt1 | contig 17534 bp, 16 predicted proteins | sample SagtaG_17_FD_104809 | JGI IMG/M metagenome (GOLD analysis project Ga0137380, IMG submission 104809) | Vadose zone soil microbial communities from Sagehorn Ranch, Mendocino, California, USA - Sage2_L_100_16 metaG | ecosystem: Environmental > Terrestrial > Soil > Vadose zone | place: USA...
TGACAAGACAGGGGTTTTTGTGACGCCTGGTACAAACTTTGGGGATGGCGGTGAGGGTTATGTGCGGATCTCTCTTACCGCGCCTGATGAGCGAATTGCAACAGCCTTGCAGCGGATGAAAGCAGTCCTGGCAGATTTGTGACACAGCAGGAAGCATCCCCTGTGGATAGCTCTGCCAGTAGAGAACACCAGGAACATTTCAAGGGGAGTTCTTCGTATGATCAGTGAACAAGGTACGGGAGAAATACAGGGCGCTCCAACCAATGCCTGGAATCTGTACGTGGGGCGGAACGTTTGCGCCGATGTGCAGACAGGACTCGACCATGAATGGCTGGTCACAAACGGTTTAGGGGGCTACGCTGCTGGTTCAATCGTGGGAGCAACGACACGCAGCTACCATGGACTCCTGGTGGCGGCACTGCGTCCCCCTGTCGAGAGATTTGTGTTGGTAACGAAGATAGATGAGACGATTGACTTTCCTGATGGGCGCAGCCTCAAGTTGGGGGTTAACGAGTACCAGGACGGCACTATCGATCCTCAGGGGTATACCTATTTGATGAAAGTTGCGCTCGAAGGTGATATTCCCTGTTTTACGTATGCCCTGGGAGATACGTTGACCCTGGAGAAACGCGTCTGGATGGAGTATGGCCAGAACATGACATATGTGCAGTATATGTTGCACGGGGCGTTCGATGAAGATAGTGAGAAGAGCAATCATACATTGACACTGACATTATACCCGTTCTGCCCTTATCGCGACCATCATAGCGCGACGCATGGTTCCTCTGATTGGCATTTCCTGGTGGAGAACGAGGGGAACCGCTGCTGTGTGCGTGCGTATGAGGGAGCTGCCACTCTCACGATGATCGCCGGCCCAGCAGCGACTTTTACTCCCGCCGATGTGTGGTATTGGAACGTGCAACATCGTCGAGAGAGAGAGCGTGGGCTGCCCGACCACGAGGATGTCTACCAGCCTGGTTATTTTCGCATGCACCTTGCGCCTGGCATGCGTATGACCCTGGTACTCAGTTCTGAAACTGAGTTGCCTGGTGAGTTTGGTAGAGCACAGCATGAAGAAAATGTAGCCCAGGCACTGCTCCGTCATCAACGCCGTATCCGACAACTTCTGGCAATAGCTCATCGCTCAGTCACCAATCTCTCACAACAAGACCCTGTCCTGGCGCGCCTGGTTGTTGCCGCTGACCAGTTTATCGTGGCACGCCCGGAGCAGGCAGCAGATGAGAAGACGAGGAAAACAAGTATCCGCCTTTCGCCCAATAGAAAAACGGTGATTGCTGGTTATCCCTGGTTTACGGACTGGGGACGAGATAGCATGATTGCGTTGCCAGGATTACTGTTGAGCACAGGGAGATATAGCGAGGCGCGCGGTCTATTGAAAGCCTTCGCATCGTTTGCCCAAAATGGGCTTATCCCAAATCGTTTTCCTGACAGTGGTGAAGCTCCAGAGTATAACACGGCTGATGCGACGTTGTGGATGTTCGACGCGCTTCGTACCTACCTGGCGACAACAGGAGACTGGTCACTCTTGAAAGAATTCTTCCCAGTGCTGCGCGATATTATAGATTGGCATGTTCGTGGGACAAGTTACGGAATAGGCATCGATGCTCATGATGGCTTGCTCCATGCTGGAGCGCCAGGGGTGCAGTTGACGTGGATGGATGCCAAGTTTGACGATCAGGTGGTTACGCCTCGCCGCGGGAAACCCGTTGAGGTCAATGCCCTCTGGTACAGTGCACTTAGCTTTATGGAAAGCTGGGCAGTACGCCTCTCCACCGATGCCACACAATACAGTCAAATGCGCACCAAGGTAAGACAAAACTTTGCTGCGCGCTTCTGGTACGAAGATGGGGGGTATCTCTATGACGTAGTCGATGTTGAAGGAGAGGCAGGAAAAAATGATGCTGCGCTACGCCCCAACCAGTTGTTTGCCGCGTCTTTAAACCGCGACCTGCTTTCTGAAAGGCAGGTAATGAGCATATTCCAGAAAGTGACCGATCACTTACTCGCACCCGCAGGTCTGCGTTCGCTGAGTCCCAGTGACCCGGCATATCATCCCCATTTCAACGGGAGCCGCCAGGAGCGCGATGAAGCGTATCACCAAGGCACCGTCTGGCAATGGTTGATAGGCCCGTATATTGATGTTCACTTACGCATTCATAATGACCGCAAAGCCTTACAATTGCTGTTGCAGCCGATGATAGATCAACTATGGAAGGCATGTCTGGGGATGATCAGCGAGGTTGCGGAGCCAGAACCTCCCTTTACACCCGCGGGATGCTTTGCACAGGCCTGGAGCATCGCTGAGATATTGCGCTGCTGGCTGCTGGCTGCTGACAGCTGAATGACGGCTTTCTATACCTCTATCCTAACAGGAGCTAGAGGAAACCAGCAGAGCAGAAAAAGGTAGAACAGCTATGACACTTTCTTCTCAACTCTACTGCAACACCTGTGGTGCAGCCAACCAGGACCAGGCAGAGCGTTGTTTCGTCTGTGAAGCACCTTTGCATGCCCCTTCGAGGGAACCATTGCTCAAAGAGCGTTACCGGATTCTCGTCCCGGTGGGACAGGGCGGCTTTGGGGCTGTCTACAAGGTAGAAGATATCCAGGGTGGAAATCGTCTCCTCGCTATCAAGGAGATCAATTTGAGTGCTCTTACCGCCCAGGAGGTGATTGAAGCTACTGATGCATTCAACCGTGAGGTGCATTTGCTATCTGACCTGACACACCCCAATCTGCCACGTATTTACGACCACTTCACTGATAGAGAGCATTGGTATCTCGTGATGGACTTCATCGAGGGTGAAACGCTGGAGCAGTACCTGGATAGAACACGGAGTGGACGCCTGCCGCTAGAAGAAGTCCTCGATATTGGGATCCGGCTCTGTACAGTGCTTGACTACCTCCATACTCGTGAGCCATCCATCATCTTCCGCGATCTCAAGCCAGCCAATGTGATGCGAACATCTGCCGGTCAACTCTACCTTATTGACTTTGGCATTGCTCGCCACTTTAAACCAGGGCAGCCCAGGGACACTGTCCCTCTTGGCTCCCCAGGCTATGCCGCCCCAGAACAATATGGAAGAGCACAGACAACTCCTCGGGCAGACATCTACAGCCTGGGAGCTCTCCTTCACCAACTTCTGACAGGGAACAATCCCGCGCAGAATCCTTTTCGCTTTGAACTATCGCCACTGCAAGGTCAATCGATTCCTCATAGGCTCCAGTCATTGGTGATGCAGATGGTCGAAATGGATGTAAACAACAGGCCGTCCAGCATGGTGATTGCCAAGCAAGAATTAGAGCAGATTGTTGCAACCTCACAGCCCGTAGGGACTCTCCTCTCCATTTGCAACCACTACAGGCTCGTACTGACTCTGGCCTGGTCGCCAGACGGCACCTATATCGTCTCTGGCACCGCTAATAACGCCCTCCACATATGGAATGCTACTACAGGTTGCCATATGTTCACCTATCGTGACCCCTTCAAAACGTATGCATGGACATCTTCTCTAGCGTGGTCTCCCGACGGTGAGCATATTGCTTGTGGAAACGATGATAGGACGGTGAGGGTATGGCAAGTGGAAAAGGATGTCTCTTTCACGATGAAGCAAAAGTTTACCTATCGGGGTCATGCAAACTGGGTCAATGCTGTGGCATGGGCACCTGATGGCAGGCGAATTGCTTCTGGAAGCGACGATAAAACTGTACAAGTGTGGCAGATGGGCAGTACTGCTACAGTTGCTGAGACTGAGACCTATCGCGGCCACTCCCTTTGGGTGGTGACCTTAGCGTGGTCGCCCGACGGCACCTACATTGCTTCTGGTGGGAATGATGCAACCATCCATATCTGGGATGTTGGCAGGAAGGAGACGGCTCTCACCTATCGCGATCATCCCTTTGGAGTCAATGCCCTGGCATGGTCGCCTGATGGAACGCGTATCGCCTCTTGCTCCTGGGATAACATCATACGAGTTTGGGATGTAGTCACCGGAAACACACTTTTCACCTATCACGGTCATTCCAATTGGGTCAATACCGTAGCATGGTCTCCCGATGGCACTCGCATCGCTTCTGGAGGCCGTGATAAGACGGTGCAGGTGTGGGACGCAGTCACTGGCCACGTCATGTTTACCTATCATGATCATTCCAGTTGGATATATACTGTAGCATGGTCGCCCGATGGTACACGCATTGCCTCGGCAGGCAACGACGGGACAGTGCAGGTCTGGCAGGCCGTTTGACAGGTTGTGTTGCAAAAACTCAGGGGGAACGCGATGGGCGTCAAGCCCCACCTCCTGCTCAGCTTAGGCGGCCACTCCAAAGATGCTGGCGATGAACGCCACTTGCCCCAGGATGTCTCCTTTTTCCACGCCACGCCTTTGCCCTTTCCTAAATCATTGAGGAAAGTGGATAAAGAAAAACAGTGTTCAACAAGAGAGATTCGGAACCTCTCAACATATACAAGTCGCATAGTCTGGCTCTGTATCTCGTTTCATAGCTGCCCATAACCTTCAATTTTTTTCGCTGACAGCAAATTTGACAGCAAAAGCTGGAATCACCCTTGAAGCGCATCGTTGAGTTTGCTCATCGCTTCTTGTTGCATCGTCGGTAAGACATGAGAATATACATACGAGGCATTGGCTCCCGGTGGCAGTTCTGAAGAACTGGAGGCCCGTCTGGAGTTGATGGACTCAGCCCAGGTCCAGATGCAGGTGCTCTCAGTATCTCCGCAGCTCCCTTACTTTGAAGATGAGACCCACGCGGTAGAGGCCGCCAGGGCGACCAACGACCTGTATGCAGACCTGGTGCGGCGCTATCCCACCCGTTTTGCCGCGTTCGCCGCAGCCCCTTTACCCCAAATCGATGCAGCGCTCGCGGAGATAGAGCGAGCGCTTGACCAGCTCCACATGGTCGGGGTCACGGTGGCGACCTCTATCCTTGGCCGCTCGCTCGCCGATCCGGAGTTTGAACCGTTGTATGCCGAACTCGACCGGCGAGGAGCAGTGCTCTACATCCATCCCGCGGGCGTAAGCGCCTGTTCGCCGCTGATTGCGAACTACGGGCTGACCTGGCCAATCGGTGCCCCCATCGAGGATACTATCTCCGCCACGCAACTCATCTTCAAGGACATCCCGGTGCGCTACCCACGCATCAAGATCATCAATTCACACCTGGGAGGAGCGCTGCCGATGCTCCTGCAACGGCTGGATAATCAATACCGCTGGGCGGCCCCGCAGATGACGGAACCTCCAAGTACGCAGGCCAGGCGTATGTGGTACGATACGGTCGGTCACTTTCACGTCCCGGCGCTGCGCTGCGCCTGTGAGTCGTTCGGCGCTGACCGTCTGTTGCTCGGCACAGACTTCCCTTATCTTTCAGGCGATGGATACAGGCGCTCGGTAGCCTATATAGAAGATGCCGGGCTTTCCACGTCCGAAGCGCACCGGATTCTCGACACCAACGCAGCATCCTGTTACAACTGGAGAGGAGGTAAGCAATGCGCACCGTCCAATTTGGCATCTCCCTTGCGCCAAACATCGCAGACATGAGGAAGCTGCGCGAACTGGCGTGCCTGGCAGATACGCTTGGACTCGACCTGCTCGGTATACAGGATCACCCCTACGTTTCGCGGTTCTTCGACTCCATGAGCCTGATCTCGGTGCTACTGGCCGAGACCACGCGGTTACGCATTTTCCCGAACGTGGCCAGCCTCCCGCTGCGTCCTCCCGCCCTGCTGGCCAAGAGTGCCGCCTCGCTGGATATGTTGAGTGGTGGGCGCTTCGAATTGGGGATTGGTTCTGGAGCCTCCTGGGAAGGGATCGCGGCGATGGGCGGGCAGCGGCGCACACCTGGCGAGGCTATTCAGGCGCTGGAGGAGGGTATCGCGATCATGCGAGCCATCTGGAACGGGCAAGGCAGCCTGCGCTATGACGGGAAATACTACTCGCTGCACGGCCTCCAGCCAGGTTCCAGGCCAACCCATACCATAGGAATCTGGGTCGGCGCGGTCGGTGAAAGGATGCTGCACCTGACGGGGCGGCTCGCCGACGGTTGGGCGGCCCCTATCGTTTCCTACCTGCCCTACGAGCGCTGGGGATGGGCGCAGGAGACGATTGACTCCGGCGTTCGTGAAAAAGGGCGCGACCCCTCCAGCATCGTGCGCGTTGCAAACCTCGTAGGCAGCATCACTCATCGCCAGGGCGGTGGTCAACCACATGGAAACACTCCCCTCGAGGGGAAAAGCTCGTATTGGATCGAGGTACTGACGTCGCTGGCACTTATGACAGGCTTTGATACCTTCATTTTCTGGCCTGAGATACCAACGAGCGAACAGATCGAGCTTTTTGCCCGCGAGGTAACTCCCGGCGTACGCGAGGCGGTCGCCAAGGGATAGAAATCATAGCGAGGAGGCTAGGGAAGAGATCAACCTTGATCCCGACCTGGGAGACATCTATTGGCAGGGACCCAATGCAGGTACAACCCTGAAAACAAGTCGGTGACTTGACTCAAGAATCGTTGTAACTGAGGCAAACGAGACCCGTGGCAACATTGGCCCGTGCGCTCATTCCCACCTTGGGCACAGATCAGTTCTATGAACTCTGGTGAGCCAGCGAACTGGCGACGGACGCAAGAGCGACAAAGCACCTCACAGAAGGGATCTTCTGGGACGTGAAGCTCTAGCTCGAAGCCTGCAAAAAGCACGAAATGCTCTCTTATTGTTTCCAGTTCGGCCTCTTGACAAAGAGAAAATATGTGTATATACTCCTAATTATGAAAGAGCAACACCATCAAGAAGTGAATATGGCGAAGGTACTCGAAGTTGCTTCCTTCTGTGCGTGTGCCAACCTGCGTAAGGCCTCGCGTGCCGTGACACAACTCTACGACGAGTCACTCCAGCCTACAGGCTTGCGAGCAACCCAGTTTACATTACTGGTGGCACTCTCAGTGACAGGTTCGATCTCCATCACTGATCTCGCTCAGCAGTTGGTGATGGACCGGACCACGTTGACGCGGAACCTCACCCTGCTTGAACACCGGGGGTTGGTCGCCATCGCGAAGGGTGACGATCAGCGAACCCGCCTGGTGACACTAACCAACCAGGGGCGCGAGGCTTTGATGAAGGCGCTTCCGTTGTGGGAACAGGCGCAGACGCGTATCGTCTCAGGATTGGGACGCGCACACTGGAACACGCTCCTCGCGGATTTGTCGGACGTGGTGTCGCTGGCTTGTGAACCGTAAATTTTTTGTTATAAAGCGTGTATATACACGAAATAGGGAGAGGTTGAAGCTAAGGAAAGGTGAACTCATATGACCACATCACGTGTCGCCCTGGTGACCGGGGCCTCATCTGGCTTTGGCCAGGCTACTGCCGCTCTGCTGGCGAAGCAGGGCTTTCAGGTGTTCGGCACCAGTCGTACTCCTATAGACCACCCTGCTGGAAGCTATGAAATGCTTCCGCTCGACGTCTGCTCGGAGATCTCTGTCCAGGCATGCGTCCAGACCATCCTGCAACGAACAGGGCGCATCGATCTGCTCGTGAACAATGCGGGCTACGCTCAGGGAGGTGCGCTCGAAGAAAACAGCCTGGATGACGCGCGGGCACAGTTTGAAACGAATGTGTTCGGTGTCCTCCGCGTGCTCAAGGCGGTCCTGCCGGCCATGCGTCAGCAGGGTGGCGGCCAGATCATCACCGTCAGTTCTCTCCTTGGGATAGTTGCTATGCCCTACCTCGGCCTCTATGCCTCCAGCAAATTCGCACTGGAGGGGATGATGGAAGGGCTGCAGGACGAATTGCGTCCTTTCCATATCAGGGTGTCCCTGGTGGAACCGACGTTTTTCAGAACACACTTCACGGCACAGCCTCCCGCGACACCACTTGCGGTGTATGAGTCCGCCCGCCAGTCCATGCTGCGGTTCGTCCAGGACGGAGTGGAGCATGGGCCAGACCCCGAACTAGTGGCCGGGCGCATCCTCCAGCTTGCCAGCAGTGCCAGGCCTCCGTTGCGCTCCTACGTTGGCCCGCGCGCCAGCCTGCTGGTGGCGCTGCGCAATTGGTTACCGCCACGCGTGTTCGAGCGGGTGCGGCGTCGGGTTTTTCAGATAGAGAGCGTGCCTGCTTTCGACGAGAGGATGGAACCGGCAGCAGAAAGGAGATAAACCTGTGAACATGCCTGTTGACGCTTCTTCAGCAACCAACCGTTACGTTGCCGAGCATACGCTCAAGCAGATGGAATCTCCAGATGAAGCACAGCAGGAGCGCCCACAGCAGCGCAACACCCACAATCGCAACAGTATCGAACAGTGGCAACGCTCCAATTTCAAAAACAGCGCGACCCAGGGGAACACTGAGGAGCACCGTTAACCCTCCCAGCAGCACCGCAGCCAGGATTGTGGGTCGCCAATCCCCACGCGGGGTATTTCCTCCAGCCAGAAAGCGTGTGGGGGGGGCGACGAACACCAGGAGGAGAACCCCGCAGACCGTGGCAAAGACCGTAATGGTTGAACGGGCCGTCGCGATCACTGTTGCTTCTGGCAGTCCTTTAGAGATGGCAATCGCTACTACGAGCAAGAAGATGAACAGCGTCGCGAGGCTCCCCGTCAGGATGGCCGGGAGCACAAAATGCACCAGGCGCAGGAGCAGCTTGTTGCCTCGTGTCGGGCCAGGTTGCGCCCAGGCTGCCAGCGCGACCGTGGGGGTGCCCACCGTCAGCAAGGTGACCAGGGAAGACTGCCGTGGGCTGAAAGGAAACCCTGGAATCAGCAGGATCAACAGGGTGAAAGAGGCCACGCGCGTCAAAAAGAGCGTGAGGATCTGTTGCATGCCGTTGACCACGCGCTGGCCTTCTTGCACCGCGCGTGGCAGGGCAGCAAACGAGTCACCCAGCAGCACCAGATCGGCGGCACTGCGGGTCATCTGGCTTCCGCTTTGCATGGCGATGCCCAGGTTGGCGCGTCTGAGGGAGAGCACATCGTTGAGACCGTCGCCCACCATCGCGACATAGGCACCCTGAGCACGCAGTTCCTGCACGATGCGCTCTTTTTGCTGCGGGGTGATCCGTCCAAAGACCGTGGTGTCGCGCACAACCTGGGCGAATTGTGCTGGTTCCATCTCTGAGAGGTCCAGCCCGGATACAGACTTGAGATCGGAAGCAAATCCCATTTGCTTGGCCAGGGCCGCAACCGTGTGCGGGTGGTCACCAGAGATGACCTTCAGTTGCACCCCTGCCTGGCTGAACGCTGCCAGGGTTGCGCGCGCCTCCGGGCGCAGGATGTCACCCAGGCTCACCAATCCCAGCGGGTTCAAGCCTGGCTGCAGACGAGGTTGCCCGTCTGCGTCGTAGAGACCCCTGATTTCGTCGTAGCAGGCAAAGAGCACAACGCGCAGTCCCTGCTCTGCCCAGGCTGTTGCCTGGTCTCCCAGCCGACTTTCAGGCCGCAAGAAAGGCTCGAGCATCTCCGGGGCTCCCAGCACATAAACCTTCTGCGTCTCAGCCAGGGTCAGAGCACTCCACTTGCTGGCCGAAGAGAAAGGGACTTCAGCGCTTGTCGGCTGCGCCTGGGCCAGGTATGCTGTCGCAATGGCCGCAGCGGTGGCGTTGCTGACCGAGACGCTGGCCGCATAGACTCCCAGCAAGGCACACAGCTCCTCCTCGCCGATGCCGAATGGCTGTACGGCGTGCACTGACAACCGGTTTGTCGTCAGCGTGCCGGTCTTATCACAGCAGAGCACCGTGACATTGCTCAAGGACTCGACGGCGTTGGCCTGCTGGATCAGCGCCCCTGTGTTGGCCAGGCGCACCGCAGCAAGGCCATAGGCCACCGCGATCGCCAGCAGTAAGCCGTTGGGCACCAGGCCCGCGATCACCACCGCCATCTGCACTGTCTGGAGCAGCGGGGTCTGCCGTATCGTGGTGATCATCAGCAGGGCAAGGCCAAGGTAACAGGCCAGGACCAGTAGGATGCGGATCACCGTCGTGGCCTGTTGCTGCAATGGCGTCAGGACCCGGCGAAAGGTGCGTGCCCCTGCCGTGAGTTTATACGCGGTGCTCTGGGTTCCCACCTACAAGGCTTCGTACACAGCGCTGCCATTGACGCAAAAGCTGCCCGATGAGACGGGATCGCCAGCACACTTGCGGATCAGGTCAGACTCACCCGTGAGCAGGGATTCATCGACATCGATCCATCCTTTGCCTACCAGGCGACCGTCGACCACGATCTGGTCGCCCGGTCGCACCACGAGCAAATCCCCAACGACCAGGGCACTCGGATCAACCGGTTGCTCGTGGCCCGCCCGGATCACAGTGGCGGTGGGACGAGTGAGCAGGGCGATGCGGTCGAGGGCGCGCTTGGCACGGATCTCCTGGACGATCCCCACCACGAGATTGAAGGAGATGACGGACACCGTGGTGATGGCATCGAGCGGGTGACCGAGCAGAATCAGGACACCGCTCAGCGCGAACAGGATACTATTGATCAGGGTCAGGATGTTCTCGCGCAGGATCTGGCCGTAGGAGCGACTGGTCTGGAGCTTGACATTGTTGCCCTGACCACGAGCCCGGCGCAGGCGCACTGCATCTTCTGACAACCCCTGTAGAAGCGTAGGAGGTGCGCCATGGCTGCCCGGATGCGGCTCTTCATTGGCGGTGGTACGACCTGTCGGCACATTGGCATTCCCCGCACGACCAGAATCCTGGTCAAAGCCCTTTCCATCGGCTGTCACGATATCATGCATACGATGTTCCTCGCTTCCTTTTGATCAGGATGCTGCTCAAAGCTCCTGGCGTGAGCGATGGTGCACCTCCTGGTACACTGCGAGCAGTGGCAGGACGAGCGGGACGAGCAGGAGCATGGCCGTCTGCAGCGTATACTTGCGTGCATAGGTTTCTTTATGTGCCAGTTCGAACGCTACCTCCTGATGGGCACTCTTCCGCCTCACGATGCTTATCGCATAGAGCAACAGCGGCACGTAGTTGAGAGCAACCCACAGGAAGAAACAGCCGATGATGATCATGAAGGGCGAGTGGATGGGGCTAAGGAAGCTCCATAGGCCAAGGATGGCGCACAAGACCATGCTAAGCGCAAATTCGGCCAGAATAAGCCTGGGCCCCTGGAAGACGATGTCCAGGGCAGCAAGTTTCCGTACATCTATAAATTTTTCGCTTTTCATAGTGTTTTCCTCCGGTTGCGCCATAAGATCCTCCATCAGTTGTTTTTCTGTAAGAGTTTCTGATCCTCCGCACACAGCTTTGATACGCCAAGTATACCTGGCGTGGGGTGGGCCCTGGGAAAGAACGGCAGGACTGATCATTTTACTGAGCATCGTACAGATCATGCTCGCAACATGAGCGTGATCTGCAGAATGATGAGCACAATGATCAGGAAAATGATCAGTCCCGCCGTTCTCTCCGGTGACCGACAACCGGTATACTCCCCTCGATGAAAACACAGAGAGAGAAAGAACCCCAGGAACCTGTTGTCGAAAGGTCATCAATAGAGGTGGCCAACAGATAGGGAGAAAAGCTATGGCCGTATTTCAGGTGTCATCGAGAAGCGTGCAGCACCCTGGACCACCAAGGAAGCGCACTCGACGCTTCCCCGCTCAGTGGTATGCCGTCGCGCGGGTTGTCGGGAGCGGGTTCATCGGTGGAGTCTTCTTCACCCTGCTTGTGCAAGTCGGACATAATACGGTCTTCATCCTGCTTCCCGTGATGGTGAGCCTCACCTGGGCACAACCCCAGCGCTACAACATCAGCAAGCTGCTCCAGAGTACGCCGCTCTACCTCTTGCTCACGATCTGCCTGACGATCATCTACTACGGCGCGCTCACCGCATCGCAACTGCTGCTCTACCAGAGTCCCGATGAACCTCATATCATCATTGTCACTTCCACACTCGCCTTTGCGATCATCTTTGATCCCGCGCGCATGTATGTCCAGTCGCTCATTGAGCGGCGCTTCAACCTGCGTGATCGGGAGAAAGCGATCGAGGCATTCACCGCGACGCTGCGCGAGGAGATTGATCTCGAGCAGTTGCGTGAGCGCTTCCTCACCGTCATCCAGCGCACCATGCAACCGTACTCCATCTCCTTTTGGATACACACCTCCAATGACGAGCCTGCGCAATCCGGCTCAACAGAAAAGATCATGGTTGCCGACGATGATCCGCTCCTGGCCTACGTGCTGCGTCATCCCGGCACCCTGGAGATTGACCGTCTGCACCTGGATTCGCCGGCCTTGCAGGAGCTCTCGCTCCGTGCGGCAGAAATTCTCCTGCTCTTAGCCAGTCAGGGAGAACTGCTTGGGCTGCTTATCCTGGGAACGCATCTGAAAGGCGAAGCCTATACCCGCGAGGAGCGCACCCTGCTCGATACCCTCGCCCCCCAGGTAGCACCTGCGCTGCACGTAGCCCAGATGGTAAAGGCGCAACAGGTGCAGGTGCGCGAACGCGAACGCATTGAGCAAGAGTTGCGGACGGCTCAGGCTATTCAACACGCCTTTTTGCCCAAGGACGTGCCTGCGCTTCCTGGATGGCAGCTCACGCCCTACTACCAACCCGCGCGCGAAGTCGGTGGCGACTTCTACGATTTCCTCCCGTTTGCAGATGGCCAGCTGGGGATCGTAATTGGCGATGTCACCGGGAAGGGAATGCCAGCCGCCCTGGTGATGGCAACGGTTCACACCATGCTGCGTACGGCTGTGCAGGGCATGAGTGCTCCAGGCGAGATCTTAGCGCGGGTCAACAACCTGCTCTATGCAGAAACGCCATCCGGGATGTTTGTCACCTGCTTCTATGCGCTGCTTGACCCCAAAAGCGGGCGACTGCGCTATGCCAATGCGGGACAAGACCTGCCGTATCGACGTCACAAAGATGGCGTTTCTGAACTCTGGGCGACAGGAATGCCTCTTGGGATGATGCCAGGTACGCGCTACGAGGAGCAGGAAGTCATCGTCGCACCTGGAGACAGCCTCCTCTTCTACAGTGATGGCTTGGTAGAGGCTCATAACTCCAGGCGCGAGATGTTCGACACTCCTCGTCTCAGCTCGACTTTGTACATTTTGGGGAATAGACAGGGCATGACGCCTCCTTTGAGGTAAGATAGAAGCGAACCAAAGCTCATCTTACCAAGGAGGAAGTTCATGTCCCCTTCTGACCCCATTATAGCGATTCTCGCCCAGTTTCAACCATTGTTCACCACACCGACCTGGAAGAAAATGATGACCCTTCTGACTGGAACACTCTTGGCCCGAGGACGCCGAACGGTGACAGCAGCGTTGTGGCAAACTGGCCATCATCTGGATAGCAACTTTAGCAGGTTTCACCAGGTGCTCAATCGAGCGCGCTGGTCTCCACTGGAGCTAAGTCGGCAATTGCTCTCACTCATCATGGAGACCTTTATCCAAGCAGGAGGCGGGATCGATGTGGTGATCGACGAAACACTCGAACGGCGTTGGGGAGCCAAGATTAGCAAACGTGGGCATTACCGCGACAGCGCCCTCTCCAGCCGCGAGAGGTCGGTGAGCAGTCCGGGCTTGCGCTGGATCGTGATGGCCGTGGTCGTCACGCTGCCCTGGACCCAGCAACGCTGGGCCTTGCCCTTCTATGTGTCCTGGCGACGACTCCTGAAGTAAGCGAGAAGCTGGGAAAACGTCACAAGACTGTGGGTATGCGGGCACATCAGATGGTAAGTCTACTGCGTCGTTGGCTTCCCAACGTGCCTATCAAGCTCATAGGAGATACCGCCTACAGTATTCTTGAACTGGGACTTCATTGTGTCGCTCAACAGGTGACGCTGGTCGCTCCTTTTCGCTTGGACTCGGTGATCCACCAACCTCCCGAAGTGCGCACCAAGCATACGATTGGTCGTCCGCGTGTGGTTGGCAAACGATTGCCATCGCTCGAGACGGTCTTGCATGACCCCAAGACGGGGTGGCAGCGCATCACGGTGGACTGGTATGGGGAAGGCAAACGCGTCGTGGAGATCTGCACGGCCACGGCGCTGTGGTATCGCTATGGCTCTGATCCTTTGCCTATCCGGTGGGTGCTCACCTGTGATCCTGAGGGCAAGCGTCCTCCAAAAGCGTTGTTTTCAACCGATCAAAGCCAAACAGCTGAGGAGATTGTCCTCGATTTCATGAAGCGGTGGAGTCTGGAAACCACCTTCGAGGAAAGCCATGCCCATTTAGGGATAGAGACTCAACGGCAATGGTCGGATCTGGCGATTGAGCGAACCACGCCTCTTCTCTTTGGTCTCTACAGTCTTGTGGCCCTCTTTGGGCAAGCGCTCTATCCAGATGGACAGCTCCCTCTCAAGCAAGCTGCCTGGTATCACAAACAGGCTGCGACGTTTAGTGATGTCTTGGCAGTCGTGAGGCGGCATCTGTGGGGCAATTTTACTTTTCCCACATCACCCACTGATCCTGATGTGGTTTTAGTCCCCAGCTCTACGCTTTCTCGGCTTGCTCATGCTGTTTGTTACTGAGGGGAATTGTACAAAGTCGAGCTTAGATCTTGCGGTTGCAGCCCACGGCGGCCTCGATCGCTTCAACCAGTTCAAGACGGTCTCCGCGCATTTGGTCCTCGGCGGCCGCATGTGGGCGCTGAAGGGCCAGGAGGGAGTAATGAGCAACGTGCGCATCCGCGTGACCGTCAATCTGCACCGGGAGCACGCATCACTCGCGCCGTTCCAGCTTCCGAACCAGCGCACGGCCTTCACACCGCAACGCGTTGCGGTTGAGACCACCGAAGGAGCGGTCGTCGAGGAGCGCACCAATCCCCGTGCCGCTTTCGCTGGCCATACCCTGCAAACCCCGTGGGATGATCTGCATTTTATCTACTTCGCAAGCTATGCGATGTGGACCTATCTGACCGTCCCCTTCTCCTTGACCTGGGCCGGATTCGAAGTCACCGAGATCGAGCCGTGGCAGGAGCAGGACGAGACCTGGCGGCGCCTCAAGGTGAAGTTCCCACCGCACATCGCCTCGCACAGCACCGAGCAGATCTTCTATCTCGGTGACGATGGATTGTTGCGCCGGCACGACTATGATGTAGAGATCACAGGCAACACTCCAGCTGCCCATTACGTCTCTGACTACAAGGACGTGTCCGGCATCATGATGCCGACGAAGCGTCGTGTGTTCATTCGTCAGCCGGACAACACGCCTGCGCTTGACCCGGTGCTCATCTCGATCGATCTCAGCGACATTCGCTTCGCATGAGGCTTTCGCACGGCGGACACTCACGACCACCACATCTTAGTGATGGGGTGGGCCGCCATCGGGTTCTAAGAAGGCGGTGGTGGACATTCTCACAATCAGACATAGGGAGGCAAAAATGACAGTCGATTTTCCAACCAACACAGTTATCATACTTACCCTGGCGATTACAGTGTTTACTGCTGGTGCATGGGTCGGCCTGTCGGTGGCGATCAGACGCTCACCCATCGCCCCGCAGGCCAAGCGTAGATGGCGTTGGGGTGCAGGGATTGTGCTGCTCACGTTGCTGCTTGCCCGTTGGGTGTTAGCGCAGAGCAGTACGGTCTTGGGACTAGCATTCGTCATTCCGTTCGCCGTAGTGAGCCTTTTGGCAGGTATCCTGCCGCTGCTGCTCTCGCCAGTTTTTCGGCAGATCGTCCGGTCAATCCCCGCAACGTGGCTTTACGGTTTACAAGCCATCAGGGTGTTCGGCGGTTTTTACTGGCTCGCCCTGGCGGATATGAAACTGCTTGCGCCTCAATTTGCACTTTCTGCCGGTTATGCCGACATCGTCGCAGGGGTGTTGGCGCCCGTGATGATTTACCTCCTGTCAACGAGAAAACCATTTGCCCGTGCGCTCGTGATTGCTTGGAACGTGTTCGGCCTGCTGGACTTCGTAAACGGGTACACGACCACATTCGTGTTCAATGCCCGGTTTATTGCCCAGCTTGCAGCATCCGGGACATCGGTGCATTATATGAACTATACGGCCTTCATCTCAGCCTTTGTCGTTCCATTGCTTATCGTGTTGCACATTTATTCGTTGTTCCAATTGCTGGGACCGCGCGCTGACGAGATGAAGCAGCGGGTAAAAGGAGCTGCCGGAGATCCAGTTTTTGGAGAGAACAACGCTCCGTCCATTTTGAAAGTACATGACTGACAGCTTTGCTTGGCACCATCATTGCTCTTCCTGGCGTTTGTTTGGAAGGCAGCGACACCTCCAGGTGTGGAAAGGCCTAAGGAAAGGGAGGTACAATGAGCACTACAAGCATATCGACCAGGCACCCTTCGCTGGAGGCGCAGGAATTACAAGAATAGCTCTCAAGGAGAAAAGTATGTCATTCGTGATTCAAGGGGTCCACGTCTACCTGACAGACTGTGGGTCTGGTTCCCCTCTTCTCTTCCTTCATGGTGCTCCCGACTCGGCTGAGATGTGGAGAGGCGTGATAGAGCATCTGAAGGATCAACACCGTTGTTTCGCTCCTGACCTGCCGGGCTTTGGGCGTTCTCCTGCCCCGGCAGATTTCAACTGCTCTCTCGAGAACATGGCTTATTTTCTCGACCAACTCATAGAAGAGGCTGCCATCCCAACACCGCTCAACCTCGTCGTCGCAGACTTTGGGGCCACGTATGGTCTGTCTTGGGCCGTGACCTATCCTCACAAGATAGGGCGCCTCGCCATTGTCGGCGGTTCCAACTTTAGCTCCCGCTATCGCTGGCATGGAGCTGCTCGCTTGCTGCGGATACCGCTGCTGGGAGAAGTAGCCATGGCAACGGTGACCCTTCCTTCCCAGGAGAAGATGATGCGTCACCATGCTCCGCTCGTGAGTCCAGCGTATGTCCGGGAGTCCTACACCCTCTCGCTAGCAAAACCTGAGACCCGCCGCATGATGCTGAAATTGTACCGCAGCGTCAATCCGAAGGATTTCGTTGAGCGGGAAGAGCGTCTCCATCACCTGACAGCGCATGTCCCTACCCTGGTGCTCTGGGGAGACAAAGATCCCTTTATTACACCAGAGTATGCCGAACAATTTGGGAGCGCACACGTTGAACATTTTCCTCAGAACGGTCACTGGCTTGCAGTTGAGTCTCCGGGGATCGTCGCACAACGACTGGCTACTTTCTTTGCTTAAAAGAACACGATGAGATGATGAAACGCATTGAAGGACATAAATGATGATCAGTAAAATGATCAGCTTTGCCATTCTCTCCTATGGCCTGTGCCATGTATACTTGTCTCTGTACGAGACGCATCGCCCTGCGATGAGCGGGGAGTCAAGGTAGCACCAGACACTTTGTCGTATCGTCGTATCCATGAAGAGAAAGAGGACAAGTCAATGATTGTTGAATACACGCGTTACCAGGTGGCCGACGAGCAGCGTAGTGCCCTGGAGAGGGCGTATGAACGCGCTCAAAGCGTGCTCATCACCTCCCCTCACTGTCTCAGTTATGAGTTGTCCCGCTGCGTCGAGGACCCCACCTCCTATATCCTGCGCATTGAATGGGACTCCTCGGATGGTCACCTGAAGGGGTTTCGTGGAA
>Ga0137380_10001872_pt1 | contig 17511 bp, 14 predicted proteins | sample SagtaG_17_FD_104809 | JGI IMG/M metagenome (GOLD analysis project Ga0137380, IMG submission 104809) | Vadose zone soil microbial communities from Sagehorn Ranch, Mendocino, California, USA - Sage2_L_100_16 metaG | ecosystem: Environmental > Terrestrial > Soil > Vadose zone | place: USA...
AGAAGCTGCGCGGGCAGGAGATCTGCCGCCTCAACAAGCTGCCGCTGATCCAGCTCGTCGAGTCCGGCGGCGCCAATCTCAATTACCAGGCGCAGATTTTCGTCGAGGGCGGCCAGACGTTCCGCAACCAGGCGCGGCTCTCCGCGCGCGGCATTCCGCAGGTCACCGTGGTGCACGGCTCCTCGACCGCGGGCGGCGCCTACCTGCCCGGCCTGTCGGATTACGTCATCATGGTGAAGGGCCGCGCCAAAGTTTTTCTCGCCGGACCGCCGCTGCTGCGTGCCGCCACCGGCGAGATTTCCACCGACGAGGAGCTGGGCGGCGCCGAGATGCATTCGACCGTGTCGGGCGTCTCCGACTACATGGCCGAGAACGACGCCGACGCGATCCGCCTCGCCCGCGAGGTGGTGGCCAAGCTCGACTGGAACGCCCGCATGTCGCCGCAAACGCCGCAAAACTTCCGCGAGCCGCGCTACAGCGCCGACGAGCTCGCCGGCGTCGTGCCGGTCGACTACCGCAAGCCGTACGACGTGCGCGAGGTCATCGCGCGCATCGTCGACGATTCCGACTTCCTCGATTTCAAGGCGCTCTACGGCGCGCAGACGGTATGCGGCCAGGCGCAGATCGAGGGCCACGCCTGCGGCATCATCGGCAATAACGGGCCGATCGACGCGGACGGCTCGGTCAAAGCCGCGCAGTTCATCCAGCTGATGTGCCAGGCCGGCAGCCCGATCGTCTATCTGCAGAACACGACCGGCTATATCGTCGGCCCCGAGGCGGAGCGGAACGGCATCGTCAAGCACGGCTCGAAGATGATCCAGGCGGTCGCCAACGCGTCGGTGCCGCAAATCACGCTGCATATCGGCGCGAGCTTCGGCGCGGGAAATTACGGCATGTGCGGCCGCGCCTTCGATCCGCGTTTCATCTTCGCCTGGCCCAACAACCGCATCGCCGTGATGGGCGGCGAGCAGGCCGCCAAGGTGCTTTCCATCATCGCCGAGGAACGCTCCGTGCGCACCGGCAAGCCGGTCGACCGCGCCGCGCTGCAGGGGATGGAGCGCAAGGTCGTCGACCAGTTCGACCGCGAGTCGACCGCGCTCTACGCCACCGCGCGCCTGTGGGACGACGGCCTGATCGACCCGCGCGATACGCGAACGGTCCTCGCCTTCTGCCTGTCGATCTGCCGCGAGGCGGAGAGGCGCTCCCTCAACCCGACGAGCTTCGGCGTCGCCCGCATGTGAACAGCTGAAAGGCAAAGCCCATGATCTACACCGAACAACACCGCGAGCTGATGCGCTCGGTCGCAAAGTTCTGCGAGACCGAGATCAATCCGCATGCCGAGGAATGGGAGCAGGCCGGCATCTTCCCCGCCCACGACGTGTTCAAGAAGATGGGCGACAAGGGCTTCCTCGGCATCCACAAGCCGGAAAAGTTCGGCGGGCTCGGGCTCGACTACGCCTACGAGCTCGCCTTCTGCGAGGCGCTCGGCGCGCTCAAATGCGCCTCGGTCGGGATGGCGGTCGGCGTGCAGACCGACATGGCGACGCCCGCGCTCGCCCGCTACGGCTCCGACGAGTTGCGCGAGGAGTTTTTGCGCCCGAGCATCGCCGGCGACTACGTCGCCTGCCTCGGCGTGTCCGAGGTCGGCGCCGGCTCCGACGTCGCCAGCATCAAGACCTACGCGCGCAAGGACGGCGGCGACTACGTCATCAACGGCGGCAAGATGTGGACCACCAGCGGCGCCCAGGCCGACTGGATGTGCCTGCTTGCCAACACCGGCGACGGCGCGGTCCATCGCAACAAGTCGCTCATCTGCGTGCCGATGAAGACCAAGGGCGTCAACGTCGCGCGCAAGCTCGACAAGCTCGGCATGCGCGCCTCCGACACGGCGCAGATCTTCTTCGAGAACGTGCGCGTGCCGCAGCGTAACCGCATCGGCGAAGAGGGCATGGGCTTCGTCTACCAGATGCAGCAGTTCCAGGAGGAGCGCATCTGGGCGGCGGCGGGCGGGCTCGTCACGATGGAGCGCGCGATCAAAGACACGATCGAGTACACGCGCCAGCGCAACGCCTTCGGCAAGAGCATCCTCGACAATCAGGTCGTGCATTTCCGGCTGGCCGAGCTGCAGACCAAGGTCGAGCTGCTGCGCTCGCTCATCTACCGGGCGGCCGAGGACTACATCGGCGGCGCCGACATCACGCAGCTCGCCTCGATGGCGAAGCTCACCGGCGGCCGGCTCAAGCGCGAGGTCTACGACGCCTGCCTGCAATACTGGGGCGGCATGGGCTACATGACCGAGACGGAAATCTCGCGCATGTACCGCGACGGGCGGCTGTCCTCGATCGGCGGCGGCGCCGACGAGATCATGCTCGGCATCATCTGCAAGGGCATGGGCACGCTCCCGGGCCAGCCCAAGACGAATTATTGAGGAAGTGGGACACTGCGCCTCGGGGAATCCCTCCCCCGCTTGCGGGCTCCCTCTCCCCGCTTGCGGGGAGAGGGTCGGGGTGAGGGGGCCTCTGTGAGCGCGCACTTTGCTCACCCCCTCACCCGGATCGCTTCGCGATCCGACCTCTCCCCGCGCCGAACTCGGGTTTACCCGAGTTCGGCCATGAATGACGTGGCCGAAGTCGGAAACATCCGACTTCGGCTCGGGGAGAGGTGAAGAAAGAAAGGCCAAGCGATGGTGAGCGAGCTGCCGGCGTGCAAGACCCTGCTGCTGGAGCGCCGCGGCTCGCGGCTGCACGTCACGCTCAACCGGCCGGAGGCGCGCAACGCCCTCAACCAGGACATGGTGGGCGATCTGCTCGCCGTGGTCGAGCTGCTCGAGCGCGGTAGCGACATCGCGACCATCGTCCTGCGCGGCGCCGGCGGCACGTTCTCGGCCGGCGGCGACATCAAGGGATTTTTGGAGCAGATCAAGACGCCGCCACCCGCGCCCGGCGAGACCGATCCGATCGCCGTCAACAACCGCCGCTTCGGCGGCTTCCTCGCCCGCTTCGACGCTCTGCCGCAGACCATCGTGCTGGCGATCGAGGGCGCGGCGTTCGGCGGCGGGCTCGGCCTCGCCTGCATCGGTGACGTGGCCGTGTGCATGGCGGACACGCGCTTCGCCATGTCGGAGACCGGCCTCGGCATCCCGCCGGCGCAGATCGCTCCGTTCGTGGCGGCGCGCATCGGCGTGCCGCAGGCGCGGCGGCTTGCGCTCACCGGCATGCGCTTCGACGGGCGCGAGGCCGGCCGCATCGGTCTCGTCCATCACGTGTGCGAGGACGCGGCGGCGTTCGAGGCGACGCTGGCAAAAGTGCTCGCCGATATCGGCCGCTGCGCTCCGGGCGCCAATGCGGCGACCAAGCGGCTGTTGCTGGCGAGCCGCACCACCCCGCTGCCCGAACTGCTCGATCAGGCCGCGGACGCCTTCGCCCAATGCCTGCGCGGGCCCGAGGGACAGGAGGGCGTGGCGGCGTTCCTCGACAAGCGCAAGCCGTCCTGGGTCGATCCGGACGGCGGCCGCAATGGCTGATTTCCGCAAGGTGCTGATCGCCAATCGCGGCGAGATCGCCGTGCGCGTGATGCGCACCGCACGCGCGCTCGGGCTGCGCACCGTCGCGGTCTATTCCGACGTCGACCGCGGCGCGCCGCACACGGCGCTGGCCGATGAAGCGGTCCCGATCGGGCCGGCGCCGGCGATAAGATCCTATCTGGCGATCGAGAGGATCATCGCGGCGGCGCGCCGCAGCGGCGCCGACGCGGTCCATCCCGGCTATGGCTTCCTGTCCGAGAACGCCGACTTCGCACAGGCGTGCGCGGCGGCCGGCCTCGTCTTCGTCGGCGCGCCGGCCGAGGCCATCCGCCTCATGGGCCACAAGGCGGCGGCGAAGCGGCGCATGCACGAGGCCGGCGTGCCGTGCGTGCCGGGCCATGCGGGCGACGACCAGGACGACGACGCGCTGGCGCGCCACGCCGGCGCGATCGGCCTGCCGGTGATGATCAAGGCCGCGGCGGGCGGTGGCGGCAAGGGCATGCGGCTTGCGGCCGACAAGCTGCGATTGCTCGACGACCTGCGAGCCGCGCGCTCCGAGGCCGAGAAGGCATTCGGCGCCGGCGAATTGATCCTGGAAAAGGCGATCGCTGCGCCGCGCCACGTAGAGATGCAGATTTTCGCCGACGCGCACGGCAACATCATCCATCTCGGCGAGCGCGAATGCTCGATCCAGCGCCGCCATCAGAAGGTGATCGAAGAGGCGCCCTGCCCGGCGCTGACCGAAGAACTGCGCCGCGCCATGGGCGATGCGGCGGTCGCGGCCGCCCGGGCGATCGGCTACGTGGGCGCCGGCACGGTCGAGTTCCTGCTCGCCCCGGGTGGACGTTTCTATTTTCTCGAAATGAACACCCGCCTGCAGGTCGAGCATCCGGTCACCGAAATGGTCACCGGTCTCGATCTCGTCGAATGGCAGTTTCGCGTCGCCGCGCGCGAGCACCTGCCGCTCGCCCAGGAGGACGTCACCGTGCGCGGACATGCCATCGAGGCGCGGCTCTATGCCGAGGATGCCCACGCCGACTTCCTGCCCCAGGCCGGGACTGTGCTGGCCTGGGAACCGCCGGAGCGTCCCGGCGTGCGGGTCGATCACGCGCTGACGGCGGGCCTGGCAGTGTCGCCCTTTTACGATCCGCTGCTCGCCAAGGTGAGCGCCGATGGGACGAGCCGCGAGGAGACGCGGCGGCGGCTGATCGCGGCGCTCGAAGACACGTTGATGCTGGGCATCGAGACGAACCGCCGTTTTCTCGTCGATTGCCTTGCCCACAAGGCGTTCGCGGCCGGCGACATCAGCACCGCCTTCATCGACACCCATTTCCCCGCCGCGCGGCGCGCGCGGCCGGTGCCGGACGGCCGCATGCGTGCGCTTGCCGCCGTACTGATCGTGCGGCACGGCGAGAACCTCACCGGCCATTCGCTCAGCGGCTGGCGCAGCGCCGGCGCGACGCCCGTTCCGGTGCTGCTCGCCTGCGGCGCGGAGAAGACGCCGCTCGAAGTGACGCGCGCGACGGACGAAACCGATCGGGTCACGGGCGCCGGGTGCCACGACGTCGAGATCGTCGCGCTCGAGGGGACGCGCGTGCGGTTTCTCGCCGACGGCCTGGAGCAGACCGCGCGCTTCGTCTGGCAGCGCGACGTGCTGCATCTGAGCCTCGACGGCGTGACCGCGGCCTTCGCCGACATGCAGCTCGCGCCGAGCGAAACGGCGGAAAAAGCAGGCGCCGGCGCCGCGGCGGCACCGATGAGCGGGATCATTTCCGCGCTGCGGGTGAAGGCCGGCGACGCCGTGCGCAAGGGGCAGTGCCTCGTCATCCTCGAGGCCATGAAGATGGAGCACGAGATCGTGGCGCCGCGCGACGGCACCGTCACGGCCGTGCTGGTCGCAATCGGCGAGCAGGTGCCGGCCCGCAAAGTCCTTCTCGAATTGAAAGACACGTAGCCCGCATGGAGCGCGGCGCAATGCGGGATCCCGGATTTCGCTTCGCTCCATCCGGGCTACGAGCTATGCTCGCCGCCAAGCAAGCAGCGGTGGCCGGGGACGATCCATAGCAGCCGCAGGGGACGCCGGGATGCTGGATTTCATTCAGCAGCTCGTGGGCGGCATTGCCCTGGGCTGCGTCTACGGCCTCATCGCGCTGGGCTTCGTCCTGATCTACAAGGCGACGGAAGTCGTCAACTTCGCCCAGGGCGACCTGATGATGCTGGGCGGGTTCTTCGCCTTCACCTTCATCGCTCAGTTCGGATTGAACTACTGGCTCGGCTTCGCGCTTGCCGTGCTGGCGATGGCCGCGTTCGGCAGCGCGGTCGAACGCGTCATCGTGCGGCCGATCCTGGGTTATCCGCAGTTCTCCATCGTCATGGTGACGATCGGCCTGGGGTTTGCGCTGCGCGCGGTCGCCGGCATGATCTGGGGCACCGATGATCTGCGCATCGACACGCCGTTCAGCACCGGGGTGGTGCGGCTCGGACAGCTGGTCCTCGCCTACGACAAGCTCTCGGTGATCGTCGCCACCATCCTGCTCTGCCTTGCGCTGTGGCTCTATTTCAACAAGACCCGCATGGGCGTCGCCATGCAGGCGACCTCGCAGAACATGCTCGGCGCCTATTACATGGGCATCCCGGTCAAGCGCGTGTTCTCCCTCATCTGGGCGATCAGCGCGGCGGTCGCGGGCTTTGCCGGCGTGCTGTTGGCGCCGATCGCCTTCATCCACACCAATCTCGGGTTCCTCGGGCTCAAGGCGTTTCCGGCGGCGGTGCTCGGCGGCTTCGGCAGCATTCCCGGCGCGCTGGTGGGCGGCCTCGTCATCGGCATCATCGAGACCCTGTCCGGCTTCTACCTGCCGGAGGGGTTCAAGGACGTCGCCGCCTATGTCGTGCTGCTCGGCGTGCTGATGCTGCGGCCCGAGGGCCTGTTCGGCCTGCACCTGCGCAAGAAGGTGTGACGCCCGATGCGCACAATCTTCAAGACCGACTACGACCAGGATATCCGCCTGCTCAAGCATGCCGGCTATTGGTGGGCCTATGGCGCGCTGATCCTCGTTGCGCTGCTCCTGCCGTTCGCGGTCGGCTCCTACCTGCAGAGCCAGATCGTCTTCGTCTTCATCTATGCGATCGTCGGCGTCGGGCTCTTGATCCTCACCGGGTTCACCGGCCAGGTCTCGCTCGGGCACGCCGCGTTCATGGCGATCGGCGCCTACACGGCCGCCTACATGCAGAAGCTCGGCGTGCCCTTCGTGGTCTATTTTCCGCTCGCCGCGGTGCTCGCCGGCGCGGTCGGCGCGCTGGTCGGCTTCCCGGCGCTCCGCCTCACCGGCATCTACCTCGTCATCGCCACCATCGCGTTCGGCTTCATCGTCGAGGAAGTGGCGGCGCGCTGGGAGAGCGTGACCAACGGCAACGAGGGGATGCGGGTCGCGGCGGTCAGCCTGTTCGGCTCGACCCTCGTCCGCGACGGCGCCGCGTTCTACTACCTGTGCCTCGCCGCCCTCGTGCTGGCGCTGCTGGCGGCGCTCAACATCCTGCGCTCGCCCACCGGCCGCGCCTTCGTGGCGGTGCGCGACAGCGAGACGGCGGCGCGCAGCATGGGCGTGAACCTCGCGTTCTACAAGGTCACCGCGTTTGCGATCAGCGCCGCCATGACCGGGCTTGCCGGCTGCCTGTTCGCCCACAAGCTGTCGTTCATCAGCCCGGAAATGTTCACCCTGCTGCTCTCGCTCGAGTTCATCATCGTGATCATCATCGGCGGCGCCTCGAGCCTGCACGGCGCCGTGCTCGGCTCGATTTTCGTGGTGATGGTCGATCCGTTCCTCACCCTGCTCAAGGACGACCTGCCCCGCGTCATTGCCGGCGTGGCGGCCGCCGTGGGGGCCTCGCCGGGCCGGGCCGCCGCGCTCGAGGACCTGATCGCGCGCGTCGGCGCCGCCGCCGGCGTCAAGGGCGCCATCTACGGCGTCATCATCATCCTGTTCATCATCCTCGAGCCCTACGGCCTCTACGGCCGCTGGCTCAAGCTCAAGCTCTATTTCGACCTGTTCCCGCTCTACAAGCGCGCCACCTTCCGCCGGGTGAAGACCTACGTGAAATCGGAGCGCAACCGGTGATCTCGCTCAAGGTCGACGACCTCACGCTCCGGTTCGGCGGCCTCACCGCGGTCGACGGGGTGAGCTTCGAGGTGCGCCGGGGCGAGATCTTCACCATGATCGGCCCGAACGGCGCCGGCAAGACCTCGATCTTCAACGTCATATCGCGGTTCTACCAGCCGAGTTCCGGCCGGCTGCATTTCGAGGACCGCGACATCACCGGCGTTCCCGCGCACGAGATCGCGCGGCTCGGCATCGCGCGCACGTTCCAGAACATCGAGCTGTTCGAGAACGCGACGGTGCTGAGCAATCTGCTGGTCGGCCGCCACCGCCATCGCACCACCCGGCTGTGGGAGGAGGTGCTGTTCCTGCCCAAGGTGCGGCGTGCCGAATACGCGCACCGCCACCGCGTCGAGGAGATCATCGATTTCCTCGACCTGCAGAAGTACCGCGACCAGCTCATCGCCGGCCTGCCCTACGGCGTGCGCAAGGTGTGCGAATTGGCCCGCGCGCTGTGCACCGAGCCCAAGCTGCTGCTGCTCGACGAGCCGTCCTCCGGCCTCAACGTCGAGGAGACCGACGACATGGCGTTCTGGATCCACGACATCAGGAACGAGCTCGGCATCACCGTGCTGATGGTCGAGCACGACATGACGCTGGTGAACCGGGTGTCGGACCGCGTGCTCGCGCTCAATTACGGGCGCGTGCTGGCGCTCGGCACGCCGTCAGAAATCCAGCGCCATCCCGACGTCATCGCCGCATATCTCGGCGCATAGCGCATGATCCCGAAAAGCGGATACCGGTTTTCGGATAAAGATCATGCGCCCGATCTAAGGACGAGCCGATGAGCGACGAGGCCATCCTCAAGGTCAGCAACATCGAGAGCTATTACGGGCCGATCATGGCGGTGCGCGGGGTGAGCCTCGAGGTGCCGCGCGGCCGCATCGTCGCGGTGCTCGGCGCGAACGGCGCCGGCAAGACCACGATCCTCAAGACCATCTCCGGCGTGCTCGACCCGCTCAAGGGCACGATCGAGTTCGACGGCCGGCACATCCAGCGCATGGATGCCGACCGCATCGTGCGCCTGGGCGTGAGCCACGTGCCGGAAGGACGCGAGATCTTCCCGTTCCTGACCGTGCGCGAGAACCTGATGATGGGCGCGTTCGCGCGCCATGATCGGCACGGGGTGGAGGAGGACCTCGAGCGCATCTACGGCTACTTTCCCCGGCTCAAGCACCGTCTCGATCAGCTCGGGGGATTCCTGTCGGGCGGCGAGCAGCAGATGCTGGCGATCAGCCGCGCGCTGATGAACCGGCCAAAACTGCTGCTGCTCGACGAGCCCTCGCTCGGGCTCTCGCCGCTCCTGGTCAGGGAGATCTTCACCATCATCCGGCGCATCAACGCGGAGCAGGGCACGTCGATGCTGCTGGTCGAGCAGAACGCCCGCATGGCGCTGGAGACCGCGCAATACGGCTACGTGCTCGAAGTCGGCCGCATCGTCATGGCGGACACGAGCGAGCGCCTGATGCACAGCACCGACATCCAGGAATTCTACCTCGGCGCCAAGGAGGCCGGCGCCCGCGGCGAACGCCGCTGGAAGAAGCGCAAGACTTGGCGTTGAATGGGCGCGCGAGGCGGACCATGCGCGATGCGAACCTGACGGTGGCGGAGACCCTGCCGAAGAGCTTTGTGCTCGCGGCCGAGCGGCGCGGCGACCGGCCGGCCATCCGCGAAAAGGACCTCGGCATCTGGAAGACCGTCACCTGGAACGAGTGGCTCGCGCGCGCGAGAGAGGTGGCCTATGCGCTGCACGCGATCGGCTTCAAGCCCGGCGACGTCGCCTCGGTGCTCTCCAACACGGTGCCCGAATGGGCCTACGCCGACATGGGCATCCAGTGCGCCGGCGGCGTCTCGTCGGGCATCTATCCGACCGATTCGGTGAAGCAGGTCGCCTACCTCGTCGACGATTCGCGCACGCGCGTTCTCTTCGTCGAGGACGACGAGCAGCTCGACAAGGCGCTGGAGGCGCGCAAGCTCTGCCCGACGCTTGAGAAGATCGTGATCTTCGACACGGAGGGCCTGAGCGACTTCCGCGATCCGATGTGCGTGCCGTTCGCCGACTTCCTCGCCGCCGGCCGCGCCTACATGCAGGGGCGCGACGGGCTTTGGCAGCAGATGATCGAGGCGCGCGGGCCCGAGGATCTCGCCATCCTCGTCTACACCTCCGGCACCACCGGGCCGCCGAAGGGCGCCATGCTCAGCCACCGCAACATCGTCACCCAGATGCGGCACAGCGTCGACGTGCTGTCGTGGCGCGAGGGCGACGAGCGGCTCGCCTTTCTGCCCATGTGCCACGTCGCCGAGCGCATCGCCGGCTGCTACTACGCGATCGCCACCGGCGTCACGTCGAACTACGCGGAAAGCCCGGAGACGGTGCCGGAGAACATCCGCGAGGTGCAGCCGACCCTGTTCGGCGCGGTGCCGCGCGTGTGGGAGCGGTTCTATTCGGCGGTGATGATCGCGCTCAAGGACGCGACGCCGTTCGAGCGCTGGGCCTATCGGCTGGCGATCGGCGCCGGTTACCGCGTCGCCGACGCGCGGCTTGCCGGCCGCGCTCCGAGCCTGATCGAGCGGTGCGCCTTTGCGCTCGCCCACCGGCTGGTGCTGCGCAACATCCGCACCATGATGGGCATCGACCGCTGCCGCTGGCTGTTCACCGGCGCCGCGCCGATCGCCCCCGACCTGATCCGCTGGTACCTCGCGCTCGGCATCAACATGTACGAGGTCTACGGCCAGACCGAGAACGCCGGCATTGCCACCGCCACGCCGCTCGACGCCATCAAGCTCTCGACCGTCGGCAAGGCGGTGCCCTATGGCGAGGTGACGATCTCGCCGCAGGGCGAGATCCTGATCCGCGGCGACTTCGTGTTCATGGGCTATCTCAACCAGCCGGAGAGGACGGCGGAGACCGTCGACCGCGACGGCTGGCTGCATACCGGCGACGTCGGCCTCATCGACAACGAGGGCTACGTGCGCATCACCGACCGCATGAAGGACATCATCATCACGGCGGGAGGCAAGAACATCACGCCGTCGGAGATCGAGAACCAGCTCAAATTCTCGCCCTATATCAGCGACGCCGTGGTGGTCGGCGACCGCCGGCCGTATCTCACCTGCCTCGTCATGATCGACCAGGAGAACGTGGAAAAATTCGCCCAGGACACCGCCGTCCCGTTCACCAATTACGCCAGCCTGTGCCGCACGCGCGAGGTGCGCGACCTGATCTGGAGCGAGATCGAGAAGGTCAACGTCAATTTCGCGCGCGTCGAGACGATCAAGCGGTTTCACCTGATCGAGCGGCAGCTCACCGCCGAGGACGACGAACTGACGCCGACCATGAAGCTCAAGCGCAAGTTCGTCAACGAGAAGTACCGTGCCGAGATCGAGGCCATGTACCGCGCCGCTTGATCCCTCCCCGGAACGGGGAGGGTGGCCGCGCGCGCAGCGCGCGGCCGGGTAGGGCCGCTCGGCATGCTCGGTGCATGGGAAAGAACCCCACCCCCGCCACTTCGTGGCGGACCCTCCCCTTTCAGGGGAGGGATAAGCTGCGCTACCATCGCGCCCTCGGACAAACAAATTCACCCCACAGGGAGAATCCCATGAGGATCGGTTTCGGCAGAACGGCGGTCGCCGGCGTCGCGTTCGCGCTCATGGTCGCGCCGGCGACGGCGCAGACCAAGGTCGCCACCCAGGGCATCTCCGACAACGAGATCGTGGTCGGCAGCCACCAGGATCTCAGCGGACCGGTCAAGGTCTGGGGCGTCTCCGTCGCCAACGGCATGCGGATGGCGGTGGACGAGATCAACGCGGCCGGCGGCATCCACGGCCGCAAGCTGCGGCTGATCATCGAGGACAGCGGCTACGATCCCAAGCGCGCGGTGCTGGCGACGCAGAAGCTGATCGAGAAGGACAGGGTCTTCTCGATGCTCGGCTCCATGGGCTCGCCGACGGTGTTGGCCGCCCAGGACATCGTGCTCGATGCCGGCATCACCCAGCTCTTCCCGCTCACCGCCGCCGAGTTCACCTTCAAGATCGATCCGGCGAAGCCGCAGGAGCGGCTCAAATTCGCCAACATCCTGCCCTACGTCGAGTCGACGCGCGCGGCGGTCAAATATCTGGTCGACCTGAAGCGCCCGCAGAAGCCCTGCCTGATGCATCAGGACGACGAGTACGGCAAGAACGTGCTCGACGGCTTTACCGCCCAGCTCGCCGCGATGAAACAACAGCCCGGCACGATCACGACGTTCAAGCGCGGCGCCACCGACTTCAGCGCCCAGGTGGCGCGCATGAAGTCCGACGGCTGCGACCTGGTGGTGCTCGGCACGGTGGTCCGCGAGACCATCGGGGCCATGGGCGAGGCCAAGAAGCTGGGCTGGAGCGTCACCTTCCTCGGCGCCCTGCCGACCAACGTGCTCGAAGTGCCGGCGCTCGGCAAGGACGTGGTCGAGGGCCTCTACGCGGCGGCGGCGTTCGAGGTGCCCTACGAAGACACGGCGAAGGGGAAGGTCAAGGAGTGGCTGGCGAGCTACAAGAAGGCGTTCGGCGTCGACGCCAACACCCAGGCGATCGTCGGCTACAACGTGATCGCCACGTTCGTGTTCTACGCCAATCTCGCGGGCAAGGACCTCACCGGGCAAAAACTCCTCGACGCCCTCGAGTCGGGCAAGGAGTATCGCGACCACTTCAACTCGCCGCCGGTGAAATTCTCCAGGACCAGCCATCTGCCGGAGATCATCACCCAGGTGCAGCAGGTGCAGAACGGCCGCTGGGTGGTGATCAAGGACGGGCTGATGTTTTGATGATGACGTGCCCCGGGCGCAGCGCAGCACGAAGTGATGCGCTGCAGACCCGGGGTCCATCACTTTACCCAAACTGGGTCCCGGATCAGCAGTGCACCGCTCCGCTTCGCTGCGCGCTGCACCGCATCCGGGACACGCATTCGAAAAATTCGAGAACAGCTCACCCGATCAGGGCGGCGTAGGGAATGAATCCGATCGTCGCGCCGGGTTTGATGTCGGTCGTCTCCTCGGCAAGCTCGGCGAGGCCGTCGGTCCGGGTGAGCGAGGTGATCACGCCGGCCCCCTCCTGCGGATATTTGCTCGCCTCGAGGGTTCCGTCGGCGGCGCGTTCGAGGGTGACGCGCACGTATTCGCGCCGGCCCTGCTTCTTGCGGTAGGCGAAGCCGGCACGCACCGGCAGTCCGACGATCGGCTCCGGCAGCGCGCCGGCGAGGCGCAGCAGCAGCGGACGCACCACCCGCACGAAGGTGACGAAGGCCGCCACCGGATTGCCCGGCAGCCCGACGAAGGCGGCGCTGGCGCCCGATCCGGGAATGACGCCCATCGCCACCGGCCGGCCCGGCTTGATGGCGACGCGCCAGAACACCAGCCGGCCGACCCGTTCGACCGCGGCGCGCACGTGATCCGCCTCTCCGGTCGAGACGCCGCCCGAGGTGAGTACGAGATCGTGTTGCGCGGCGGCGGCGGCAAGCGCGGCGGCGAGCGGCTGCGGGTCGTCGGGCAGGATGCCGAGGTCGGTCACCCGCGCACCGAGGCGCGCGGCAAGCTCGGCGAGAAGCCGCCGGTTGGCGTCGTAGAGCGCCGGCTGCGGCCGCGGCGCGCCCGGCTCGATGATCTCGTCGCCGGTCGAGAACAGCGCGACGCGGATGCGCCGGCGCACCGCCAGGTCGACGAGCCCGAGCGCCGCCGCGAGCGCGACGTGCTGCGGCTGCAGGCGCCGGCCGGCCGGCAGGGCCACCGCGCCGGCGCGCACGTCCTCGCCGGCGAGGCGCCGGTTGGCGCCGGGCTTCAGACCGAGAGGCACGACGACCGACGCGTCCTCGACGCGGCAATCCTCCTGCATGAACACCGTATCGGCCCCGGCCGGCATGGGGGCGCCGGTGAAGATGCGCACCGCCTGCCCGGCCGCGACCGGCCGCGCCGCCGCGTGGCCGGCAGCCACCCGATCGACGATGGCGAGCCGCGTCTCGCCGTCCGCGGCGAGCGAGGAATGGCGCACCGCAAAGCCGTCGACCGCCGAATTGTCGAACGGCGGCAGGTCGACCGGCGCAATCAGGTCGCCGGCGAGCACGCGCCCCGCAGCCTCGTTCAAGCTCGTCCGCTCGATTTCGCCGACCGGCGCGATGCGCTCGGCGAGCAGCCGCTCCACCTCCTCGACCGGGAGCAGCGGGCCGCCGAACGCGAAGCAGTCGTCGGAGAGCTGCGCCATCACCGGCTCCCGCCGCACAGCGTCTCGATCGGCGCCGCGCGGGCGAGCACCACATCGACGATCGCGTCGATGTCGTCGAGCGCGACGACCGGAACGCTCGCCGTCACCGGCGCGTCGGACGCCACCGCGACCACGTGCGGATCGTCGCCATGCAGCGGCGGCTTGCCCAATGCCGCGCGGAAAACTTCGAGCTTCGGATGCGCGCCGTGCTTGAAGCCTTCGACCACCACGAGGTCGACGGGGCTGAGTTTCTTCAGGAGCTCGCGAAGCGACGGCTCCGCCGTGCCGCGCAGCTCATGCACCAGTGCCCAGCGCCGCGCCGAGGACACCAGCACTTCGGTCGCCCCCGCCGCGCGGTGGGTATGGGAGTCCTTGCCCGGCTGATCGACGTCGAAGGCGTGATGCGCGTGCTTGACGGTCGACACGCTCACGCCCCGCGCGGCGAGGCGCGGAATCATCCTGGCGAGCAGCGTGGTCTTGCCTGCTCCGCTCCAGCCGGCGATGCCGATGACGCGCATGGGCGGGATTATAGCGGCTAAATCCTCCCCCGACGCATATTCGCCCCTCCGGTGCGCGGGGAGAGCGAGCGCGCGCGGCACCCGCGCGAATCAGCTAGCAATAGCGTGAGCATGATCGGGGGATGGCGATGAGCGACTCCATACCGGTCGACCTCATCCGGGCGGCGCGGATCGTCGTCGATACGGTCGCCCGCAACATCAACAGCAGCGGCTCGGGCGTCTATTCGGCGCTGCTGGCCTCGCAGCTCTACGAATCGATCAAGGTCGAGCTCAAACGGGCGCCGCGCCACCACGCGGCGGCCATCGGCACCCTGAGCGCCGCGCTCGATCAGTGCCGCAACGCCGCCGTGCACGTCGACCAGCCGGCCCTGATGGAAGGCGAGCTGCGCGCCGCCGTGGAAATCCTCGAGACCGGCATGAAGGCGGACGCGAGCCGCAGCCGCCTTGCCGGCCGGGCGCGCTTCACGGTCATCCAAGGCGGCCGCTCCGCCGCCGGGGCGCGGTAAGTTCGGCCCTCTTCGTCACGGCCGCTCCCATGTGCGCGCCAGCTGCCCGCGTGTGACAAATCCGGAAGGCCTCTCTCGATCTTGATGCGGCCGACATTCGCGCGCCGCAAGAAACACGTGCTTCGCATCGAGCGGCGAAAATTCGACCTACGTCTAGTCTCAGCTTTAACCTCCTCAACTATAGATTAGAAAGAGCGACAGTGCTATGGTGGCTCGGCGTGAAGCGGAATCCAAAGAGGAGGATCAGATGCATAAGGGACACGGCACGAGTATCGAATCTCCCAGCGAGTTTTCACGCAGCCGGCGCGATCTGTTCGCGCTCCTGGGCAAGGCGACTGTCGCGGGCGCGGCACTCGCCGCCGTGCCATTCGGGCAGGCGGGGGCGCAGGACAATCCGGTCGATTGCTCGCCGATCGGGGTTGCCGGGAAGACGCCGCAGAAATTCCAACCGAACAGCGCACTGCCGGTCCGCACCCGCAAGAGCGCTTTCGAGCTGTCGAATTCCGAGGTCGACCGGTTGAAATCCGCCTATGCGGCGTTGCGCAAGCTCGCCAAAGACAATCCGGACGATCCGCGCGGCTGGCTGCGCCAGGGCTTTGTTCACTGCTGGTATTGCGGCGGGGGCGATGACGGCAAAGCCGGCGAGGAGATCCACGGCAGCTGGCTGTTCTTCCCGTGGCACCGTGCATACCTCTATTTCCACGAGCGGATCCTGTGCAAGCTGATCGGCGACGACACCTTTGCCCTGCCCTACTGGGACTGGGATTCCCAGGGCCGGCAGACGTTCCCGGCGGTTTACGGCGACCCCGGCGACCCGTCCAATCCGCTCTCGGACATGCTGCGGTCGGCTCAGCCGGGGAACGCCATCGACCCCAGCGTCGGGTCGGCTCCGATCATGAACCGGACCATGAATGCCTCCAACGCCAACACCTTCATGGGCACGCGAGGCGGCGCCGCGGGCGCCATGGAAAACGCGCCGCACGGGCCCGTTCACATCTGGACCGGCGATACCACGCTGCAGCAGGCAAACAACGACATGGGCGTGCTGGCGACAGCCGCGCAGGACCCGGTGTTCTTCGCGCATCACGGCAACATCGACCGGCTGTGGAGCGTGTGGATCGACTTGTCCGCCACCCATCGCAACCCCACCAGCCCGAATTGGACCACCCATACGTGGGAGTTCTACGACGAGAACTCGGTGTGGACGCGCATCGCCATTTCGGACGTGCTGGATACCGTGGATTCGCTGCGCTTCCAGTACCAGCCGCCGTCGGTGAATCCCATCTGGCAATTCAGACCGAGAGCTCCGCTGATGGCCGCCGCGACCGATGCCGTCCCGCCGCCTCCGGTGATCGTCGCGAACGCACCGGACGGAATTCCGTTGGGAGCCGGCCCGTCGATCCAGACGGTCTCGTTGCCGCCGCAAAGCGCAAGCGCCTTCTCGGCACTCGGCCCGGATTCGGCCGATGAATACGTGCTGCACATCGAGGACATAAGGGTCCCGGCCAACCGTCAGGCCCGCCTCAATGTCTACGTCAACCTCCCGAACGCCACCGCCGCGACGCCGGCGAGCGGGCCCAATTACGTCGGAACCATTACGGTCCTGGCCAAGCGGAAGGACGGAGGCGCGCACCAACACGCCGGCGTGAACGCCATCTTCGAAGTGACGAACGTGCTGAGCAATGTCGCCAGGGGCAGCGGACCGAATCTCTCGGTGACGCTGGTTCCGGCTACCGGTTCGACCGCCACTGGCGCAACGTACAAACGCATCTATATCGACCGCATGTAGAAACGTTCGGCCCCTGGCCGGCCGGCCAGGCGGGAAAGCGGCCAGGCTGAAGCGAATGCCAGCAGCGGCACGGTCACGTGGATGGATTGTTGCAGTGGCGTCGGCTTGGGTCGCCGCATGGGCGGGCCTCGCCGGCGCTCCCGCCGTTGCGCAGGAACCGGCCGTGCCGCTGACCAATACGGTCACCGGGGTGGCGCTGCGTTCGGAGCCGGTGACCGTTACGCTCTCCCCCTCGCCCGGGCTGAAGTCGGCGCTGGAGGCGGCGCGGCGGGGGAGCGGGACGATGGCGCTCGCGGTCGAAGGGGTCAAAGGGACGCTGACCCAGCCGGTCCGCATCAACGTCTTCGTGAACAAGCCGGATGCCAACCGCGCGACGCCGCTCGAAGATCCTCACTTCCTCGGCTACATTCATGTTCCGCCTACCCGCGGCCGGGTGGAGAATGCCGGCCGTCTGTTTGATCTGTCGTCGGTCGAGGCTGTCGATCCGGCGGCGCCCGTGCGGGTGACGCTGGTGCCGGTCGTCGGCTCGAACTCGACGCCGCGCGACGCGGCGCTCCAGATCAGCCGAATTTATCTGCGCCGTGAGAATTGACCGCGAAGGGAAACGAATTCCAGCAGGGGGAGGAAGCAGTGGCTGTACGCAGGAAAAAACCACGAGGCAAAGCCAAGAGGTCGACCGCCAAGACATCCCCGCGCAAACGGCCCGGCCGCCGCGCCGCCAAGTCCGCGACCGCCCGCAAGGCTGCGGCGAAGAAGACCCCCGGTCGTGGGCGCCAGGCCAAAAGGCCAGCCA
>Ga0137380_10001887_pt1 | contig 17463 bp, 15 predicted proteins | sample SagtaG_17_FD_104809 | JGI IMG/M metagenome (GOLD analysis project Ga0137380, IMG submission 104809) | Vadose zone soil microbial communities from Sagehorn Ranch, Mendocino, California, USA - Sage2_L_100_16 metaG | ecosystem: Environmental > Terrestrial > Soil > Vadose zone | place: USA...
GCGAGCCTCTCCGTGGTCTGGTAGGGGCGACGCTGCAACCCGCCTTCAGTTGGGGCCTCTGGGCGATCCCTTGCGGTCGCCCTGCTGGCTTGCAACAACATGGCGGACACCCCTTTTCTGTTGGGATATTGACATGCTATACTAAACTGACATGTAGATGACTCTTTTTACTCCCAACAGGCAAAAAAGATGGTACCAGAAGAACAACAGATTGGCGACCTGCGTGCAACGCTGGCACTCAGCCAGGCCGAGGCTTTGACTGGCACCAGGCGCACCCTTAACCTCCCAGGGGGGCATCAGGTGACGGTGCCAATACTTGCGGGCATTCGCGATGGCCAGCAGATCCGCCTGGAAGGTCAGGGGGCACCCAATTCGACCGGTGAGTCAAGAGGTGCACTTATCCTTACGATCGCTATAGCCCCCGCCGAACAATCTGGTACCCAATTCTCTCCTCCTGAAGAGATAGACCGGCCCACACAGATGATGCAGCCACCTCCCCCACAGTTCCCCTCTGCACTCTCCCCAAGAGACACATATTCGCCACAAGGGCCAGCAGAGGCTACCTTCATTAATAGACCACCCCCATCACAGACACAGGCCTCGGCATACTTTTCTCAAATTCAAAGCGCACCGGATTATACCCAACCGGAACAGTATATGCGGCCAGAGGAACCACGCCGCAGAAGACTCTCGGCCGGGGTGGTCACATTGATCATCGTGTTGATCCTGCTTCTGATTGGCGGCAGTGGCTTGATCTACTACACAACTATCTATCAACCAGGTCAAATGCATATGCAGGCTACGGCTACCGCACAGGCTCAGAGCACAGGCACAGCGCAGGTAGGTGCCCAAATTACGGCTCAAGCGCAGGCTACGGCACAGGCACAAGCTCACGCAACTTCTACTGCTCAGGCCCTCGCTCTCGCCCAGGCGACAGCCACTGCCACAGCACTACAGAATATCTACACAGAGGCGACCAGTGGACAACCAGTCCTGAACGATTCTTTAAGTGCCCAGGATGCATACAACTGGAGTGAGGGGACCGGCTGCAGTTTCACCAACGGAGCCTACCTCGCCAGCGATTCAACCAAAGCGAACTTCATTTACTGTATCGCCCAGGCCACCAACTTTAGCAATTTCGCCTACCAGGTGCAGATGACGATTGTTAAAGGTGACTACGGAGGAATTGTCTTCCGTGCCGATGCCGCAAACACCAAATTCTACTTCTTCCGCATCAGTCAAAATGGTGAGTATGACCTCTATCTCTACGTAGATAAAACAGGTACGAATGCGCAGACATTAACGACTGGTTCCACCTCAGCAATTCATGCTGGTCTAAATCAAACCAGCTTCATTACAGTCGTTGCACGCAATAACAACCTCTACTTCTACGTGAATAAGCAGTTCATCGCTCATGTCAGTGATAGCACCTACAGTTCAGGCCAGATTGGCGTCGTTGCCAACGATCTTGAGAACCCAACCGAAGTAACTTTTAGTCAAGCGCAAGTGTGGACACTGTAGAGACATATAAAATTCTTTCATCAGGAGGGACTCAACATGCAGTGCGCATCATGTCAAAATCCACTCCCACCTGGAGTGACAACTTGTCCCAGATGTGGAGCACCTACTCCCTATAACGCATCTCCACCAGCCTCTAGCTCTGGCGCTCCCCAGTATCCTTATCCCGATTATAGCTTTACTGAAGCACCGCCAGCTTCTGCTGGACCGCAAGGACAGGGGACACCACAGCAGAATCTTCCGGGTGCAGGAGCATCTGAAAGAGTCCCATCACCAGGGTATGGTCCAGCATACCAGTCTCCCTATCCCGCTAATCCTCAGACACCCTACCAGGAATTTTCGCAGGGACAACGGGCACAGCAATTTCCCGCCCAACCATCGCAACCTCTCCAACAGCAGCAACCACAGCAGCCGCCGCAATCCCCTTCGGGGCAGCAATGGGGACAGCCTTTTTCGAGTCAGCAGCCATCGCAACCTCTCCAACAGCAACAATCACAGCAGCTTTTCCCTGGCCAGCAGCCTTCACAATCTCTTTCTGGGCAGCAATGGGGACAGCCTTTTTCGAGTCAGCAGCCATCGCAGCCTCTCCAACAGCAACAATCACAGCAGCCTTTCCCTGGTCAGCAGCCGCCGCAATCCCCTTCGGGGCAGCAATGGGGACAGCCATTTCCTGTTCAACAAACACCACAGTCCTTCCAACAGCAGCAGTCTTTCCCGGGTCAACAAGCCTTCCAGGGGCAACAATCACAACAGACTTTCCCAGGTCAACAGATTCCACAGTTCCCTTCGGGAGGGCAGTGGTCACAATCATACCAGCCCCAGCAGACAACACAACCCGCTCCAGGGCAGGTATGGCCGACACCAACATACCCTGCTCAGCAGCCTCCACAGGCTAGACGCGGACTCTCAAGGGGAATGATCATCCTGCTCATTGCATTGGCGGTAGTTTTATTGTTGGGAGGAGGAGGACTCATCTACTACTCGGCTGTCTTTCACCCTGCCCAACTTCATATGCAGGCCACCGCTACGGCTCAAACTATGTTAACGGTGCAGGCACAAGGTACTGCAGCGGCTCATGCACAGGCAACTGGAACCGCTCAGGCCATCGCCAACGCCACCGCAACCGTTCAGGCCCAGGCTACTGCCCAGGCCATGGCAACCGCAACTGCACTCCAAAGCATCTATAATCAGGCCACAAGCGGAACGCCAGCCCTCAACGATCCCCTCACCGGAAATACTGCCAGCCATTGGAGTGTCTATTCAGATAACGGGAGTACGTGTGCGTTCACCGGAGGGGCTTTGCATGCCAGCGCCACCGCGCAAGCTGGTGGGGCACTGTGCCCTGCCCTGGCGAGCAACTTTAGTAACTTCGCCTATCAGGTGAAGCTGACCATCCTCAAAGGAGACCTGGCCGGCCTGCTCTTTCGCTTCGATACCGCCAACAACAAAGCCTACTTCTTCGTCATCAGTCCTGACAGCTCCTATGAGCTTTTTCTCCTCCACAGTAATAGTCCAGATAATGGCAAAATACTGAGCAGCGGGCGAAGTTCAGTGATCGTACCGGGATTGAATCAGTCCAACTTGCTGACGGTGATCGTACGCGGCAGCTCGATTTACCTGTATATTAATAAGCAGTACGTTGTCAACCTCAGTGATAGTACTTCCTCCTCTGGTAAGATCGGCGTGTTCGGAGCCAGTAATGGAACCGACTCGGATGTCGCTTTTAATGATGCGGAGGTCTGGAATCTCTAAAATACTATCCAATGGGGGAGGAAGCAACATGATCAGTCGTGTGGGACAGCAGCTTAGCAACTATCGCCTGCTCAGTCCGCTTGGAAAGGGAAGCGTTGCCGAAGTCTACCTGGGGGAACATATCTATCTCAGGACTCAGGCAGCTCTTAAAGTCATCCAGACACAGGTGACAGGGAGTGATATAGAGGGCTTTCTCAATGAAGCGCGGGCCATCGCCCAGTTGAATCATCCCAATATTGTGCGCCTCCTGGAGTTCGGTGCAGAGGGCATTACGCTCTATCTCGTCATGGAGTATGTTCCCAATGGAACGCTTCGTCAACTCTATCCCAGGGGTACTCGCCTGTTACCAGAAATTATTGTACCTTATGTCAAACAGCTGGCCGCTGCCTTGCAGTATGCCCATAATGAAAGACTCGTTCATCGTGACGTCAAACCAGAAAACCTGTTTTTGGGGTCGAACAACCAGGTCTTGCTCAGCGATTTCGCGATTGACCTGGCAACTCAGAGATCACGTTATCAAACACAGGAAGTGATCGGAACGGTAGCCTATACAGCCCCAGAGCAGTTACAGGGCAAGCCCCGTCCGGCCAGTGATCAGTACTCATTAGCCACGGTCATCTATGAATGGCTAAGCGGTGATTGTCCCTTCCATGGATCCTTCACTGAGGTAGCAGACCAGCAGGTGTATGCTCCCCCACCATCCATGCGAGAGAGGGTCCCAGGAATTTCTCTTGCCCTCGAACAAGTACTGTTCACAGCACTCTCCAAAGACCCACAGCAGCGTTTTGGAAGTATGCGAGCATTTGCTACTGCCTTCGACCAGGCTGCCGGGTCAGACCAGCCAATAAGAGTGCAACCTCTTCACGAGTCAACGCTTATAGCGCCAGTACCCACTATTCCACCACCTCCACCACCTCCTGCCTTTGTTGTACCACCCTACAGTACAGGGCGTGCATACCAGGGTAATTCACAAACACCATCTTCACCATACTACCCTACGGCTCCCCAGACCTTCCCCGGCCAGCAGCAACCCTATGCTCCTCTACAACCACCACTTGCCCAACAGCAACCCTATGCTCCTCCACAACCGCCACCTGTCCAGCAGAAGCACCAACGTCGAGGTCTCTCGGCGGGAATAATGGCACTGATCGTCCTACTGATATTGCTCCTTATAGGGGGAAGCGTACTGATCTATTATGCCGCCGTCCTCCAGCCCAGCACCCTTCATAGCCAGGCTACGGCCACCGCGCAGACCCAGGCAACGGCACAAACAGTACACGCACAGCAGACTACTCAGACAAATGCGACGAGGACAGCGCAGGCATCAGCTACTGCACAGGCTGTAGCCAATACCCATGCCACTGCCACAGCACAGGCAGTGGGAACCGCCACCGCACTGCAGAACCTCTATAATCAATCTACCAGTGGCTCTCCAGACCTTACGGATCCGATGACCAGCCCGGATGCCAACAGGTGGGAAGTCGGGAAATCGAGTACAGGCTCTGGTTGTCAGTTTACGTCAGGTGCCTACCATGCCACAATTATAGAAAAAGGCTTTTTTCAACCTTGCTTCGCCGAGGGCACTGACTTTAGCAACTTTGCCTATCAGATACAGATGACGATTATCAAAGGGGACGCTGGCGGCATTCTCTTCCGTGCGAACAATTCGAGCTTCAAGCTCTATCAATTTAGCGTCGGTCAGGATGGCTTATACGATCTCTACGGCTACCAGGACCGCCAGCACTCCAAGACGTTAATTTCTAACAGTACAAGCCCGGCTATCAACAAGGGAGCAGGTCAGACCAACCTGCTCACAGTTATAGCGCGTGGAGATCACCTTTACCTGTACGTAAATAAGCATTACGTTACCAGCGTGAGCGATAATACCACCAGTTCTGGTCAGATTGGCGTGTTCGCCCAGAATTACACCAATCCGGCCGATGTGGCTTTTAGCAACGCGCAGGTCTGGAAATTGTGAGGAGAAATTCACTATGCAATGCACAAAATGCGGCGCAATGCTTTCGCCTGGAACGACAACCTGCCCCCGGTGTGGTACGCCTGTATCCGCCAAACCTCCTGAATCTGCTGACTCATCATACGGTCTCGAGGAGGAGAGCATCCCTTATATGGATTTTGGCCCTTTCATGGAAAGCGTCTCAAAACCGCCAACCGGACAGCTGCAAAACCCACCACAATCAGCTCCTGCTTTCCCGCAGGCACAAAATCCGCCACCACAACCAGCTCCTGCTTTCCCGCAGGCACAAAACTTTCCATCGCAGGCACCCTACTTTTTTCCCCGGCCACAAAATCCGCCTGCACCACCAGCCTATCCTTTCTCACAGGCACTGCCTGTTTTTCAACAGCAGCCACAGTCCGCAGCCGTTCCGGTAGAACCACAACGCAGGGGTCTGTCAAGGGGAATGATGATCCTGCTCATTGCGCTGGCCGTGCTTATTATTGTAGCTGGGGGTGGACTTGCATATTATGCGGCCATCTTTCGCCCTGCTGAGCTAAAGGCCCAGGCAGCTTCCACTGCAATAGCACAAACGCAGGCTACTGCCCGAGTGAACGCGCAGAAGACCGCACAGGCTGAAGCGACCATTACTGCATTACAAGTCCCCTATAGAAAGGCCACCAGCGGAACACCATTGATCAATGATCCGTTAAGTAGTCAAAGTGGCAGTCTCTGGCAGACACGTAGCGCCTCCGCTGCAAGTTGTGGCTTCAATAGCGGAGCCTATCACGTCAAAATTTCAGACCCAAACCACTTTCTTCCATGTTTTGCTAACGTTGGTTCTCTTAGCAACCTTGCCTTCCAGGTACAGATGACGATTCTTCAAGGACGTGAAGGTGGGCTTATCTTCCGTGCTACAGCCACAAATACGAGCGGTCTACAAGGCTACTTTTTCGGAATCGATGATACCGGCCAGTACGGGCTTACTGCCGTTTTAGACAGTATTCATGGTCAGTCCAGGAACCTTGCGTCTAGTTCAAGTTCAGCTGTAAAGGCCGGTTCGAACCAGCCCAACCTGCTTACCGTCATAGCACAGGGGAGTACTCTGACTCTGTATATAAATAAGCAGTATGTTACCAGTGTAACTGACAATACCTATAGCTCCGGCGCAATTGCACTGTATGCTATTGATGTTGGAGAGCCTGCCGATATCGCGTTCAGCAACGCGGAGGTGTGGACATTCTGAGCAATAGAGCCAGTTCAGCTGGCTCATGTAAACGATAGCGCCCATAGCCATGGAAAATCGGAGTATGCGCTCAGAATGGCACAAATCGTATAGTTGTGACTTTCAGCAATATGCAGGCATGGAAGTTGTAATATTCTATTTTGTGATAGGTCGAATTGAGGAAGGATAATTGTAGCACATGACTTTAGATGAGAATCAAGCAGCACAGCCAGAACCAGTATCGCCCACAGCAGATACATTGACCGAACCATCAGCAGGCACCTTTCCTACAGCACCAACATCACCGATATTGCGTATATCTTCATGGCCGCCAGCGCAGCCGACTTTCCGACGGCGTGAAACTTTCCCAATCGGCCTGACGATTGCACTTACCACACTGGCCATTGTGCTGATTGTCGGGGGGCTTGGATTTGCCATTTACTCTACTACAACGCAATACGGAGCATCGCTCCATACCCAGGTCACCGCTCAGGCCCAGGCAACAGTAGCTGCACAAGGTACCGCGCTGGCAAAGACCCAGACTCCTTCCGCAGCACTGGCAACGGCACAGGCTGCGATTGATGCCACCGCTACCGCCCAGAGTGCTGCGACTGCCACTGCGACTGCTGCAACTGAGCAGGTGACAGCCACTGCTACCGCTCTCCAGGATATGTACAGGCAGATCACCAGTAAAACCCCCACCCTCGATGACTCTTTAAGCGATAACACTAGAGGTAACAAGTGGACTGAGGGGACGGCGAGCGCGAAATCCGCTTGTGTCTTCACCGGAGGAACGTATCACGTCATCGAATCACAGCTTGGCTTTCTTCAACCCTGCTTTGCCGAGGCCACTGATTTCAATAATTTCGCCTACCAGGTGCAGATCAATATTACCAAAGGCAGCGAAGGGGGTATGCTCTTCCGTGCCAACAATGCCAGGGGCCAATACTATCTCTTCCGCATCGATACACAAGGAACATATACCCTTGAGGTCTATAACAATGGCCAGCTCACGACGTTAAGCAGTGGCCATACCCTGGCTATCACCCTGGGCCTGAAGCAAACCAACCAGGTTGCCGTTATCGCAAACCACACCAACTTCTACCTCTACATAAATCAGCAATATGTAGCAACCGTGACCGATACCACCTTCAGTTCCGGCCAGATCGGCGTGGCCGCCCTCGACTACAGCACCCCCACCGAGGTGGAATTTAGCAATGTCCAGGTGTGGAAATTGTGAAATCTGCCCCATCTTTTTGCGTGAAGAACCTGACACCCACAAGGGGTGCCACTACTATGGACGGGCTTGCTCCGTCGTGGCATAGTAGTGGCACCCCTTGTGGGTGCCAGGCGGTGTGCAACCATCTGAGGCTCACTCTTGTGAAATCTCCCCATTGACAAATCACCTCGTCACTGGTATGCTGATAGCAGCGAAAATACAGGCCATCAGAGGCAGTGAACGGGATAAGTACCTGGCTAGAGCAACAGAGAGCTGCGGGTAGGTGCAACGCAGTTGCAGAAGTAGCAGGGAAATCCACCCGTGAGCCTGCGCGATAAGCGCCAACGGTCGTCCCCGTTAAAAGACAGCAGTGAGGTCGCATGACCATCAAGCAACCACAAAGGATGCTTCCACACAATCATGCGACAAATCAAGGTGGCACCACGGCATACGTATTCAACGTCGTCGTCCTTAACAGTGGACGACGACGTTTTTTTGTTTGTTATGGGCTATATAGGGGCGCAAATCATTGCACCCAAAGGAAGGAGCACACACTCTCATGTTAGACCTGGCATTTATTCGTAACAACCCGGACATCGTCAAAGAGGCAGCACGAGTCAAAAACAATAATATCGATATCGACTACCTGTTAGAAGTTGATCGACAAGTTCTCTCATTACAGCGAGAGGTGGAAGAAGCTCGCGCCAGGCAGAACAAGCTCTCGAAGGAGATTCAGCAGGCTGGCAAAGATAAAGAGAAGCGTGACACACTTATCGCAGAGGGCAAACAGCTCGCAGAGCAAATCAAAAGCCTGGAGCCGCAACTGAACACTCTGATAGAAGAGCGCTATCAATTACTTCTGCTTGTCCCGAACATCCCTGATCCGAGCGCACCCATCGGCAAGGATGAGAACGACAATGTACCGGTGAAATACTGGGGGACAATTCCCACCTTCGATTTTGAGCCACTCGACCACTACGCGCTCATGCAAAAGCTTGATCTTGTGGACATCGAACGCGCAGTCAAAATTGCCGGTTCGCGCAGCTACGTCCTCAAGGGCGATGCGGCACGCCTGGAGCTTGCGCTGATGCACTTTGCCTTTGATCGTATTGCCCAGAAAGGCTTCACGCCGCTCATCGTACCAGCTATGGCCCGTGATTTCTGCTTCATCGGCAATGGGCAATTCCCCAAGGGACGGGACCAGGTTTATGCCATCGAAGGCCAGGATCTCTTCCTTGTTGGTACCGCCGAAGTCTCGATTACCGGCATGTACAAGGATGAAATTCTCAAGGCTGAAGACCTGCCCATGACCTTTGTCGGCTTCTGCCCCTGCTTCCGGCAGGAGGCTGGTACCTACGGCAAGGATACACGGGGTGTCTTCCGCATCCACCAGTTCAACAAGGTGGAGCAATACGTCATCTGTAAAGCCGACCATGAAGAGTCGGTTCGCTGGCATGAACAGCTGCTGGCAAACTCGGAGGAACTGGTGCAGGCCCTGGAACTGCCCTACCGTGTCGTCAACGTCTGTACAGGCGATATGGGTGATGGCAAAGTTGGTATGTACGATCTTGAGTGCTGGATTCCCAGCGAGGGCCGCTATCGCGAAACTCATTCGTGCTCGTACTTCCACGACTGGCAGGCCCGCCGCGTGAATATCCGCTATCGTGACGAAGATGGCAAAGTGAAGTTCGTTCACACGCTGAACAACACCGCCATCGCTTCGCCGCGTATCCTCCTGCCCCTGTTGGAGATTCACCAGCAAGCCGATGGCACTGTGCGTATCCCAGAAGCTCTGCGTCCCTACATGGGTGGACAGGAATACATCGGGCCACGGGAGAGGGTCAGGGTACAACGGTAGATAGAACAATGTTTCTCCCAGGCCGACCCTTGTGGTCGGCCTGGGAGAAACATTGTTCTATCTACCCAAACCATAAGGGAGAATAGCCAATGAACCCGATCAACCTCTTTGACTATGAAGCACTCGCCCAGGCACGTATGGAACCTGCTGCCTGGGACTACTACCAGGGTGGCAGCGACGACGAGGTAACACTACGAGCGAACCGCACTGCCTTTGAGCGCATCCGCCTGCGTCCGCGCATGCTTGTCGATGTCACCAGGTGCAACCTGAGTACCAGCGTCCTGGGTACGCCCGTCAGCATGCCCGTCCTGGTAGCACCAATGGGGTATCACTCTCTGGCCCATCCCGAAGGCGAGTGCGCGACTGCCCAGGGAACAGGCAAGATCGGCACACTGCTGATATCCAGTACGTTCTCAAACCGTACAATCGAGGAAATCGCAAAAGCGGCCAGCGAGGTCAACGGCCCGCGCTGGTTCCAGCTCTATGTCTACCATGACCTTGAAGTCTCGGCAAACCTGGTACGACGTGCGGAGGCTGCCGACTACCGTGCAATAGTGCTGACTGTGGATGCTCCACTCCTTGGGAAGCGAGAGCGCGATATCCGCAGCCAATTCACCCTCCCACCTCACTTGAAAGCAGGGAACCTGCCACCAGAAGATACCCCGAAGGCATATATTCCGCTTCCCTTGCCCGTCACCTGGGAGACTGTGAACTGGCTCCGCTCACTGACCTCGCTTCCTATTCTGCTCAAAGGCATTCTCACGGCAGAAGATGCGGAACTGGCAGTGCAACATGGCGTAGCCGGTATCGTCGTCTCTAATCATGGTGGTCGCCAGCTTGATAGTGCTGTGGCAAGTATCGAAGCCCTTCCCGAAGTCGTCGATGCTGCGGCTGGACGCTGCGAGGTCTATTTCGATGGTGGGATACGTCGTGGCACAGACGTACTCAAAGCCCTCGCCCTTGGTGCCCGCGCTGTCCTCGTTGGTCGCCCAATTCTGTGGGGACTGGCAGTGAATGGTGCTGAGGGAGTGTATCATGTGCTGCAGTTGCTGCGAGACGAGCTAGAATTGTCGATGGCGCTCGCTGGCAGGCCAACATTGGAGAGTATCGATCGATCGCTGGTGAAGATAGGGTAGGGAGCTTATCAATTTGTAGGGACACAAATGCATTTGTGTCCCTACAAATTGATAAGCTCCCCCCTTACACTCTGGGCCTCATCATCCACATACAACAACCCGATACTACACCCTGGTTGCCGTCGGCGATCAGTAGCGCTCCCCGGATTGAACAATAACTGCCCCTCATGCTCCTGGTTATAGGGAATATGGCTATGCCCGAACACGACAACGCGAGCAGTGGGAAATTCCTGGCGAGCTACCCGCGCATGAGTCTTAGAGTCGCCCAGGATATGCACAACCCCGATCCTGCAATGGCCAACCACCACTTCGCGCTTTATAGGTAACTTCAGCACTACCTCTTCCTCCTCAACATTGCCCTGCACGGCGACCACGGGCGCGATGGTTTCCAACTCATTCAGAACAGAGAGGACGGAGAGGTCTCCCGCGTGAATAATCAATTCTACGCCTGCAAAGTGTTGCCAGATGGCTTCAGGAAGCTTTTTGAAATGGGGAATATGGGTGTCTGAAATTACGCCGATCTTTCTGATGTTTGTTCCCGTATACTGTTGGTGTTGCTGCATTGGTTGCTGTATAAAAAATTTCTCTATGCGAAAAACTGTTCAACATGTACAGGTAAACCTGGTAAGACTAGTGAAGGAATTTGATCCTTTCCACCGAACTCGCCAAGCGAACGGTACTCTTTCCCTTCGAGCACGAAGACCTCAACAACCTTCGTCTCAGAATTCACAATCCAATACTCGGGTACTCCGGCAAGGGCGTATTCGCGGTGCTTATCCACCCTGTCATCGAGGGCTGTACTGGGAGAAAGAACTTCAACGGTGAGATCGGGCGCTCCCATTACTCCAGCTTCCGTTAGTCTCTCTAAATGCTCATTGAGCACAACCAGCACATCTGGTTGAAACACGTTCTTTGGCCCGAGTATGACGTCTTCGGGAGCCATACGTACCTGTCCTAAACCAGCAAATTCGACATTGACTAACAAGTAATGAGCAATCCGCAACACCGTCTTCTGATGTGAGTCCTTAGGGGCTGGCATAAGCAAAAGCACTCCGTTCAAAATCTCATAGCGTCTTCCATCATCCGGGAGCTTTATGTAGTCGTCGTATGTCCATTCTCCCTGCTTCGGCCCAGGAACCCAGTTTGCAGGGATGATGTAGCCGGATTTCTGCACAGTTGTCGTCATGCTTGCTCCATCTTTTCTAGAATGGCTGGAACCTCTATATATATCTATGGTACCATCCTTTTAGCTCACTGACAACAGGCATTTGGCTGCTTGATTCTATCAAAAAGTAAGGGCGCAATGATAGAGATGAGCTTTTTGTTGGTGCTATGTTTTGCTTGACCATATCCCTCTTATTCTCCTTCTCAAGCTCCGGTCGCCAGCGGGATACTCTGGGCGAAATGGAAGAGGTCACCGGGGTCGTAGAGAGCCTTAATGCGCTGCAGCCGTGGCAGGTTGGCACCGTAATATGCCTGTTGCCAGTTGGCCAGGTCGGGGTCGATGTAGTTCTGGTAGGCGGCCCCGCTGGCGTACTGGCGCATCGCCTGCCATGTATCGGTCAGCCAGGAGTGGTTCGCTGCAACAACCGAGTCAGGATCGCTCGCATTCCAGTTCGCCGTGTACTGGGCGGAGAACAGCGCGTCGCGGTGCACGAAGGCAGTTGCGTCGGCGGCCACGCGGTTGATGGCACCGCCGTGTGCGTCAAGCTCGATACCGCCCTCACCGAGCGTGGATGCCTGGCGGCGAGCGATTGCGCTTACCAGGGCGTCGATGCCCTGGCGCGGCAGGACACTGGTGAAGTAGTCGGATTTGGCACCGTAGGCGACACGTTGCAGCTGGCCTTGCGGGTTCTGGCTGGGCAGGTGGCATTGGCCCACGGTCTTGCCGTAACAGCCCGCCTCGATCATCATTGTATCAAGCAGGCCAGCACTCGACACGTAGCGGCTCGTGGGTGCCGCGTTGATCCGACTGGTCAGTTGCTGTAGCAGCGAATTGAGTAGTGCGACATCGCCTACATAGACGCCGTTAACCCGCGCCACCGGATTGGAGCCTTTGTTGCTGGTGGCAAGGAGCAGGCAGTTAGACCACAGTTCATCCGCTGCCTGCGGTGCCCAGTTTTGCCAGGCAGCGACCATATCTGCAGCACTACCCCACGACCAGTCCAACGTGAACAGTGAGAGCGTGCCCACCGGGTGCACCTGGAAGGTGAACGAGGTGGCTACACCGAAGTTACCTCCGCCCCCGCCACGCAGTGCCCAGAAGAGGTCAGGTTCGTGATTCGCGTCGCAGGTGAGCATACGACCATCGGCCACCACAACCTCTGCTGCCAGCAGGTTGTCGGAGGTCAGGCCGAACTTGCGACCAAGAACGCCGATCCCGCCTCCCAGGGTCAGCCCGGCAATCCCGACTGTTGGGCAGGAACCGGCAGGGAGCGCCAGGCCGTATTGCGCAAGCAACGCGTAAACGTCGATCAATCGGGCACCCGCACCCACTATGACGGTCCCGGCACCTGCGTCCACTGTTATCGTACTCATACGAGTGATATCTACTACCAGGCCCGTAGTCGTCGAATAGCCAGCATAGGAGTGGCCTCCGGAACGAGGCGCGAACGGCAGGCCGAATCGCTGTACGAATGCGAGGCAGTTCTGGACATCCACAGGCGCGATGCAGTAGGCGATCCCCGCTGGCTGCACACTGTCGAAGCGTGGGTCGAAGAGCTGGCGTGCGACCGGGTACTGCGGACTGTCCGGCCGGACCAGCGTCCCCTGCAAGCTTCTGGCGAGTGCTGTCCAATCGGCATCAGTGGGTGATGGCTTCACAGTAGGTGACGGCCGCCCGGTCGGTGATGGTCGATTGGAGGGACCCGGCGTGGCGGTGCCGACATTCGATGGTCCACCCTGGCAGGCGGCCAGCAGACCCGGCAGAGTTCCCAGGGCGCAGAGCACCAGGAACTCCCGGCGGTTCATCCCTTCTGGTGGAACGGCAATGGGATGGTTGTATGTCTTCTTCACTATTACTCCGTCTCTTCTCCAGCCATTCCTGCTGGCTCTGGTGTAGGTCCTGCGTTTATGGATATTGACAAACTAATCGGACAGTGACTGGCCGATAATGAACATTTGTCTGCCTCCTCGAGTGTCACCCTGAGCGAAGCGAAGGGTCTGGTTCGATGGGCCGACAGATGCTTCGCTGCGCTCAGCATGACAGTGTTGTACCTTCCCGTTGCGCGGCAAGGTTCATAATCGGTGCCTACGGTCTGGCCACAGTAGTTTGTCAATATGCATAAATGGCCTGTTAATCGTGTTACGATTTGACCTCATCCGTCTTTGCACATTATATTACATAGCATCTACCTTATCCTTTAGCATAGCATCATTCGTGATAGATATAGCAAGCAAACATGAGACTGACCGAACGTTTCAGTCAAACGTTCGAGAAAGTGGGGGTGCAGGGAGCGCAGCATCCCTGCCGGGGTGCGGGATGTCCCCCTTTGGCGTCAACTTAAAGGTTTGTTGCTTCCTGCGGAAGGTGCAGGGAGCGCAGCATCCCTGCCGGGGCTTCGGGGTGTCCCCGAAAATCTCTTTTTCCTTGTTTACGCGCCGCCTGCGGCGGCGCGTAGGAGATGAGAAAGGTGGGGCACAGCCCCAAGCCCCAGGTGAAGGGCGGCCGCCCTTCACCATCCCGCTTACGTTGACGCCAAAGGGGGACACCGGCAGGGAGACCCCTGCACCCCTTCAGTTTAATAGAATATCTTTTGACAAGGACATTACATGAGTCAGATGAGTCACATGGGTCACATGGGTCGGATGCGTATAGCTGTTATATCAGACATTCATGGAAATCAGACCGCACTGGAAGCAGCGCTGGAAGACCTCGCTCACCAATCTGCGGTAGACCAGCTGGTTATCGCGGGCGATCTTTGTTTGAATGGCCCCCGTCCACGAGAAGTCCTGGACATCGTGCAAGGACTACATTGTCCCGTCATACAGGGCAACGTGGATATGGAAGTAGTTACCGGAACACCAGAGAAAGGTGCCAGGAAGAAGAGCGCCGTGGCGTGGACACGCGAACAGATTGGACAGGAAGGCATTGACTACCTGGCCTCCTTACCCTTCTCACATCGCATCACACCTCCAGGTGGCAATAACAAAGATCTTCTTATTGTGCATGCCAACCCACTCAACCTGGAAGATCATATCCCTCCCGATGCACCCGATAGTTTGTTGGAGCACCTGCTAGGTGGATTAGACCCCGCTATCAGTGCACTGGTTTTCGGGCATTTACATATCGCCTACCAACGACGCTGGCGAGACCTCCTGCTGGTCGATGTTGCCAGTTGCGGCATGCCTCGCGATAGAGACTTGCGTGCAGCCTACGGTATTCTTACCTGGAATGACAACGGATGGAAGGCAGAGATTCGCCGGGTGGATTATGACGTTAATGCTGTCGTAAAGCAGATCAAAGCCAGTGGTATGCCTGATGCAGAGAAACGAATAAAGGTACTGACAGAGGCAAAATATTAGCCTGGGAGCAACCTTTGCCCCCTCCTGACTCCTGTAAGGGGCCATGGGGGGCAAAGGTTGCTCCCAGGACCGACAAAACGTATTTAAGCCTGCAGCAGCTCACAATAGTTACAGTCGCACGTAGCAAGGTGATGTGCATTCGTGGCGAGTACAGACGCAGGTTGTACAGTAACGCTTGATTCCGCCACTACGCTAGTTTCTTCCCCCAGATAGCTGGCGGCATCCCCGATGTCAACCAGCTGTAATTCTTGGATAATTGCTCGCAGTTCCCCGGTTGTGGTCATAAACATACTCCTATTCATAAAAAAATGGCCATGCGCTGAGTCTGACCCACTCCCACCTTAGACACCGGGCACCCTCCAATTACTCTTAAGATAAGCCATGTGCCAGATGTTCAAGCATGATAGAGAATGTAAGATAGTGCCATCTCAAAGGCCCTACTATCACCCCAGCCCTTACATCTATATATACGGTCGGGGTTTCACTTTTATCGTGCCACTTTTCCCAATTAGAACTAATGGGCCATTGATACTCCAGCCTCACCTGTGCCGCATTGTTCTCAAGAATGGGGCAGCTGCTCGTTCCGGCGTTATAATGCCCTGACTTCGGGTTGCAACCAGCCAAATAGAGCAGCACCGAGCATCATGGCTCCACCAATTGGAAAGAGCAGTGCAGGTCCGAAGTGAGTGGTTATGATGCCCGCCAGGGCAACTGAGAAGGGGTAGAGGCCCACGGTTGCAATCATGAGCACAGCCATGAGCCGTCCGAGTAAATGACGAGGAGCTTGCTGCTGTAAAGTGGTAAAAGCGATTACGGTGAGTATTCCATTGGTGAGTCCGGCGCTTCCTATGAAAAATGCTGCGCCGGATAATCCGCCCACGAATGGCAAAAAGGAGTACCAGCAAGCCAGGGCCATGATAAGCAGGAGCATCAGGATACCGCGATGTCGTATGCGACCCAATCCACCTGCCACCAGTCCACCTAGAAATGAACCTGCGCCAAAGGTGGCCAGTAGCAGCCCATAACCGTTTGCACCAGCCGCAAACTGGTCGTGGGCAAGGGTTGGTAGCGCCACCTCGATCATACCATTGAATAAAAAGTTGCCGAAGATTACAACCAGTAAGGCAACCTGGAGGAGTCGCCAGGTGCGCAATAAGTGCCAGAACGTCGTATCTGGCCCGAAGATAGCGTTTTCCTCCGGTACATTCGCTTGAGCAGCGGCACGTTGATCTGCTGCTGGGAAAGCAACTGGCCCTACAGAACCTCGTCCCGCACGCATTAATGCCAGCGTGATAGCTGAGACTACAAAGGTAAGCGCGTCCACTATCAGCGCAGCCCCTGGCTGTAAACGGCTTACAATAAATCCGCCAAGGCCAGAACCAACTAGAATGGCTAACTGAATGCTGGAAGTGTTGAGCGCATTGCCTGCCTGCAAGGTATTATCGGTTAAGATTTCCGGCGTCATCGCATAATAAGCAGGGAGAAACAGCCCTGTGAAGCCGCCCAACGGTACCGCTACAGCGCAAAGCTGCCATACCTCTGTCTGATGGCGTATGACCAACACGACCAGTATGCCCACCAGCAACGCACGCATAATGTCGGCGAGCAACATTACCCGGCGAGGCCGTAACCGATCACTTAAAATGCCACCGATTGGCAACGTTGCTACACGGGGCACACCATAAGCGGCCAGCACAATGCCCAGTTCTTGCGGGGTGTGCCCGCTGGTCAGCATCAGCCAGGGTAGGGCTACCGTGTAAAACATATCACCGATCGTGGAAATCATTTGACCGCTGAAGAGCAGGCGGAAGTCACGAACCTTCAACGGCGCAAGGATATTGTCGGTGAAGCGCCATTGCGTTCTCGAGCCTTGAGCATTTACTTGCTTTCGGGAAGTCTCGCTCTGTGATTTGACAGGTGTGGTATCGGGTGACAAAGACAAGGTAGGCTCCTTGAGGCTTACAATCTCTTCTGTAGTAGAACAACGCAATGTGCTAGCCATTTATAACTATATCAGAGCACCACCCGGGTGTCCAGGCTCCAGAGTTATCCAGGTGCGCGTGAGATTTTTGCAAACAGACCTTGCAGGTGCTGCAAGCTAGCAGGGCGACCGCAAGGGATCGCCCCTCCCCAACTACGGATGGGCGTGCGAAGTGTATGAGTTACTCACATCGTGACCGCTCCGGTTTCCCGACATCGTAGCCACCAAGCGGGCGGTGATGTTCTTCCCATGGGAGCCCCCTTTCTGCCGACCTCCTCGCGCCTCGTGCGAGGAGA
>Ga0137380_10001902_pt1 | contig 17415 bp, 19 predicted proteins | sample SagtaG_17_FD_104809 | JGI IMG/M metagenome (GOLD analysis project Ga0137380, IMG submission 104809) | Vadose zone soil microbial communities from Sagehorn Ranch, Mendocino, California, USA - Sage2_L_100_16 metaG | ecosystem: Environmental > Terrestrial > Soil > Vadose zone | place: USA...
CCCGGGCCGGCGGCTCACCGGCCCCGCCCGGCGGCTCCGTCCCTGGTTCGTCCGCCGTGCCGCCGGACCATTTCATACCGAACCCGCCGCTCCCCCGTACGCGGCACGCCCTGGCCTCATCACTGTGAGTTATCAAGCGCGCCTAATTGACTACTAAGCGTAGCGTTGACTACCCGGCACCTGCGGCCCGGAACCCATACTGCACGTAAACGATCAGTAACGACCCGGCCGCCGCGCCGGCTGGCAGGCCCGCGCACCGCCGCGAGCCACCCTTGACCCCGTTCAGGCCCGCGCACTGCCGCGAGCACCCTTGACCCCGTTTCGGCCCGCCATTCCTCCCTATTTCGGCTGGCCATACCTGCCCGGTTACATGATCTTGGAGAGTTCGCGGTGCCCTGACCCCGCGAACTCTCCAAGATCATCGAGAGGAGGCGGTCGGCGGGCGCCGAATGGGCGGTGCGGCTAGCGCGCGTCCACGTCCGCGATCTCGGCCAGCAGGGCCTCCCGGTTGGCCAGGATGAACTGCTTGAGCGCCACCGGCACCAGGTCGATCGAGGCCAGGTCGTCGCCGTGCAGGTCGACCCGCTGGAGCTGGTAGCTGCCCTTGGCCGGGTCGCCGAACTCTGGGTCGCAGCGGGCCGACCAGTCCAGCCTGGTGAGCCGCGCGACGAAGAAATGCTGAACGGCCACGCCGTCCTCGGACCGCCTGCTGTTCAGGAACACCTGCGATGCGCCCGCGGCATCGGCGCCCATTTCCTCGGCGATCTCCCGGTGCAGCGCGGCCTCAATCGACGCGTCGCTGTCCTCGACGCCGCCGCCGGGCGTCGTCCAGTACACCGGCTGCCCCGGCTTCGTCCGCTTGATCAGCATCAGCCGGTCATCGGCGTCCACCAGGATCGCCCGTGCCGTGTGACGGCCCGTGGCCGGCGCCAGCCGCGCAGTCATGGCGTAAATCTACGCCGGAGGCCAGCGCCGCCGGCGGCCTGAGTTATCCGGCCGGCGTGATCGTGCCGAGCAGGCCGTGGCTCTCGTCCGCCAGGCCGGCGGTGAAGAACACGGTGCGCGGGGTGCCCGCGGCGCCGTCGCCCCGGATCAGGCCCCACAGCCCGCTGATCACGATCGGGTTGCCGTCGGCGTTCTTCAGCGGCCCGAGGAACTTGCCGGTGGCCGGGTTGAAGGCGTTCAGCGCCCCGTTGCCGAAGTTGGCCACGAGCAGGTCGCTGCTGAACGTGCCGAACTTGGACGGCGCGATCAGCATCCCCCACGGGGAGTTGAGCGCGCTGTGGCGGACCAGCCGCTGCAGCAGCCTGCCGTGCAGTGAGTAGACGTCGATGAAGCCGTGGCCGGGGCCGGCCACGTCGTCACCGCGGTCAGCGTCCTGCTTGGCGTAGCTGACGAAGAGCCTCCCGCCGATCTTGGCGATGTTGAACGGCGCGTAGTGGCGCGGAAGCTTGCGGTCCCTGAAGCTGCCGTGAGTCCGGACCCGGTGGAACTTCGAGTTGAAGACCACCACCCGGCCGCTGTGGAAGTTGGCGGCGAACAGCCGGCCGTCGGCGATGGCCAGGCCCTTGAATACCGCGTTCTTCACCCGCGCCCCCACCTGGGCGTGCGTGGACGGGCCCGCGCCGGTCTTGCCGACGTCCGGGTTCCAGCCGGCGATGACGCCTGTCTCCGTGGCGAAGATGAAAAGGGCCGCCCCGCTCTGCTTGCCGTGGTGCACGACGAAGCCCTTGGTGGGGTTGAAGACCTGGCCGGTGGGGGCACCGCCGGGGATCTTCACCACCAGCGGCACCGGGGTGAGCGGGCTGCCGTTGATGGCGCCGGTGTAGAGGGTGGAAACGTCGGTGCCGTTGTCCGAGACCCACAGCGGGCCCTTCGGGAACTCGGACACCCCCCAGGGGTTGACGAGGTTCGGGTCGGTGATCCTGGCCACGCCAGGAATGTCGGAGACCAGGTTGGTCTGCGCGTAGGGCGTCGCGGCCTTGGCCGCGGCAACTCCCGGCGTGGCCGACAGTACCGCCAGGGCTGCGCAGGCCCCTACGGCAAGTACCCCGGCCCCCCAGAGCCGGCGGGCCGGCCCTCTCGAACGTTGCTTCGGCGGGCCTGTGACCGGCCCCGGCGTATGCGTCATCATGCGGCAGCTCCCGCCTGTTGCAGCTGCTGGCTAGGAAGGCGGGCAGCGGGCAGCCACCGCTCGCCCGCCCTGCAACAGGCACGGCCCCGGGCCCCCGTTGGTTCACGCCCGCGCCCCCTCTTTCCTTGATCGCGGCGCCGCCGGGGGCATCGTGGCGACTTCGGGGGCAGAGCACCGCAAACCTCCGCTACCGGCCGACAGCGGTTACTGGCCGCTGCTGCCGGTCTCGGCGAGCCGCCTGGCCAGGTAACGGCGCTCGGCCTCGTTGGCCGTCAGGTCCAGGGCCTGCCGGTAGGCGGCAGCGGCCTCGTCGTGCCGGTGCAGGCGGCGGAGCAGGTCGGCCCGGGTAGCCGGCAGCAGGTAGTAGCCGGCCAGCTCGCCGCCTGCCGCCAGCTTGTCGGCCAGCGCCAACCCGGCGGCCGGGCCGTCAGCCATGGCGACCGCAACGGCGCAGTTCAGCTCGACCACCGCCGAGGGCACCATCTGGGCCAGCTGCCGGTAGAGCGCGGCGATCTGCGGCCAGTCGGTTTCCGCCCAGGAGCTGGCGGTGCAATGGCAGGCCGCGATCGCGGCCTGCACCTGGTACGGCCCGGCCTGGCCACGGCGCAGGGCCGCCTCGAGCAAGGCAACGCCCTCGCTGATCTGCGCGGCATCCCACCGTGCCCGGTCCTGGTCCTCCAGCGTCACCACGTCTCCTGCTGCGTCGGTTCTGGCGCCGCGCCGCGCATCGTGCAGCAGCATGAGCGCGAGCAGGCCGGCTGCCTCCGGCTCGTCGGGCATCAGCCGGCCGAGCAGCCGGGCAAGCCTGATGGCCTCGGCGCACAGGCCCTGGCGGACCAGGCCGTCCCCGGCGCTGGCGGCATAGCCCTCGTTGAACAGCAGGTACAAGACGGCGCGGACCCCGGCCGCCCGCTCGGGCAGCAGCTGCGCGGGGGGCACCCGGTAGGGGATGGCCGCGTTCTGGATCTTCTTTTTCGCCCGGACGAGGCGCTTGGCCATGGTCTGCTCGGAGACCAGGCAGGCGCGGGCGATCTCGGCCGTGGACAGGCCAGCCAGGGTGCGCAGCGTCAGCGCGACACGGGCTTCCAGGGACAACGCCGGGTGGCAGCAGGTGAAGATCAGCCGCAGCCGGTCATCTCCGATACCGCCGTCGCCAGCGGCCGGATCCGGCTCGGGTGGGGCCGACACCAGCGCTGCCTCCCGGATCTTGTCGGCCTCGGTAGCCTTCCGGCGTAGCCGGTCCAGTGCCCGGTTGCGCGCCACCGTGGTGAGCCACGCGCCGGGATTGCGCGGGACGCCGTCTTCGCGCCAGCGCTCGAGCGCCGCGGTGAAGGCGTCCTGCGCGCATTCCTCGGCCAGGTCCCAGTTGCCGGTCATCCGGATCAGGATGGCGACGATGCGGCCCCACTCCTGCCGGAACGTCCGGGCGACTGCCGCCTCGGCTTCCGTGGTGATCAAGTCCAGAACGGCCGCACCTCGATGAGCCCGGACTCGGCGACCGGGTGCTTGGCGGCGACCTGGATCGCCTCGTCCAGGTCCGCGCACTCGATCACGTCGTACCCGCAGATCGCTTCCTTCGTCTCGGCAAACGGCCCGTCGCCGAGCAGCACCTCGCCGTCGCGGACCCGGACGGTGGTGGCCTCGCTCGGCGGGCGCAGCCGGTCGCCGTCGAGCCGGATCCCGCGGGCGATCATCTCCTCGAGCCAGGGAAAGGTGAGCTCTTCCTCGTCCTGGGCCTCGGCCCTTGCCGCGTCCTCCGTTGCCACGTTCTGCTCGAACCGCGCCCTGTCGGCCGAGCACACCAGCATCATGAATTTCATCGCTGCCTCCGTGTTCCGCACGGTTGCCTCCGGCGGACGCCAGCCCCGCGGCCGCCGCTACCCTGACCCGCGAGCCGTCTTGGCCCGCTGCTCCGCTCGGGGAGGCCAGCCGCGGCGCGATCCGCCGTCCATCCGATCCTGACACCAGGACGACGAACGGGAACCGCCGGGAAGGACACCCGGGCGCGAAATCCCTGTCCGCGCAGGCGAGAACACGAAGATGCCGGCGGGCGCGGGCCTGTCAGCCGGCGGGCGCGGGCTCCGCAGCGCCGGCCTGTGTCGCATGTCATACCGGGTACGGAAACAGCGGGGCTTTGCCCGGAGTTCTACCAGTTGTGAGTTATCGCACCGACGTGGTGGCGGGCGCTCGCCCGGCACGCCTGACAGACACGGTGCCGGGTGCCCGCCCGGCCCGCCTGATACTTGTTGAGCAGTCTGGCGCCAAGCGCGAGATCCCGCAGTCCTCCGCCGCCAGCGGGATGATCGAGGCTGAGCAGGCCATGCGCCGCGACGGCCTGCACCTGCGGCAGATCAAGCTCATCAGCCGGCACCAGGCCATCGCCCGCTGGAAGGCCGGCCAGCTGGGCTGGCAGCGGGTGGCCTGACCTCCTGCGGGTCCTGCCCACGCGGCCGGCGGCTGAACCGGACGCGCCGCGGGTGCGAGAAGGGTCAGCCGTTCATGGCTGCCGCCAGCTGCGCGCGCTCGGCCTCGCTGAACGGGACCGGTTTGCGGTTACCGGGGTCCCAGCGCACCGTGACGACGCGCGCCTCGGCCGCGACCTCCTTTGCCTGGGTGAGGATCCTCTCGCGGGTGGTGAGACTCGTCGTGCCGACGCGCTCTGCCTCTATCCGCACCGTCACCCGCCGATCGGAGTAGCGAACCTCCGCGCGCAGGTCGATTTCGATCCGCACGACCACGTACTCCGGATCACCGCGGAGAGCCTGCGCGTAGAAGGCGTCCCGGCCCTCTTCGAGGTAGGTCAGGAACACCGCGTGGTTGACGTGACCCAACGCGTCCACGTCTCGCCACCGGACATCGACCGGGTGCTCGAACACCGCGCCCATGCGCGCACTCCTTCACCAGCGCCCGGCAGCACCGCCGGTCCGCAGCGCAACCGGGCGGCCTGCTGGCATTGTCAGGGCCAGGAAAGGCCGGACAGGACGAGCCGGTACCCGTCGGGATCTGCGATCGTGGCGCCCTGCCGATCCCAGTACGGGTTGCGGGATGTGACCCGGGTGCCGCCCGCATCGGTCAGGCGGCGCACGACAGCGTCGTCCACCGGGTCGTCGAGGTAGAGAACCAGCAGGTCCTCCTCAGTAGGCGCGGCCGGGGTCTCACCGCCGGGGTCGCCGACGAGCTCGAGATGCCATGCCGCATCCGGCCATCCGACCATGAGCAGCGGGTGCCCGCCTTCGGCCTGGCCGCCGGCCCGGTACAAGACCTCCAGTCCGAGGCCGCCAACCCAGAACCGCTCGGCGGCGGCCAGGTCGCGACATGGACGGGCGATGCGCAGATGACTGGCCGACCGGGGTCTCATGGGGTTCATCCTGGCTGAACTCCGGCGTGCATGCGATCAGCGGCGGAGGTGCCGGACGGGAGCAGCGGCGGGTCCAGGCGATGCTCAAGGAACCGCCACCGTGCCCCCGGTCTCGTCGCGGATGGCGCGCTCGGCGAGGGCGTCTCCCATGGTGCGCGCCGCCTGCAGCGGGCGACGATCCCGGCCGTTCATTATCCGGAACCACCTCGGGTAGCCACGGGCCGTCGTCCTCCCGGAGCTGACCCGCGACCCAGGCCCAGGCCACCTCGCCGAGCTCTCGGTAGACCTCGCTCGCCGGCACCTCAGCAGGCTACGGCACCCCGGCCGACGATTATCGCGGCCGCGGAGCCGGCGGCTTCGCCGCAGCGGATCCCCGCTTGCCAGCTTCGTCGCCGTTCAGGCCGGGTAGTGGCCGGTGCGCTGAGGCGTGCCGGGGAACGGGACGCTGAGAGGGCTGGGCTAGGAGGCGGCGGGCATCCCGGCCCGTTCTCGCATCCACCCGGCGGCGGCGGTCCGGCTGTGGGAGACCCACAGGGCGACATCCAGGATGCGCAGCAGGGTGGCCCCGGCGGCGGTGTCCGGGCGGAGGGCCTCGACGTCGGCGCGGGCGGCCGGGTCCTGCAGCAGACAGCGCAGCACGTCCCAGGTCCGGCCGGGCACGTCCACGGCCCTGATCACCAGGTTGTCGCTGATCGGGCAGAGCCGGGGGCGCTTGCGGGCCAGCAGCTTGCTCGCGCTGGCGGTGCCGATGCCCTCGATCGCCGTCAGCGCATCCCACAGCAGGTCGATGTCCTTGAGCGTCTCATCGCCGACCTCCCACAAGTCGGTTGCCCGCGGCAGCGCGGCCAGCATCGCGCCGAACTGCGGCCGGCCGCTGCCCAGCAGCACCCGGACCACCTGCGGCCGCCAGGTGATGTCTAACAGGGACACCGCCAGCAGGTCATCAGGGGTGATCTCATCCGGCGGATTGCGGCCAAGATCAGCGAACGTCATCCCGGCAAATTCCGGTTCGGCGAAGTACGCGGCAACCGCCCGGCCCAGGCCGGGGGCAACCAGGCCCGCCCGCAGACGGCCCGCCGCCGCCCGGACAGCCTCATCAGTCGGTAAGGAACGCATAAAACCAGTATGAGACACATTAAGCCGCGTTGGGAGCAGTACGTTCCGAGTCCGTTACTCGCCGCCGAGGCGTGGTTGCTGCGGAGGTGCGGGCATGGCCGGTGCGGCCGATGGGAGTCCGCCCTTGGCTGGGCTGGCTATGAGCAGCGGCCCGGGTGGCCAGGCTGGCCCGGGCATCTGGGCCGTGCCCAGCCTGATGGGCGAACGTGCCGCGCTTCCCGCACCGCTTGTCCGCCGACACGCCAGGTAAGCGTCCTTGCCGCACGGGTTCCCGCACGTGGCACACCGCACGGCGCTCGCCGCCGGACGAGCACGGTCATGTATCAGGACCGGAACAACGGGCCTCTGTCAGTTCGAGGCGCAGCGGCAAGCCTGCCTTGCTTGACCGGCAGCGCTTCGCCGGGTTTCCGAGCTGGCTACCGGAATGGAGAGCGTCGTGAGCTTGCAACAGATGTCGGAGAAGGGCGGAGCCGCGGCGGCACCGGTACGCCGGCGGAGACCTGAATACAACGAGCTCATCATTTCGTACATGTTTCTGCGGAAAACCGTAGGCTGGATCGGAAGCCTCCTGCCGATCGTGCTCATCGCCGGCAACACGATCTTCTTCACGTCGCCGCGGCCGGGCTCCATGAGCGGCTACTACTACACCTCCATGCGCAACGTCTTCGTCGGGGCGCTCTGCGCGCTCGGCGTCTTTCTCCTGGCATATGCCGGATATGACGAGGTGGATCGCTGGATTACCAACATTGCCGGCTTCTGCGCGATCGGCGTGGCGTTCTTCCCCACCAAGCCGTCGGTCTGCACGGCTCATGCCCAGGCCTGCCTGCCGCCGTCAGTCGCACATCTATCGACAGGCCAGCAAGTCGCGGGCGGCTTCCACCTGTCCTTCGCCGCCGTCACGTTTATCGCGCTGGGGCTGATGGCATTGCGCTTCGCCAAGTCGGCAAGGACACCGGGCGGCCAGGCCATGATGGGCCGGATCCGGCACGGGCTGGGATTGGCCACGCCGGGCGACGCCGAGCGGCCACCGCGAAAGAAGGTGCGCGATGCTATCTACCGCGCCTGCGGCTTCACCATCTTGTCCTGCGTGGTTCTCGCGGCCCTCTCGAACCTGCTGCCGCCATCGGTCAAGGCGGACTGGCCTCTGCTGTTCATCTTCGAGGCGCTCGCGGTCTTCGCGTTCGGAGTCTCCTGGTTCGTCAAGGGCCAGACGCTCCGGCTGATTCTCAAGGACTAGCTCGAGTTTCCTGGCACCCACCTCAGCTACAGATGGTGCCGGTGAGCCCAGCTGAACTGGGAACGTGGCCACAATAAGCATCATGATCGACACAATGGCATTCGCTGAGACCGTTATGAAGCGTTCCATGGCCTCCTGTTCCGCTGTTTTCGTGCATAGGCACCGGATGAGCGCTGCAAGGTAGCCGATGGCGATTGCATACCACTTACTTGCGTAAGGCCGCCGGGACCGCCGGGAATCCGGCTCCAGGTGCGGGGCATGCTGGGTGGGTGGGCAGGCCCGAGGCAGAAATCCGGTTCGCGGCTGAGCTACGGCTGTTCTTGTCGCCGGGCCGGCGGCGCGGGCAGGTGCGGGTGGCTTGTGACGGGACATCGTCGCTGGGGCACCTGGTGGAGTCGCTGGGGGTGCCGCTGACAGAGGTTGGCAGCCTGGCCGTCAATGGCAAGCCGGCGACGCCGCGGTACCGGCCCGCTGGCGGGGAAGTCGCGGCTGTCGGTGCCGTGCGGCGGCCGCAGCGGCCGGCGCCGGCCCGGTTCATCCTCGATGTCCACCTCGGTACCCTGGCGCGCCGGCTGCGGCTTGCGGGCGTGGACGCGGCCTGGGCCAATGACTCCGGTGATGACACCCTGATCGAGGCGGCGAACGCCGGGCGGCGGGTGCTGCTGACCAAAGACCGCGGGCTGCTGTTCCGCAGGAAGCTGTGGCTGGGCGCCTACGTGCGCGGCGCGCGGCCGGACGAGCAGTTCGGTGATGTGCTGGAGCGGTTCGCCCCGCCGCTGGCGCCATGGACCCGCTGCACAGCGTGCAACGGACTTCTGTCGCCGGCCCGCAAGGCCGACGTCGAGCCGCTCTTGCGGCCCGGCACCCGCCGCACCTATCAGAGGTTTTCTCGCTGTGCGGCCTGCGGCCGGGTGTACTGGCGCGGGGCGCACGCCAGACGGCTGGAAGCTATCGTGCAAGCCGCCATCTCGGCCGTCAGCACCGCAGCGGAAAAGTAGCATCGGGCATGTGGCGATCCGCTGCGCAAGTCCCCGAACTTGCGCTGCACCAGGCCACCGCTCCGGACGCGCTACCCGCGACATGTGCACGTTCGGCGGTGACAGCGGTCAGTCCCGGCTGTCAGCCGAGGGCAAGCCGGCGGATGCCATGCCGCTGGATCAGCGTGGTCTCGGCCGCCGTGAGCGGGATCCGCCGGGTTGCCTTGGAGATCATCGTTATCTGGTCCCAGCCGGTTTCGTCCATGAGCATCTGGGCCGTGGTCCCGGCGGGCAGCAGCAGGACTGCCAGCACGTGCGCCGCCGCCGCGGTCATCCACGGCTGACGGCCCAGGCCCGCGGCCAGATCCAGGCCGTGCACGGCAAGTTCCAGCACGCGGGTGCGGAGGAATTCGGTCAGCAGCATGCGGTCGCCGTGGCGAGTGCGCACCACCCGCGCCTGCGGAGCCGCCCGCATCAGCGCCCAGGACTCGCGCCAGGCCTGCTCGAAGTCACCAACGATCGCTGTCCCGGTAGCCAGGGCCGCCGCTCCCCTCTGCGCGGCTGTGATCCTGCCGGTGTTCGCCGCGGATGAGAATCGCTGGCCCGGCCGGTAGTAGCCGGCCGCCGATACCAGCGGGCCCTCACCGGGCTCGGGTCCGGCGAGCATGCCCGGCACCCGGCCGACAGCTATCCGCACGTGATACAGCAGCTCCCCGACCGTCCACGGCGGGCACGGGCTGGGACGGGCGAAACTGGCCTCGTCAACGCCCGAGACACTCTCTGAGAGCCGTTCCGCCTCCGCGCGGAACGCGTCAACGACCATGCCCGATGCCATGAGCTGCACCGTATCGTGGCGGGCAGCTGCGATGCCTGCTGCTACGCGTGCAGCCAGCACGACCTTCCCGCGCGAGCACGGCGTCGCGTTCCGCAACGGCCTGCTGCGAGGCGCAGCTCGCTCACGGCGGTGGACAGCTGGGGTTGGCAGGATGCGGGGCGGTGCGCAGATCAGCCGGCGCCCGCCGGGATGCCGCTTGGGGCATTCAACGGATATATGCGCCAGCTTCTCGTCTCGTAATGACGGGAATGGATAGCCGGCGGGTGCTGGGCAGGACGATGCCGGGCTCGTCCCGGGGCCTGTGCTCAGCCGGGGGAATTCCGGCGCGGTGGCCACTTTGGCCGGGTCATCGGCCTGGCAGGCAGGGTGGCTGCGCTACTGGTCCCGCTCGTCGCGGCCGGTCCAGGTGCAGACGCACACTTCATTGCCCTCGGCATCGGCGAGGACCCAGAACGACCGGGCAAAGGAATCGTCGACCAGCCGGCCGCCGGCGGCCAGTGCGGCGCTGACCCGGGCCCCGGCCTCGTCGTGGGCCACGGTGATGTCGAAGTGCACCCGGTTGCGCTGCGGGCGCGGGGTGTCCATCTGCTGGAACCAGATAGCCGGGAGCTGTCCGGCGGGATCCACGATGGCGTCTTGCGGGCCGTTCCTGCCGGGCTCGTCGGCGTAGGCCATCACTGCTTTCCAGAACGGGAGGATGGCAGCTATGTCCAGCGCGTCGATGGCGATCTCCAGCATCTGCACCGGCCGCGGCAACTCGCCGGACGTCGCCCCCGCCGGGTGCAGCCCGAGCTCGCCCACGGCGCTGGTAATGCGGCGGGCAAGCTGGGTGTCGCGGCCGGTCACCGCGTTCAGCGCCCTGGTCTGCACGGACAGCTCGACGCGATCGGGCCGCACGTCGATGCGCAGGTGATCGTCGGCGTCCTGCCCGCTGGCCGCCGCCGCGGCGACGGCCACCTCGCTGGCCTGCGCCAGTGACCGCACCGGCACCGAGACGGCCAGCGTGCCCAGCAGGTACCGCCACCCGATATCCGTCACGGCCTCCGAGGCTGCGGTGCGGGACAGCGGTGTGTCAAGGCCGGGCTCGGTCACGCATGTCAGGATGCCAGCCGGCGGCCAGGCCGGCCACGGTCTTTCTCGCGCCACCGCTCGCGTGATCCCGGATGGTCTGTGCGGCGGCACGCACGATCGGCGGCAGAAGCGGAAGGCTTCGGTATCGGCCGGGCATGCACGGGCATGCACCCTTCGCCCGCCTCCACGCCCAAGCCCGGCGGGCCGTAGCGGCCAGCATCAGGGGCGCAGGAGGGCAATCCGCCACCGATGGTCATGGCGTTCCTTCGTCCGGGCGAGGACAATCCGTGCTATGGGGGGCCATGGCGAATCCCGTGCCGACGCCGGGCTTACCGCTGACCCCCGTCTTCCGGCCGAGGAGCGGGCGCGGCTGCTTGCACGCGCTGGAGCAGACCATCTTCAGCGTTACCGTGATCTCGACGCTGGCGGCGGGGCCGACACTCATCTTCGCGACGAGGTGGAGTCGGCGGTCACGTTGTTCCGGGCTGCCGTTCAGACCGTGCCACTGCAGGTCGGTGCCGCCCCCGCCTACTACTACAACCTTGCTCTGGCACTGCAGTCCCGCTATGACGTCCTCGGGACTCCTGCGGACCTTGACGAGGCAGTAGACACCCTTCGGCGGGGACTCGGCAAGGCGGCTCCCGGCAGCGCTTACGCCGCAGTCCTGCAATACGGTCTGGGCAGCGCCCTGCGCCGTGTTTACGATCTGCGCGACGACCCTGCGATCCTGGCTGAGGCGATCGGCCTCCTCGGAGATGCGCTCGCCAACCCGCAGAGCGAGAACCTGGACTACGCTGACTGCCTTTACGAATATGGGCGTGCAATGCTGGCGCAGGCAGAGATCGCTGATGAGCGTCAGGTCGTCGATGAGGCGGTCACTGCGTTCACCAATCTGGTCGAATCGGTCGATCCTGGGGCGCCGGATTACCCGGCGTACCTCGACTCGCTCGGGTCGGCGCGGCTGCTTCGGTTCGAACGGTTCGGCACCGCCGACGATCTTGAGGCTGCGGTGTCGAGTGCACGGCGGGCGGTGCAAGCTCAGCGGGACCAGGGCGCGGTCACCGCGGCGACGCTTGCCAACCTAGCCGGGGCGTTGCGCAGTCGTGGTTCTCGGCAGGCCGACAGCGGCGAGGACCTCAATAGGGCGATCGACCTCATGGCTGAGGCGTTGTCACTGCCCGGTGCGGCGGCTCTTTTTGGCGGTCTGGCCAGCAACCTGAGCGCGATATTCCTGGAAAGGGCGGAGCGTACCGGCGTCCTCGACGACCTTGAGGAAGCAGTCCGATATGCGGAGGAATCGGTGCGCGCGACGCGCGAGGGCGCGCTGGCGATGGCGGGACGAGCCCACCAACTGGCTATCGCACGAAGGAGCCGGTTTCTGCGCCTGGGCGACGCCGACGATCTCACCGCCGCAGTTGCCGCCCACGCGGAGGCACTGAACGCCTGTCCTGCCGGTGATCCCGACCGGCCAGCGCTTCTGAGCAGTTGGGCTAACACGCTGCGGACCCGATACGACGCCGCCGGGGACCTCGATGACCTGCACGCGGCCGTCCGGGTATACGAGGAGACGCTGGCTGATCTGCATCATTCGTCTCCGGATCGTGCCATGTATCTCAACAACCTCGGCGCTGTCCTTGCCGAGATCGCAGCCGTGAGCGACGATGCGCCGGCGGGCAGGCGGGCTGGTGAGGTTCTGGCCGAGGCCGTCGACCTTGCCGCGCCTGGGTCACTCGAACGGCTCCGGGCGCTCATCAACCTCGGCAACGTGCTTGCCGACCAGTATTCGCATACGCACGAAGCGGCGCTGCGTGAACGCGCCCTGAATGCCTACGAGGAGGTCCGGGTGGCGTCCGGCCCAGCCATGGCTGGGCCGGAGACTCTGTTCCAGGCGGCGAACAATTGCGGCGAGTGGGCAGAGGAGAGCGGCGAGTGGGACCTGGCCGTCGACTGGCTAGAGCGTGGTATGGACGCGGTCGATGACCTGCTTGTCGCCCAGCAGATGCGAGGGCACAAGGAGTCATGGCTTCGGGATGCCCGTGGCGTCGCCGCGCGCGCCGCCGTCGCGGCCCTGCGCGGCGGTGACGCGAAAAAGGCGGTCACGTTCGCTGAGCGGGGTCGCGCGCAGCTTGTCGCGGAGGCGGTGGACCAAGCCAGGCTGGATCTGGACCGGCTCGAGGCAGCCGGCAAGCATGAGTTGCGGCTGCGGGTTGACGCGGCACTGGCCGCCGCGCGCGCACCCGAGGATGCGACTGGTCGATCCGGGGCACCCAGTGAAGGCGCCGGCCATCGGCCCCGGGTGGGCGGCTTGCGTGCTCTGCGCGACGAGATTCGCCGAATCCCCGGCTTCGAGGGCTTTCTTGGGCCGCTGCCGTTTGCCGACATCGCCTCGCACGCACGCGGTCAGCAACTGCTTTACCTGGTGGCGGCGAAAGATACTGGGGCGGCGCTGCTTGCCGCGGGCGGCAAGGCGCAGGGGTGGGAGCTCCCCGAGCTTACTGACGATGGGTTGCGGACGGTGGTCGAGGACTATCTGGCCGGATACGGCCGCCGTCACGCCGACGCCCGTAGGTGGCTGCAGGGATTTGGAGCGGGCGACCCGCTGGCTGTGGGGCGCGGTCGTCAAGCCATTGCTGCCACATATCGACTCCGCTGCCCCGGTGACCGTCGTCGCGGGCGGCCTGCTCGGCCTGCTACCGCTGCATGCCGCCTGGATAGAGGACAGCACGAGGCCGACAGGCCGCCGTTACGCGGCTGACGTCTTCAGCTTGCGCTTCGCGCCGAGTACTCGTTCCCTGCGGCCACATGAAGGACTCAGTCATGTGCCAACAGCCATTCGGCTGCTGAGCGGTCCGGGAATGACCGACCCCCCGCTGGAGCTGGAGGCTGTGCGGGCTGTCGCGCACGTGAATGGCGGGGGTCTGCCTCTCGCCCGGATAGACGATGTCATCGCGGCGCTGCAGGCGAGCGGTGTGGTGCATCTGAACTGTCACGGGATCGGGCGGCTCGACCGTCCGCTGGACAGTGCGGTCCTGCTCGCCGACGGTGGTCTCACGCTAGAGCGTGTTATGCGTGAACGCCTGAAAGCGGACCTAGTCGTCCTATCCGCATGCGAGACGGCCACCCTCGGGACTGAGCTGCCCGACGAAGTCGTGGGTTTGCCTAGCGGATTCTTGCAGGCCGGCGTCGGCGCTTGCATCGGTTCGCTGTGGGCGGTTCCCAGGAAGGCGACGGCGGCATTGATGAGCCTGTTTTACCGGATCTGGGCGCAAGAGCCGGTTACCGCCGCCGAGGCGCTGCGACAGGCGCAGTGCCAGTTGCGCGATGCAACCAACGACGAGCTCACGCGGCTGGTGCCCGCTGTGGTGTCGCCACCCGCCGGCCTCGGGACGGCCAGTCGCAAGGTGTGGGGTATGGCACAGCCTTTCAGCCCAATGACATCGTGGGCCGGATTTCTGTACGTCGGCGTATAGCTGACGCCGAGGATGGTCAGGCGGGGGCATGGCAGAGGATCAGAAAGCGGTTCCGGGCGACGAGCTGCGCGCTCGTTTGCGGGTGGCCTTCGCCACGGCCCAGTCCGCTCAGCAGCAGTACCTGGGCAGCCCGAGCCGTTCCGCGCTGGAGGAGATGATTCGTGCTTGGGAACTTGTGCTTCAGCTACCCTTGTGCGGGCTGCTGAAGGCAGGCCAGGACAGGCAGTGCACTACTCATCGACGACCCGCGACCGCAGTCCATGCCCGTCGGGGCAAGCCGCGTGGACCGCGAAACCCTGGCCGCTTTCTTCGATCGGTGCGAGACGCTTGCCGGGGACACCGCCACCCCACAGGCGGTGCTCGATGCGATGGGTACGGCAGAACATGGCGTCATCCACCTGTCCTGCCACGCCCAGGCCGACCGCGAGGGGCCGCTCGATACAGCCTTTCTGCTGGCCGGCACGAGCAGGCTGACCGCCAGGGATCTGTCCGGCGCGTCGGCTCTGCCGATCCGGCTCGCAGTGCTTGCCGGCTGCGAGACTGGCGTTGTTGGCAGCAACCTTCCAGACGAAGTGCTGGGCCTGCCCACCGCGTTGATAGCTGCAGGAGTGGCTGGCGTCACCTCCTCGGCCTGGGCGATTCGAGATCACCCGGTGACCGCGGTGCTGCTCGCCCGCTTCTATGAACTGTGGCGCGTGGAGGGGCATGTACCCGCTGAGGCCCTGCGCCGTGCGCAGCGCTGGGTCCGCGACACCACAAACGCTGAGAAGGCGCGCCGCTTTCCCGGCTATGGCGAGTCATTCAAGGGGGATGCCGATGCCTGGGGTACCGACTGTGGGGTTCCACGGCAGGCCACGGCCACCCATACTGGTGGGCCGGCTTCGCATATAGCGGAGTGTGACCAAGCGAACGGCTGAGCGAGTGTCCATCGAGGGAGGGGAGTCACGTGGACGAGAGCATCATCGACGTGGCACGCACGATTCGGCCGTACCTGGAGGAGCTGGTCGGAGGAGAGGCGGCAGGATACGACCAGGAGATTTCCCGGCTGCTGACCGCCGCTCTGGCGGGTACCGACGTCGGCGACGAGTTGATGTCAGTCCTCGTCCGCTCGTCTGCGGTACAAACCTGGGCCGCGCAGGTGCTGGAGGACGATCTACACCGGCCGCCGGAATTGCAGCCGGTCGACGAGCTTGGATACGAACCGCTACCGACCCCTGAGGGGCCACCCACCGAGGCAGAAAAGTTCTGCTGCCCAGCCGGGGACTATATCTGGTGGCGGAGGTTCGTCGGCACGCCGATGCGGACGTGCCCAAACCATGGCGCGCTCGTCCCGTGCGACGGATAAGGTCACGGCCACGATGCTCGACAAGTTCTGGGAAGCTGCCGGCAGCAAGCTTGCCGACCGGTGGGCCGAGGTTGGCGTACCCGCTCTCGTGTACTGGCTGGGTGGTCTGCTGGCCTGGCTGTGGGGCCATGGTGGCTTCTCAGCGCTGCGGCAGCCCGCACGCTGGCTGGGCAAACAACAAGTCCCGGCCCAGGTTGTCGTCATCCTCGGTCTGCTCATCGGCGTGGCTGCCTCTGGCGTGGTCATACGCCGAATGACCACGCCGGTGCTGCAGCTGATCGAAGGGTACTGGCCAGCCTTCCTCAGGCCGCTGCGTGACCGACGCATCGATCAGATCCGCCACAAGGCCGAGCGAACGGAAGACCGGTGGCAAAGGCTCCAAGAAGCTGTGCAGAACGGCACGGCTACGGCCGACGAGCGCGCCGAAAGCGTGCGTGCCGACCGGCGGCTGCGACGGCTGCCTAGTGACGGCGACTACTTGCCCACCAGGGTCGGAAACACCCTCCGTGCTGCTGAGAACCGGCCTACGGCCAAGTACGGGCTCAACGCGCCCGCGATCTGGCCACACCTGTGGCTGCTGCTGCCCGAGGCGACACGCACCGAACTAAGCCAGGCCAGGGAGTCGCTGGACACCGCTGTCGCGGCCTGCATATGGTCGCTCGCCTTCATCTGCTTCACCCCGTGGGCCTGGTGGGCCGCTCCCGTCGGCCTCGTCATCTCGCTCGTTGCGTACCTGTTCTGGGTACCGGCACGCTCGGAGGTCTACGCCGACCTCGTCGAAGCTGCCTTCGACCTGCACCGAACTGTTCTCTATACCCAGTTGCGCTGGCCACTGCCGACCAATCCTGCAGAAGAACGCGACTGCGGGAAGCGAGTCAGCACTTACTTGCTTCGCGGCTTGAGCGGTACGAGCCCGACCTTCACCCAGCCTGCGGAATCACCGCCAGAGGAGAAGCACGAGCCCGTGAGCCGATGATCTTGACCAGTGGTCCACGAAAAGGCGCAAGACCTGGTCCCAGGACCTCCAGGGGATTTGGAGACCGCTGAGGGCCAAGGGACAACCTCATGCCGTGCTGCTGCGAGACTTGCGGGCGCCGGCCGCCAGGCCCGAGCGGATCGTGCGGTCGATAGCGCGCTGTCCGCAGCCGGGGTCACGGTCCAGACCGGCATGGATGGCCGCCTCGAAAAGCTTGGCGTAGACGAGGGCTGTGGGCAGGAGCCCGGCGGTGGTGAGCTGACCAAGACGGCCGATCTGCACGGTAGGCATCTGAGTTGCGAACGCGCCACCGCGGTCCTTCGCCGTGTTCGCGCCGGACCTCATCCTCGCCGTGGATCACCGCAACCTTGCTGACCGGGAGTTTACGGTTATGCCTGCGACGGTCGCTTGCGGCTTGTGGACTGCAGTGGTTGGGTCGCAGCCATAGACCGCCGTGGCCGCGAGCCACGAGACAGCGGGCGCTGGAAATCGCGGCCCGATGGGGACCCTCGCCGGCCGGAGTTTCGCCGTGCTCGATTGTGCCGCCGACCTGACAGAACCGCGGCTTAACCCACGCCCGGCAACCCGCGGCACCACTGGTGAGGGAGCGCGCAGCGCGGCAGAAGAGGACGCCCTCGCATCGTCTGGCGCGACACCTGTGATCATGTGAGGGTGCACGATTCACGGATCCAGATCAGGCGTGCTTCAGGTGGCGATGCCGACGCTGTAGCCGGCCTTGCCGGCGAACTTGCGCAGTCCTTCGCGTTCTCACGGCCGCGGTTCGACGTTACCTACCCGGCCCTGCTCGACACCGAGGCCGCCTGCCTGCTTCTCGCCACCAGCGGTGGTGATTACCTGGGCTATCTGCTCGGCTTCCGGCACCTCACCTTTTACGC
>Ga0137380_10001904_pt1 | contig 17397 bp, 14 predicted proteins | sample SagtaG_17_FD_104809 | JGI IMG/M metagenome (GOLD analysis project Ga0137380, IMG submission 104809) | Vadose zone soil microbial communities from Sagehorn Ranch, Mendocino, California, USA - Sage2_L_100_16 metaG | ecosystem: Environmental > Terrestrial > Soil > Vadose zone | place: USA...
CCGCGGTGCCCAGGGCGCGCCCCCCGTCGGGCTCACCGCCGCAGAGGAAATCGAGCCCTGCCTTGACCACCTGGCGTGCGATCGGCTGGCGGAGGTAGGTGGTTTCGAGAACGCTCACCCAGTCCGCGATGCGGCGCGCGGGGAACATGAGGTCGGTTGCGTTGCTGGTGGCAGGCATCATCGTGCCATTACTCATGTTCCATGCCAACGCCGGAGCGAACGCGGGTGCGCGACCGGCCCACTATCCACTCGTGGCACAAGCAATTAGCGTCACGGCGCGAGGGCCGGTCGTCGGAGGGTGTCGCAAGTTGCTGACAGTGTACGTGGGTTACTGCGCTCCACATCGGCACGCGACGCCCGCCGTTATTGACCGCCTTCGCGGCGTGCACTAGAATCGCATGACGATGCGCCTCCCCGTCCTCGCGCTGCTGGCGGTGGTCGCGACCACGCTGCTCGTCGCTCGCTGCGCAAAAAAGGAAACCACCGGCCCACCGCCGCCGCCCCCCCCGCCGCGCGTCGGCTGGTATGCAGCCGTCACGGGGTCGAGCTCCGACTCGGGCACCTTCACCGACCCGTGGGACCTCGCGACCGCACTGGCGGGCGGCAACGGGCTCATTCAACCCAGTGATACGCTTTGGATCCGCGGGGGCACGTACTCGGGCAGCTTCTACAGCGCGCTGACCGGCACGCCGTCGGCGCGCATCATCGTGCGGGGCTTTCCGGGCGAGCGGGCGATCATCGACCGGGCGGGGACGGCGGGCAGCGGGGAGATCCTCACGATCGACGGGGCGTACACGACGTACTGGGGCTTCGAGGTGATGAACTCGACCTCGACCCGCACCAGCACGCGGAAGACCGGGGTCTACCTGCAGAACGGCACCAACATCCGCCTCGTGAACCTCCTGATTCACGACACCGGGATGGGCGTCTTCGCCGAGGAGGGGACGGGCGGTGCGGAGATCTACGGGTGTCTCCTGTGGAATATGGGGTGGGAAGACGCGATACGCTCCAACGGACACGCCCTCTACATCAAACAGAACGCGTCGGGGTCGAAGCTGATCCGCGACAACGTGATGTTCAACGAGTTCGGCTTCGGGATCCACGCGTACTCGGACGCGGGGACAGGGGGGCTGCAGAACGAAACCTTCGTCGGCAACGTGGCCTTCAACAGCGGCTCGCTGTCGACGTTCCCCAGCCGGAACTTCCAGATCGGCGGCCAGGAGGTGGCGACCGGGGACACGGCGCGGGACAACGTCTTCTACTTCTCCTCGGGCGTCGGCCAGGGCAATACGCGGCTGGGCTACCAGTCCCTGCTCAACGGCTCGGTGGTTTTCAAGAACAACCTCATCGTCGGCGGCACCGAGCTGCTGGACGACGGCTACTGGCAAAACGCCGTCATCCAAAACAACACTTGGGTTGGCACGAGCCGAGTCATCACGTTTCGCGACACCAGCGCCGCCGGACACGCGTGGAGCGGCAACACCTTTTATCGGGATGGCACCGCCACGGCGTGGAATTACCAGGGCAGCAACCTCACCTTCGTCAATTGGAAGACCACCTCGGGGCTCAGCGCCACGGACGTGGCACCGGGTGGCACACCCAGCGCCAGTCAGGTCATCGTCAAGCCGAACGCTTACGAGGCGGGGGTGGGGTACGTCGTGATCCTCAACTGGGCCAACCAGGCCAGCGTGCCGGTCAACCTGTCGCCCATCCTCTCCTCGGGCGACAAGTTCGAGATCCGCAACGTGCAGGCCGTGTTCGGCAGTCCGGTGGCGAGCGGCACGTACAGCGGTGGCACGGTGTCGGTCTCTATGGCCGGCGTCAATCCGCCGGCGCCGATCGGCGGGTCGCCGGTGGCGCCCGTCAAGACCGGCCCGGCCTTCGACGTGTTCGTCGTGACGCGCGTTCCCTGACGCGTCAGCCAATCCCGAACACCCGCATCCACAGCTCCAGCGACAAGATTCGGAACAGCGCCAGGTAGGCTTCGGTGCTCGCGCGCGGGGCGCCCGGACCCGCGTACCAGCGCCGTAGGGCGGCCGGGTCCACCCAGCGCTCGCAGCGCAGCGGGCTCGCGAGCAGCTCCGTGACGGCAGGGCGCAGCCCGTCAGCGAGCCAGGACCGGTCAGGCGCGGCGAACCCCAACTTGCTGGTGCGCCAGCGGACGCGGTCGGGCATCAGCCCGTCCATGGCGCGGCGAATCGCGATCTTGCTCCATCCGCGATTGAACTTGAGGTCGTCGGGGAGCGAGACGCCGCACTCGACCACCCGGTGATCGAGCAGCGGCACGCGCGCCTCGAGCGAGAACGCCATCGAGGAACGGTCCTCCATCCGCAGCAGCATCGGCAGCGTATCGGCGACGATGTCGTGGACCTGCGCGCGCTGCACGAACGTCCCCGGTGCCCCGTCGTCGTCGCGTCCGGCGGCGAGCCGCCACCAGCGCGTGGCCGGCGTGCTCTCGGTATCCACGGCGCGATGCCAATCGCCACGCAGCGCCTCGACCAGGACGGTATCCACCCGCAGCAGCCGGCGCAGCCGCCGCGGCAGGTAGCGGTAGCCCCGGCGCAAGTCGAGGACGTACAGATCGCCCTGGAGCAGGGTACCGCCGAGCTCGCGGGCGAGCCGCACGAGATGCCCGCCGCGGGCCAGCGACGCCAGATAGGCGTAGCGGAACTTGGCGTAGCCGCCGAAGACTTCATCGCCTCCCTGGCCGTCGAGCAACACCTTGACGCCCGTTTCCCGCGCCGCGCGCATCACGCGCCACTGGGCGTAGTAGCTGAAGGCGCCGAACGGCATGTCCTGGTGCCACGCCATGCGCTCGAAATCGCTCCAGAAATCCGACGCGGTGGGGAAGACGAGGTGCGAGGTCGCTCCCGCAGCCTCCGCCACAGGCAGCGCGTAATCCCGCTCGTCGAACGCACGGTCGTCGTAGCAAGACGTGAAGGTATGGAACCGGTCGCCGGTCGCCGCGGCGGCCTCGGGCTGCTCGCGACGCAGCTTGCCGATCAACGACACCACCGTGGAGGAGTCCAGTCCGCCGCTCAAGCAGCTTCCCGCGAGCACGTCGCTGATCAGATGCTTGCGCGTGCTGTCGAGGAGCAAGTCCTTGAGCGCGCCGATCCGCTCTGCGGCCGCGTGCCCGTTCGGGGCGGCGGGGACCAAGTCCCAGTAGCGGCGCACGGTGAGGGCTCCGCTCCGTGCATCCAGCGTGAGGGCGTGGCCGGGGGGGAGGGCGTGCACGCCGCGGAACGTCGTCCGTTCGCCGTAGTCGCAGTTGCTGTGGACCAGGAACCCCAGGACCGCGTCGTCGTCCGGGACGGGGACGAACCCGGGGACCGCCATGAACGCCTTGATCTCCGACGCAAAGGCGAAGCCACCCGCGGGAGTGATATAGTAGAAGGGCTTGATCCCGAGCCGGTCGCGCGCGCAGAACACCAGACCGCGGCGCGCGTCCCACACGGCGAACGCGAACATCCCCTCGAGGCGGTCCACACAGCGCTGGCCCCACTGCCGGTAGGCCTGGAGCAACACCTCCGTGTCGGTGCGGGTCGTGAACTCGTAGCCGGCGGCGGCGAGCTCGGTGCGCAGCTCCAAGTGGTTGTAGATCTCACCGTTGAAGACGATCCAGACGTCGCTGCCCGGCACCGTGAGCGGTTGGATGCCGCGGTCGGAGAGATCGAGGATGGCGAGCCGGCGGTGCCCGAGCACGACACGGGCGCCTGGCTCCGCCTCCATCGCGTCCACGCGCGGCAGGAACCGCTGGCGGAATCCCTCGCCGTCGCGGCTGGCCACCAGGAACCCCTCGCCGTCGGGTCCGCGGTGGCGGAGCGTGTCCGCCATGCGTTGCACCACGGTCGCGTCGACGGGCGACTGGAAGCGCACGAGGCCGGCGATGCCACACATCGGGCTACTCGCCCACCGCGCCGGCCGCTACGGGCGGGTCGCGTCGCGCGGGCGCCGGCGCCGCGACCGCGGCCCGCCCGGCCACTACGCCGCGGTAGATGTCGATCACACGCTGGGTCAGCACCCGCTCGTCGAGATGTGCGACGGCCTCCCGGCCGCGCACCCGCCCACCGCGCCGTAGCACGCGCTCCAGCGCGGCCGCGATCGTCTCGGGATCGTCGTCCCCGCACAGCTCGCAGCCCGCCACGCCCGCGAGCCGCTCCGCGACGTCGCCCACCGCCACCGACACGACCGGGAGGTCGCAGGCCAGCGCTTCCTTCACGACGTTCGGCGATCCTTCCTGCAGCGACGTGAAGACCAGCGCGTCGCAGGCGCTCATGTAGAGCGGGACCTCCCGGTGCGGGACACTCCACCCCAACACCAGCTCCGCCGGCACCCGCTGCCGCAGCCGCTCGACCGCAGCCCGGGCGAGGCCGTAGCGCTTGCGCGCCAGCGTCGGACTCCCGACAAAGAGGACCAGGGGGGTGTCGGGGGAGAGATCGAGACGTCGCCGGGCCTCGCCCGGAGGCAGGGGGCGGAAGCGCTCGAAGTCCAGGCCCGAAGGGATGACGTGTGCTCGGCCGGCCACGCGGGGGCCCAGGGCCCGCTTCAGGTGCTCCGAGACTAGGATCACCGCGTCCGCGCGTCGGGCGACGTACCGCGATAGCCACGGCAGCAGCCGCCCGAGCGGCGTGAGGCGACCGCTGTGATCGCCCAGCTCCCCCTCCAGATCGTCGCCCCGGAACGTGACGACGAGCGGCAGGGGCTTGGGGAGAGCGACAAGCCCGCTCTGGCCGAACTGCGCGTGGATCACGTCGTACGCCGCGCCGCGAACGCGCCGCCGCACCTCCCGCCACGCCCGCAGGTAGTTGCCGGGTTGCTTCGCCGCCACGAACTCGAAGACGTCCACGACGACCCCGGCGGCACGGAGGAATTCGGCCTGTCGCTGGACGAACGTCGCGGTCCCCCCCCAGCTGTCGCGGGGCCATTCGGTGGTCACCATCAGTATGCGGAGCGGGCGGTCCACTCAGGCCTCCACCCCCGCCGGGGGGGCCAGCTGCCCCAGCCAGCCGGACGCGAACGCGAGGGCCCACAGGAAGTCGAGCGCGCCGTCGCTGAGCGAGTGCGGCGGGACCGTGCGGGCGATCAGGCCATCCAGCTCGCGGCGGTCGATGTACTCGAGCAGCGGGTTGGCAGGCGCGAGCACCACGTCGTGCAGGAATCCCTGGAGGGGAGAGGACGCGAACAGCTTGTGGTAGGGTGGGGTAAAGCCGGATTTCGGCCGATACACCCACCCGGCCGGGACGTCGCGGGCCAGCAAGGTCTTGATCGGCGCCTTGGCTTCGCCCCCGGCGCACTTGACGCTCCATGCCAGGGAGGCGCCGAGCTCCCGGATGGCGGGGTCGAGGTACGGATAGTGGGCGTGTACGCCGCCGGCACGCAGCGGGTCGAATGACTTCGGCGCCGAATGTCCCGCGCAGATGACCGCGAGATCGAGCGCCATGAGCCGGTCGACCGGCTCCTCGGCAAGCGCCTCGACGGAGTCGCGCATGGCTGCCGTCAGCGCTTCCCGCGTCTCGGCGGGCACGTGGTACGCGATCCCGTCCAACCCGTTCTGCGCCACTACGGCGTGGCTGAGCGGCAGGACGACGCTCTTGCGCACGAATCGGGCCACGCGCTCGGCGAACGAGTCGCGCCGCCAGACCCCGAGCCCCGCGTAGGCCGTCGCGACGGCGCGCCGGATCAGCGGTGGCATGCGGTAAACCCGCCGCCACCACGGGAACTTGACCGCCATCCCGAACACGCCGTCGGCGCCGGTCCCCTCGAGGACCAGCGGCGCGTCGCCCGCGACGGCGAGCGTCGCGTGGACGAGGTGGTTCGTCGGCAGGGTCGATAGATCACCGAACGGGTAGGCGTAATCGCGCCCCAGGCGCTCGAAGACGGTCGCAACGGCAGCCTCGTCGTACTGGACGACGTGTAAGTCGAAGCCCAGGTGGCGCGCCATGCGTACCGCCAAGGCGCTCTCGGGGTCGTCGCTCCCGAACGAGTAGTTGATCAGACGCACGTCACGGCGGCCCAACCGCGCCAGGCGCGACGCGAGCAGGCCGCTGTCCGTGCCACCGCTGAAGTAGAGGATCGTCCCGGAGGGCGCGTCGACGAGCATACGGTCGACGGCCGCGGCCACCCGCTCCGTGGGGTCCGCCGCGTTCGCGGGGATCCCCGGGTCGGCGGCCGACGGGGCGGGGGCCGGTGCGCGGCGCAGCCGCACGGCCCCTTGCGCGTCAAACTCCGCTTCGTGTCCACCCGGTATGCGACGCACCTCGCGGAACAGCGTGTACGGTGCGGGGATGACGCCGTACTGCAGCTGTCCGAAAATCCCCGCGGCATCCAGGCTGCACGAGCGGAGCTTTGGGAACAGGCGCAGGTCGTCGCTCAGCGCGAGGCCGCCGTCGACCGGGGCGTAGTAGAGGTGCTGGGGGGACGTCGGCGGTACGCTGGCGCGCAACCTGCCGGTCGCGCCCGCGACGCTCAGGGAGACGCCGTTCCGCTGCAGCGGGATCAACCGCCCATCGGGGCCCGGCGGCGGACACGGGCGCGCGGAGAGCCACGCCACGTCGAGGGTCCGGCCGTCCGGAAGCGCTTGCTCGCGGACCGTCGTCACGAGCGGCTCCCCGGCCCAGCGTGCGTGCGCCGCGACCGCGCGCCGCCAGGTGCCAAGCCCATCGGGCCGCCCCAGGTAACAGGCGAAGAAGCCGCTCACGGCCGTTCTCCCGTGGGGGGCGCGCCGCGGCGGCGGAACAGATGCCGGGGCGCCGCCCACAGCGCGCTGCGGATCAGGGGGAGGGGATCGTCCCAGGCCATGCCACGCTTCGCTTCCGCGCCGAGCGTGAAGCGCAGCCACTGCCACAGGGGGACGCCGCTGGCGCGCGTCGCCGCGAAATCGTGCCAGGGGTTGGACCACGTGACGCCCGTCCGCGCCGTCGCCGCGGGCGGCCGCGGCCGCCCCACCAGGTCGGCGTACGCGAGAGCCGGCAGGTTCACTCCGGCGAGCGCCCCGGCGTGGTGCCAGAGGTTGAAGCGAGGGTTGACCTCGATCAGGAACAGGCGCCCGTCGGGCGCGCGTTTGAATTCGAACTCCGCCACGCCCGTCAGAGCGAGCTGCCGCGTGAGCGCCCGGCCGAGCGTGGCCACGTCTGCCGCGGCGGTGATCTCGAGCGCCGAGCTGTAGCCGTGGTGGGCAGGGTACGTGCGGATCTTGCGGCCCGTGTACTCGCCGGCGATCTCCCCGTGGCCGTCTACGTACACGTGGTAGCTCTCGATCGCCGTCTCCGGTCCGGGGATCAGCTCTTGGGCCAGCGCTCGGACGCCCGAGCGCGCGAGGCCCGGCCAGAACTCCTTCAGGGCGGCATAGCTGTCGATCTGCACCGCTTTGCCGCCGCCGCTCACCGGGCCCCACCGGTCCACGCGCCGCGTGAGCGGCTTCACCACGATCGGGAAGCGCAGATCCCCGTTGAAATGGCTCACCTCCTGGGACGGTTCGAGCAACATGCCCGGCGGCACGGGGAGATTCTCCCGCCGGGCGAGCTCCTGGAACCGCGCCTTGTCCACCAGGTCCTCGACCAGCGTGGCGTCGGCGATGACGAAGCGGAATGCCTGGCGCAGCTGTTCCCGGAACCGGGAGACGAACAAGAGGTGGCCGTCTTCCTGGTAATACAGCACCGGCGGCTCGGGCTGCCCGCGTGCGAACCGCACCAGGGTCTCCACCAGCTCGTCCGCACGCTCCCAGGCGTCCACGTCGTCCAGGGTCGCCCGCACGTGCCGGGAGTAGCGCTGCATGGCTCCGGGCTTCGCGAGCACGGCGCTGGCGATGCCGCCCAACCCCAGGGCGCGGACGAGATCGATGTCGCCCATGACGAAAGCAAGGGGGCCGCTCATCCGTCCCCCTCCGCGCCGTCCGCCGCCGCCGCGCCGAGCGAGCGGCGCCACCGGCCGAGACGGCCCCGGACCGTCTGCTCCAGGCGGTAGCCGCGCTCGGCCAGATCCCGCATCCGGGTGAGCCAGGCGTAGCGGCTGCGCACCCAGCGGCGCTTGGTCTCGTCGAGGCTCGCCCCGAACGCGGGGCCATCGCCGGACAGCAGCCACAGAATCGCACCCTCGGCACGCAACTCGGGGGAGGACGCCGAGTCGGCTGCCAGCCAGGCGACGCTCAGCGTGTCTCCGGTGGGAAGGGATTGCTCGAGCACCGTGAGGACGAGACCGAGCCAGCACGCGTGCGCACGCCCGACTTCCTGCCAGGCGCGCAGCCCGTCGGGCTGTCCGAGGTAGCAGGCGAACAGCACGGCTACCGCCGCCCCAGCGCGCGGTGGGTGGCGGCCCACAGGGCCCCGCGAAGCGCGGGGAGCGGGTCATCCCAGGCCACGCCGCGCTTCGCGCCGGCCCTCAGGGTGAACCGCAGCCAGCCCCACAGGGGGACGCCGCCGGCACGGGTGGCGGCGAAGTCATGCCATGGGTTGGACCACGTGACGCCCGCCCGAGCGGCACCGGTGGGCGGCCGCGCCGCGCCCGTGAGATCCGCATAGACCAGCGCGGGAAGGTTCACGCCCGCCACCGCGCCCGGGTGGTGCCACAGGTTGAACCGTGGGTTGACCTCGATCAGAAACAGGCGGCCGTCGGGCGCGCGTTTGAAGTCGAACTTCGCGACGCCTGTCAGGCCGAGCACCCGAGAGAGGTCCCGGCCCATCGCCGCCACATCCGGGGCCGCCGTGATTTCCAGGGCCGTGCTGTAGCCGTGGTGGGGCGGGTACGTACGGATCTTGCGGCCGGTGAACTCGCCCGTGATGGCGCCGCGGGCATCCAGATACACGTGATAGCTCTCGATCGCCGTCTCCGGCCCGGGGATCATCTCCTGAGCGAGCACGTGGACGCCGGAGGCGGCCAGCCGGGGCCAGAAGGCGCGCAGGTCCCGGTCACAGTCGATCTGCACGGCCTTGCCGCCGCCGCTCACGGGGCCCCAGCGATCCACGCGTCGGGTCAGCGGCTTGACCACGATGGGATAGCGCAGGTCGCCGTTCAACGCGTTCGGGCCCATCGCGGGATCGATCAAACGACCCGGGGGGACAGGCAAGCGCAGGCGGTGCGCCAGCGCCTGGAAACGGGCCTTGTCGACCAGGTCCTCGACAAGCGTTGCGTCCGCGATCACGAACCGGAACGCCTCCCGCAGACGCTCGCGGAACCGGGACACGAACAGCAGATGCCCATCCTCCTGGTAGTAGAGCACCGGCGGCTCGGGTTGCGAGCGCGCGAACCGCACCAGCAGGTTCACCAGCTCCTCCGCCCCGTCCCAGGCGTCGACGTCGTCCAGGCTGGCGCGCACATGCCGGGAGTAGCGGTGCATGGCGCCGGGCTTGGCGAGTACGGCGCTCGAGATGCCGCCGAGCCCGAGGGCCCGGACCAGGTCGATGTCGCCCATGACGCAGGCGAGGGTGCGCGGCCGGCTCACGTGTCCTCCGCCGCGGCAGCCGTCGGCGCGCCGAGCGAGTGGCGCCACTGGCCGAGACGGCCCCGGACCGTCTGCTGCAGGCGGTAGCCGCGCTCGGCCAGATCCCGCATCTGGGTGAGCCAGGCGTAGCGGCTGCGCACCCAGCGGCGCTTGGTCTCGTCGAGGCTCGCCCCGAACTTGGCCTTGAAATCTCCGAGCCCCATGAGGTCGAGCCGGGTACAGCCTGCCGCCACGGCGCGTCGCATCACGGTCCACGTGAGCAACTCCGTGGGCCGGTACCAGCGGTGGGCGATGCGGTGGGCCCAGGTCCACAGCAGCAGCTCGCCGGCGTCGATGGTGAACATCCCCGTCGCGATGCTGGTGCCGTCGGGCAGGCGCACCGAGACGGCGACCAGCTTTCCCGCGGCGGCGAGCCGGCGGAAGCACTCCAGCGCCCGGCTCTTGCGGAACGTGATCGCGTGGCCTCCGCGCTCGTACACTTCCTTGAGCTGCTCGTAGTGCTCGTCGACGAAGCGCTCGTCGCTCTCGATCACCGCCGTGAGGCCGAGCTTCTCGGCGCGCTTGATGTTGCGGCGCGCGCTCTCCTTGAGCAGGCGGAAGCTCTTGGCCTCGTCGCCGGGGTAGAGCGGGCCACGGTAGGTCGGGACCACCTCGCTGCGGAACCCCAGCGCCGCCATCGCCGCCCCGTCCAGATCGGGACTCACCAGCTCGATATGGTGCACCCCGTAGCGCCGCTCGAGCAGCGGGACCAGGGCCGCCGCCATCTCCGCCGTCGTCACCGCGGCGGGATCGAAAGCGGGACCCATGCTGGCGGTCTCCCAGCCGGGCAACGGCGACCCAAACAGGCGCAACGGGCCCAGGCGCCTGAGCAGGCCCGGGAGGCACGCCACCACCACTCCGTCGCGCTCGAAGACGAGCTGCAGCGGGCGGCCGTACCCGGACCCCTCGAGGGCGGCCAGCCACGCCGTCGTGTGGACCACACGTCGGTTCGGGAACGTTTCGATCAGCTCGTCCCAGCCCGGCCGCTCGGCGTCGGTGGCTTCGCGGATGGTGACGCTCACGGGGCGCGCTCGCCGATGGGAAGCGTCTCGCGGGTGCGGCGGCCGACGTACATTCGATACAGGGCCGGCCACGCGCGGTGGAGGGCGTCCTTGAGGCGGAACACGAGCCGGGCGCGGTCCCAGCCGTGGAACCGGGCGAGCGCGGCGATGCGCGCCGCGGACGTGTGGGATTTGGGCACGAAGCGACCCAGCACCCGGCACCCGGCCTCGAGCCGCGGCTCGAGAACCGGCTCGGACGTGAACAGCACACGCACGCCGGCCGCCGCGGCCGCCCCGTACACGGGCGGAGCGACGTCACCGCCGGGGACCGACGCGACCTGGCACGGCGCGCCGAGGAGATCCGCGAGCCGCGCGCAGCTGTCCCGCCACTCGGCCGCCATCCGCGCCGCGGTGAGTTCCCGGAAGATGTCGGGGTGCGAGTGCGAATGGCTCCCCACGAGGTGACCGGCGGCGTGGAGCGCGCGAATGCCGGCGGCATCGAGGAACGTCGGCGCGCCGATGCGGCCCGTGGTGATGAAGAAATGCCCGCGCCAGCCGCGGCGCTCGAGCGCGGCCGCCACGTCCAGGGCGCTCTTCCCGCCGTCGTCGAAGGTCAGCAGGATGTGGCGCCCGGGCCGCTCCCAGGGAATACGCGTCACCAGCCCCGGGACCACCGGTCCTGCGGCGAGCCGGGTGAGGTGGTCGTCGAAGGCGGCGCGGGACAGCTTGAAGCCCCAAGCCGCGGGCCGCTGAAAGCCGGAGTCGCCAAGCGTGTCGGTGACGTCGTGGTAAGCGAACGCGGCGACGTGGGGGCGCGTCATCGGGACAGGGGAACCGCGCTGGGCGCGGCGCTGCGGCTGCGATGACCGACGAGGCCGGCGAGGAAGCCGAGGCCGTAGCTGAAATGGATGATGGGGAACGCGGCGGCGAGCGCCAAGGCCGCGCGCGGGCCGTGCCGGGGCGCGGCGGCGGCGGCGCAGCCGAGGTCGACGGCGGCGTAGGCTGCGCCCGCGGCCGCTCCCGCCCAGGCCGCGAGCGGCACCCACGCGCCGAGGGCGGCGGCGCCCGTCAGGGTCAGCAGGAACAGCGCGGGAACCAGCTGGCGCACCGTCATCACGCGGCCGACCTTCCGCGCCACCAGCGGTTTGTAGTATCCGTACTGGTAGAACATCCGAGCCAGCTGGCCGAGGGTGCGGCGGGCGTAGTAGCGCGCCACGACGTCGGGGAGGAGCAGGATGCGCCCGCCGCGGGCGACGAGGCGGAAGTTGAACTCGTCGTCCTGGTTGCGGACCAGGTCCTCGTCGAACAGGCCGATGCGCTCGAACACTTCGCGGCGCCAACAGCCGAACGCGACCGTATCGACCCAGCGTGGGACTGTGGTCCCGATGCGGAAATACGAATTCCCGACCCCGAAGCGGTGCGCCGTGGCGACGGCGATCGCACGGGCCACCGGCGAGGAATCGGCGGGCACGGTGGCGAGCAGGCAGCCGACGTTGTCGGCGCCGGTCGCCTCGAGCGCGGCGACCAGCCGGGTCACGTAGTGCGGCGGGTACTCGACGTGTGCGTCCATCCGCAGGATCACCTCGCCGCGGGCGGCGCGGATGCCGAGATTGAGCGCGGCGGGAGTGACGCGCTGCGGATTATCGAGCAGGCGGATCGCCGGCGCGCGGCCGGCGCGCTGCGCCACGATCTCCCGGGTGCGATCATCGCTGCGCCCGTCGAGGACCAGCACTTCGAGTCGGTCCCGCGGATAGTCCCCGGCGAGGATCGAATCGAGACAGGCGCCGATGTAGGGCTCCTCGTTGCGGCAGGGGAGCACGATGGAGACGAAGCGGGGCCGCGCGGTCACGAGGGCACCGGCAGGCTGGACGGTGGCAGCCCGGGCACCGCGGCGGGGGCCGGAGCCGGGGCGGCGCTCGCCGCCCTGGCTCGCTCCCCCGCGGCCAGCCCGTAGGCGAGCACCAGCCAGAACATCTTCGACGAAATGGGGTTCCCGCTGATCGCGCCCGCGAGTTGCTCGAGCAGGAGCGCGGTCGCCAGCATCCCGTGTTCCCCGCGGCGTGCGCGCCACGCGGCGGCCACACACAACGCGAGGGCGACGAGGAACGGCAGCGCCCCGAGCGCGCCTTCGGCGGTGAGCAGCTCCAGCAGCAGGTTGTGGGAGTCGCGGCGCACCTTGATCATGTCCGTCGTGCGGGCCGCCACCTCGTACTGGTTGTTGAGCGGGCCCCACCCGGCGAGCGGCTTCTCGAGGAACATCTGCCACAGCGTCGGGAATAGGAACTCGCGCCCCGCGAGGCGGCCAGTCGTGGCGGTCTCCTCGAAGCGGTTGCGCATCACCTCAGTGCGCATGGACGCCTCGATCAGGAAGCCGAGGGCGAGGACCGCGATGAGCCCGTTGCGCACGCGCGCCCATCGGGAGTGCGCCCGGCCGAACAGGAACGCGAGCAGCCCGGCGCCGAGCGCCAGCACACTGCCGCGCGAGCCGGTGTCGACGATCGCAATGCCGAGCAGGGCGAGCCCGGCCGGGACGACGAGCCGCCAGGCCCGACCCCCGCCATGACCCGCCCGCCCGAAGGCGAGGCCCAGCAGGCACAGCACGCCGGCGGCGAGGAGCTTGGCGCTCGCGTTGGCGTTCTGGCCGAACGCGGTGATGCGCTCTCCCCCCGTCCAGACGGTTTCTCCCGTCCGGCCGATGCCCACGAGCGGCAGGGCGGCCCGCACCAGGCAGGCGATGATGAACGCCCACAGCACCTTTTCCGCCACGCCGTCGTGGGCGAGGAGGTTGGCGGCCGACCAGAAGATGAGCAGCGCCTGCACCATTAGCAGCGTTTCCTGCGCGATCGCGATGGTGTCGACCCACCCATGCGCCAGAATCAGCGCGCAATAGAGGAACATGAAGCCACCGAGCCACCACAGCGGCGCCGGCACCCGCCCGTAGCAGCGCACCGGTTGGAGGAACGTGCACGCGAGGAACAGCGCGCCCGCCAGCTGCGGCACCTCCCAGCGCAAGTGGTAATCCGGCAGCTCGAAGGGGAGCGACGCGATGAGCAGGCACAGCGTCACCACGAGCACCGGGAGGACCCGCGGGGTTCCGATCCGCTCAGCCACGGATCCCCCTCGCGAGGTCGCGACAGCGCTGCAGCACCTTGCGCCGGTCGTCGCGCTCGAGGCCGCCCAGGGCCAGGGCCCCGGTCGCGGCGAACGTGAGCACGACAAGGGGCGCCCAGGCCACCCAGTGCCGGACGAGCAGGCGGTCGCCGAGCACCGCCGCTGCCGCGAACAGCAGTCCCATCGCGGCCGCCGGCCGCGCGACCGCCGTCCAGGGCAGACGCCGCGGGCGCTCCAGCGCGCGCGCGACGACCAACGGGTACGCGACGGCCTGAGTCGAACGCCCGAGCAGCAGGGCGAGGCACAGCCCGGCGATCCCCCAGAGCGGAGTGAGCAGCAGCGCGGCCGCGATCGAGACCGCAGTGGCGACGGCCCCGTAAATCACGCGCTGACGCGGCAGCAGGCTCGCGTCGATGAAATAGGCGTCTGTGCGGATGATCGCGGTCTGGGCGGCGAGCAGCACGATCAACAGGTTCGGCCACAGGCCGGCATAGAGATTCCCGCCGACCCAGAGCGACAAGAAGGAGCGATTCCAGACGAGGATGGTGCTGCCGACGGCCGCCGCGAACACCCACGTGAGCGTCAGCAGCTCGCGGCGCAGCTGGGCTGCGCGGTCAAAGTCTCGCTGCCCGATCACGCCGGCAAGGCCGGGCATCGCGGCGCTCACCGTGAACTGGAGAATCCCCAGCGCGGTGCGGGACGCGTAGCGCGTGAGGACGTAGGTCGTCACGATGGCCGGCGTGAGCACGGCGCCCAGGATCACGACGTCGCTCGCGAGCAGGAGCTTCGCCACGACCTCGCCCAGCGCGATCCACACGCTCATGCCCGCCAGCGCGCGCACCTCCGGGCGCGTCGGACGCGCCGCCCTGAACCAGGGCACGTAGCGACGCACCAGCACCCAGAAGCAGGCGCCGGTCGCGAGGGCGGTGAGGATCTGCGCGAGCCCCAGTCCCGCGAGCCCGAAGCCCAGGGCGACGGCCGCCGCCATCAGCAGCCCGGCGACGATGTCGAGGCTGGCCTGAAGGCCCATGCGCTTGAAGCCGAGGTTCATGCCGCGCAGCACGGCCTCGGGTACCGCCCCCAGGGTTTGCAACAGGAAGCTGCCGCCCAGGAGGGCCGCCGCGATCCGAACGGTGCCGCGCTCGTCGGGCGTCACCTTGGCGATCGTCGGCGCGAGCCACACCAGCCCGGCGGCGATCACCACGATCAGCGGGAAGAAACACAGCCAGACGACCAACGCCGCCCCCACCGCGCGCCGCTTGGCGGCGACGTTCGGGTCCGCTTGCTGGTTGGCCACGACGAGGCGCAGAGCGCTGGAGGGGCGACCGTCCGCCGGCGAGATGTAGCTGGCCAGCTGGTTGAGGATCTCCCACACGCCGTACAGCGCGCGCCCCAGGCCGTGGACCAGGAACGGTGTGACCACGAGGCCAACGGCCATCTTGGCCGCGTAGTCGAGCAGGGACTGCAGGGCGTTGAGCGAGGCGCGCCGCGTGAGCGTCACCGGCCGCCCCTCGAGCTGCAGGCCGACCGCTTCAGCCACCGGTGCCTCCCCGCGTCTCCTGCCAGATCCGGTCGGCGATCTGCGCGGACGTCTGATCGGTCGTCGATAGCCGCAGCGTCCGCGTCGCCTGCCCCCCGGCGGCCAGCACGCGCTCGAACGCGTAGCGGAACTCGGTGACGAACCGCGAGATCGCTTCGTCGGAGCGCTTCTTCAGGCCGTGCGGCTTGGGGCGTCCGCGGATGCGGCTGGCCAGGACCCGGTCGTCCGCCTCGAGGACGACGACCAGGTCGAGCGGGCTGGGCCACAGCGCGGTGGCCGAGTCCCGCCACGAGAGCGACCGGCCATTGCGCAACCGGTGGTGCCCAAGCACGGACAGCCAGGCCTGGACGAACACCGGGCCTTCGTCGAGCACCAGCATCGCGGGCAGGGTATCGGCGTGGCGGCTGAGTCGCTCGCGCAGCGCGCGCAGGCGCACGAGGTGCTTCATCTCGCGGATCACCGGGGCGCGCGCGGCCCAGACGAGCCGCCAGTGCAGCGGCAAGAATTCGAGAAGCGGCAGGAGCAGGGCGCGCCGCGGCAGACTCCAGATGCTGCTGCGCCGGGCGTCGTACCGGTCTGCGAGGGCCTTGGACACGGCCGTCTTGCCCACGCCCGCCGGACCCACGAGCTCGATGATCACAGCGCGTCCCACACCAGCCACTTGACCTCCCCGAGCACCTCGGGGAGGGGGCGTCCGGCGTCGATCACGCGGGCCCCCGTCCGACCCCAGTCCGTCTCCCACATCGTCAGCGCGCGCGCGCGCACGTAGTCGGAGGGTTCGTCGAGCTTGCGACGGGCCGCGGTCTCCGGATCGACACGCAGCACGAGCACCAGGTCCGGGGCGAGCATCGCCTCGTAATACCGCTCCTCCATCTCCCACAGGCGCCGGACGAGCCGCCCGGGCGCGCGGCGCGCCGCGAGTTCGCGGACCCTCGGACCGGAGAGGGGCCGGCTCTCGGGTGTCGGGTATCGCTCGCACACCGCGATGCCGCCGGCCGCCGCGCAGCGGGCGGCGCGGACATACAGCCGGTACCGGTCGCGCGCCGTGCACAGGTGTCGGAGCAACTCGAGCAGCGGGGGCCGCTGCGCGGGGAACAGCTTGCGCAGCTTGAGCAGGCCACCGACGACGAGCGTCAGCAGCGAGCGGGGGGGCCGCCCCAGATGGGCGTGCACCGTGACGAACTCGGGAGCCAGCCAGCGGTTCAACGCCCGCGCCGCCGTCGACTTCCCGGCACCGTCCCCGCCCAGCAGGGCGATGACCGCCCCCCGCTCAAAGCGCTTCGTCGCCCGGGGACGCCGCATCAGAGCGCGCGCGATGCGCGCGATGCGCGCGAGGGCCCCGGGCGCGACGGCGAACGGCCGCAGGCGCCGTCGCAGCGCGATCAGCCCCGAGAGGCGTTGCCACACGCCGGCGCCGGGGTGGATCGCGCGCCGGCAGGCGGCGAAGACCTCCACCTCGACGCACGGCAGGTGGGCCCGCAGCAGCCGTCGCACCTCGGCCTCGGGGGCGCGCTCCTCCAGCACCCGCAGATCCCACTGCTGCCGAGCGGCCTCGCGGGGCGCCCGCAGCAACGCGCGGACCGAGCTCCAGCGCAGCACGGTCTTCAACACACGGAGCACCAGCTCGCAGGCAGGCGCAGGGACGGGGAACGGCTCGGCGGCCTCGGCGGACAGGAGCGCAGCGCGCTCGAGCGGCAGGCGGAAGTGAGTCGCCCACGGGTCGCCAACCATGAGGCGCCAGTGCACATGCAGATGCACGAGGCGGGCGAGGCGCGGATCGTAGCCGTACAAACTGACGGTGCTGGGCAGCGCGCGGCGCGGGGGCAGCCGCACCGGCTTGAACCCCACGGCGGCGGCCGCTCCACGGAACGCCCCCTCGTGCGCCGGGTCGACCAGAAGATCCACGTCGCCTTCGCCGGTGGCCCAGCGGTCGTCACGCCCGCGCCCCTTCCACTGGCAGTAGGAGACGCCCGCCTCCGCGAGGCGGTCCCCCAAGCGCGCGAGCAGCGAGCACGACGCGACCGCGGGGGCGGCGCTCACGCGGGAACCTCCATCGGCGCGCGCAACATCCGCCGCGCCTCCGCCATCTCGGGTGGATCGGCGAACCGCCGCCGCCCCAGGGCGATGCCGGCGATGACCCCCACCGTGCGGGCGACGATGCGGACGTCATAGGAGAGCGATGCGTGGCGCACGTACACCACGTCGAGGGCGAGCTTGACCGGCAACAGCCGCTCCACGTACACGCGCTCGGGGTCGTCGCCGGTCAG
>Ga0137380_10001918_pt1 | contig 17356 bp, 10 predicted proteins | sample SagtaG_17_FD_104809 | JGI IMG/M metagenome (GOLD analysis project Ga0137380, IMG submission 104809) | Vadose zone soil microbial communities from Sagehorn Ranch, Mendocino, California, USA - Sage2_L_100_16 metaG | ecosystem: Environmental > Terrestrial > Soil > Vadose zone | place: USA...
AACCCGTAGCAGCCCCGGAAATCCACTGGTCGACGCCGTGCGGGAAGCCGTTATCGAAATACGGCTGGAAGCCCAGCGCTCGCGTTTTCACGTACCAGGAGCCATCCTCGAGTTGAGCGGCAGGGGTTGTTGGATCTCCTCGGGCCGCTGCCGGGGCGCATTCGTTTATCGCAATATTGCACCCGAAAGTCCACGCCCTGAGATCTTTTTGGGTGTAAAATCCGGCTCCTATACTATGAAGCGTTGACAGAACTATGCCAGTGCGTTCGGGCGAGTTGAGGAAAAAGGCGCAGTCCCGGCGGGCGTTACCTGCAGGCGCCGGACGCCGCTGAGCGCGGGCGTCAGGCGGCACCACACGCTATGACATTTCTTCGCTATTTTCTCTACGTCCTCGGAGCGGCTCTATTGTCAGCTGTTGTTGGCGGGGTGTTTGCCTCAGTGGTGGCGCTGGTTTCGCCAGAGTTCGTGAAAGGGTTGTTCTCACCACCGAATGACGCATCGCTGCCACGATACGCTGCGGCAGTCGGAATGATCTGGGGAGTGTTCATCGGCGCAGGCGTCATGGGGTTTTGTCTCGGTCTGGTTACGCTCGTGCAGATGGCCCGAGCATTGACAAAGAAGAAGGGCGAGGATCGTGCGCCCGATGTTTAATCCCAATTTCTGCGCGAGCCCTTACGGCTCCGTTACACGGAAGCGCTCCGTCTTCACCCAGAGATGCTCGCGCCGGCGGATGAAATCGTCATAGGCGGCTTTCAAAACCACGAAGATCCATAACTGGCAGTAGGTGAAATACGAAGCGGCGATCAAGAAGATGTTGAGCGGGGAGTCTTCCTTTTCGCGTGAAAGTGCAATGACGATTTCCAGGATGAAGAGGAGGTACGCGAAAGTCCAGACTTCCTTGTAAGGCCCCGGGACGCGAATGGATACGAGCCCAAGCCATGCAGTGATGAAGAGCAGATCCGAAAGAAGGATAGCAACGAAGAAGATATAGTAGACAGACATCGAGTAGAACAATTCCAGCCCGACGGCACGCGGCTTTATCCGGAAAACCTGGGTAATGTACTTTTCGAGCACGTAGTTGTTTCCGCGCGCCCACCGTACTCGCTGCCGGAACCAGACCCGCAGGGTCTCGGGTTCCTGCTCCCAGGTGACCGCGTAAGGGATGAACTTGACCAGGTACCCGGCCTGGTAGATTCGGATCGACATTTCGGCATCTTCCGTGAGAGCTTGCTCGTCCCAGCCGCCCAGCTCTTCCAGAAGAGAACGGCGAATCAAATAGTTCGTACCTGGCAGCGTGGACATGCGCAGCAAGCGCCATCTGCCCGCCTGTACAATCCACTGAAAAGCCAGCGACTCCAGATTGATGAAGCGAGTCAGGAGGTTCTTGCGCTTGTTCACGCAGCGGAACTTCCCGATAACGGCGCCCAGTTGGGGGTTGGCGACGAGTTGTTGTGCGAGAAGCAGCACGGCATCGGGCTCGGGAAGATTATCAGCGTCATAAATTCCGATGATATCGTGCTTGCAGTGGAGCAGTCCCCGGTTCAGCGCCGCGGATTTTCCCCGGGCGGCGAATTCCTTCGGCACGTTGAAAAGGCGCACGCGCGGGTCGCGGAGGGCGATGACCTCGACCTGCTCCGCCGTGTCGTCTGTGCTGCCGTCGTTGACTACCAGGATTTCCAGGAGATCCTTCGGGTAGTTCAACCGCAGAAGCGCCTCCAGCGTGTGCGTGATGACAATCCCTTCGTTGTGAGCAGGAATCATCAGAGAGATAGCCGGCAGCGGGACAGCATCTCGTTCCAGGGCGAGCCGCTGCCTCTCGGAACGGAATCCATACAGGTAGCCCAGCAGGAAAAGGATGAACTGATAGGCCAGCATGAACCAGATGATGATGACGCTGAAGACGAATAGGTAGTCAATAGCGAGGTGTGAATACATTTGGAGTCCCAGCTAACAAACGCATTTTTTCCAAAGAACGATGAATGGGACACGGAACCTCACGGATCGGAGGAATGACACCGAACTCGTCTATCCGTGAAGTTCGGTGAGACCCGTGTTTCATCCGTGTCCCATAAAGCATTAAGGATAATGCCCGGACCAGGGGCGCATCCGGGGGGCCACCCAGGGCCGCGCTACGGAGCGGACTTGCCCACCGCGCGTTTGAAGGCGCGACGCGACAGTATCGCCAGGTAGAAAAGAGCCATGACTCCGGTAGCCACAGACCCAAAAATGACGATCAGAGTGGAGCTGTACAGGCTGGCAGTGTCCAGAATTACGTAAGCGGCGCTGTCGGCCAGCACTTCCACCCTGTGTTGCCCGCGAGGCAGCCGCACGCTCCAGAGACCGGAGGTGAAGGCCGGAGTCTCCTCGATGCGTGTCCCGTCCACGCGGACTTCGAAGGGGTGGCGGTTGAACAACGCTATGGTCCGCAGGTCTGAGTCATAGCCAAATTCCAAGCCCCGGTGGGTCGGTATCAAAGAGTCCAGATTTCCTGTAAAGCGCATGAGCCGGATGTCCAGGATCGACCTGTCAACAAGGCGGAATCTCGATTCCGATGCGGAAATCTCGTGGCTTCCCGCGGGAAGCAGGATCTCGTTATCCCCCCAGCCCGGCCAGATTTTGCCGTCTACCAAAAAGCGCTGCCATGGTCCTGGAGCATTCAGCAGGACCGGTTTTTCGGATTTGGTGACCCAGGTGGACCAGCGGCGCTCGACCCGGGTGTCATTTCCGAGCACGCGGGAAAGCATCTGCAAGTCTTCGAAAGGGATCGTGGACTCGCTGTAGATAGCCGCCCGCCCGCACGCCTGGCTGGCAAGATGCAGAGAATCCGCCAGCTCCACACCGACCAGCAAGGGTACGGGTGAAACGGAGTGACTGACATCGCGATCCGGCACGACGTTGATATCAAACATCAATCGGCGCTTGTCTGGAACCAGCCGCAGATAGGCGTCGGTGAAGCGTTTGTATCGCTCGGGGCTGTCCGCCCAGAGATGCGCGGGATCTTCCACCTGAAGAGTGAAAGGGAATTGACTCATCAGCGAAACGATCTGGCGCGATTCGACGCCGGTGTCGCGCGTCAGAGTGCGGGAGTGAAGGCTGTCCAGCATGGTCACAACGATCTCCATGTCCCGCTCCTGAGCCTGAGGCGTCAATCTTTCCAGGAGCGCTTTGTGCCAGTCCAGCACCCTCTGGCTCCGGTAGCTTTCGAACTTCTTGAGCGCGGCGGGATCTTTCTTCCAATAATAAGGCGATGTGCGGTCGAAGAGCAGAACGGGGTCGAAGCCATTCAGCGCGCGAAAAGCCGAGCGCGCAGGGGCACCCATAGGAAGATAGCTCTTGGGGTCTTCCGGTCCCTGACCGGTGTCGTAGTTGAGCTCGGCGATATTGACGCCGTCCCACGCGTATTTCTTAAGGAGCTCCTCCACAAAGCTGAAAGCGGCTTCCCGGCAATCAGGGTTATCGAGATCCATGTGGTAGCGCCAGCCAACCTTGCCGTCTTCTCCGGTAGCGGTTCGCGCGCGCCATTCCGGATGTTCGTCCCAGAACTTCTTGCTTACATGCGGCAGCTCCAGCCAGGCGTAGACGAGGATGCCGTTTTTGTGGCAGACATCGATAAGACGCTGGTAGTTGTAGGACCATGTGGGATAAAACTGGTAGGCGGCGGCGTAAATGACCCGAACGCCCACTCTCCTCCACAGTTCAGCGAGGTTTTCAATGGCGGTCGCTTCCCGGAAGCTGGGATCGAAATAGAGCTCAAGCTGCGGCGTTTGAAAAGGCAGCTTGAGGTAGAAGCCTTCCTTTGCATAGTGAACAAAATAGGGGAGCCTGCTGTAGCCGAGAGGAGTGTTGGGATCCAGGCGCGCTCCAAGATACAGAAAGCGGCCGCTTCCGAACCGGGCGAGAGTTGCGAGCGGCAATTCGCTCTCAGAATCCTGGGCATAAACCACCAGGGGATCCTTTATGGTGAACCGGTCAACGTCCGCGGGGGGCTTCCACGTCATGCTGATGTTTCCGTAAAGCTTTTCGTCCACTTCGCGGATCTTGAGCGATCGCTTCTCGTGTGTCACTCCCAGGGACAGGCTGAGAGGGCTGGACCCGTCGAGCACGAGCCGTCCGCCACGCCGGACGAATTCATCGATGTCTTCGTTTTGTTTCGCAGAAAGCCGTTCTGCGGCGGCCTGGGGAACTGCCACGATGGTTTCTTTGTCGATGGACGAGGTGCTGAAATCCTTCCATTTGCGGGTGCTCACTCTGAAGCCGTAGACGCGAAACGCCTGCGCGTAACTCTGCTGGTTGTTCCAGTCTGCCTGGCGCAATCCGTCGTCCCAGAGCACCACGACCTCAGGCTGAGTGAGTGCGGACGCCTCCGGAGCCTTGCTTGTAAACCGCTGTTTCAGCCAGGTGGAAATAGACTCCCAGAGCGTGGGCTCCGGAGCCTCTTTTTGTGGACGGATTTCGGGGACGCCTTCCATGACCAGGATCGCGTCGGGAGGCACCACGCCGGGGTCGGTGACCGTGGTATCCAATGGCCGATCGGAGTACGATTCGCCGGAGATCCGCCCGGTGGAGTCCATGAAGAAGCGCCTCAAGTAGCGGCCGTGGATGGGGAGATTCACGGTGTCCGTATAAGTCTGGACCAGCCGGTCGTTCATCTGGACGCGGCAGTCGTAGTCGTTGATGGAAATAAACGAGTAGCCGTTGGCCTCGATGCCGTCGAGGACGCGTGTCAGATACTCCCGTTCCAGAAACGGGTGGAAGAAGAACGAGGCGACTCCATCTCGGACAATCTTCAAGCGGGCCGAGCTCTGAACCAGGGAATCCGGGTCGGGGTTCTCCAGGCTGATGAAGCCGAGCGATTCGGGAATAATGAAACGGCCGTACCGGTCGACGGAAGGATACGGAAAGTGGTGCCCGGTTTCTCCCCGGTTGAAAGAGGCAACCCTTTCGTAAGAAGAATTGAAGTACCGCGCGATGGTCTGATAGTCGAGGGAGGACGCCATGTAATGCGGCGTTTCCCAGGTGACCGGGTAGATTCCGTTCTTGAAACACTCTTCGAGACCGAGCCGGAGTTTCTGTTCCACCAGCGTTTTCGAATCGCCCTGAATCGGCTTGTCTGACAGCGAGTCCCAGAATTCAAAATCGTCGCCGCTCTTTCCGCGGTACTGGTGGGTTACCCCGTGCATTACTACCAGGCCGCCTTTTGACACCATGTAGCGAATGGCGCGCACGAAGGCCGGCCGGTCCGACAGGTAGATCTCTTCGTTGTTTGCCGGGTCCCGGTAGATTGGAATCAGCGAGACCTGGAAGGGGATGCCACGCCGGTTGAGATAGTCCGCGAGATCCCGCAGATTCTCGGGGTCGTCCTGCGCTGAAATGTCTTCCAGGCGCAGCAGGGCCTTGCGGTCCTCCTGATGCGGCACGTTGAGGAAATCGTGAAGCAGGTCGCAGAAAACCCAGTAGCGGTCTCCTTCCGCCACGAAGGCGAAGGGAGAATCGGCGCAGTACCAGAAATTTCCGGAACGGATCACATAAGGCTCCGTCCTGCCGTTGCCGGCTTCCGCCCGCGCCAGAACCTTCACCTTGGAGGCGTCCAGAATTTCAAGCGGGAAGATGAGTGATTCTTCTTCTGGTTTCAGTACCGAGATGCCTTTATAAGAGACCGACCGGAACCCTTCCAGCATTCCCGAGTGACCCGTCCGAAAACCCAGTTTCGCCGCAAAGGAAGGATCAGACAGGAGCTCGTCAACATGTTTGAAAATCCAGAAAATCGGCATCGACGCTGCACGCGCGTCGGCAAGCAGATGGAGCGGGTATCGGGGATTGCGGTCATCGACTCCGAGAACGATGACGAATCGGTAGCGCGCCATGTCCCCCGCCTTGTACTCCTCCAGGGAAACGAGGTCGCCTTTCAGCCCGAAGTGTCCCAACAGGTCGAGGATGTTGTTCCCGTCCACCAACCCCGAGGGCAATGGACCCGGCACGCTGTCGTGAATCACGAGGACGTCAGAAGGAGATCTGGGGAGTTTCGCATCCTGAGACTGGCCGATTCCCAAAGTCACGGCCAGCAACATGAATGTTGCAAACAGCCATTTTCGACCTGGCGCCCTGTTCATGGCATCCAGCGAAAAACCCCGGCAAAGCCGCAACCTCCCTGGGGGCGCACGCTTCCAGCGTCCCCTGCGTGTCTGACGCCCAGCACGCGGGGTGCCTGAGCTCCCGGGAACGCGGAGAAAAATCCTTGCCAGGTTGCGAAGGACTTTCGGCTTATTCGTACAGATAAACACGGATCTGTGTTTATCTGTGTTTATCTGTGGTTTCATTTTGTTCCAGTTTACGCAGCCAGAAGATGCGTGAAATCCTTGGCAGCTTCTCACCCCAGGTTCGGTCCAAGACCTCCAACGGTTTCCTGGGTTCTCTTTCGGGTGGTTCTTTGCTCTTAATTAGGTTATTTGTATCTACGAACATGTGTGCTAACTGTATTCGCATTTCTGGGACGGTGTGAATGGCTGGGGGCTTTCGCCCCGCCCGGTAAGATACTCCAAGGCTTGTATGATGCGCGTGCACGCCTGGCCGTCTCCATACGGATTCACTGCTTCGGACATACGCTGATACTCCTTGGGATTCCGCAGCAGTTCGCTGGCGACTTCCAGGATGACTTCGGGTTCGGTGCCGACCAGGCGGACTGTTCCCGCGGCGAGGCCCTCGGGGCGTTCCGTTGCATCGCGGAGGACCAGGACGGGCTTTCCCAACGCGGGCGCTTCTTCCTGGATGCCACCGGAGTCCGTAAGAACGAGGTAGCAGCTCTTCATAAAATGTACGGTCTCGAAGTAATCGATCGGTTCCAGGAGTATGATGCGGTCTCTTTGTTGCAAACGCGGCAGGATCGTGTCGCGGACCGCCGGGCTGAGATGAACGGGGAACACTACCAGGACATCGGGAAATCGATCCACGAGGCGGAGGAGGGCGTCACATATTCGTTGCTGAGGCGCTCCTTGATTCTCCCGGCGATGGGAAGTGACCAGAACCATCCGGAACCGCTCCGAGGCGACGCGTGCCAGCACGGGGTGGTCGCAGGTTTTGCTCCAGCGCAGGACATCCTGGAGAGCGTCGATGACGCTGTTTCCCGTGATCCAGATCTTCTCGCCGCAGACCCCCTCGCGCAGCAGGTTGTCGCGAGATTCTGCCGTGGGCGCGAAATGGGCGTCGGCGAGGACCGAGGTGAGGTGCCGGTTGATTTCTTCGGGAAACGGATAGAACTTCTGACGCGTGCGCAGTCCCGCTTCGACATGGGCGACGGGGATCTTGTGATAGAAGGCTGTGAGGGCCCCCACGAAGGTGGTCGAAGTGTCCCCCTGAACCACAACGAAGTCGGGCTTTTCGTGCAACAAGACGGCGTCGAGACCCTTCACGGCGCGCGCCGTAATCTGGGCCAGGCTCTGCCTGGGACCGATGATATTCAGATCATGGTCCGGCCGGATCAGGAACAATTCCAGGACCTGGTCCAGCATTTCGCGATGCTGGGCCGTGACGATCGTGACGGCTCTGAAGCGCTCCGGATGTTCCTGGAGACGTCTGACCAGTGGCGCGAGTTTTATGGCTTCGGGTCTAGTGCCAAATATGACCGCGAGCTTGAGCGGTGGTTGGACTGCGTCACGCAAGGGTGGCTGTAACGGGTGCGACTATCGCGTAGGCGAACACCGGTCCTCCGGAATTTTGGCAACTGACGCCAGGCTGTGACGATCGATCAGGCATTGTGAGCCGCCGCCATGATATCATTGAAGGGCTCATTCTTCCAGAACCCTCAGAGGAGTGGGTGCAATTGGAAGTGCGAGTCAATTCATGCTGCCTTGACTTTCCCAGAAGGTATGAAGAATTTAAATTCGTGTTAATTCGTCGCAGTTTTACTGGCCATGGATTCCACGAAAACGATCACTGCGGTTTGGAGTTCATCGGTTTGAAATACAATTTTTCCCAGTCTCTCAGGGCCGGGCTATTCACGCGCGCCTGACGGTGCGTCCAAAAATTTGACCCGCACTTCTAAATTGCACCCCAGAGGAGTTTGACTGCCTTGGAAGCGCTAAGCGCAACACAACTGAATGCTCTCAGAAAGATCAATTCGCCTACGATTGCCAATGCTATCGAGATGTTTGAAATACGGCCCAGGAACACAGGCTCCCTTGGCCCGGAGGTGCGCTGTTTGTTCCCGGCCCTCGGGACCATGGTAGGCTACGCGTTTACGGCCGTCATTTCGGCGGACCTGCCAGCCAAGGGACACTCGGTGACCCAGCGATCGGATTACTGGGCGGCTACTTCCAGAGTGACCCCGCCCCGAGTCGCCGTAGTTCAGGATCTGGACAATCCTCCCTGCCGCGGTTCCTTCTGGGGTGAAGTGAATTCGAACATCCATCGGGCGTTAGGGTTCGTCGGGACTGTTACTAACGGAAGCGCCCGCGATCTGGAGGAGATGGAGAAGCTGGGCTTCTTCACCTTTGCGCGAAGCCCGTCGGTTTCCCATGCCTATGTCCATCTGGTGGATTTCGGAGGTCCGGTCCGGGTCGGAGGAGAAGTAGTGAACCCGGGGGATTTGTTGCACGGGGACCGGCATGGCGTGGTGATCATTCCGGGCGAAATTGCGCCTGGCGTCGCGGACGCAGCCGCGGAGGTAGACGCCGCCGAGCGGGAAGTGATTCGTTATTGTCAGTCTGAAGATTTCAATGTGGCAGGACTGAAGAATGCCTACGACAACCTCCAGGCCCGTTTTCTGCAAATCATCGAACGGCGCAAACCAGCCGGTCGGTGAAACTCCGCACTGGACTTCTTGAGCGTAGAATGAGATATATGTAGTGCATCCGCCCTCAGATCTTCCGGCGCAAAACTATTCTTGGGGACTGCAAATGACCAGAAAGTATCGGCAACACGGTTACATGAACAGTGACCGCGAAAGAAAACCAAAGCCACCGCCGCGGCCCAAGGGTCCGGGCGGACGCATAGAGACAAAATTCATCCTGGTGACGCGCTGCAACAACTGTGCGACAGAAATCCAGGTGATGGATCAAATTCAGGCCACCGATAAATGCAAGAACTGCGGAACGGACCTGCACACCTGCCGCAACTGCATGAATTTCGATCCCGCCGCACGGAATGAATGCGTCAAACCCATCGAAGTGCGTGTTTCCAATAAGAATGTGAACAACGTGTGCCCGTTTTTCGAGCCCAAGATCCTGATAGAGAAACAGGGAAGCAGCACGCAGGCGAGGCCCGAAGACAGCCATCGCCAGGCCTTCTACGATCTTTTCAAGAAGTAGCTTCGGCCAGCCTGGCCACGAATTTCACGGTGCAGCCCAGCCGCAACCAAAAACCTGGTGACTCTTTCTGTCTTCACGTCCTGGTAATGAAGGGCGCCTGATCCACCACGAAGACGCGAAGAGTCACGCCATTTGGATGTCATCGGTTTGAATACGTTGCTTCACAGTCTCTCGCGGCCGGGCCATTAACACGCTTCACGGTAGCGCCTGGAAACTTGACTCGCATAGCCGCCCTGGTGATAACATCGTCGCCACCAGTCATATGAGACGCGCGGCGCTGTTAGCTGTTGTCCTGATCCTTCCGGTCATGGCACAAGACGTCACGCTAAGTGTCGATGCAGGCCGGAAAGCGGCATTCAAGATTCCACGGACGATCTACGGGACATTCCTGGAGCCGATTGGCAACTCCATTTACGGCGGCCTGTGGGCCCAGTTGCTGGAAAATCCGAGCTTCGAGGACAACCTTTGGAGCGCGGCGCATCTGCGGAGTAAGCTCGAAGCCAATCCCGATTTGGTACGCGCATCGGAACTGGGTCTGCCAATTCCATGGGAACCGCTCGATCAGCGGCAAGGCGCCAGATACGAACCACGCTGGAGCGACGCGGCAAACTCGTATCGCTCGATGCTGCTGATGGCCCTCCCCGGGGCCGTTCAGACCGGCATACGGCAGCAGGTCGAGTTGCCGGTGCACCGGGTTCTGAAATATCAGGGCAGCATATATGCGCGACACATGAGTGGGGCTCCCGCGCTCGAGCTCAGCTTCCGGCGCCGCAGCCATCCCGAAGAGAAGCTGGCTAGCGCTGCCGTGAGCCTCAATGGCGGAGAGTGGAAGCGCTATGACTTCGAGCTCACGCTCGAAACGGGCAGACTCTCCCGGCTGGAACCCGCGGACTTCGTGATTGCCGCGATGCAGGAATCTCGCGTGCTGCTCGATCAGGTGCTGCTGTTTCCGAGCGATCACGTCGACGGAATGGATCCGGAGATGATCGCGATGTCTCGTGCCCTGCGAAGCCCGATCGTCCGTTTCGGCGGCAATTATACGTCGGCGTATCACTGGCGGGACGGCATCGGGCCGGTTGAGAAGCGCATCAGCACGCTCAATCTTGCCTGGGGCATGCCCGAGTACAATCACTTCGGCACAGATGAATTCCTCCGCTTTTGCAAACTCATCAACGCCGAGCCGCAGATCGCCCTGAATCTCGGGACAGGCACGCCGGAGGAAGCGGCAGATTGGGTTCGCTATGTCAACGAGCGCTGGAATGGCGCGCGCGGCGGCCTGTTGTGGGAGCTCGGCAACGAGCTTTGGGGCGCCTTCCAGCACGGCTATCCCACGCTCGACCGGATAGCTCCGCTCACGCGCGAATTTAGCGTGGCTGTCCGGAAAGCAGATGCTCGGGCGCGGCTCATTGGAACGGGACAAGATCCCGATCACTTTGAAAAGTGGAACGCCGCTCAACTCGGTAATCCGGCCGGCACTTTCGATCTGCTGTCGACCCACTTCGTTGTAGGAACAGGCAGGGTAAAACGGCCCGATGCTTCTCCGGACGCAGTCGCGCTGGCCGATTTCGCTCTGCCCGTTGAGCTGGAACGCCGGCTCCGGCGAATGCACGAACAGATCGAGTCCACACCGCATCGAAAGAAAGTGAACATCGCCTTCACGGAATGGCTTTTCCACGCCAACGACGATCGTGCGCCGCGCTTTCACAATCAAGGCGGGGCGGTGTGCGCCGCGGGAATGTTGAATATGTTGATTCGGAACGCGGACATCACGCCGGTGAGCGATATGACCGGCCTCGTCGAATTCGGTGGCATATGGAAGAAGCGGGGCCGGGTTTACGCGGTCCCCGCGTATTGGGCCTTTCGGATGTATTCGAACGCCGATGCCACTATCCCCGTCGAGGTGGAGACCACGGGTGAAACCTACGACGTCACCGAGGGCAACGAAAGGCTCCCCGAGATTCGTTCCGTGCCCTACCTGGACGTGGTGGCCGCCCTGAACGATGCCGGAGACAAACTGACGCTGTTCTGCGTAAACCGGCATCTGCACCGTGATCTGTCCACGAAAGTCAAGGTCGTGGGCTTCAACGCATTGGCCGCCCGGGTCGTGACGCTCAGTGCGGCGAGCATTTATCAAGGAAACAGCGAAACGCAGCCCGAGGAAGTCATTCCTGTGGAGACAGCATTGCGGATTCCCGAAAGAGAGTGGACCTACACATTTCCGCGTTCGAGTGTGACTGTCATCGAACTGCGGCAACGCTGAAAGGACGAGCCGCGTCGCGCCCTGACGTCCGCCATGTAGTCTACGGCGAAACCAGCCGGCAGACCCAGCGGCTCGCCGCATCGCAGTACCAAATGACGCCACGGTGCATCGACATCCCATGCGGCTCGGGGTCCGTCATCGCAAGCTGCACTTTCGCCAACAGCCGGCCGTCGCGTGGGTCGAGCTTGTAGATGGCGCGGTCGTTCGACTCGACGCACCAAAGGAAGCCGTTGTCCCAGGCCAGCCCGTGCGGGCGGACTCCCGGGGCGGGGATGCTGCGCATTACCTTGCCGCTCGCAGGCTCCACGAGGTAGATGGTCTCCGACGGCGGCACCACGATCCAGTATCGCCCCGCAACCCATTCCAGGCCGTGCGCGCCTGAGGGTCGCGTCGGCGTCCCCCAGCGCACCAGTCCGCACCCCGGAGTGTCGAAGGCGGCGAGGGTCTTCCCGGTGGCCGGATCGACCTTGAGGGTCTTCAAGCTGTATGTCGACGCGATCCAGAGAGCGCCGTCGCCGTAGGTGATTCCGCTGCCGTGAATTGACTCGGTCTGGATCTCGGCGAGCACCGAGCCGTCCTCGTAGCGCACCTTGTGGACCTTGTTCGGATCTTCCTGGTCGAGGATCCAGAGACCGTCGTCGACAGCCTGAAGGCCGTTGGGCATCTTGCCGGGCGCGAGGAACGCCTTCACCACGCGCTTCGGAACGGTCGGCAGGTTGCTCTTGTCGGCGAGCGGCGCCCAGCCGAGCGCGAGCGGCGCGCCGGCGAGCGCGCTGAGGAACACGCGCCGTGACAGCTCGGTGTCGGACATCATGTGAAGCTCCGGATCTGTTGCAGCGAGGATAGAAGGTCCATTTCGGATTTGCAAGCTCGATCCCCGCCCTGTCCCGCTCTGTGGTAGAGCGGTCCGGGAAGACGTGGGGACGTGCTGGCCGCAAGCATTGCGGAAATCCCATCGGCTGTCCTCCTGGCGCTCTTGGCGCCAACAGACGGCCGATATCAAACGTTGCCGAAAGTACCGCAACGAATGAAAGTTTCGACCCCAACCGCGACCCGCTCCCGACCGGCTGCGCCACAGCCATCGCCCGGCGCATGGAATGAATAAAAGCGGCCAGGGCCGACTCACCCGGCCAACGACCCGGCGAAAGAGGCTAGATCCTCGAAGCGCACTCGAAAATCGCCAGAACTTCGGCTGTACGCGCGCGCGACGTCACGAGCTAAGACAAAGTTGTCCCCTTCCGGGTACTGCTGGCGGAAGGCCCGCATCGGACTGCGGCAGGGAAGTTTGATCTCTAATGCAGACCGAGGTTCAAAACGCATTGGTCGCCGGTTCGATCTCGCTGTTGGCAACTACAATGCTCTGCATGACCCCACCCACCCTTGCTGACATCCAGGCTGCCCGCGTGTTTGTTGGTAGATACTTGCCGGCGGTTTATCGGGGAACGCGCATACCCGTTCACGCGATCGCGGATACAATACGTAGCCTTGCTTCGCGGTATAAACGTTGGCGGCAAGAATCTTATGCCTGGAATGCGCGGAATGCTCCTGCTCTGCATAAAGTAGATCAATGAAATTATGATATAAACGAAGGATTATGGCATATGACGCGGTTTTGGCTGATAGAGTGAGGGCGGCGCTTGCACACCTCCCGCGTGTTGAGGAAAAGAAAATGTTTGGCGGCATGGCGTTTATGGTAAACGGGAAAATGTGCATCAGTGTGGGCAAAGACAGACTGATGTGTCGCATAGACCCCACAATTCACAAGAAGGTGTTGGAAAGGAAGGGATGCCGGACCGTGGTGATGAAGGGGCGAGAGTATAAGGGGTATGTTTACGTCAACGAAGAGGGGCTGAGAACAAAAGAAGACTTTGATTTCTGGTTTGAGCTTGCAGTTGACTTCAACAAAAAAGCGAAGGCGTCAGCAATAGGAAAAAAGAAGTAGATTTAGTCCCTCAGTTACGGGGGGGGAATTAGCTTCCACGGAGTGCACGGGGGTTCACTGAGAAGACAAAACTTCTCCGTACCACCAACCTGGAAATCCTTCGGCGCTCGGAGAGAATTTCTTCTTCGCGGGTTTCTTCCCTCTTCGCGTCTTCGCGGTTATGCGCGGCTGCGCTTCACCTCGAAGGCGTAAATGACGCGAACAAGACGCGAAGTTGAGGTTTGGAGTCCAGGCTTTAGCCTGCGCAAAGCAGCACAGCCTAAAGGCTGTACTCCAAACTACCCTGCCGGCGGGATCGGAGAAGGCGGCAAATTGGGGAATCCGATGGAACCAGTCGAGGCGAGGATCGCCGCGCGCATATGAGATCTATGAAAGCCCGGGAAGGCAGGATGGAAGCGCCCTGGAGGACTGGCTGGAAGCAGAACAAGAAATACTTTCAACGTCCAGCCATCCTGGCACCGAGATTGTTGCTGAGCTGTCGCGGGTGGGCCGACATGGTTGTCGGTCACGGCCACCGTCATTGCCGGCATCGGGGTCCAGGGTCACCAAGACCTGGAGAAATCATGAAAGCAGGATCGCTCCTCAGGCTGTTGCTTTTGGCCATACTCTCCGGCTTGCGATTCGTCGCCGCTCAAACTGCGCCGAGACAAGTGAGCGCCATTCTTGAGCAACCCATTCAACCTCCTGGGGTCACCGCGCTCCAGTTGGGACAATACCTTGCGACGAAGATTCCCCCGTTGCGTGCTCCTCGTGGCGCCGATCAGTGGACTGCCGAAGCAAGGCGCCTGCGCAGTCACATCCTCAAGGATATCGCCTTTCACGGATGGTCTCGAGAATGGGTCGAGGCGCGATGCAAGTTCCAGGACCTCGGCCTGATGGACTCCGGAAAAGGTTACCGCATGCGCAAGCTTCGGTTCGAAATCTTGCCCGGCTTCGAGACGACAGCGATCCTGTACGAGCCCGAAAACGCCAGTGGTAAAGTCCCCGCGATCCTGAACGTGAACGGGCACGACTCGAAAGGGAAAGCTGCGGAATACAAACAGAAGCGCTGCATCAACTTCGCCAGACGAGGCATTTTCGCGCTGAACCTCGAATGGCTGGGGTTCGGCGAGCTGTCACAGCACGAGAACGCGCACGATTTCGGGGCCCATCTCGACCTCGTGGGAGCGAACGCGCTAGGACTGTTTTATCTTGCGATGCGGAAAGGTCTCGATTACCTGGCTGAGCATCCACAGGTCGATCACGGTCGGCTTGGTGTGACGGGGTTGTCCGGCGGTGGGTGGCAAACCATTGTGTTGGGGGCCCTCGACGAAAGGGTTGCTGTCGCCGTTGAGGTGGCCGGGTTTGGCTCTCTTCAATCGAACATCGCTCGTCCCCTTGACACTGACGAGGTTGAGGAGGACGCGACCGACCTCACCGAAGGCCAGGACTACACCCACTTCGCTGCCCTGAGGGCGCCGCGGCCCACCTTGCTGATCCACAACGCCGAAGACGACTGTTGCTTCCGAGCCGCGCTGGTGAAGCCTTATATCTACGAAGGCGTGAAACCGTTCTTCAAACTCTACGGCGCGGAAGATGCGCTCAGCTGGCACGAGAACACGGACCCGGCAACGCACAACTACCAACTCGACAACCGGCAGACGGCCTATCGCTTCTTCACCAAACACTTCGGGTTACCGCTTGCAGAGGACGAGATCCCCGGCGGTGCAGAGATCAAGACCTATGAGGAGCTTGCGGTGGGGCTGCCCCAGGACAACCTGACAATCCTCGCTTTGGCCCGTAAACTCGCCGGCGAAATCAAACGCGGGCCGGTACCGACAGCGCCTGCCGCCAGGGAAGCGTGGGCCACTTCGGAAAGAACGAAGCTGAGAACGGTCATCCGCTATAAAGCGGTGAACGTGAAGGAGGCTTGGAGAATGGCGAGCTCCAAGAGTAAGGGTCTGGAAACCGTGTCCTATCGATTCGACCTTGACAACGGGCTGAGCGCGACTGGAGTTTGGCTGAAGGCCATCGAAAGTCCGGGCGATGCGCCGGCTGCGATTATACTCAACGACCAGGGAAAGAAAGCCGCGGGAACCGAAGTCTCAGAGCGCGTCAACCGGGGCGAACAGGTGCTCGCCCTCGATTTACTGTTCATCGGCGACATGGCCCCTGAGAAACCTCTTTTGTCGGCCTACGCGCTGAAAGTGACAACGACCGGTGATCGTCCTCTCGGTCTAGAGGCGGCCCAACTGCTCGCAGTGGCGCGCTGGTTCCGGGAGGCTGCGGGCGATCGGCGGATCCGTCTCGAGTCGACCGGCATACGGAGCGAAGTCGCGTCGCTGGCCGCTTCCGCTCTTGAGCCCAAAATGTTTTCAGAGGTGGTCAGCCGTGAGGCAGTGTATAGCTTGAGCCGTCTTCTCGACGCCCCGGTTGAGTATCGGGAAGCTCCCGATCTGTTCTGCCTCGATCTCTACAAGGAGTTCGACCTGGATCGTCTGGGTGCGCTCGCTGAGCCTGTGACAGTAACCTTGAAATATGCGGAGAGCCCTGCGAAGAGGGCGCACTAAGGGCGCGCCACCGGAGGACGGCCGCCGTTTCAGCCTTGGACCTTCCCTCGATCGATACCGCCGCTGTCTGCGAGCTTTTTCGCCGCCTTTTTCCTCCACCGCCTACATCAAGAGGAACGCCTGAGGAAGCGTTTCATGGAGACCGCACCCAGCGATACTGAAGTGGCCCGCGTGGCCGGTCGGATCGCGCGCCCCATTCACCGAAAAGTTCGGGGAGTTGCGGCCAATCGCGCTGTTGTTGCTCAGTGGCATGCTCACGCAGGGCGCAAGGGCCGGCAGTCGACCTGAGCAGAGGCAGGTCCAACCAGGCCTTCAGCGATCAATGGGCGATGTTTATCAGGCAGTTCGGCTCCTTGTCGCGGCGAACCTCTCGCCGAAAGTGAAGGAGGAAGATTCAGAGAGAATCTGTGTTATTGTTATCTTCTTCAGCAGCCCGCACTCACCCGGATCGAAGATCCTACCGCCGTCCTGCGCTTCGCTTGGCGCGGCAAGCAAATTCCGCATAAGGCGATTTCCGCCTGTGCGTTGAGAAGTATGCGGAACCGCTGATTGCAAGGATTCAGTTGAAGTTGCTGTCGAATTCGACAGCTTCCTCTTCTCGGTGCAGTCTTCGGTTGGCTTCGTCAACCATGTGTATGAAAATCCTGCGTCGATCCGGCGGGAGCGCTTTGAGCTCGGGAACCATGGATTCTGCAATCAGGACCGTGGCGGCATAATTGTGAACATTGTATTGGGAGTGAAGAAGGAGAAGCTTCTGCTCCGTAGTAAGCTGATCGAGTGGTTTATCTCCCAGCGTTCGGATGTACTGGTTGGATCTGGCGAGGATATCCGGATCCAGTTGCTCGTTTTGAGCCCTTCGCGTCCAAAACAGAAGCAGGGCAGCAGCCGCGATGAGTGCACCCAGTGCGAAAAGGATCTTCGTGCCTGTGGACATTCCTGAAGTCACCTCACTAATTCATTAATTAATTTAATTTAATAGAAGAAAGGGCGCCCGGATCGCCTCTCTTCCACGGAACTATGCAGCCAGGATCTGGTTCTCAGAAACGCCAACCCCCTTCCGGACGCGAACCTTGAATTCGTGCCGCCGGTCGTTGACGACCTGGAAAGCATCGACTTTGATCTGGTGCAGCTTTCCATCGTCGGGCGCCTGCAGGGAATAAACCAGCCGGTACTGGTTGGCGAGATTCTGCATGATGCCCTTCATGACATCTGGAAAGGCCTCCTGCGGCAATGGATCTCGTGTCTCCGCGGGTCCGCGATCGAGGCGACGGCCGGTCACGCGGTCCTGCTTCCTTACTCGAGA